>Ga0310810_10005674_pt1 | contig 14003 bp, 9 predicted proteins | sample NCmetagenome_FD_207641 | JGI IMG/M metagenome (GOLD analysis project Ga0310810, IMG submission 207641) | Soil microbial communities from experimental microcosm in Duke University, North Carolina, United States - NC | ecosystem: Engineered > Artificial ecosystem > Soil microcosm > Unclassified ... | reverse complement strand
CGCTCGACATTCATCGCTCGCCCGACCACCTTCTCCAGGGTCCGAAGGACGTCCGTCACCGAGGTCGCGATACCGGTGCCGAGGTTGTAGACGTCGTTCCAGCGCGCCCCTTCCAGGCAGGCCACGAGCCCGCTCGCGAGATCGTCGATGAAGATGAAGTCGCGGGCCGCCGAGCCATCGCCCCACACCCGGAGCACTTCCCCGTCACGGACCCGGTGAAGGAACGCATCGATCACGCCCTGCATCCGATGCCGCTTGGTCCGGTCCCCGTAAGGGTTGGAGATTCGCCAGATCTGGTACTCGATGCCGCGCTGCTGGGCGTAGTAGCGGAGGAGCTCCTCGACGAGCACCTTGCCGAGTCCGTAGGGGCAGGTCGGCTCGCACAGCTCGCTCTCGCGGTGGGGTTCCGCTCCGTCGCGATAGACGGTCCCCCCGGACGAGGGGAACCCGATGCGCTTGACCCCATTCCGCACCATGGCGTCGAGGACCCTGACCGCGGCGAGCACGTTTGCTTCCACCTCCACCGCCACGTTGTCCAGCGAGGTCGCCGGAACGGTTGCGGAGACGAGGTGCAGGACGGTGTGGACACCGCCGGAGAAGGCCGCATCCAGGTCCGACGCGTTGAGCAGATTCCCTTCCTGGAACTGGATACCCGGGAGCCGCTCCTCGGTGGGGGCGGGCAGACGCGTGTCCACGACCCGTACCGGCTGCCCTCGACTTGCGAGGCGGGCCGCAACCGCGCTCCCGATGAAGCCCGAGCCGCCGAGGACGACGAAGCCGGCCATTCCTCTCATCCTCTCGAGTCGTTGCCGCGCCGGAGTGCGGCCTCGAGGCCGTCCAGCATACGGTCGAGGGTGAGAGAACGGGCGGCCGTCGCACCGTGCTCGGCGAGAGCGACGCGGAGGTCCGGTCGAATCGCGAGCTCGTGGATCGCCTCCGCCAGCCGCCGGGGATCGCCCGGCGGAACGAGCAGGCCCGTCGTGTGGTCCCGGACGAGATCCACGTTCCCGCCGGCGGAGCTCGCCACGGTGGGGATCCCTGCCTCCAGGGCGAGGATCAGCGTGAGAGCGAACGGCTCGAAGAGCGACGGAAAGAGCAGGATGTCGTGCTGCTGGAAGAGCTCGAAGAGCGAGTCCTCGGCCACAGGTGGCGCGAAGTGGACCTGGTCCCGGACTCCGAGCCGATCGATCCGCCGCTCCAGCGACGAGACGTAGGCCTCGTCGGATCGATCTCCCACGATGCTCAGGCGAATTCCGAATCCCTCCAGACGCTCCCCCAGGAGAGCGAGGCTGTCGACCGCGGTGTCCAGGCCCTTGAACTGCACGACTCTTCCCGCGAAGAGCAGCCTCAAGATCCCCGGCTCGACCAGCCGGGACCGGTCTGCCCTGGGGCGGGTCGCCTCGCTGAACCGCATGCCATGCGGCACCAGCGCCTCGGTCTCGAACGTGGCTCCGGCTCGCCGGTAGAGCTCTCGCATGAAACGACTCGGGAAGATGGCCGTGCCCGGGAGGCTGCGCGCCCGGATCGAGTCCGGGCGGGCCTGCGCGTCCCACGAGGCCACACCCGAGGCCGCCAGGATTTGCTCGAGGAGCGGACGGACGGCGTCCCTGGAGAACCGCTCCTTCGCGAACTCGAGTCCCTTCCGGGACATCGATTCCCAGAGGGCTCGATCCCGATAGAGCTGCACGACCGACCGGGCGAAGGCCCGGGGCTCGTCGGCGACCAAGACGTCGGAGCCGTCCACCAGGCCCATTCCTTCGGCAGCGATGGAGGTGAGGACCGCCGGCACACCGTAGGCAAGGCTCATGGCGACCTTGCCCTTGTAGCCGGCACCGTAGCGGAGCGGGGCGACCATCACTCGCGTGGCCTCGAAGGAAGGACCGAGGTCCTCCACGTATCCAACCACTTCGACCTTCGGACCTTGCAGGGCGCGGACCTCGGGGGGAGGGTCGCTGCCCACGATGCGCAGCATCACGTCCGGCAGCTCTGCATGGACCAGTGGAAGAATGTTCCTCACCAGATGGACGACGGCATCGACGTTCGGCTGGTGTCGGAAGCCACCGAGGAACATGAGGTCCGTCCGTTCGTCGAACCCGTTCTTCTTGCCCCGGGTCTCGAGCACGTAGGGCACCACGTACGAGAGCGCGTCCGGAACTTCCCGCGCGAGTCGCTCCTGCTCCGCATCGGAATGAACGAGGACCGCGTCGCTCGACCGTGCGACCTGCAGCTCGAGCTTCTTGGTCGCCTCGGCCTCCTTGCGGGTCTTCTCCGAGCCGGTCAGCTCGGCCTCCCGCTCCATGCGGAGGAAGTGCAGGTCCATCGTCTCGAAGAGGATCGCCGCGCGGGTGCAATGACGTCTCAGGGACTCGATGAGATGGCAGGCGACCGAGACCCGCGCCACGAGCACCACCTCGAACATGGAGCCGTGGTGGCGCAGCAGGTCTTCGATCGTCGAGAGCTCCGAGGTATCGAGCACGAAGAACCCGGCGTCCTCGAGCGCGAGCCGGTATCGTTCGTCCTTGCGCAGGTCGGCCGGGACAAAGGTCACGGCGAACCCGAGCTCCTGGAGCATGCCCATCGTCTCCAGGGTGGTCAAAGAGCCAGAGTCGCGATCGGGCGTCAGAATGCTCGCGTCGATCACCAGCGCATGCCGGGGGAGCCCAGCCGTCGCTTTCGCCCAGGGTTCGAGGCGTCGTCGGATCTCGGTTTGCTGGAGCGCATCGGGCTGCGTCACCTTGAGCTCGAGCTGATGACGAGCGTAGTGCGCCAGCGGTCCGTCGCCCAGCTGCGCCTCCGGGAACTGCCGGACGTAGGCGGCGGGATCGAACCCAGGATGTGGTCGACGTCCCTCGACGGCCCCGAACCGGACGAAGTGCACCAGCGGGTTCATCCCGGAGGCGACGACGTCGGGGTTCGTCTTCAGGTAGTACGCGTTGTCGAAGAGAGGATGCGGGTTTCGCCCTTCCTGGGCGCCCGAGAGCAGGAAGTGGTGGAGTGGGTTGATCCCGCTCCGGAGCACGTCCGGATTCGTCGAGAGATAGAAGCCGGTATCGAAGAGCGGATGCGGCATGCGCCGCTCGGCCGCTCCGCCGGTCACGTAGTGCAGCGCCGGATCGATTCCTGCCGCGGCCACATCGGGGTACTTGGCGAGGTAGAAAGCCGGGTCGAAGAGCCGGGACTGCTCGAGTTGCTGCGCCACTCGCCTGGCATCGAGCTCCTCACGAGCCGCGCGAAAGGCCCGCATCGGGCGGAAGAACCGCCGGACAGGCTGCCGGAGCAATGAACCGAGGAACGCCCTCGCCCGCGACATGCGCGTGGCCAGAGATCGGCTGCGCGGACGCCCGAGGGCACTCTGGTACTCCCGCGCGAGATGGTCCATCTCCGAGAGCAGGATCGAGATGCGGGCCTGCAGCTCCGCCGACCGTTGTCGTTCGCGCGCCAGATCCTCCGTCGCCTTGGCCTGCTCGACCTCCCGCCGGCGAAGGTTGTTCCCTGCTTCCTCCTCGAGCCGCTGCATCAGCTCGCGGTTGTGACTCATCGCCGCATGCCAGGCGTTTCGGGCTTCTTGCAGCTCGTGGGTACGCTCTGCCGTCGCCGCTCTCTCGCCTGCCAGCGACTCGGCAATGAGCTTCCGCGAGAAATCGGCGAGGACGAGGTTCCTCGGCGAGGGAAGGGACCCCTGGCCCACCACCGCGAGGACGTACTCGCCCGTCAACGTCAGCCCGGGGCTGGGTTCCGCCTCGTTCCGTCGGAGGTCCGTCCACCGGAGCTCGAAGAGCTTCGAGTCGTCGGTGGGTGTGGCCACGATGGCCGAACCGGTGAAGACCGCCTGGTCGTAAAGCACCACCTGCGCGAAGTGGCGGGCAAGCGCGGTCTTGAACTCGTCCCGGTAGTATTCGCGGACGTGGAACGGATTCGTTCGCAACGTGCGATCGGTGTAGAGGAGCTTGTCGGGTGTCGAGATGAGTGCGAAGCCTTTCGGGCGGAGCACCCGCCGGATCCCCTCGAGCAGGATTTCCTGGTCCGGAGGCTCGAGGTGCTCGATCAACTCGAAGGTGACCACTGCGTCGAACGAGGCAGGGATGGCATTGGCAAAGAACTCGCGGACGCCTGAGATCTCGAACTGGACGCCTGACGCGACGTAGCGCTTCCGGGCGTGCTCGACCGCCGCTTCGTCCAGATCGAAGGCCCGGACGGATTTCGCGGCCCTGGAAAGCCAGGCCGCCCCGTAGCCCTCCCCGCATCCGACCTCGAGCACGTCGAGGCCATTCACCATGCCACCGGCGAGCGCGTAGCGTGCCCAGTGCTCGTAGGCGATGCCCACTCCGCTGCCGGGGATGAATCGCTCACCGTCGAAGACCAGATCCTCGGTGTCGACGACTCCGGGCGCTGCTTGTTCCATTGGGTATCCCACGTAGCTCTTGCCAACCGGGGGTTGCAACAGTCACCGTGGCAGGTGGGGCTTTGGAAGTTGACTTGCCTCGGGCGGGCATGGGACGGGAGGGGGCGCGTGAGCTCCCTGAACGTCCTCGTCACCGGTGGCTGCGGCTTCATCGGCTCGAACCTCGTGCGGCATCTCCGGGCCGAGCGGCCGGACTGGACGGTGGTGAACCTCGACCTGCTCACCTACGCAGGAAATCTGGAGAACCTTCGCGACCTGGAGGGTGACCCACGCCACGCGTTCGTCCGCGGCGACATCGGCGACCGCGAGCTGGTCGAGTCCCTGCTCGAGCAGCACCGGATCGACAGCGTCCTCCACCTCGCCGCCGAGAGCCACGTGGACCGTTCGATCCTGGGTCCGGAGCTCTTCGTCCGGACCAACGTGCTCGGCACCCAGATTCTCCTCGAGGCCTGCTACCGCAAGAAGGTCCGCCGCTTCGTCATGGTCTCCACCGACGAGGTCTATGGCTCGCTCGGACCGACCGGCGCCTTCACCGAGACCTCGCCCATCCAGCCCTCCAGTCCGTACTCCGCTTCCAAGGCCGCGTCGGATCTGCTCGCGCTCGCCTTCCACCACACCTTCGGACTCGACGTGGTCGTCACCCGCTGCTCGAACAACTACGGCCCCTATCAGTTTCCGGAGAAGCTCATCCCCCTCATGGTCGTGAACGCGCTCCACGACGAGCAACTCCCCGTCTACGGAGATGGGGCCAACGTGCGGGACTGGCTCCACGTCGAGGACCACTGCCGCGCCCTGGTCGCGGTCCTGGAGAAGGGAAGGGCGGGCGAGGTCTACAACATCGGCGGCGGGGCCGAGCAGCGCAACATCGACCTGGTGAGGATGCTCCTCGCCACGCTGGGGAAGCCGGAGAGCCTGATCCGGTTCGTGAAGGACCGCCCCGGCCACGACCGGCGCTACGCGATCGACCCCACCAAGCTCCGAGCCGAGCTGGGCTGGAGTCCCCGCAGCACCTTCCGGCAGGGGCTCGAAGCAACGGTGCGCTGGTACGTCGACAACCCGGAGTGGTGGAAGCACGTCAAGAGCGGGGCGTATCGCCAGTACTACGAGACGCAGTACCGTGGCCGCCTCGGCGGATGACCCGTCATGCGCATCACCGTCACCGGAGCCAACGGCCTCGTCGGAAGCCGCCTCTGTCGATGGCTGGTGGTCCAGGGTCACACGGTCACCGCGGTCGCCAGGGGCGACCGCCGGACGGAGGGAGACTTCGAGTACCTGAGCTGTGACCTGACCGACTCCGACGCGGTCGGTCGGGCGATGACCGCCGCCCGGCCAGAGGTCGTGGTTCACACTGCCTCGATGACCGAGGTCGACGCCTGCGAGCGGAGCCCGGACGCCGCATGGGCCGCCAACACCGTCGCAGCGGCAAACGTCGCCCGCCACGCACGGGCAAGCAGTGCTCACCTGGTTCACGTCTCCACCGACTACGTCTTCGACGGGCAGGACGGCCCCTACGATGAGGAGGCCCGGCCGAACCCCAGCGGGGTCTATGCCCGGACCAAGTGGCTCGGCGAGGAGGCCGTCCGGCTCCTGGCCGGGAGCTGGGCCATCGCTCGCACCGCCGTCGTCTACGGCTATCCGCCCTCCCAGCGCCCGAACTTCGGTAGCTGGCTTCTGGGGACACTGCGAGAAGGCAAGACGGCCCGCCTCTTCGTGGATCAGTACGTTTCGCCCAGCCTCGCGCTCAACGTCGCCGAGCAGCTGGCAGAGCTCGTCGAGCGGCGGCTCTCCGGGTTCTGGAACATCGCCGGAGCGGAGGTGGTCAACCGCATGCAGTTCGGGGAAGCTCTGGCGGACGTGTTCGGTCTCGATCGCCGGCTGCTGGTCCCGAGCAAGCTCGCCGACGCGGGCATGGCCAGTCCGCGCCCGCCAAGGAGCGGTCTGCGCGTGGACAAGGCTCTCGCTTCGCTGTCTGCCCGCCCGCTCGGGCTCCGCGCCTCCCTCGAGCAGTTCCGCGCCGAGGTGGAGGGACGCACGTGAAGGGCATCATCCTCGCCGGCGGCTCGGGCACGCGCCTCTATCCGCTCACCCGCGTGGTGAGCAAGCAGCTGCTCCCGATCTACGACAAGCCGATGGTCTACTACCCGCTGAGCACGCTGATGCTCGCGGGGATCCGGGAGATGCTGGTCATCTCGACTCCTCAGGACCTGCCACGGTTTCGCGAGCTGCTCGGGACCGGTCAGCAGTGGGGTCTCCGGTTCGAGTACGCGGAGCAGCCTCGCCCCGAGGGCCTGGCCCAGGCCTTCATCATCGGCCGGACGTTCGTGGGGCGTGACCGCGTCGCGCTGGTGCTCGGGGACAACATCTTCCACGGCCACGGGCTGCCGGAGAAGCTCCAGGCCGCCGCGGGACGCAGCGCGGGTGCCACCGTATTCGCCTACTACGTGCGAGATCCGGAACGCTACGGCGTCGTGGAGCTCGCCACGGACGGACGTGCGCTCTCGATCGAGGAGAAGCCCAAGGCCCCACGCTCGAGCTACGCTGTCACCGGTCTCTACTTCTACGACAACCGGGTGCTCGACTTCGCCGCGAGCCTCCGACCCTCCGCGCGGGGCGAACTGGAGATCACCGACGTGAATCGCGCCTACCTCGAGGCCGGGGACCTCCATGTCCAGGTGCTGGGCCGCGGGTTCGCGTGGCTCGACACGGGGACGCACGAGTCGCTGCAGAATGCCTCCACCTTCATCGAGATCGTCGAGCGGAGACAGGGGCTGAAGGTTTCCTGCATCGAGGAGATCGCCTACCGGATGGGCTACATCGGGCCCGACCAGCTCCGCGCCCTCGCCGAACCGATGCGGAAGAACGAGTACGGGCAGTACCTGCTCGACCTGCTCGAGAACCGGGGAGCCATCGGATGAAGGTCGTTCCCACGGACCTTCCAGAGGTGCTGATCCTCGAACCGAAGGTGCACGGAGACTCTCGCGGCTTCTTCTACGAGTCGTTCCAGGCGAAGCGCTATGCCGAGATCGGGATCTCCGGTCCTTTCGTCCAGGACAACCTCTCGCGCTCCGTCCGTGGCACGCTCCGCGGACTGCACTTCCAGGAGCCGAGGGCTCAGGGGAAGCTGGTCCAGGTGCTTCGGGGGACGGTGTGGGACGTGGCAGTGGACATCCGACGTGGCTCGCCGCGGTTCGGCCGCTGGGTAGGGCTGGAGCTCGCCGAGACCGCGCCGCGCCAGCTCTGGATCCCGCCGGGGTTCGCCCACGGCTTCTGTGTGCTGAGCGAGTCGGCGGACTTCTTCTACAAGTGCACCGAGCTCTACGCGCCGGAGTGCGATCGGAGCGTCGCCTGGGACGATCCGGCCATCGGCATCGCCTGGCCGGTCAACGACCCGCTGCTCTCGGCCAAGGACCGCGGCGCCCCACGCCTTGCGAACGCTCCCGTGCTGCCCGCCTTCGCCAGTTGACGTGCGCGAGCTGCTCCCGGACTGGTTGCTCTCGCCCGCTTACGCCTTCCGGCGCGCGTTCCTGCCCCGGCACGGCGTCTTCCGGCTGACCCGGGAGCAGGAGGGCCGCTTCCGCCTCTCGCCGGATGCGAGCCGGCTCCCGCACGGGCGCGTCCTGTTCCGGCCCTCCGCCTGGCCCGCCTGGGATGCCCTCGAGCTCGATGGCTCGGTCTGGGTCTCAGGCTCCTCGGTTCGCTGGTCGCGCTGGCTCGACCCTCCAGGCACGGGGAATTCGATGGAGGTCGAGCTTCCCTACGGTTTGCGAGACCTCACGGCTCGACTGCTACCCGATCCCCGCGGGGTGCATGAGCTGGTGCTCGAGCTGCACGAGCTGGGGACCGTATGGGCCACCCGCGCCGCGCTGGCCGACGGACCCGGCCCGGTGCTTCGTGAGCTCGTGCATGCAGCCGATGGCGAGGGCCCGGCTCGCTCGTGGCTGGGGGCCGTGCCGTGGAGGACGGTCCGGGCAGGAATCGATGCCGCGGGCTACACCCGCTGGCTCCGGACCTTCGAGACACCCTCCGCTCGCGCGCTCGATCGGCTCCGCGCCCGGGCCTCGAGCTCCGGGCTCCGGGTGAGCATCGTCACTGCTCCGAGACCGGACGGCCCCGAGCTCGCCTCGCAGCTGCCCGGCAACGTGGAGCTGGTGGGCTCGTTCGAGAAGGCCCGCGGTGAGATCCTCGTTCCGCTGGGCGCCGGGGTCCGACTCGCGCCACATGCGCTCCCGACGCTGCTCTCCGTCTTCCATGAGCGGCCGGAGGTCATGTTGATCCACGCTGACCACGATCGCTCGGTGGCAGGGCGCCGGGTCCCCGAATTCAAACCGGTCTTCGGTCCCGAGCTCGTTCGCAGCCGGAATGTCCTGCGGGGAGTGGTTGCCGTCCGACGCTCGAAGATGCTCGCGCGCGGCGACCCGACACTCGACGACGCGAGCTTCTATGCCTGGGGCCTCGCCTGCACCGCAGGGCTTTCCCCGGAGCACATTCTCCGGTTGCCGGTGGTGCTCGCGACGCTCGAGGCGAGCCAGGAGATGGACGAGGCGGGTGAGCGCAGGGCACTCGCGCAGCATCTTCACCGCACGGGAGTCCAGGCCGAGGTGGCCCCAGGCCTCGCCCCGGGCCTGCACCACGTCCGCTACCGCCTCCCGGAGCCCGCACCCCTGGTCACCCTGGTCGTGCCGACTCGCAACGCCCGTGCGTTGGTCGAGACCTGCGTTCGGAGCGTGCGGCGACTCACCCGGTACGCAAGCTACGAGATCCACCTCGTGGACAACGGGAGCGACGCGCCGGACGCGCTGGCCGCCTTCGATTCGCTGGCCCTGGCCGGGGACGTGGTCCTCCACCGGGACCCGCGGCCGTTCAACTTCTCGGCGCTGAACAACGCTGCAGTCCGGAGGACCGAGGCCGACGTGGTGTGCCTCCTCAACAACGACGTCGAAGCTCTCCACGCCGAGTGGCTCGAGGAGATGGTCTCGGTCGCGCTGCAGCCGGGAGTGGGTGCCGTCGGCGCGAAGCTGTTCTACCCGGATGGTCGCATCCAGCACGGAGGCGTCCTGATCGGACTGCACGGCGCCGCCGACCATGCCTACGCCGGCGCGCCCGGAGACGCCCCGGGACACGCGCAGCAGCTCCTCGTCCGGCGGGAGGTCTCGGCGGTGACCGCGGCCTGCCTGGTGGTGCGCCGCGCGCTTTACCTCGAGGTGGGCGGCCTCGACGAGGAGGCCTTCCCCGTCGCCTTCAACGACGTGGACTTCTGCCTGAAGCTCCGCGAGCGTGGCTACCGGAACGTGTGGACCCCGCATGCCCGCCTCGTGCACCACGAGTCCGCCAGCCGGGGGAAGCGGCTCCTTCCCGCGCAGAAGGCGAGGGCGGACCGCGAGCTGGCCGCCCTCCGCACGCGCTGGGCCGCCGCCCTGCTGGACGACCCGTACCACAGCCCCAATCTCTCGCTGAGCTCGAACGTGCCGCGGCTGGCGTGGCCTCCACGAGAGCGACGGCCCTGGTCGATCTGACATGGCCCTGCTCCGTATTGGCATCGTGCTGTTCGAGAATGCCACCGCGGAGGTGGAGCGCCTCGGTCGATCTCTCGCCGCCGCCGCGCTTCCTCCAGGACTCGAGGTCGAGGCGCGGGTGCTCGACAACTCGGCCGACGCGCGGCTGGAGAGGGTGGTCCACGTGGTGCTCGCCGCGAAGGCATACACCTGGACCGGCGGGAACCGAGGGTACGGAGCCACCCACAACCTCGGGCTCCGCGAGGCCTTCGCCGCCGGCGCGGCCGGGTACCTCTGCCTGAACCCCGATGCCGTGCTCCACCCCCGCTGTCTCGCCGAGCTGTGGACCACCGCGAGCGAGGCGGATACGGGCCTCGTCGATGCGCGGACGTTTCCCGAGGAGCACCCCAAGCCCTACGACCCGGCCACCGGCGACACGCCGTGGTGCACCGGGACGGCGCTGCTCGTTCGCCCCGCGGCCTTCGCCGCGACCGGAGGATTCGACGAGGGCCTGTTCATGTACGGGGAGGATGTCGACCTCTCCTGGAGGGTCCGCGCCGCCGGGCTGCGGGTGCGGACCGCGTCGGGCGCGCTGGTGCGGCACTGGGTGGAGCACCGCGACCTCACGCGCGAGCGCGAGCTGAGCGTCCTGCGGAGCGCCGCGTATCTGGGGCGGAAGTGGGGGAACACCGCGTTCGCGTCGCGGTACGAGCGGCTGTACCGTGCCCGGGCCGGACGGCCGATGGAGCCGCCCTCCCCACCGGTCGTCTCGCACGTCGATCGCCGCGTGGCGGACCTGGGCCACGGTGTGCGCTTCGCGAGGTCCCGCTGGTGAGCATGCGCGTTCACGTCCATCTCGTCGCCTGGAGCGACGAGCCCTGGGACCTCGAGGAGAGCCTGTTCTCGCTCGCCACCCAGGAGGGGGTGGCGGTCACGGCCTCGGTCGCCGTGCCCCCCACGCTCGAAGCCTTCGCTCACGAGGCGTGCGGACGCCTCGTCCGGCTCGGCGGGCCGGTGGAGTTCCAGATCGGCACCCCGTCGAGCTGGGCCCCCGAGGCGAGGAGCGTGGCGAGCTGGGTCGCGGGAACCGTCGCGGTCCCGGACCATCTCGCCCGCGCGCTGGGATCACCGCGGATGGAAGTCGTCATCGCGGTCGCCCCGGTGCGCCGTGTCCTGCGACGCTCGGTGCCGGGCCGCCCCCCGTACGTCCTCCGGAAGACCCGGAGGTTCACCTCTCCGTCGCCATCGCTGCACGAGCTCGCCCGGGACCCCGCGTTCCTCGGGCGCTGTGTCGTCCCGGCCGCGCGCGCACCCAGGTGGCTCCCCGGCTCGGTCGAGGAGCACCGCCGGTGGGCCGCCGAGGCATGGTCCTCGGGCGCGGCGAACCGTCTCCCCGGGCCTCCGGCCGTCGAGCTGCCGGACCTTCGCACCCATCGCGTCCTCCGGTCGGTGGACGACCTGCGGGACGGCCTCGCCGACCTTCGCTACCAGGCGCCTCGCTGGCTCGAGCGACGCGCACCGCTCGCCTTCACGCGCCTCCGCGGCCTGTTCCACTGGCTCCGCGACCGCGCTCACTGAGGACGGAAGAGGTTGAGGTGCCGTGCCTCGAGGAAGTCGAGCTTCTCCTGCATCCGCGTCCGCGCCGGGTCCGGGTAGAGAGGAAAGCCCGTCTCGCGATCGCAGCCCTGGATGTCGTGCCTGCGCCGGTAGCACTCCGCCCAGCGCCGCTTCCCGTCGGCGAAACGACGACCCATCTCCTCGTCACCCCTCGTGTTCAACGTCCTCACCGTGATGAGGATCAGCACCACTCCCACCAGGCTCCATCTGACCGAGGGGCGAGCCCAGCAGCGCGCGGCGATGACCACCGCCAGCCACCCCGGGACCACGTACGGGACGTAGCGGGAGGATCCGCCGGTCGCGAGACCAGTGCAGACCCGTCCCACGGAGGTGTTCAGCGCGAAGAGGCAGGTGAAGCCGATCAGAAGAGCCACCACCCGACCCGCCAGCTCGTCTCGCCGGAACAGCCGGACCCCGACCCAGCCGGCGAAGCCGATCATGCCGAGCGCCACCCCCCGCGCGAGCCAGGTCCGTCCGCCGCCGAGGCGGTGCATGCCAAGCGGACGGCTGAGGAGGAAGCCGAGATAGTCGAGGTACTCGAGCGGCCGCGGGTGAGGGAACCCGAAGCAGTCCACCGCGGTGATGGGCTGCCAGCCCCGGAAGAACGCCAGGAGCGTGACCGCGGAGAGGGCGAGCCCCAGCACCGCGGCGCGCCGGCGGGGGGCGTCGCCCCGGCCCTGGACCCACTCCGCGGCGAAGAGCACCGGCTGGACCAGGCCCACGAAGAGGCCGAACCCGGTGAAGACGCAGAGCCCGCCGAGCACTCCGGCGAGGGCGGCGCGGACGAGCGGCGTCGGCAGGGTCCAGACCAGCGCGACGGCGAACACCAGCGCCATCGGCACCGGGCCGTGCGCGGGGTTCGACGCCCCGACGAAGACCTCCTCCAGCCCCGCGCCGAGGCAGAGCAGCGGGGCGACCACGTCGGTCCACGACGGGGCGCGGGTCGCACGGCGCAGCGTCAGCCAGGCCATCGCCGCGGCGGTGATGATGATCAGCGCCGAGGCGACCGTCTGCGCCCGGATGCTCCACCCGGTCGCCGGGAGGAGGACGGCGAGGAGCAGCCCGCCCACGCCCTGCCGGTGCGGACCGTGCTGCCAGTCGAACTGGGTCCAGGCTCCGGCTCCGCGGAACAGGGGCTCGAGGAAGTCCCACTGGTCCCAGAAGACGAGGTCCACCGAGTACCGGCGGACGTAGGCCAGCGTCCGGAGAGAGAGCGCCACCAGCACCGCCAGCGGAAGCGCCCAGGCGAGGACCTGCCGGAGCCGCGGACCCTTCAGCCCGCTGTCGGCTCGATCGACCATCGGTGGACCGGTGCGAGGAGGCCCGAGGAGTCCTGCGCCCGCACCGCGAACCCGTGGAGCCCGCGGTGCACGTCGTAGACCGCCCCGCCCGCGTCTCCCAGAGACAGGTCGACCACGTAGTTCCCATCACCCAGGCCGAGTCGCGGCATCTCCAGCGTGAGGGTCGCTCCGTCGGAATCCGGAAGCCTTTCCGTGCTGCTCCACACCAGCGTCCCGCCGTCGGTGCGCAGGCTCAGCTCGAGGACCGGGGCCTCGACGCGGCCGTACCGCCGGTAGTGCAGGCGCAGGCGGAAGGGCGCGTCCGCCGCGAAGACGTGCTGCGGGCCGTCCCGGCCGTGGATCTCGACCCCGCTCAGCTCGGCCTCGAAGGTTCCCCAGCGCCGCCCCGGCTCCGCGGGGGGGCCCGAGCGCGGCTGCAGCGGGTCGGGCGCGCGGGCCACGTGCTGCTCCAGCGCCAGCACCTCGGATTCAGCCACCGCCGCCCGGTACGCGGCAACCACGTCCACCGGGCTGCCCGAGACCTTGAGCACGCCGGCATCGAGCCACGCCGCCTGGTCGCACCGGCGCTGGAGCGTGTTCAGGTCGTGGGTGACGAGGAGGATGGTCTTCCCGGCCTTCCGGAACTCCTCCATCTTCGCGGCGCTCTTCCGGCCGAAGTGCTCGTCGCCCACGCTGAGGATCTCGTCGATGAGGAGAATCTCCGGATCCACGTGCGTCGCCACGGCGAACGCCAGCCGGGCGTACATCCCGCTGGAGTAGGTGCGCACCGGCTCGTCGATGAAGTCCGCTAGCTCGGAGAACTCGATGATCTCCTCGAGCCGGGCGCGGATCTCCCGCCGGGACATCCCGAGGATGATCCCGTTCACGAAGATGTTCTCTCGCCCCGAGAAGTCGGGATGGAACCCGGCCCCCAGCTCGAGCAGCGCCGAGATCCGCCCGTGCACCTCCACGGTTCCGCCGGTGGGGGTGTAGATGCCGGTCACCAGCTTCAAGAGCGTCGACTTGCCCGAGCCGTTCCGGCCCACCAGCCCGAAGGTCTTCCCCCGCGGCACCGAGAGCGTGATGTCGCGCAGCGCGGGGATGATCGCCGAGGGGGCCTCGGGCCGCTTCTCGCGCTTCAGCCAGCGGACCAGCTCGGACTTCAGCGTGGTGTGCTCCCGCCGGATGGTGCTCTTGCGGAAGCTCTTGCTC
>Ga0310810_10005673_pt1 | contig 14004 bp, 9 predicted proteins | sample NCmetagenome_FD_207641 | JGI IMG/M metagenome (GOLD analysis project Ga0310810, IMG submission 207641) | Soil microbial communities from experimental microcosm in Duke University, North Carolina, United States - NC | ecosystem: Engineered > Artificial ecosystem > Soil microcosm > Unclassified ... | reverse complement strand
CGCCGGCGACATCGACAACGACGGCCTGATCGACCTCTACGTGACCAGCGTCGGCGCCAACAGCCTGTTCCGGAACGCCGGCCACGGACGGTGGGTCGAAGTCCCGAAGGCCGGCGGCGCCGAGGGCGGGACGTGGAGCACGAGCTGCGCGTTCGTCGACATCGATCGCGACGGCTACCTCGATCTCTTCGTCACCAACTACGTGGACTCGCAGCGCGGGAAGAACGAGTTCTGCGGCATCAGCGGACCGCCCCCGGTACGCGACTACTGTCATCCACTGATCTACCCGCCGTTGACCAACACGCTGTATCGCAACACCGGGCATGGCGGGTTCGAGGACATCAGCGCGCGCGCCGGCATCGCCGGCTTTCGCGGCAACGGCCTCGGCGTCGCGGTCACGGACATCGACGCCGACGGCTGGCCGGATGTGTTCGTCGCCAACGACAGCATGCCGAACTTCCTGTTCCACAACGAGCGGAACGGGACGTTCACGGAGATCGCCGCACTTGCCGGCGTGGCGGTCGCCGCCGACGGCAAGGCTCGCGCCGGCATGGGCACCGCCTTCGGCGACTTCTCCGGCACCGGCCGGCCGGGCCTCGTCGTCACGAATCACGAGACCGAGATGCACAGCCTGTTCGAGAACCTGGGCGGACGATTGTTCTCCGATGTCACCCTGCGCAGCGGCCTTGGTCCCGCCACACGACCGTACGTCGGCTTCGGCGTGGCCTTCTTCGACTACGACAACGACACGCACCTCGACCTCGCGATCGCCAACGGCAACGTCATGGCCAACGTGGCGCAGTTACGGGCGGGCGGGAAGTTCGGTCAGCGGAATCTGCTGCTGCGCAACGTCAGCGGACGCTACGTCGACATGAAGGACGCTGCCGGGCCCGGCTTCGGGCCGGAGCTGGTGAGTCGCACGCTGGTGGCCGGAGACATCGACAACGACGGCGATCTCGATCTGCTGATCACGAACAACGGCGGCCGCGCGAACCTGCTGCTGAACGACGGCGGCAACGGCGGCAATGCCCTGCTCGTGCGCGCGATCGGTGCCGGCAAGAGCAATCGCAGCGCCATCGGTGCGCGGCTGACGCTCACGGTGGGGCAGACGCATCAGATGCGCGAGGTGCAGTCCGGCTCGAGCTATCTCGGACAGAACGATCTGCGCGTGCACTTCGGCCTTGGCCCGGCGCCGCGCGCGGACCGCCTCGAGGTGCGCTGGCCGAGTGGCGCGGTCGAGACGTTCGACGGCATCGGCGCGAATCAGATCCTCACCGTTCAAGAAGGCCAGGGCATCGTCAATCACACGCCGCTGGCGAAATGACGAGCGCGAACCATGATTCTGTGGCGCCAACCCTCCGGGTGTGCGGGGCGAGCGTGAACGGCTCGCCGCGCATGTCCCTGGTGCTCGTCGCCCTGTTGCTGGTGATCGCCAGCTTCCCGTCAACGGCGGCGGCCCAGAAGGATCAGTTCTTCGACGCGTTGCTGCCGCTCTACAACGCGCTTGGCGGCATCTATGGCGACGAAGGACCGCGACTGACGGCGCAGGTCGAGGCGATGTCCGCTGCGCTCTCGCGCTGGGATGCGGCCAATCGCGACGCCGAAGCCATGCTGCGCGCGCGCCTCACCGGAGCTGACGTGCCGACCGCACTCCAGGTGCACACACTGCTCGGATCGATGGCGCTCGAGCGGGGTCAATTCACGACGGCCTTGCGAGAGTTCAACGACGACGTCCGGCTCGATCCACAGCGCGCAGCGTTTCACCGCTTCCGCGCGTTGCTCTTCGAAGCGCTGAATCGTCCGGCCGAAGCCGCGGATGCCTTCCGTGCCGCCTGGCTCGCCAATCCGGCGGACCCGCAGAACGCCTACCAGCTGCTCGTGCACGTGTCGCTGCGCAAGTCGGCGGCCGAGCGGCGCGCGGCGCACGACACGCTGGCCGCGCTCGAGCGTCAACTGGTCTCCGGACAGGCGGCGAAGGCGAACGCCCCGTTTCTGAGCATCCGTCCGATCGCCGACGAGACGGGCGGGGCCATGGCATTCGCGCCGGCCGCATATGCGACAGCCATCACGTTGTTGCTGACCGGACAGCTCGAAGCGGGCATGACCGCCTTGCGCGCGGCGGTTGCCGCCGATCCGCTCGTGGCCGATCCGGCCTTGCGCGGTGACGCAGCGGCCCGCGGCATTGCCGCGCTGCGACAGGGCCAGGTCAATCAGGCGATTCAATCATTTCAGGCGGCTGTCACGCAGGCGCCCGATTCGTCGGACGTCCATCGGCTGCTGGCGACGGCGCAGATCGTCAACGGCGACGTGAGCGATGGCATCGAACAGTTGCGTGACGCGGTGGGCGTGAATCCGAAGAACGAGCGCGCCTGGCTCGCACTGGCGCGCGCGCTCGACGAGAGTGGCGACGAGGTCGAGGCGGCGAACGTCCTGCGGACGGCGATCGGCGAACTGCCAGACGCCGGAGAGCTGCGTTGGCAGCACTCCGTGATTTCGGGGAAACGGCAGCGGACCGACAATGCCGATCTCGCGCTGGTCGATGCGGCCGACCGCCTGGTGCTGCTCGCCGGCGCGGGCGAGTTGCAGACGCGTGTCGCACGACTGGCCCAGACTCATCTCGACTACGACCGTGCCATCGCGCTGCTCGAACGGGCGGCCCTGCTGACACCGAACGATTCGAACGTGCACCAGGCGTTGGGACGTGCGTACGTCGATCAGGGACGGGACGAGGAGGGGTACGCCGAGCTGGTCGTGTCGCTGTGGCTCGATCCCGCCGACGCCGGCACGTTGACGGCGATTGGGAGCGTCCACCTGGCCGAGGGCCGATATCAGGACGGAATTGCGGCACTCACGCGGGCGGTGTCGCTTGACGCGGCAAACCCGCAATCGGCGCAGGCGCTGGGCGAAGCGCTCGTGCGCGCCGGCCAGATCGCCGACGGGCAGCAGCGGCTTGCAGAGGCGGCCCGGCTGCAGGCGCGAGCGGTGGAAACGCAGCGGCGTGAGCGGACCATCGGCATGTTGTCACTGCAGGGCGAGCTGCACATGACCGAGCGGAACTTCGACGCGGCGGTCGACGCCTGGCAGCAGTTGATCGCGCTCGAGAACCGCAGCGCGGTCGGGCATATGCGGCTTGCCGACGCGCTCGCGGCGTCGAATCGTCTCGAGCCGGCAGCCGCGGAACTGCAGGTGGCGATCTCGCTCGACGCCGATCCGGACGCGCATCGCCGTCTCGCTGCCGTGTATGCCGAGCTTGGCCGCGCCGACGACAGCGCTCGCGAGCACCGCGCCTACGTCGATCTGAAATTGCAGGAACTGCACCAGCGCTCCCGCGAAACCCCGTAGTCCCGCGCCGTATAATTTCCCCGCCACCTCCTAACAAAGGAGTCGACCGAATGATGCGACGCTTCACGGTTGCTGCGGTCCTGCTTTGCGCCTCGCCGGTATTTGCGCAGTCAGCCGCACCGCCGGCGCAGGACGAAAAGCAGGTCAAATACGAGGACCAGGTTGTCGTCTCGGCCTCGCGCACGGAGCAGGAGCTGGTGAACGCGCCCGCCGCGGTCACGCTCATTCCGACGCAGACGATCGAGAATTCACCGGCGACCAACGTCGGCGACCTGCTGCGGGCCGTTCCCGGCATGAACGTCACACAGGTCTCGGCCCGCGACGTCAACTTCACGACCCGCGGCGCAACGTCCACGCTGGCGACGTCGCAGCTCGCGCTCGTCGATGGCCGCAGTATTTACCTGGATTTCTTCGGCATGGTCATGTGGGACCTGGTGCCGACCAACCCGCATGAGATCAAGCAGATCGAAGTGGTCCGCGGACCCGCGTCGGCCGTCTGGGGCGCCAATGCCATGACGGGCGTCGTCAACGTCATCACCCGGACGCCGCGGGAGATGGCGGCGACCGGTGGGCGCAGCTTCACCCTGGGGGTAGGCACCTTCGATCGCGAGGTCACGGGACAGGCGACGCCAATGGACGCCGGGTCGCTCTTCTACGTCAACGGATCGGAAGCGCACGCCGTCAACGACCGCTGGTCGTACCGAGTGGCCGCGGGCTATCTCACGCAGGATCCGCTGCCGCGCCCGACCGGTTCGCTGCCGAGCGGCCTGCCGTATCCGGCGTTCACCAACAGCGGGACCTCGCAGCCGAAGTTCAACGCGCGCGTCGATTACGACCTGACCGATGGTGCGAAGGTCATCGTCGACGGTGGCGTCGCCGGCACCGAAGGCATCATCCACAGCGGCATCGGGCCCTTCGACATCAACAGCGGCTCACGCCTCGGCTACGTGAGCACGCGTTACCAGAAGGGAGGCCGCCACATCGGCTTCTTCACCAACCTGCTGCACGGCGACGCGGACAACCTGCTGATCGTCGCGCCCACGGGCCAGCCGCTGACGATGGCGTTCGATACGAAGACGGTGGACTTCGACGCGGGCGATGTGCGCGCCGTCGGGATGCGCAACGTGTTCAGCTACGGCGGCAACTACCGTCACAACGCCTTCGACATCTCGCTCGCGCCGAACGGCCCCAATCGGAACGAGGGCGGCGGCTATCTGCAGGACGAGATCTTCCTCTCGCCACGGTTCCGGTGGGTGGTCGGCGGTCGCGTCGACAAGTTCTCGTCGATTGACAACGCCGTCTTCTCGCCGAGGACGACGTTCATGTACAAGCCGAGCGACAGCCAGACGGTCCGCGCCTCGTTCAACCGTGCGTTCCGGGCGCCGTCGTTCGTCAACAACAACCTCGACGCCACCATCGTGACGCCGATCGTGTTACCGGGGGTCGGCACCTTCGCATTCCCGACGCGCGCGAACGGTAACAACGATCTGAAGCAGGAGACGTTGACCGCCTACGAACTCGGCTACAGTGGCGTCCTCGCCAAGCGCGCCACGGTCAGCGCGTCGGTGTACTGGAACCACACCGAAAACGGCATCTTCTTCACGCCCGTGGCGACGTACTCGGCGACGAACCCGCCGCCGGGGTGGCCGTTGCCGGCGGCGTTCGTGCCGCCGGGTCAGTTGACGTCGCAGTACACGTACCTCAATCTCGGCAAGATCCACGACAAGGGCATCGAACTTGGCGTGGACGCGATCGCCGTGCCGCACGTGAACGTGTTCGCGAACTACTCGTACCAGTGGATGCCGACCATTGCCGACTTCCCGGCCGGCGCCAGCATCAAGGACGTCAACTGGCCGGCGAAGAACCGGTTCAACACCGGCGTCAATTTCGACGTGCGCCGGGTGCTCGGCAACTTCAGCATCAACTACACCGACCAGGCCTACTGGCAGGACGTGCTCGACCTCCGCTTCGCCGGCATCACGGACGCCTTCACGCTCGTCAACGGCGCCGTCGGGGTGAAGTGGATGGGCGAGAAGGTGGTCACCAGCCTGAAGGTGAACAACCTCGCGAACCAGCAGGTGATGGAGCACATCTTCGGCGACGTGATCAAGCGCCAGGTCGTCGGGGAAGTGCGCGTCGATTTCTGAGCCCTCAGAGAAGCAGAGACACGAGCAGCCACGACGAACACGACGGAAAGCGGCGACACGACGATACTTCGCCATTCGTGACCGTCGTGTCTTTTGCGTCGTGACCGTCGTGGCGTCTTTTTGTCACTCTTTCAGTGCGAGGCGCCGCGCGATTACTTGCGCGATCGCATGCGCGGCGCGGGCGTCGGGATGGCGGTCCCAGGGCAGTCGCCAGGTGGGATCGAGCGGCACGAACGCCACGGGTACATCGAGATCATCGAAGAGCCGGTGCCGCAGCGATCGCTCCTGGCCCGTCTCCCGGCCGAACTGCGGCACGACGATCAGGGGCGTCGCTCCGCGTTGCCGCGCCAGCGTCGCCGTGGCAGCGAAGATCTCGCGGGTCAGCGACACGCCCTGGTCGATGAGCGACGTGCTGCGATACGGGACCATCAACCGCAGGAGCGACGCGACCCGCCATCGCTGTACCGGCGGATTCCAGACGAGACCGGCCCTGAGGTGCGGGCGCTCGCGATCCATGTTCCGCCCGAACAGCGACGGCATGAACAGCGACACGATGGCGACCGGCCGATGAAAGTGCGGCAGATCGTCGACGAGCCGGAGGTAGGCCTGATCGTTACCGAAGCCGTGGACGGCGAGGTTGGCGCTCTGCACGCCGGTGATTGCGCCGACCTGCGCCGGAATGCTCTCGTTCCATTGCAGCCCTTCACCGAACATCACCGACTCGCCGGTGAACACGATCGACGGTCGTGCACGATCCACCGGCTGCGCAGAGTCGGCAACGCGATAGCCGTGCGCGTCGATCGCGTACTCGATGGTTCGATCGCCGACCCGCGCGTGACCCACGCGCGACGGCACCAGCGTCCAGCCGAGACGCGTGTCAGCACGGCGTCTCGGCTCGTCATCGACTGACAGCCAGCCCACGGGCCGGAACTCGATCCGGCGAAGCACCGGTTCGCTCGCGACGATCGCGAGCACGACCGCCGCCACGACCGGTAACGCGTGCCCGGGTGCGTGGCGGGCGCTCCGTCCAGCGGCCGGACGCGCGTACGCGAACGTCCAGGCGCCCACTGCCGCCAGCGCGAATCGAATGGCCGTCTGAATGGCCACGAACCAGTCGCGCGGCAGCAGAAATGACGGCAGAACATGGGCGTCGAGCCAGCCGCGGTTGGCGCCGACGCCGATGACCATGAGCGCGATGGCGATCGTCGCGATGATGAACTCGACCGTAGCCGCACACCACTTACGCAGACGCGTCGCATTTTCGCGCGCGGTAAGCGTCGCCGAAGGCCCCGGCTTCACGTGTGCAGTCGCAGGGCCCGGCTCCAGCCGGGCGGAAGCGGACATGTCTGTGGGCAAACCGGTGAGCTGCGCTGCAAGAACACCACCGGGAACGCGATATGCTTCGCCGCCCTTCCATGTCCGGCGGCCATATTGCGCGCATCGACCGCATGCTGCGACCGATCCATCGCTGGATCTGGAGCAATCGCGACAGGCGCGTGCGCAAGCTGCTCGCGTTCGCCGAAGTGGAAACCGACGGCGGCCGCGACATTCTGCGCGCCGCGGAAACGACGCCCGATCCGCTGCTGCGGCGGTTGTATCTCGAGCACGCGATCGACGAGCTCCATCACGGCGTGATGTTCCGCCGCCGCGGTGCCACGCTCGCGCGCCTGCGGCATCACGCATCCGAGGGCGGCAATCCCCTGCCGGGCGGTCACGGCCTCGACGATCTTGCCATTACCGATGCCGGCGACGAGCAGTTGCTGGCGTTCCTGCACGTCGCCGAGAAGGCGGCGGCCGGACGCTTCGCCATCTATCGCGAAATCGTCGGCGACGACCCGGAGACGCAGGCGATCTTCGATCACATCCTTCACGACGAAGTGTTTCACATGAACTACACCTACAGGCAGTTGGCCCGCGTGTCGCCGCGAGCCTGGCGGCGGCAGATCTGGCGCGCGCGCGTCAGCCGGTTGTGGAAACGCTACCTGCGGCTGGCCGGCGCGCTCGGCATGGCGATCGGCAGCCTGCTGCTGGTGCTGCAGTACTTCGCCGTGCTGCCCCTCTTCGCGTGGCTGGCGCGGCGCGCGGAACGCCGTGAGCCGGCCGGATGGTCGCCGGCGCGGCGCCCGACCGCGCAGACGAGTCCGTACTGATGAACATCCTCGGCCTTTCCGCCCACTACCACGACTCCGCCGCCGCGCTCATCGTCGATGGCCTGCCCGTGTGTGCGGTGCAGGAGGAGCGGCTGTCGCGGCGCAAACACGACTCCGGATTTCCCGTTGCCGCCATCGACTATTGCCTGACGCACGCGGGTCTTGACCCATCACAACTCGATGCGGTCGTGTTCTACGAACGCAGCCTGCTGAAATTCGAGCGGATCCTCACCTGCGCGCTCCGGGCGTTCCCTCGTTCCTGGCGATCCTTCCCGCACGCGATGCGCAACTCGCTGGGCGAGAAGATGTGGGTACGCGGGATCATCGCGTCGCATCTCGAGGTGCCGCGGCAGAAGATTCTGTTCACCGACCATCATGCGTCGCACGCGGCGGCGGCGTTTCTGACGGCACCGACACGCGAGGCGGCGATTCTCACCGCCGATGGCGTCGGCGAGTGGGCGACGCTGACCGCCGGCCGCGGCCGTTGTGAAGACGGTCACGCGCAGATTGAGCTGCAGCGCGAGATCCGCTATCCGCACTCGCTCGGCCTGCTGTACTCCACGTTCACCGCCTATCTCGGGTTTGCGGTGAACGAAGACGAATACAAGGTCATGGGACTCGCCGCGTACGGACGGCCGACGCTGGCCGCGGACGTGCGGCGGTTGATCCGGCGCACGGCGGATGGCGGCTTCGCGATCGAGCCGGAGTACTTCGAGTACCACACGACCGCGCAGCGGTCGTATTCGTCACGCTTCGTCGACCTCTTCGGCCCGCCGCGCGACCCGTACGATCCGATTGATCTCGACACCGCCGAGGGGCGGCGCTTTGCCAACTGCGCGGCCAGCGTGCAGCAGGTTCTCGAAGAACTGCTGGTGGATATCGCGCGTGATCTGCGCCGCGAGAGCGGCCTTCCCGATCTCTGTGTCGGCGGCGGCGTCGCGCTCAACGGCGTCGCCAACGGGCGCGTCCTCGCCGAGTCGGGGTTCGAGCGGCTGTTCGTGCCGCCGGCTCCCGGCGATGCGGGCTGCGCCATCGGCGCCGCCTTGTACGCGGACCGCATCTACTTCGGCAATCCACACCGCGAGGTGCCCGACCATCCCTTCTGGGGACCGGAGGTCGACGCCGCGGACCTGACGCGCGTGGCGCGAGAGGACGGACAGATCTTCGACCAGTTCGACGATGGTGCGCTCGTCGACCATGTCGCCGCGGCGCTCGCCGCCGACGCCATCGTCGGATGGATGGACGGCCGCTGCGAGTTCGGCCCGCGCGCGCTCGGCCATCGCAGCATCCTTGCGGCGCCGCACTCGCACGAGACGCGTGATCGGCTGAATCGCGACATCAAGAATCGCGAAGGGTTCCGGCCGTTCGCACCGGTCGTCCCGATTGAGGTGGCGAGCCGCTACTTCGAGCTGCCATCCGGTGGCGCGCGGCTGGGGCGATTCATGTCCGGCGTGTTCCCGGTGCGGCCGGAATGGCGCGACGCGCTCGCGGCCGTGACCCACGTCGACGGCTCGGCGCGTGTCCAGACCCTCGAGCAGGCGATGGCGCCGCGGCTCTACGCGCTGCTGCAGGCCTATGGCCGGAAAACCGGCGTGCCCATTCTGCTCAACACGTCGTTCAACGTGGCCGGCGAACCCATCGTGACGACCGCGCTCGAAGGGTATTCGACGTTCAGGCGCTGCGGTCTCGACCTGCTGGTGGCGGGGCCGACGGTGATCAGCAAGCGGTCGCGGTCGACGGACGAAAAGGAGGCCCCGGCATGGCAATCAGGAAGCATGGCGGAATCCGGCGCCGTGTGATCGTCCTCGCGTCGGCGGCAGGAGCGAGCGCCGACCTGGCGCGCGGCCTGTGGCACAGCGAGAGCGGCAAGCGTTGGCTCGTGCCGCTCGCGGTGTTCTTGTGCCTCTTCGCCTTCATCCTCATTGCGGCCACCACCGTCGAGGCGCTTGCGCCGTTCATCTACGCGATCTTCTGAGTCAATGGATCGGCGCACCGATGCCGTGCGCCGCTTTTACGAGCGGGCGCCGTTTCCCGGCTATCCGGCGCACGACACGCTGGACGCCTTCCGCGCCCGCGCCGGCCGCAACGCGTTCGTCCGGCTGCTCGATCGCTCGATCTCCGGCGATGCTCGTATCGCCGACGTCGGTTGTGGCACGGGACAGATGTCGCTCTATCTTGCTCACGCCGATCGCGTCGTCGTCGGCGCGGACCTGACGCGCGCGTCGCTGGTGCTGGGTGCCGCGGCGGCGAGCAGGTTCGGGGTCCACGTGCAGTTCGTCGAAACCGATCTGCGCATGAGCGGATTGAAACGGGAGTCGTTCGACGTCGTGTTCTCGTCGGGCGTGCTGCATCACACGCCCGATCCGCGTGCGTCGTTCGTCTCACTCCTCGAGTTGGCCCGGCCCGGAGGCGTCATCGTGCTCGGCCTCTACAACGCGATCGCGCGCGTTCCGTTGCGGCTGCGGCGCGTGGTGGCCCGGGCGTCAGGCCTGCGCATCGTGCCGTTCGATCCCGTGCTGCGCGATCGACAGACCGAACCCGCACGGCGCGACGCATGGCTGCGCGATCAATATGCGCACCCCGAAGAACATCGGCACACGTTCGCCGAGGTGCATCGCTGGTTCGCCGAGAGCGGGGTGCACTATCTGCGCAGCTACCCGAGTACCGTCTTCGATGATGAACCCGAGGATCTGTTTACGCCCGCGCCGGACGATTGGTCGGTTGAGGCCTGGCTCGCGCAGATCGGATGGATGTGGACGCTCGGCCGGGAAGGCGGGTTGTTTTTCATGATCGGGCGCCGCGACGCTGAAGGAAGCAGAGAGTGCCGAGGGAGAGAGCAGAGACTGCGGGAGAAGCGCTTTTCAGCTTCTCCGTTTTGATCTGCTTCCTCTGCCAACTCCGATACCCCGGAGATCCGCGGCTTTGGCCTTTCTCAGCGCCGCCCACAGATCCCCAACCTCCTCCAGCCGCCCTTCGAAACTCGCGATCGTGAAGTCCTGCGGCTTGACGCCGCGATCGACGTCGTCCCATGTCAGCGGCGTCGAGACGCCGGCGAAGTCGTTCGCGCGCGGGCTGTAGGCGCTGGCCAGCGTCTTGCCCTGGATGTTCTGCAGGTAATCGACATAGATCCGATTCCCGCGCGCCGCGACCGAGCGTTCGACGGTCGCCAGTTTCGGGTGCTTCTCGGCGACGAGCGTCGCGACGATCTGGCAGTAGATCAAGCCGGCGTCATACGTGGTGCCGGGCGGCATTTTTATGTAGATGTGCAGGCCGCCGGAACCGGACGTCTTTGGAAAACCGGTCGCCTTCAACGCGGTCAGTTCGTCGCGCACCCACCGGGCCACGTCGAGCACTCGACCAAACGGCAGATCCTCTGGCGGATCGAGGTCGATCGCGACGTGATCGACGATCTCTTCCGAGCCCACGCGCGAGAACCACGGGTCCTGTGAGATGGCGCCGAGCTGCGCCGTGTAGAGCAGCGTCGCGAGGTCGCCGCCAATCAGGTGCGGCCGTTTTTCCGATCCGGCATCGACCTGCTCGACGCGCACGCCGGCGGGGACCTTGTCCGGCGCCCGGTGCTGATAGAACGGCTTACTGGCGACGCCGTTCGGATAGCGCTTCATCACCAGGGGGCGATCGGCCAGCACCGGCAGAAGGTAAGGTGCGACGCGGACGTAGTGACGGAGCAGGTCGCCCTTCGTGAGTTTCAACTTCGGCCAGAAGGATTTCTTCAGGTTGCTGACCTCGAACCGGCCGCCACCGGGCAGGTCCAGGACGCCGTCGCCGCTACCGTCTTCGATGACGCGGAGTTGCTCGATCAGATTCACCGTTGCTTCGCGACGGGGGCCGGTCTCCACCCCAACGCGCAGGGGTGCGCGTTGGGAGCCTTGGGTCAGACCCGCCCGTGCGGACTGCCGTGCGGGCGTTGCTTCGCGACGGGAGCGGGTCTGAAGACCGACCGCTAGGGAGTGCGCCCGCTTGCGTTCGGCGGCGACGCTCCGCTCGCCGCGATGCACGCTGGCGCGCACGGCTGGCCGCGAAACCAGCGGCTCCTTCGTCACCTCCTCCGGCCGGACGTCGTCGCGCATGCCGAGATACGTCGGATGGCGCAGCTTGCCGTCGGCGGTCCACTCGGTGAACTTCACTTCGATCACGAGCTTCGGCTTTGCCCAGTGCGGTTTCTCGTTGGTCTTCGGCGTGGTGGTGAACGGACTCGTCCTGATCTGCAGACTGTGGATCTGTTTCCACACGCGTCCGAGCTCGGCGTCGGTGAACCCGGCGCCGGTATGTCCGATGTACTGCAGCCCGCCCGCCTGGTGCACGCCAAGCAGCAGCGCGCCAAAAAATGGACGCGATCCGCGCGGCTCCGTCCAGCCACCGACCACGCAGGTCTGGTGACGTACGAGCTTCAACTTGCACCACTCGCGGCTGCGGCGGCCGGACTTGTAGATCGCGTCGAGCCGCTTTGCGATCAACCCTTCCCACCCCTGCGCCTTCGCCTGCTCGTAGAGCGCGCGCCCATCGCCGACGACCTGATTGCTGATGCGGATACGCGAATCACCGATACCGTGGAGCAGGGCTTCGAGGCGCGGCCGCCGTTCGCGCAGCGGCAGCGGCCGCAGGTCGGTACGGCCATCCATCAGGACGTCGAACACCATGTAGGCGACGTGATGACCGGATCGCTGCAGGTCCTGAAACCCCGCCGGCTGACCGTGCGCGTCGAGCGCGACGACTTCGCCATCGAGGACCACGGGATGCGGCAGCGTCGCCGCCCATGCCTGCAGCGCCTCGACGATGCCCGGATACTGCGCGCTCTTCGCATTCCCGAGGCGCGACCACAGCGTGGTCTCCTTGGCGTTGACGATGGCGATGGCGCGGATGCCGTCGTATTTGGGCTCGTACGCGTACTCGGGTGAGTCGAGCGGAGCCTCGCCGGTGGAGGCGAGCATGGGCGCGAGTGGGGCTGACATGAAATTCAGAATTCAAAATGCAGAATGCAGAATGAATACAGAACCGCAGCAGTCAAAAATCTTCGCCCTTTGAAGTCTGCATTCTGAATTCTGAATTCCGCGTTCGCCCTGCGGCGTCTGCATTCTGCATTCTGCATTAGGCGGCATGCCTCTTCGATTTCCCACGGCCCGCCGCTTTACGCGTTTTCCCAGTCTTTTTCGCTCGAGCTGGCTGCCGCCCCTTGCTTCCCGACTGCAGCGACTGGCGGAGGCGCTCCATCAGGTCCACTACCTCGGCCTGGCGCGGTTCTTCGGCCGATTCGAGATGCGCCTGCCTGCCCTTCATCCTGGCGCGAATGATCTTCATCAGGTTCGCGCGATATTCGTCGGTGAACTGCGACGGATCCCAGGTGCCGGCCAGGTTCTCGACCAGCGTTCGCGCCATCTGCAGTTCCGGCTTTCGCACATCCTTCGCTGACGGGAACGAGAAGTCGCCGATGTCGACGAGCTCCTCCGCGTAGCGCATCAGTGTCAGCACCATCGCATCGCCCTTGACCTCCAGGGCAGCCAGGTGCTGCGCCTCGCGCAGGACGATGGTGGCGATGCCAACGAGCTCGGTTTCGCGAACGGCCTCGCGCAGGAGCGCGTAGGCCCGCTCGCCGCCCTTGGCAGGCGTCAGGTAATAGGACGTTTCGAAGAAGCGATCGTCGATCTCCTCGCCCTTGACGAAGCTGCGGATATCGACCGTGCGGCTCTTCTCGAGCGCGGCGTGCTGGAAGTCCTCCTTCGTCAGGACGACGAAACGGCCCTTTTCGTATTCGTAGCCCTTGACGAGATCTTCCCAGGCGACGGGCGTGCCTTCACGCGCGCACACCCGTTCGAACTTGATCGGCGATTTGTCTTCCGCGTGCAGCATGCGGAAGCGCGGACGGGAATCGCGAACGGCGGTGTGCAGCTCGACCGGAATATTGACGAGCCCGAAGGCCAGCGAACCTTTCCAGAGTGCGCGAGGCATACACGGGCCCGCACGCAAACCGGGGGCCCGTGTAACTTCCAACCTGTGACGCTGGATCAACTCCCAACATGGGCTCTTGGGAGTTGGGTCTCGGGACGAAACGGTTGGGAGTTGGGAGTTCAGCGCGAGCGAAGCTCGCGCTCCGCCTCGATCCAGTCGTCGAAATCACGACCGTGCGAACCGCCGCGGCTCAGGTAACGGCGATAGGCGGCTTCGGCGATTTCGTCATAGCTCGGATCGAGCGACACCGCGGGCGCCGGCATGGATGCCGACGTATCGGCGGCGGCCGCGGCCGCGGGTGCGCTCACGGCCGCCAGTTCTCGCTGATCGAGCGCTGTGGTTTTCGCCGGCGCGCGGCGGCGGGGCGCCGCGGATGTTGCAGATGTATCGGGCGGAGTCTT
>Ga0310810_10005672_pt1 | contig 14005 bp, 13 predicted proteins | sample NCmetagenome_FD_207641 | JGI IMG/M metagenome (GOLD analysis project Ga0310810, IMG submission 207641) | Soil microbial communities from experimental microcosm in Duke University, North Carolina, United States - NC | ecosystem: Engineered > Artificial ecosystem > Soil microcosm > Unclassified ... | reverse complement strand
TTTCGGATGCAGCACCACGACGTCGACATTGGGTTGCCCGCGCAACGCGGCGATCGCCGCCGACCCCGTGTCGCCCGACGTCGCCACGATGACGGTCGCGCGGCGGTCGCGCTTGCGCAGCGCCCGCGCGAACAGCCGGCCCAACAGCTGCAGCGCGACATCCTTGAAGGCCAGTGTCGGACCGTGAAACAGCTCAAGCAGGAACAGGTTCGGCGCGAGTTGCACCAGGGGCACGATCGCCTTGTGATGAAAGGTCCCGTAAGCCGCCTCGACGTCGGCGCGGAACTCATCGTGAGAAAAGGCATCCCCGATGAACGGGCGCATGATCCGGAACGCCGCCTCGGCATAGGGCATTCCCGCGAATTCGCGGATCGTGCTCTGGCTGAACTGCGGCCAGTGTTCCGGCAGATAGAGCCCGCCGTCGGGCGCAGGCCCGCCCAGCAACACGTCGGCGAATGCCGCGCCGGCCGCTCCCCTCGTGCTGACATATTGCATCAATGCATTATCCGAAGCTCAGGCGCCCGTGCGAGCGGTGATAAAGCAGATAAACGGCCAGGAGCGCCAGCGCGAGCCCGAACCAGGTGATGGCGTATTGCAGGTGATCGTTGGGGAAATCCACCCGCGTTCGGCCGCCCAGCGGCCAGCCGCCCGGGTTGGGCGTGGCATCGGCCTCGATCAGGATGGGCGGCGCGGGAAGTGCCAATGCCTCGATCATGCCCGGAATGTCCTTTACGAACCAAAGCCGGTTCTTGAGATCGGGCTCGGGCGTGAACATGCCGGGCCGCTGCGACAGGCGCAGCACGCCGATCAGCGACACGTCGCCCATCACTTGGCTCGCTGCGCGCGTCGCTGGGTTGCGCAACGCCTCCGGCACGAACCCCCGGTCGACCAGCACCGCATCGCCGTTCGTCTGGACAAGGGGAGTGATGACGTCCACGCCGACCGCGCCCATGGGACCGCGTGAAAAAAGATAAAGTTCCTTATCGTGAAGGAAGTGTCCGCTCACTTTGACCGGCCGCCACTCGAAGGCGTCCGCACCCTCGCTCAGGGCTTGCGGCAGCGGCACAGGAGGCGCGTGCAGGCCCGATTCAACGCTCGCGATCAGCGCTTCCTTTTCGTGCAGGCGCTGGATCTGCCATACCCCGAGCCCGACAAGCAGCACGAAACCCGGCAAGAACCAGAGGCTTGGGCCGAGCAGCGGGCGAAACCGGATCATCCGCCTCTGGTAGCGCGAATTACGCCGGGGCGGTAGAATCTCCCGGTCTTGGCGTGGAGTGGAGAATGCGGGTGTCGGTCCTTCGTGGCGGGGGATTGGTTGTGGCGGCTGTCGGGCTCGTCGCCTGCGCCGGGTTGGTCCAACCGACCCTGACCCGCGGTCAGGTCCAGACCATGCTCAACACCGAGCTGAACACGGGCGACAGCGCCGACGCGATCAAATCCTTCTTCCAGCGCCACGACTTCCCCTACACCTATGACGCCTCGCTCCGGCGCTATGCGAGCAACGTTCCACCCGGCTCCAAGGCGCCGCTTTCCATCTACATCTATACCGATGTCGATCAGAAGCTCACGGTGACGCAGGTGATCGCACCCCGTGCGCCGCCGCGGCAGGAGCGCCGTTCCAACGTGCAAGACGATGCCGGCTTCCTGGAACTGAACCGCGACCGCCGCCCGTTCTGACGCCGCGTACGCGCACGCAATAGCTCCTTCCGGCCAAAGTCTATGCTTCCGCCGGCATACGGGCTTACTCTCGCGCACGGAGCAACCAATCAGGAGGAACACCATGGGATCGGGGTGGAAGATCGTGTTGACCGGACTTTCCGGTCTCATCTTGGGCGCGGCCGGCATGGCTGCCTTCGCGGCCCCGAACGCCGCGCCGCCCGCCTATTACGTCGGCAATGTGCAAGAGGTGAAGGACGCCGAGGCCTACAAGGCCTATGCCGGAAAGGTCGGCGACACGCTCACCCCCTTTGGCGGCAAGTTCATTGTGCGCGGCGCGGAGCCCGTGATCCTCGACGCCTCGCGCAAGCCGCCCGGGTATATTGTCGTCATTCAATTCCCCAGCATGAAGAGCTTGCGCGATTGGTGGAACTCGCCGGTCTATTCGTCGATCCGCCCCATCCGCGAGCGACTGACCACGGGACAGAACTATGCGGTCGAGGGCTTGCCCGCTTCCTGATCTGCCCCGCTTCCGACCTGGGCAGCAGGGAACGGAAGTCGCTGTTGCTAATCCGTCGCAAACCTCACGCGCGCCAGGAGCAAGCCCTGATTTTAGTAGAACTACTTAGTGGCGGTCCGAGCGCGGGGCCTGCCTTTACTACAACTGCTGCGCGCGGAACCGGTCTTGCTAACAAAATAAGCGAAAAAGAAGGCTTGGCGGACCCAGGCGAACCATCCGTGGAAGGACAATATCTGTTGCAAATAAGACTCACAGTTCCCAATCGTTAACGCCCGGATTAACTTTTGGCGGAGTCGCTTTGGAATCCCTGGGGGGACCCGGCGGCTCGCATGCTTTATTTTGTGTCAATGCGCCGTATGCGAATTAATTGTTTTGACATCGAATCCCCGGTTCTATTTACCATAATTCCCTAGAAGAGACTGGGGGGCACCGGTCCATCGCAAAACACGAATTGTAGCTTCGAGACCATTCTCGAAAGCACGGGTCTTTGGTGGGTAGGGGTAGTCTCATGTTGGCGTACGAGGACCTCAAGGGTTCTAGCGGCAAAGAAGTCTGGTACCGGCCTCCGCGTTATGAAGCGAGGCAGCTGTTCCCCCGGCTTCCACCACGTGTGCGGGTACGGTCGGCTCTTCACAAGTTGCAGGATATCAGCATCGGCGGATTGGCCGTCGCCTGCGCTTCGCCCGCTGAGGACATACCGGCGGTCGGCGAAATCGTCCCGATCAGCCTGCAGCAATCGGGTCACGCCATTTTCGAGGCCAACGCCCGCATATGCCGCCATGAACACACGGTGTTCGGCTCGAAGGTCGCGTTCAGCTTCGTGAACGGATTTATCGAGTTCGACAAGCTGCTGTCGCGCAATGCGCAGGCGCAGATTGCCGTTCAATCGGAATTCTTCGAAGGCGAAACGTGCCAAATCGTGCCCAAGGAATATCGCGTCTTTTGCGCGGATGTGCTGCGGCTCCTCGGCTCGTTTCGCGTCCTCCTCGACGAGAACAAAGCCCTTGCCGGGCAGTTCGGCAGGGCGTTCGACTTGGAGGGCGCTTACGACGCCTGCGAAGCACACCTAATCGGACATTGGCGCTCGCTATGGCGCACCGGAAACGACCTCGTAAAAGAGCTGACGTCCGACCGGGATGTTTTGGAAGCGACAAAGGCCTTCACCGAAGTCGTTCTCACGCCTGAATTGCGGCATGGCGCCATTTGGGACCGCAGCTACACGAAACCGCTCGGCTACCCGGGCGACTTCGAAGTGATGAACCAAGTTTACGACTGGCAGCATTGCGGTACCGATGCCTACCAGATGCTTGTTCATCGGCTCGGGCTCGAAGTCGCCGAGTGCATAAAGACACGCATGGAAGTCGTGCTGAGCACCATCGGCAAAGTCGTCGAGGAGAAGGGGCGCGCACGCCCTGCTCGCGTGCTCAGCCTCGGCAGCGGACCAGCGCGCGAAGTGGAATTGTTTCTTGCCAGGAACGCGCTGAAAAATTGCCGCGCCGAGTTCACCCTCATCGACCAAGAGCAGATCGCGCTCAATTATGCCTTGGAGAGAGTCTATCCGCACATCCTGCTTTCCAAGGATCGCGCCCGCGTGCAATGCATGCATATGTCGTTCACCGACATCCTGCGCGGAACCGGCGCGCTCGGCTCCCTGGTGCCGCAAGATCTCATCTACTCGGTTGGCCTGATCGACTATCTTGCCGACCGTCGGGCGGCCGGTCTCGTGCGCCGGCTCTACGAAAATCTGGCGCCGGGCGGGCTGTTGATCATCGGCAATATGAATGACACCCCGATGAGCAATCTGTGGCCGATGGAATTCATCACCGATTGGTCTTTGCACTACCGCTCGGAAGAGGAGATGCTTGCCTGGACCACCGGGCTCGATCCCGCTTATGCCTGGACCGAAACGGAACGGACCGGACGCGTGCGCCTGCTGTTTGTGCGCAAGCGCTGAGCCGTTTTTTCGCTGTTAGCCTGCTTGCACAAACGCGCCCTGCGAACGCGCGTCGACGAAGCGCCACGCAGGGATCATCACGACCGCGGTCGTCCCTTTTCCGAGCTGGCTTTCGAGCTTCAGCTGGCCGCCGTGCAATTCCGCAAGCCGCTTCGCGTAGGGCAGCCCCAGGCCCGAGCCCCCATGGCGGCGTGACATCGAACTCTCCACCTGTTCGAACGGGCGCAACACGCGCTCGATATTTTCGGGTGCGATGCCGATGCCGGTATCCGAAACGGTGATCTGTATCCCCTTCTGCCGCGAACCAGCGATGTAAAGGCGTACGACGCCCCCTTGGCGCGTGAACTTGATCGCGTTCGACAGCAGATTGACGACGATTTGCGTAACCAGACGTTCGTCGCCGCGCATGCGAAAATCGGTCTGCTCGCCGAAGAAGAGGAGCTGCACGCCTGAGTCCTCGGCGCGCCCGCGGCACATGCGCACGCACGACAACAGCGCGTTGGTGACGTCGAACTCCTGCTCCTGCAGCTGCAATTTGCCCGACTCGGCTTTGGCCAGATCCAGGATGTCGTTGATGATCGAGAGCAGGTGCGAGCCGCTCTGGTGAATGTCGCCGGCATAGTCGACATACCGCTCGCCCACCGGACCGAACAATTCCTGGCTGATGATTTCCGAAAAGCCGATGATCGCGTTCAGCGGCGTCCGCAACTCGTGACTCATCGTGGCGAGGAATTCGCTCTTCGATTTGTTGGCGCGCAGGGATTCCTCGAGCGCGTCCGTCGCGATGCGGCTTTTTTCTTCCGCGACTTTCTGCGCCATATAGGCTTTGCGTATGTACAGCTCTTGAATATACGCCGACAGGAGCCCCACGCCGGTCGACATCGTCAGGAAGAAATTGTTGTTGATGTAGAACTCGAAAGGGATCGGATTGATCCAGAGACAGACCGTCTGATACGAAGCAAACAGAATGAGCGAGATGAGCACGGAATAGCGGAATTTGAGCCGGATCAATGTTCCGCAATAGCTCACCACCATGATCAGGCCGGCGTAATACAGCCAGTTGTACGGCGGCAGCATCACCGCCGTCATGGCCACCACGCCAAGCCCTGCCGACAGCATCGCAAGCCCTAAAAACAGCTGCGCTATGCGGAAGAACACCGGAAAAAATGTAACGAGAAAAATTCCGAGCAGGATCGGAGTTACGACGCCGAAGCGGATCAGGAGAATGGGGCCGAGCGCCGATCCGCCAACCACGCTGTCGAGAATGCCGAACGCCGTGTAGAGCAGCGTTCCCGCGACAAGATAGACGCGGATGAACAGGAGCGACTGCCGAAGCATCTCCGCTTCGAACACGCGCTCGGCTCGCGCGTCGCGAAAACGCAATCGCACGCGGTCGAGCTGGAATTGCGGCTCGCTGTTCGGAGTCATCGTGCTCCTGACGTTTCGTACCGCATGTTTATTTGTGTCAGCCGGTTAAGAATTCCGTAGCGCATCCACGCCTAAGGTTCGATTTCACTTCGTAAAGGTTAAGAACTCGATAGGTGCGGCTTGAAGGTGTCACGGTCCATGAAAAAAACCTGCCTGGGAATTGAAACCGTTTTTGTTTCGTTGGCGATTTCGGCCCTTCTGAATGGGGCGAACGCGTCCGGCTACGGGCTTCGCGAATTCAGCACTATTGCGATGGGCTCGGCCTACGCCGGGTCCGCCGCGACCGGGAGCGATGCATCTTTTCTTGCCTACAATCCGGCGGCGCTCGGCGGAGTTGCAGACTACGATTCCTCGGTCAGCATCGTCGGCATCTTCCCCAATTCGTCGGCGACCTATTCGGCCGTCACCTCGGCGGCCACGCCCACCAGCGGTCTCGCCACGCCGTCCGACTTCATCAAAGATGCCGCGGTGCCGAGCCTCGCCGCCCGCATGCGGCTGTCGCAGGCGTGGGCCGCAGGCCTCGTGGTGTATGCGCCGTGGGGTCTCATGACGAATTACCCGGCCGGTTGGGCCGGGCGCTACTACGCGCGCGATTCGAAACTGCTGACGGTAGATATCTCGCCGTCCCTCTCCTACCAGCCGGTGCCGAACCTCACGCTCGCCGCCGGCGCACAGATTCAGTATGCGAGAGGCTCGCTCTCGAGCGTCGTCGACGTCGGTACGCTCGGCGCGACTCTGCACATCCCGGGCTCCGTGCCGGGCGCACAGGACGCCAACGCGAAGGTCTCCGCCGACGACTGGTCGGTGGGCTTCTCTCTTGGGATGCTCTGGGAAATTTCTCCGGGCACGTCCGTCGGCGTCGGATACCAATCCGCGATCAGCCACGAACTTCGCGGACCGTTGAAATTCACCCCGGACAGTTCCGGACTGACCGCCGCCATCAAGGGCGCCACCGGTCTGTTCACCGACACCGATTCCGAGACCGGCCTCACCACGCCTGATCGCCTAGGCGCAGGAGCCCGTGTTCGCGTCGCGCCCGGCTGGACCGCCTTGTTCGAAGTCGACTGGACCAATTGGAGCCGCTTCCACGAACTGCGCATCAATGCCGTCAATCCTTTCCAGCCCGACGATGTCACGGTGACGAATTGGAAGGACTCCTGGATGTTTGCGCTCGGCGCCGAATTCCAGCCCGACGAAAAGTGGACCTGGCGCGCCGGCGTCGCGTTGGATCAGACGCCAATTCCGGACGCCACATTGGAACCGCGCGTGCCGGACGCAGACCGCACCTGGATTTCCGCCGGCGTCACCTACCACGCTTCGGCCAACATGGATTTTTCCGCCGCAGTCGGTCACCTGTTCCTGCCCGAACGCGACGTGTCGCTCTCGGCCACGAACCCCGCAAACGCGTTGCGCGGAAATCTCACCGGCAAGACGAATTCCTCGGTCAACGTGATCGGCCTGCAGTTCTCCTATCGCCGCTAGAACCTGCGGGCGTAATTCACGCCGATTCTGCCGCCTGTCGCCGATATGAGTCGTCGAGCACAGCACTCGCCCGCTCAGCGTCGCCTGCCGGGAACCCCGCCTTCTGCATCAGCTCCACCGTTTTCGCGAAAGCGGCGGGCGGAATCGAAAGATCGGGCGGGAAGACTCGCATTCGCCGCATGTAGTCGAGCGACAACCGCCCGTATTTCCCTGCCGCTTGGATCACCTCGGCCATCAGCGCGAGCAGCGGCGCATCGTTCGCCGCATCATCCATCCACGCCGTCGCCTGAATGAGGCTGCGCAGTAACGCAACCACGCTCGCACGGTTGGCCCGCGCCCAACTGCTGTCGACGATTACCGCCGTGAACGCGATCTCGGGAATGTAGTCGGTCACCTCGCCGAGGTTCCTGAACCCGGCATCCTCGGCAATGAAGTTGAGCGGAATGAGCTGTACCGCCGCATCGATCGTTCCTTCCTGGAGCGCCTTCCAGCGCGCCGGATGCAAGCCCACCACGTTGAATGTGTAATCGCCGGGATAATTCAGCCCGTGCCGGCGCAGCACCTCCATCGTGTACAGCGCCGTCCCTTCCGTCAGCGACGAAGTGCCGAGCACCGCGCCCTTCAAATCCTCCATGCGCTGGAATCGCGGTTGCGCAATCATCGAAAGCGGCAGACGGTTCACGTTCGCCGCGACGACGCGCAAATTCCCCCCCGCGACCGCATCGCGAATGGCGCCTTCGGGCGGGGTGATCGCGATCTCGCGCTCTCCCTCCTTCACCGCCGCCGTCGCCTTGTCGACGCTGGGCAGCAGCGTGGTCTCCACCTCGATGCCGTTTTTCGCGAACAAGCCTTGCCGCTCGGCCACATAGACAGGAAGAAAATTGAAGCCGATGCCGCCCGCGGCGATGCGTATTCGTGTCATGGCGTCCTCCAGAGGATTCGACTGTAGCGCCGGCCGCCCCCGCGAGCGAGATATGCCCCGCGAAACGCGCCCTGTGATACATTGCGCGCCACGCCTTTTCGATTGGGGAGAAAGACCATGTCGCTCGCGAGCACCCGGCGCAGCCTATGCGCGATGATGGCGTGCACAGTTCTGTCCTTATTGCCGGCCCGCGTTTCCGTACAGGCTGCAGCGGCGCCACCCGTTACCACGCCGGGCGTGCATAGCCTAACGTTCCAGCGCAGCGATGGTCCTCCGGTCAACTATGCCATCGCCATCCCGCCGAATTATTCCCCGTCCACGCCCGCGCCGCTCATTCTGGCGTTGCACTTCGGAGTGGGCGGCGGCAGCGCGGACGGCGCCGGCGGTGACGTGCTCGAGATTCTCGTCGGTCCTGGTCTCGCGCAACTCGGCGCTATCATCGTGGCGCCCGATTCCGTGCGCGGCAATTGGAGCACCCCGGAAAACGAGAAAGCCGTGAACGCGCTCCTCGACATGGTGCTCGCGCGCTACGCCATCGACAAAAAGAAAGTCGCCGTCACGGGCTACAGCATGGGCGGTACCGGCTCATGGCACTTCGCGGAAAAATTCCCGCAGCGCTTCAGCGCGGCCATTCCGATTGCCGGCACGCCGCCCGACACCGCTGCGGGCTGGAAGCTGCCTGTCTTGGCGATTCATTCCCGCGACGATCAGGTGGCGCCTTTTGCTCCGACGCAAGCGCGCATCGCTCAACTTCAGAAAGCCGGCGTCAACGCCAAGCTGATTCTGCTGACCGGCATTACGCATTACGAAACCGATCGTTTCCAAGATCCGCTGCGCCAAGCCGTGCCGTGGCTGCGCGAGATTTGGAAATAGACGCGGGCAGCTTGCCAACGGCCCGCGTCTTCGGGCCGCAAGATTACGGCAGGTCCATACCCTTGCGCTTCAGCACATCCTGCGCCGGCCCCGACTTCAGGTAAGCAACCAGCGCCCGCGCCGTTGCCGCATCCTTCGCCTTGGCCCCGACACCGGCCGAATACGGAATCTTTTTCTGCAGCTCGGGCGGCAGTTCGCCGATCACCGTGACGCCCGGCACGGGGCGCAATTCGGCCACTTGCTGAATGCCGATCTCCGCCTCGCCCGAAGCGATCGCAGCGCCCACGGGGCGGCCATTCACGACCACAGCCTTGGGCTTGATCGCGTCCGAGATGCCGAGCTTTTGCATCACGGTCACGAAATGCTGGCCGCTCGTGCCCTGGCTGTAGCCCACCGTCTTGGCCGCCAGCAGCGCAGCTTTCAGCTTGTCGGGCGTACTGACGTCGGGTTGCTTCGCGCCGGTCTTCACGCCCACGGCCACCTTGGAGATCATCAAGAGCGTATTGCCGTTTGCCGCGACGGTTCCGTTCTTGGCGAAGTCGTCGACCACTTCGGTGTTGGTGATCACAAGATCCGCCGCGCCCGATTTGAGATCGGCCGTGATCTCATTCGCGCCTTTGGAGGCAAGCTTCACCTTGTTGCCGGTGGCCTTCTCGAACATCGGCATCAGCGTTCCGAGCACATCGGGCAACGGGCCGCCGCCCGCCACCACGGTGATTTCCGCCGCACGCACCGGAGTGCCGGCAATGAGTGCGCCAACGCAGCCCGCGGCTGCAATCGCGATGAGTTTCGACCAAGCCTTCATGACGACCTCCCTGGATGACCGCATCCCTGCCCGACAATACCGAATTCACCGCAGCCCGTCAGCAGGCCAGCGGCTCCTGCCCGGCATGAGACTAGCGGGGTCGATAATTCCCGGCGATAATCGCGGCAACCGCAATCGCCCCGGGGAGGAAATCATGACATTCGGCCGCGTTCTCAAGCTGTTCGGATTTGCCATCGCCACTGCTGTGGCCGTTCCCGTCGCCGCCAATGCGCAGTCGCACCCCGAATTCATCCCCTTGGGGCGCGTGTCGGCGGCGCTCTACAAGCCGGACAGCGGACCCGCGCCCCATGTGGCGTTCCTCGTCTCCCATCGCACCGGCAACAATCTCAACAACAGCGCGTGCAAGGAGCTCGCCAAGCGCGGCTTTCTGGCGCTCTGCTGGAACACGCGCTTCGTCAACAACGAGGCCGCCGTCCACTGGGAAGACATCGCCTTCGACGTGAAGACCACCGTCGATTACGTCCGCTCGCTTCCGGGCATCACGAAGGTCATCCTGCTCGGCCATTCCGGCGGTTCGCCCCTCATGAGCTATTACGAAGCGGTCGCCGAAGCCGGCCCCGACTGGTGCAAAAACACCAACAAGCTCGTGCAGTGCACCGGCAACATGGCCAATTTCAAGCCCGCCGACGGGATCGTCTTCCCCGATGCGCACCCCGGCAACGGCGTCCAGTCTCTGCGCGGGCTCAATCCCTCGATCGTCGTGCAGAAGGACGGCACGGTGAAGGTCGATCCCGCGCTCGATCCCTACAACACCGCCAACGGATTCAATCCTGAGGGCGCCTCGCATTATTCCAAGGAATTCCAAGCGCGATACTACTTGGCGCAGTCCAAGCAGATGAACGAGCTGATCGCCAAGGCGCAGGCGCGCGTCGCGGAGCTGAAGAAGCAGCCGCTCTATTCCGACGACGACGTCTTCGCGATTGTCGGCGGCGGTTTCTCGGGTGCGGGCGCGGGAAGCTCCGATCTCAACTCCATGGACCCGAGCATTCCCGAATTGATGAGCACGGCACGGCCCGAGAAGGTCCTCAAGAACGATGGCAGCATCGTCAAGGAAGTCGCCCACAGCGTTGCCGTACCGGAACCTGAGAACGCCAAGGCGAATCACAGCTTCGAGCGCGGCACCAAAGTGTTTACGCTGAAGTCGTTCCTGAGCGCGAACGCGGTCAAATCGACCAGTTCGCTGGACGGCATCGATTGGTGTTCGTCGAACAATTCGACCACATGCGCCGTGCAGTCGATCAAGATCCCGACGCTCATCGCGGCCATGGGTGCGTTCCATTTCGTACGCGATCAGGAGCAGATGTACGACCTCTCGGCCGCCAAGGATAAGGATTACATCGTCATCGAAGGCGCGCTGCACGGCTATACGCCGTGCAAAGCCTGCGAGAAGACGCCGGGCCAATATTCGAATTCCGACAAGAATCTGTTCGACTACATCGCCAAATGGACCAACGAGCGGTTCTGAGAACACACAAGCGCGGAGAGAACGCCATGGAAAAGCTCATCAACGGTCTGATCGGTCAGTATGAGAACGGCGCCCTGTCGCGGCGCGAGCTCGTTGCGGCGCTCGCCGCCGTGAGCGTAACGGCGCGGACCGCGTTCGCCGCGGAGCAAGGGTTTCAGAGCGCCGGCATCAACCATGTCTCCATCACCGCGACGAATTTGGACCGCACAGTCCAGTACTATTCGCGCGTCTTCAATTTGCCGCGCCAGGGTCAGGCCAACGCGAACCTCGTTCAGCTCACGGTCGGCAAGAGCGCGCACCTTTCAATCCGGCAGGGCGCGAAACCCGGCTTCGATCATTTCGCGATCGGCATTGACGGCTTCAACAAGGATCGCGTCATCGCCGATTTGAAAGCGCGCGGCGCAACACCTATCGATGGCGGCGACGGCGCAGGCCTGCACGTCGCGGACCCTGACGGTCTGTTCGTTCAACTCATCGCCAACGGCGGCGCGGGCTAGGCGCACCTAGAACGAGCTGGCGTTAGACCCGCATTATTGAACGCGTAGTCCAGCGGCCTATGTTGTCGCGGGCCTCGTTCCCCAACGCGCGAGTTCGTCCTTGCTGCGTACGAAAGTTTTGAGTCCCGACCACAGAATCAGTATCGCGGCTGCGTGCGCCGTCATCGCCACGATAAGAAGCGAATACCCGACCATGTTGTCGTCGTGGAACAGGTAATCGGTCAATAGCGCCACCGTCGTCGGTCCGAAACCCAGGCCGAAGAAATTAACGCAAAAGGCATAGAGGGCGCCGGCTTGCCCACGCATGCGGGCAGGTGCGACTTCCATCAACGCCGCAGGAGCAACGCCGAATACCATCGCACTGAGAAAAAGGGTGGGCGCGAGCAGGACGGCCGAAATGGTCGAATTTGCAATCAGCAAATAACCCGCCGTGAAAGGAATTCCGAGGAACGCTGCCAGGATCATCGTACGCAGGCAGGCATCCGGGTAACCGCGCTTGGCGATGTGATCCGCCAACAGTCCTCCGCTTGCACATCCCAAAGCTGCGAATATCGCCAACAGTCCAAACACCTCCCCGGTCAAGGCCGGGCTCCAATGATGATGCCGAATGAAGAAGCTCGGGATCCAAGCCGCTCCGCCATAGGCCGCGAACGCGAGCACGGCCGTGCCAATGTTGAGGGATGCAAAGGTCGCCCGATGTTTCGCGAGGTACTTGAGGACGTCGGCAATGGGAACGCTGGAAGCACCCGCACCGGGACCTCGGCGCGGCGGCTCGGCAACGCTCAAAAGCAGCAGCGCGCAAGCCAGCCCGGGCAATCCAATAAGAAAGAACACGAGCTGCCAGGAGCGGACCGCACCGATAAGAGGCAAGTCATATTCCGGATGCGACGCTGTCAATCCGATGACGACGCCCCCAAGCAGAAAGGCAAAGCCGGAGCCCACATAGATACCCATATTATAGAAACTGAGCGCCGTGGCCCGCCGTTGCGGGGGAAAATAGTCGGTGATCAAGGAATACGCCGACGGATTGAGTGAGGCCTCGCCCACGCCGACGCCGATCCGCATGACGAACATCTGCGTGAAATTTCCAGCCAATCCGCAGGCCGCCGTAAACACGCTCCACAGTACGAAACCTATCGCGATCAGGCCGCGTCGACTTTTGGCATCGGCCAGCCTCGCAAGCGGAAAACCGAACAGTGCAAAAAAGACCGCAAAAGCGAATCCGCTCAACAGGCTCATTTCCGTGTCGCTGATGTGAAGATCGCGGCGGATCGGTCCGACCAGAAGAAAGAGGATCTGCCGGTCGAGGAAGGCAAAGATGAATGCAAGGAACAATACGCCCAGCACGTACCACGCATAAGCCGGCTTCGGATATGCGGCTTCGACGTGGCTATCCGGCACGCCGTCGACGTCGGTGATCGCTGACATGGCTTGGCCCCCGCCGCTGAAGTGGAATTCGTAGCGCCAAATCGCCAGCGGGGCCAATTGAACCTATCGCATCCGAAAATTGCCCAGCGCCGCTCGAGGTTTGTGTTTTCCGATCAGGCGGATAACCAGTTTGTTCGACCCTCGGGCCGCCGGAAACATTCCCGCCCGCTCGGCCGTTCCCTTGTGGCAGCTGCATTCGGTTACTGCCGTGCCGCTCATGGAACAGGTCAAAAAACAGTTCGAGGCAATCACGGGATACGGCCGCCCCGGCCGGCGCGACGTCAAACGCCTGGTCCGGGTTCGCAAGCCGCATCTGTATCGCTTCGCCGATGACGGCCGTACACCGAACAATCCGCGCTGGCCGATGATCGTCTACCGCGGCGCCGTCGCATTGCCGGACGATTTCGATCCGGCCGCCGTTTTCGAGACCCTGTTCCAGAGCAACCGCTGGGGCGAGTCCTGGCGCGACGGCATGTATCCCTTCAACCATTTCCACACCCAAACACACGAGACGCTCGGCATCGCGCGCGGTTGGGTACGCGCGCAGCTTGGCGGCGCGAACGGACGCGAGCTCACCCTGAAAACCGGCGATGTCGTGATTTTTCCCGCCGGCACGGGTCATCGGCGTCGCGCCCAAAGCCGCGACCTGCTGATCGTCGGCGCCTATCCGCCGTCAAGCGAATACGACGAGCCCAAGCCCCAAGACGTCGACCACGACGACGCGCTCGCCCAGATCGCCAAGGTCAAGCGTCCGAGCACCGACCCCGTATACGGGCGCGACGGCCCACTCACACAGGTCTGGGAGACCTGATCTGGAGCTCCCGGGCTCCGCAACCCGACGCCATGCCCCCCTTCCAACACCTCCCGCTGCCGAGTAATTTTTGCGCGATCGCCCCCGATCGAAGGCGGCGCGCGACAGGAGTCACGAATTGCAGCGGCACGTTTTTCTCATCG
>Ga0310810_10005671_pt1 | contig 14005 bp, 12 predicted proteins | sample NCmetagenome_FD_207641 | JGI IMG/M metagenome (GOLD analysis project Ga0310810, IMG submission 207641) | Soil microbial communities from experimental microcosm in Duke University, North Carolina, United States - NC | ecosystem: Engineered > Artificial ecosystem > Soil microcosm > Unclassified ... | reverse complement strand
CGGTGCGCACCGAGCTGATTCCGCCGAACACGATGTTCGAGCCGCGGCTCACGCAGGTCGACCTGCGCGTCTCGCGCTCGTTCCGAATGATGGGCAGCGCGCGCCTCCGCGGCAGCCTCGACATCTACAACATCTTCAACGCGAATAGCGTGCTCAGCATGACGCCGACCTACGGAGCGTCATGGCGGAACGCGGCGCAGGTTTTGAGCCCACGGTTGTTGAGAATCGGCGCACAGCTTGATTTCTGATCCTCGGGAGGACGTGATGCGTATTGGGTGGACTGGATTGTCGGCGTTTCTCGCGGCGATGGCGATCGTGTGGGCCGCGACGATCACAAGCGAGGGACAGGCGCCCGCGGCCGGACGCGGGCAAGCAGCCGCGCCTCAAACCGCGGCGCCCGCAGCGGGGCGTCAAGCAGCAGCGCCACGTCCAGCGGGCGCGGCACAGGGCGCGCGGACCGAAGACGGCAGGCCAAATCTGAATGGGATCTGGCAGGCGATCAACACTGCGAATTGGGATGTCGAGGCGCATCAGGCCGAGGCCGGGCCTCACAACGACATCATGGGCGCCTGGGGCGCGCAGCCCGCGGGCATGGGGATCGTCGAGGGCGGCGCCATCCCATACAAACCCGAGGCGCTGAAAAAGAAACAGGACAACTTCAAGAATCGGATGCTGGTGAAGATCACCAACGACCCGCATCGCTTCGACACCGGCGATCCGGAGCTCGAGTGCTTCCGGCCTGGCGTCCCGCGCGCCAACTACATGCCATTTCCGTTTCAGATCTTCCAGAACCGCGACCAGATCCTGATGGTCTACGAATACAAAGGTGCCATGCGCACGATCTTCATGGACAAACATCAGGACGCGCCGGTCGACTCATGGATGGGATGGTCAAACGGTCGGTGGGAAGGTGACACGCTGGTGGTGGATGTGACCGGCTTCAATGGGCACCAGTGGCTGGATCGCGCCGGCAACTTCTTCAGCGACACGGCGCACGTCGTCGAACGCTGGACCCCGCGCGGCCGTGATCACATGATGTACGAGGCCACGATCGAGGATCCGGCCGTTTATACGCGGCCATGGAAGATCAGCTTCCCCATTTACCGCCGGCTCGAGCCGAACGCCCAACTGCTCGAGTTCAATTGCGTGCCATTTGTAGAAGAGATGCTGTACACCCCGCTTGGGCTGTACAATCCACCGAATCGTTCATCCCGGTGATGGAGGAGTGATGCGTATGCGGAATCGGATGCTCTGGATAACCAGCGCGCTCACGGCCGCGATGGTGGTTGCCGTGTCGATGGCCGTGCTGCTGGCGCAGGCGCCGTCCGGGAGAACCCAGGCGCCGTCGGGTGCCAAGAAGGCGTTGCCGCAGACCGCGACGAGTACGGATGCGGCGATCAAAGCGTCGGAGGACGCCTTCAAGAAATCCCTCGAGCTCAAGAACTACACGGTGCCGAAGAAGCCGTGGGGCGAGCCTGATCTCAGTGGCGTGTGGCTGACCGCGACCTACACGCGGCTTCAGCGTCCGCAGGAACTCGGCGACAAGGAGTTCTACACCGAAGAGGAAGCGATCGCCGAGTACAAGAAGGCCGCGGAGTCAGATGCGGAAGTGGATCCGCGCACCGTCCACTATGACTGGAAGGAATACGCGATGGACGCATGGCAGGGCGGCGCGACGCCGAACCTGCGCACCTCGCTCATCGTCGATCCAAAGAACGGACGGCTGCCTCCGTTGACGCCTGAGGCGCAGCAGCGGCGCGCGGCGGCAGCGGCTGCCGCCAAGCAGCTGGACCCGATGCTGGGCATCAAGACGTTCGGTAATCTATACACGCGGTGCGTCCTCGGTCTCGGCGCCCTGCCGCTTGTCCGTGGTGGTATGCCGGGAGCGGATTCCGCCGCGGCCGCAGCAGGCGTGACTGCGGAGGCGTTCTTCTTCCAGAGTCCGGGATACGTGACCATCGTCATGCAGTCGAACAACGACGTGCGCATCATCCCGACGGACAACACCCGTCCGCATGTGCCATCGCAGGTTCGGCAGTGGCTCGGCGACTCGCGCGGGCACTGGGAGGGCAACACGCTGGTCGTGGAGAGCACCAACTTCAACGACCCGAAACCAGCGACCCATTTCCTCGGTGCTACCGACTCGTTATCGATTGTGGAGCGTTTCACGCGTGTCGGCCCGAATACGATGCGCTATCAGTACACCGTCACTGATCCGAAAACATGGACGAGACCGTGGTCGGTCGACACCACGATGCCTCGAGTCGATCCGTCGATGATCTATGAGTTCGCCTGCCACGAGCAGAACTACGGGTTGATCAACGTGGTGACAGGCACGCAGATTCGTTTCCGCGAAGGGGTTCGCGATCTGCGGGGTAACGGCGCGCCCGAATAATAGAAGGAGAACACCAGATGCGGATGACAGTGAAAATCTTCGGCGTCATAGCTGCCCTGGGTCTGCTGCTGGCTGCGGTGCCCGCAGTTGCGCATCATTCATTTGCGGCGGCCTTTGACGAGAATCACCCGATCAACCTCCAGGGGACCGTCACCAAGGTCGAACTGGTGAATCCTCACGCGTGGATCTGGATCGATGTCAAAGGTGCCGACGGCAACGTCACCAACTGGGGCATCGAGGGTGGTCCCCCGACGAACCTGCTGAGAAACGGGATCACCAAGACCAGTCTGCCGATCGGGACCGAAATCAAGCTGTTCGGATATCAGGCGAAGAGCGGCGAGCCGAAGGGCGTCGGCGTGTTCGTCGAGTATCTGGATGGCCGCAAGGTCTTCATGGGCGGCTCGGCTCCGGGTGCTGACGGCAACCCGACCCCGGCGAAGAAGGAATAGGGGGCCGGCCCCCGGAATCGGTGAGCCTCTTACGTTTGTTCGAGTGGCTCGGTAACACGTCGTGGAGCGTGGCGTTCCACGAATCCCGGTACGTGTTTCTCCTCGTCCTGATGATTCACGTGCTCACGTTGAGCGTGTTCGTCGGGACCGCGCTGATGATCGACCTGCGTCTCCTGGGCAAGACGATGACTCATGTCCCGGTGTCGCAGGTCGTCACGCGGCTCATGCCGTGGACTGAAGCAGGGTTCCTCGTGATGGTCGTCACGGGGGCACTGCTCTTCTACGCCGCGCCGGTCGCCCGCTACGAAAACATCTTCTTCCGCTTCAAGATGACGGCGCTGGCGATGGCTGCCGTGAACGTCTGGCTGTTCCGCTTCAACGTGTATCGCCGCGTCGGGGAGTGGGATCTCGATGCGGTTCCTCCACGCCGTGTCCGCATGGTGGGGGCGCTGTCACTGGTGCTGCTCGCGCTCATCATCACGGCGGGACGCATGATGGCTTACCAGGACTACTGGTTCGGGTAACGCCGCGCCCCAAGGTCACATGTCCCTCCTGGAGTTCTGCCGCTGGCTGCAGTATTCTGCGCCGCTCCACACGATGCGGGAGTCGCCGATCTTCTTTCCCATCGTCGCCACGATTCATCTGATGGGACTGGCGTTGATCGGCGGAGCCGTGCTGGTCGTCGACCTGCGGCTGCTCGGGCTCGCGCTGCAGAATCAGCCGGTGGCGGGGTTGGCGCACGACGCGGAGCGGTGGCTGTTCCGCGGCCTGGTCGTAATGGTGACGACTGGAATTCTGCTGTTCATGTGCTTCGCGACGAAGTATTACTACCTGACGTTTTTCTGGGTGAAGATGGCGGCCCTGGTCGTGGTGGTTGTCTTCACATGGTCAGTGCATCGACGGGTCGCGCTCGCGAACGATGGGGACGTGAGCCCGATTCGTCGCAGGATGGTTGCGCTGGTGTCGATGTTTCTGTGGACAACTGTGGCCGTCGGCGGCCGCTATATCGGATTTCCATGAACGACGAGGAGGTTTGCATGGTCCGCGGCGGCTTCAGGCGATGGGTCGTGTTCGGGTTGCTGGTCTTCGTGGCGGCGCGCTTCGAATCGGCGTACGCGCAGGCGCCAGCCGGGCGCGGTGGTGCAGCGCCGCAGCAGCCACGGATCTACGCGAATATGGTGCAGTTGATGCGTGGGACGCTGTACCCGCAATCCAACGTCATCTTCACGGCGCAAGTGGAAGACCCTGCGTCGTTCAAGCCCGCGGCGCATCAGTCCACATCGTCCGATCCTTTCACGAGCGCATATGGTGGCTGGGAGGCGGTAGAAAACAGCGGTCTGGCGATGGCGGAGACCGCCGCCCTACTGCTCGTGTCCCGGCAGTGCAGCAACGGAAAGCCGGCGCCCGTTCAGAACGCCGACTGGCAGATGTGGGTGCAGGAGCTGCGCGAGGCGAGCATGGGCGTCTACAAGGCCGGCCAGGCCAAGAACGACGACGTAGTGCTGGAGGCTGCGGACAAGCTCGCTACGGCCTGCCTGCACTGCCACGCGAAGTACCGCAACGTGCCCGGCGGCGTCCCCAATCGCTGCTAGGTCCGGCGAAAGCCGGACCCCACTGATGATCCCGGCCGGATCCAGGCTGATGATCGTCAGACCATTACAGGCCAGCATCCGGCAAGCTGCATCGGTGAGGTCCGCCTTCAGGCGGACCTTATATCGAGTCCGGCTTTAGCCGGACTACCGCGTCGAGGTCGTCGTCTCGGCGACGACAGGGTTGTTCAGCGCGCCAATCCCTTCGATATCGCACTTCGCCGTGTCGCCGGCGCGCATCCACCGCGGATCGGCGCGCTCGATGTTTGTGCCCGCGGGGCTGCCACCCGAAATCACGTCTCCTGCATTCAGCGTCAGGATGCTCGACCCGAACGACAGCAGTTCGTAGATGTTGTGGCTCATGTTCCGAGTGTTCGAATCCTGCATGACCATGCCGTTCAGATACATCGTGTGGCGGGTGTTCATCGGATCTTTGATGAACTCCTTCGGAACGATGTACGGCCCCAGTGGACCGAAGGTATCGTGGTTCTTCTGCACGTACCAATCGGAGCCGCCCATTTTCCGGTCGCCGCGGCCGCCGCGATCGGACACATCATGATGCGCGGTGTAGCCGAAGATATAGTCCGCTGCCTTGTCGACCGGGACGTAGTGCGCCGGCTTGCTGATCACGGTGGCGAACTCGCACTCGAAATCGATCTGCACGCGTCCGCGCGGGATCACGATCGGGTCGTTGGCGCCGATGATCACGTTCGGGGCCTTCAGGAACAGATACGGGTTATCGCGCGTGTCGCCCGGTTTCCGCTCCCAGATGCCAGGTACCGAGACTGCAGCCGGCGCGGGTCCGCGTCCGCCGCCCGCGGCGCCGCCAGCCGCCGGCGCAGCACCGCCGCGCGCCGCGCCGCCGCCGCGCGCCTGGTTGGTGGCGATTCCCTGTTCATGCTCGACGTAGTTACCACCCGCGTTGAGCTGCACGGTCGGACGCACAGGCGGCAGAATCTTCACCGCGCTGACCGCCACGACGTATGCCGGCGCGCCCGTGGCCGGGATGGTACGGGCGATAGCCGTGAGACGCGCGCGCCACTCGCTGTCGTACCGCGCAATGAGCTGCTTCATGTCCGTCGGCGCGGTCAGCTTCGGCGCCGACGCGTTGGCCTGCTCGTAGGCGGCATTGGCGCGGGCGATGTCGGCAATCTGCGTGTCGCGCAGCACGAGGCCGAGGAATGTGCGTCCACCCTGCTCGAATGTGCCGAGCTTGTAGGTAGGCGCGGCAGCCTGTGCGCGAAGACCCGCCGAGGCGACCACGGCGAGCGCACCCGCCACGACCAACGCGACCAACGTCCGTTTGACTTCCATACGATCCTCCTTGGCGACAGGCGGACCTAAAGGTCCGCCTCTACGGCTCACTCGTATCGGTTATTTCTCGGACTGCAGTTTCGCCGGCGCCGGCTTCGCGAACTTTGCCGCGTCGATCGGTGCGTTGGCCTGAACGTCGGTGAACTGCAGCGTCATCTGCATGTAGGTCTGCGTCAGCGTCCGCGAGAACGGAATCTTCACGCCGAGCCCGGGCAGCTCCCGGTAATCCGCATAGTCGATCTGCGTCGGCACGAACGCGATCGGTGTGATTGTGAACCGGAGCAGCCGCACCAGCAGGCCGGTGGTGGGATCGAAGAAGAGCTGCGCCACGCGATCGCCGTTGACCGTCGCCTGCAGGACGATAACGTCCTTGTCGTTGAGGATAGTGCGCCCGGCGCGCCAGTTGGGGTATGCCTGGCGCAAGCCCAGTGGGAAGTTCGCAAGCGCGGACAGGCGCGCGCGATCGACGTTGCCGGTTGTCAGTGTGAGCAGCGGCAGCGGCTGCTCGGGTCCCGCGACCCATGCGTTCCGGCCGTCGAAAACGCGCGTACTCGCGCCGATCGTCAGGTGCACGATGACGGTTTCCTGGTTCGGTGCCTTTGCGTAGAGCTCGATCGGGACCGTGCTCCTGTCGGTATCGAAGCCCGAATACGTGCCCTTGGCCGCGTAGCTCGTGAGTTTCGCCAGCTTGTCCGCGCCGCCGAGCGCCTGAATGTACTTGTCGAACACCTGGTTCACGTTGATGCTCGCGTCGGTCAGGAAGTCGCGCGCGTCGGGATCGAGCACGGGCTCGCCGTACTGCGTCATGAAGCTCGGGTCGGCCTTCGGCACGTTGCTGCCGCCGTGGCACGTGAAGCAGGTGACGCGCGGCGCGCCGTTGAAATACTGCTTGTTGATGGCGCTCACCATCGTGATCATCTGCCGCGCCCGCTGGATCCGCGGCGTCTGCTCCGCAAAGGCCGCCTTGTTGAGCGCCGAGTTCGCGGCGTGGCAGAACGTGCAGTCGTTGCCCATGGAGCTGGCGAAGGTCCCCATCACTTCGAAGAACGTGTCCGTGGGTATGCCGCGCAGCAACTGGACGGTCTTGAAGGTTTCTTCCACCATCGGCACACGTTCGCCCGCGTTCTGCCCGGCGGCTCCGGCCTGGGCACCCTGGGGGGATGCCGCGCGCAGACCACCGGTGGTGACCAGACACACCACGATCACTGAACTGGCGCAAGCAAACATTCGCCTCGCTCCGACTCTCATAGGTGCTCCTCCGTACGAGGTGTCAGGTATCACAAATATCAGGTGCCAGGAGGTGTCAGCGACCTCTGCGTAACGGGCCGGAGCATACCGCAATCGACGGCGAACGCAACCATCGATTGCGGGCGTATAATCCGGGCCAAATTCTGCAGCTCGCCGTCCCGAACCTGCAACGCAGCGGACGCAGGCCCGCCCGCGACGCGACATGCAGCGCAGGCGGCTCTCCGGGAGGGAGGATATATGAGACTCCGATGGAGCGTGGTGTTCTTCGTTCTACTAGCGGCATCGGTCGGCTACGCCCAGTTGCCCTCGACGACCACCATCGAGGCGCCTGGCGGTGCCATCACCATCACGGCGCTCGGTCATGCGAGCGTCCAGCTCGAACAAGGGGGCAAGGTCGTCATCGCCGATCCCGTTACGATGATGGCGGATCTTTCCAAAGCAAAACCGGCTGACCTCATTCTCATAACCGATATTCACGGCGATCATTACGATCCAGCCGCCGTGGCGAAGCTTCGCAAACCGAACGCGCCGGTAGTCGTGCCGCAAGCGGTTGCGGACATGAAGCAGATTCCAAACCCCACGGTGATGGCGAATGCCACGATGCGGACAAACGAGCAGTCGCTGGCCGGCCTCACCGTGATTTCTGTGCCCGCCTACAACGTGCAGCGTGGTCCGTCGCCGGGGCAGCTCTATCACCCGAAAGGGCGTGGGCAGGGCTACGTCGTCGCGTTCACCGACAAGCTGGCAGCCGTCCGACAGAACCAGGCCGGACAGGTCTATATCGCCGGCGACACCGAGTGCATACCCGCGATGACGACGTGGGTGACAAACGTCAACGTGGCACTGATGCCGATGAACCTGCCGTACACGATGACACCGGCCGAAGCGGCGGCGTGCGTGAAGGACTTCAAACCCAAGATCGCGATCCCGTACCACTACATGGGTCAGAAGCCGGAGGAATTCGCGGACGCGCTGAAGGGGAGCGGAATCGAGGTTCGTCTGCTGAACTGGTACCCGAAGAGCTAAATCCCAAATCCCAAGACTGCGTCCCAAATCCCAAATCCTATTGGGATTTGGGATTTGGGTTTTGGGATTTCTGGTTAAAACCCGTACTTAATTCCGAACTGCATGATGCGCGGCGTGCCGTTCATCGAGGTGATGCGGCCGAACGCGCCCGAACTGAAGTTCGTGTGCGTTCTGTCCGAATTCATCAGCGTGGGCGGACCCCAGTTGAACGTGTTCAGCAGGTTGAACGTCTCAACGCGCAGCTCCACCGTCCGCCCCGTGCCGAACGTGATGAGACGCGACAGCGCCGCGTCGATCGACCGGTAGCCGGGCGCTCTGACGCTGTTACGACGGAAGTTGCCCAGCGTGCCTGGCGCAGGGAGCGCGAACGCGGCGGGGTTGAGCCAGTGCTCAGGCGTCTTCCTGTCGCCGTAGGGATCCGCGAGTACCTGATCGACGCGCTGGTTCTGAATGCCGGTAAAGGCGCGGTCCTGACCCGAGATGACGTTGATCGGCTGGCCCGAACGCGCGCTGAAGAGGCCCGCGATGCGCCAGTCCGACAGCGCCAGGCGCGCCGCACGGTTGTCGAATCGCGGTATCTGGAAGCCCGCGTTGACTACGCCGATGTGCGTTCGATCCTGATCGCACGGACCCCGGTCGAATTCCGGGTGCTGTGGATCGGTATACCCGTTGGCGATCTGCGGGAAGCCGCCCGTCTGGAATGCCGGATCACCGTAGCAGCGCGACAGCGTGTAGTTACCGCTGAGGCTCAGGCCGGTTCCGGCGCGGCGCTGAAACGACAGCTTCATGCCTCGGTAGGATTGTTCTCCGAGACTTTCGTGAATGTCCATGTTGCCGATGAGCAGTGCCGCCGCCGGGTTCTCGTTGTTCTGTGAGAACACGCGCCGCTGATTGAGGTTTCCGTTCGTGCTGCAGGACGGATAGAAGACTCCCAGCAGCGTGCACGGACCAGTCCCCATGAACATGCCTGGATTGATCGCGACCTGGTTCCACAGACGATCGGTATAGCTGCCCAGATAGCTCGCCTCCACCTGCCAGGCGCGTCCAAGCTGCTTCTCGACGGTCACGTTCCACTGCTGGATGCGGGGCGCTTTGATGTCGGGATCAACGGCGCCGAACGCACCGTACTGAATGAATGGTGTGTTGCGACTCGTAAGAATTGGATGGGGATCACCACCGAACTGGGTGTACGGGTGATCGAATCCTCCCGGAGGATCTTCGACGAGCGTCCGGTTCCCGAACGGCGGCGAGTTCGCGTTGATCAACTCGTATTCTCCGTTGGGCATGTCGTAGGTAAGACCGTACGAGGCGCGAATCGCGGTGCGGCCGTCGCCGCTCAGGTCCCAGGCGAGCCCAACACGCGGCGACACATTCAACCACTGCTTGTTCACGCCGCTCAGCCCCGGCGGGAAGCCCGGGTCGCCCGGATAGATCAAACCAGCAGGCGCGTTGACGTACTGGCTCGTCTTCACGTTGTTCTTGAAGTTGTCGCGGCTGAAGTTGTACACGGAGCCGTTGGTCACGTCCTGACCGAGGTACGGTTCCCAACGAACTCCTGCATTCAGGGTAACGCGGCCGCTCAGTCGCCATGCGTCCTGCGCGTACAGTGACGTGTACCACTGCTCCATCGGCAGGATCGCCGGACCGCCATGTTCCAGGCGGCCGACCCGCCCCATCAAAAGGTCAGCGAGTCCGAGCCCCGTCAACTGACCGGTGAAGTTCCAGTTGCCTCCGGAGCGCGCATGCGACAGGAAGTGAAATTGCCAGTAGGCCAGACTTCCACCGATGGCGAGCTGATGGTCCCCACGGACCAGCGTCAGGTCGTCGCTCATCTGCGAGGCCTGCATCGTGAAACGGCTCGGGCCGGGATTGTTGATCTGAAACCCATTGCCCGACACGATGAAGACCCCGACATGCGGAGCGTAGCTGTAGACATCCGACCCGATGTCGTGCGGCTCGAACGTCTGCGGCGCGAGACGATAGACGCCGCTCCGGTTGTAGGTGAATCGCAGCGAATTCACGGTGTTGGATCCAAATACGCGCGTGTCGCCGAGCGCCAGCGAGTGGGCCAGCGCGTCGAATCCCAATACGTTCGTGTTGTTCGCCGCGTCATACAACGCGAGCGGGGTGTCCCCTTCCCGCATCGGAATCGGCTTGTCGAATTTGGTGGCCATGTATCGGCCGAAGATCGTGTCGTTGGAGGTCCGCTGATAATCGACGCGGCTGACGTATTGTTTCTCGTCGCTGTCAGTCCGCAGCGTGTAAGTGACCTGACCGCACGGATCCGTCGTCTGCGGCAAGTACTTCACCAGATTGAGCGCGGCCGGACTGAACAGTGCTGGACTTACACGGTTGTCCACGAAGCCGCCGCGTAACGTAATCTGACGGCCGCCGTTGCACGCCGGAGACGCGAACGTCGTAAAGTCGCCGGCCAGCATCTGGGCGGTTGGCACCCACGCAATATTGGCGGCCGGCTGCTGGCGAACTCTCGTCGCCTGATAGCCGCCGAAGAAAAAGAGTTTGTTATGCACGAGCGGACCGCCGAACGTGCCGCCGAACTGATTGCGGTTCAGGCCATCGTCCACGCGCTTGCCGTCCGAGCCGATCGACGCGAAGGGATTGGTGGCATTGAAGCGTCGGTCCCGGACGAATTCGAACCCGTTGCCATGGAAGCTGTTGGTTCCCGACTTCGTGACCGCGTTGACCGCGGCGCCTGAATGAATGCCGTTCTGCGCGCTCAGGCCACTGGTGGCGACGCTGAACTCCTGCAGCGCGTCCGGAAACGGAAACGGCATGTTCAGGTTGTCCTGCGGATTGTTGTGCATCGCGCCGTCGAGCACATACGCCACGCCGAAGGACTGGCCTCCAGCCACCGATACGCCGAGGCTTCCGGGAAGTGCACGCTGTGTCGACGTAATGGTCTGGACTGCCGCCCCGGCGATCATCACCAGTTCGACGGCATTGCGGCCGTTGAGCGGCAACTGGACGATCTCTTCGTTCCGGACGACCTCGCTGATGCCCGCACTTTTGACGTCTACCAGTGGCGCGGCCCCCTCGACGGTGACTGATTCCTCGAGGCTGCCGACACTCAGGCTCACGTTCACGACGGGAGACCCGGCCACTTGCAAGACGATGCCTGTTTGAACGTAGGTACGGAACCCTTGCAGCGACGCTTCGAGTCGATATGGACCGGTAGGAAGATTCGACAGAATGTAAGCGCCGCTTCCGTCGGTGACGTCGCTTCGTACGAAACCCGTGTCGGTCTGGGTAGCCGTCACGGTGACACCGGGCAGCACGGCATTGCTTTCATCCGTCACCCGGCCGCTCAATTGCGCTGTCGACAACTGCGCGAGCGCAATCGTGCTGGTAAGAAGAAGGCCGAATAAAGCGAGACACAACTCCCGGAACGGGCGCCTCATGATGTCCTCCTTGAGCCGGTAGTCCGCCTGAAGGGTTCCGTGGTCCGCGTGAACGGGTCGAATGGTCCGCCGAAAGGCGTCGAATGGTCCGCCGAAAGGCGGACCCTACTTGGGAGCCGACGCGTCGGGGCCGCCGGCCGTGAAGAGCTCGCGGCCGTCGCTGACTTTCTTAATCGAGACGAGCGATCCCCTCGACTCGACGACTTTCCCTGCGAACGTGGTGAACGTCACCTTCTCGCCGGCTTCGAGATCTTTCGGCCCCCAACCCTGCCGTCGCACGGTGTTCGGGCTCGTCATCTCGAGGTTCCACGTGGTCACCTTGCCTGCGTTGTCGGTGACATCGACATACACACGCATGTGCGGGTTCTGCCATTCCACTTTCTGAACGACCCCCGACAGCGTGAGCTTCTTGTTCGCGTCGTATTCCGTGTCGAAGCCGTGATGAGCGAGCGCCGTCGTCGTCAGGCAGACAACTCCAAAGCCGACTGCCAGCCCGCAAAGCTTGGTTCTCATGGCCGCACCTTCCTTATCGCTGTTCGCGTTCGATGTCAGCGTTCGCCCCCACCCAGCCACGGTCCGCCCAGATCCCCGTTTCGTCAATAGCGGGTTCGAAAGCTGTCCTGCGGCGTTGGCACTGCCGTGTGTCACCCGTCTCTATTTGTTTTCAGGATTCAGCTTGTACCCGCCCGCGATGCCTGCCTGGTTGTTCTCGGTGCAGATGTCTTCCATCAACTCGACGTCCTGACGCACGCGCCGCGCAGTGAACTTCAATTGCACGGTTCGCGAGTACGCGCCAGGGTCGTCGATCGTGAACTCGTTGATGAGCGTCCCGAAGTTCGGGCGCGAGAAGCGCTCGATGGTGTGGAGCTTCTCCGTGTGCGGCGTGCCGCGGCTGTCGAACCAGAACTTGTCGTTGTAGCCGACGGTGTCGATGACGAGCGTGTCGCCCTCCCAACGCCCGATGGAATGGCCGTACCACGTCGGGAACACATCATCGGGATGCTTGCGGCCGTCCATGTACACGACGCGATGCGCTCCGCCGTCGCCGAGCTCGTGCAGGATGTAAATTTCCGTGATGCCTTTAGGAGTCAGGCTGTAGACCATCTTCCATGGGAACGGGTTGATACGGGGCACGCTCATTGGCGTACACGCGACGTAGGGTTCGTCCTGCTCTTTGCGCTTGTCCCGCAGCTCCTTTGCCCATGGCAGCAGCGGAAGCTCCCCCGGTTTCAGCCCGCCCTCGCGCTCGATGTCGGCGTTCGATCCGCCACCAAGCCACGGCCCGGACAGATCCGGATGGCCATCGGGCATGCGGGGCACGGGCCCATTAACCTGACTGTCCGGAACGACGGGCGTTCCGCCCGATGCAACGCTCGTGACGCGATTCTGGGCATGCGTCTGGACGAGCAATCCGACTGTGAGAGCAAGGACCGTTATCGAGACGACGAGGAGTTTCTTCGACACCGCTCTCCCCCCGGTATTTTCAGTAGAACGTCTCTTCAATTTCACGAACCACGGAGTCACGGAGAACACGGAGTTTCGAAATTTTTCTCCGTGCCTCCGTGGCGCTTGATCGTCAAACGCGCATCAGAAATCGACTTGCGCGCTGATTTTGAACATCCGACCGCCGAGGATCTGCAGCGGCCGCAACCACTGACCTCCGTTGGTTCCCGCATATCGCGTCGTCATATTGAGGACGTCGCTCGCGTTGAACAGGTTATAGAGGTCGCCGTTTCCTCGGACCCGCAGCTTCGAAACGCGGAAGCTCCGTGAAAAACGGATGTCCATCTGATGGAGCCGGTCTTCGAAGTTCGTGGTGTCGGGGACCATGTTGATGACGACGCTTGCGTTGCAGGTCGCGGCGCCCCGGCACTGCCCGAGATCGCGGCCAAGAGAGGACCGAATCTCCGCATTCGTGTACGCGCGGCTGGCGACGACGGGAATTCCGGGTTTGTCGAAATACAACGCGCTGAACTGGAAGTCGTACGGCAGCGGGTAAATCGCAACCAGCTTCAAACCCGTTGCTGCAGTCCAGGGGCGGGTGATGTGACAGAACTCCGATGTTCGAGGCGTCACAACCGTTGTTGATACCGCGACGCCGCTGATGAAGTTCGGAAGCACTTGGGGCAGGTTGTTTAAGTCACAGGTGTCGGTCACCGTGCGACCGATCCCGACGCCTGCTTCGAACCGCGCGCCGCTGTCCAACCGCGCCTCGATCCCGACGTCGACTCCGTTGTAGACCTCTCCCAGCTTGCCGTAGTGCGTATGTTGCGTGACGACGTTGTCGACCCGCCCGAATGCGGCCGGTTTGATGTCGTAGAGGCCACAGATCTGATTCCCGCCGCCACCTGGCAGCCGTTGGTCACTTGGAACGGTGATGCAATACGGGTCGTAGTCTGCCGCCGCCACCGCCTGATTGTCGGTGACGAGGAAGTTGCCGTACCAAGTCCGAAAATACCCGGCGTTGAGCGCGACGTTCCGTCGAAGCTCGTGCTGCACCTGCACCGCGGCCTGCCAGTTGTAATCCTGGAGGTTGTAGCCGCCCAACGCATCCGCAACCCGGCG
>Ga0310810_10005670_pt1 | contig 14005 bp, 12 predicted proteins | sample NCmetagenome_FD_207641 | JGI IMG/M metagenome (GOLD analysis project Ga0310810, IMG submission 207641) | Soil microbial communities from experimental microcosm in Duke University, North Carolina, United States - NC | ecosystem: Engineered > Artificial ecosystem > Soil microcosm > Unclassified ... | reverse complement strand
ACTCTGCCTGAAAGGGAGGGCATATATGACGGTAAAAGAGATCACCCTGGATCTAGTCATCCGGTACGGATTTCAGGTTCTTGGCGCGATCATTATCCTGGCGGCCGGTTTTATCGGAGCCCGATGGATAGGAGGTTTCACCAATCGGTGGCTCGAACCGCGCGTCAAGGAGCCGCCGACACGGATGCTGATAGTGCAAGCGATCCGAGTGCTCGTCCTCATTCTCGCGGCCTTGGTGGCACTGGATAAGTTTGGTTTTCAGATCACGCCGCTGGTTGCTGCAATTGGTGTCGCTGGTGTGGGCGTGGGCTTTGCTTTTCAAGGCGTCCTTGGAAACATAGTCGCTGGGCTTTCGATCATTCTGATCAAACCCTATCGGGTTGGCGAGTATATCGAACTGCTCGGCGTTCACGGCCAAGTGATCGCCATCGAGCTTTTCTCCACCACTCTTTTACAGCTCGATTTATCTCATGTGGTAATTCCGAACCGGCGAGTCGTCGGAGAAATCCTCCATAACTACGGCACGAAACGACAGCTCGACTTGAAAGTTGGCGTGGCTTACGGCGCAGATCTGGACGAGGTGTTGGCCATTGCCACAGAAGTTGTCACGGCCAACCCGCGGGTCTTGAAGGAGCCGCAGGCCATCATCAGCATCGGCGAGCTGAGCGATTCTTCTATCACGCTGTTAATTCAACCGTGGGTTAACGTTAGGGATGTGCTCAAGGCGCGAGGAGAGTTGTACAAGGGTATCGTCGAGCGCTTTCAGGCCAACAAGATCGACATTCCCTTTCCTCAGAGAGAAGTTCGCGTATTCCGCAATAAGATGTCTGCCGAAAACGAGGTTCACCTGTCGTGATCTAGCAGTGTCTCTAGAATCTTACTCCGGAGAGAGCCAACCCGGTCAGTGGTGCTGCTGAGTCATGTCCGGCTCGCAGCGCGAGCGCTATCTCCAAATCAATCGACCAAAAGGCTTAGAGAAAGTGTTTCTCTCCTGAGACATCGAACTGTGGAAAAAACCGAACGATGCACGGGTTTCAAATAGTGGACCGTTGTTAATGGCAAAATAAACAGGTTTCATTCCCGAAATTTAGTTTTTGATTTCCGCGCATGACCCAGACTCGTAGCGCCTTCTGGAAATTTATCGAGTCGTTGTTAGCATCTGAAGATGAATAGACGATTCTTTCGGTATTTGTCTCTCTGTCTGTCGCTGGCGGTGTTTCTTGCGTTCGGTGTGGCCGCCGCGAATGTGCCATCGTCGCCCAAAGGCCAGTGGGGCAAGGTCGTTCCCATAGCCGACAACAATCACCCCAACCTTTACTACAACCAAAGCGAGATCGACGAGCTGCGCCATATGGTTCTGGTCCAGCACCGGCCGGCGCTTTTATGGGACCTTTGGAACAAATCCGTGAGCGGAGCGCTCGCTGTGGGGCCATCGGCAGCCGGCAACCTGCGGGGCGAAGAAAATATCAAGGCCGCTTTGAGTTTTATGCTCGAGCCGACGGATGCGAAAGCCGACGCTATTCGCTTCGCGCTGCTCGATTTCATGAAGACATTTCCCAAGGGCGGAGGAAGCACGGGTGACGTATGGTTCAATAGCACCGACTGGAACTATTCGGGTTATTCCGTTCCGTGGCTCTTCGACCTGCTCATGGCGTACCATCCACAGAAACTTTCAGCTTCCCAGGTTAGCGCTTTGAAACATTGGTTTCACCTCACGGCCAGTGTCGGGCATACCGACAACTGGAACATAAAAGCATCCGATAGACCGAAATTGTTGAACAGGGAAGGAAAGACCGTAGCCGGATACGCGAACTGGTGGGCGAGGTATTTTGGTAACGGCTTTGCTGCGGCTCTCATGTCCGGCAACCAGGAAGATGTCGATTATTGGTTCGACAGCGGCTGGCCGCACGACAAATTTTACTACGATGGAAGCTGGACACCTGCGCCCGGACAGCACCAGTTCGACATGGTGATGTATCTTTTGACCGTATTTCCTTCCGGGGCCAATGAAGACACTTACAACCGCGAAGGGTTCAGGCTGCCGGAAAACGATTGGTCCACCAACTCCTATTCGCACGGCATCTACCATTTCGCCGCCATGTACGGACCCATCCTGGCCGCGGAGGCCGCCTACCACAACGGCATGACCCGGGTTTACGAAATTACCGACGCGGGTTCCGAGCCGGCGCTTCTACGGACGTTTAAGAGGGCGATCGCCTCGCGTAAAGAAGTCGACCGGGTGGAATGTTGGAGAAAATATCCGGGAAGCGGTGGCTGTTCAGGGCCCAACCCGGGGCACCCGATCGTGGGCTGGGACCCGATCATTTTTGCCGGCTACCGGCGATACTCCGATCCGATGATCGACGCCGCGGTGCGCGATCTCCCCGACGGCAGCAAATTTATTTGGGACCCGGGAGTGCCGGCCGGCAACGATATTTCGCGGGAGCTTTCACCTTTTTTCGGCTATCCACGGCGGACTGTCTGGCCGAGAGGAAGCGCTCTTTCGCCTTGAAGCATCTCGCTACGTTCTCGACTCATCCAATCCTAGGTGTTGGTGCAGTTTTTGGGAAAGATGTTTCTCTTCGTTCGAGATGACAAATGCTTTTGGCTGTCATTCCGAGCGTATGCGAGGAATCTTTCCCGATTGTCTTAATGTTCATCGGAACCGAACCGCGCGCCTACCCAATCGTGGCCGTCGCAGTGAGGATGCGCTCAGAGCATGCTCTGAGTTCATCGAAGGAACGAACGGAGAGCTCTCCAAAAAATGAGAATTTTCCGTCGTGCTGAGGCTCTCGAAGCATTCCTAGTGACGTTTCGATCTTCTTTTGTCTGTTCGCCGGACTAATTTCACTTCAGGCTTTTCAGAAAGCCGCTTTGCTCGAGCTCTCTGACGAACTGCAAGTCGATTACGGATTTTGTGTCGAAATCGCGAAGCTTGGGATTGCGCTGGGCGAGTTCCTTGGCAACGAGGTCGAAACCTTCGGTCGGTGGCGTAGGGACCTCGCTGTAGAGACGCCGGGCGGAGTCGAAAGCGGTGCCCATCAACTCGGCATTCTGAAAACGCGCGTACCGGGAGATAATCGCCAGCGAGCCGTCTCGATTGGTCTTTAGATAGTGTAGCGCCTGAGTCAGCGCTTTGATGTAGCGCAGCACGACGTCCCGCTTCTCCTTCACATAGCGTTCAGTGGTCACGGCGCCGCCCATCGGGAAGGGGGTTTTGTTGGCGACGTAATCGACGAGAACCTTGTAGCCGAGGCGCTTCGCCTGCACCAGCTCCAGATCCTGCGCGACCATAAAATTGGCGACGCCCGCCGACATTGCCTGCAAACGCATCGGCGTGTTGCCGATGGCGCGGAGCGATACGTCGCGATCCGGATCCACTCCGAGCGCTTTCAGGCCGATGCGAATCACGGTGTCCGCCGCAGTTCCCGGCATATGATTGGCGCCCACTTTGCCCTTCAGGTCAGCCGCAGAATGGATCGAGTTGTCGACAATCAGATAGTAGGGCATCACGTTGATGTAACCGGCGACGATGACGACGGGAGACCCCGCCGCTCGGGCGTTGAGCGATGCCGGACCGGTGGATTCGACGATCTGCGATTCTCCCGCGATCAGCGTCTGCATGGTGCGCGGGCTGCCCTCGACAAACACGATCTTCACGTCGAGTCCCTGGCGCTCAAAAAACCCCGCGTCCTTGGCGATCCAGAGCGGGGTGGAGCTGCCGATCGTCACGGATTGATAGGCGGTCATCACCTGATCGGCGGCCCGCGCCGCCCCAGCGGAGGCGAGAAAAATCAGCGCGAGAACAATCAAGCACAATCGAGTATTTGCGGCGCGCCATCTCGCCGGCCTTAAAGGGAATCCCAATCTGAGGTTTTTTTGCATTCGCATAGGAGCCCGATTACTCCAAGACGAAGGAAAAGTCTACGGGTGTGAGGAGGTCCTACACTGAAACTTTCATCAGGTTGTTGACTGTGACCGGGACATTGAAAGACAGCGGCGCGCGTGGGCCGGGGTGACATATGGTTTTGGTCTGGCGGTGGAATCAGCCGGCGGATCTTATTCGAGGGGAACGCTTCATGCTTTCGTAATTCCGAAAACATGAAACCTGAAATTGGGGTGTGTGCTAGCGGTCGGCGACGGGTACAGTAGAAGCAGTCTGCACGGCCTGGGAGAGCGCCGCGAGGACTTGACGGATTTCACCAGGGTGTTTGAGCCGGTAATAATTGCGCTTCCCGTCGCTGTCGTAGCGCACCACGTCGGCCAGGCGAAGCGCGCTGAGTACATTGCTCACGCGCGGCACGCTTCTGCCGACCGCGCGGGCGATCTCGCTGGGGTTTAACTCCTTGTTCTCCGCAAGCAGTTCGACGACGGCGAACGCGACCGGATTGCCGAAGAGGCGGCAGAGGCGCGATTGCCTGTAGCTGTTCTCTTCCACGCGGCCTGTCTATCATGTTTTCGGAATTGCGAAAACGTGAAAATAATCGCCGAATGGTTAGCGCTCCGACACGCCATGGACGGACAGGAGAACGAATAAGCGGGCATCTTCCCACGCATTTGACAGGAAAAAGTTGGATCGGATAGCCTGTCTTCGATGGAGAACGTTCTGAAACTCGTCTATTTCGTGATGGTCGTCGCAACAATGTTTGGAGCGTTTGCAATAGTAACGTTTTCGACAGTCAGACAAGTTCAGCAGCCAACGAGATCGTTGTTCCTGGGGTTAGGAAGCAGTGCAATAGCGGCTCTCGCATCGATGCCTCTACTTTTGTTCGACAGTCCATCAGTCTGGCTGTGGATGGTCAGTATTGGGATCCTCACAACGGGAATCGGCGGCGGTCCAATCGGACTTATAGGTTCCGGAGAAGGGATCAATGCAAAGACAAAAGACGATTTTGCTCCCAAGCGTGGCTACGATAAATGGTATGGAGGGTGGGGAGGTTGGGGAAGCGGGGGAGGTTGAGCGATGCTCGCGGGCTATAGTTGTGGTCGCCTCGCTTTGCGAAGACGATCCAAAGGTTTTGCAATCCTACCCGAAAAACTTCCACATTCTTGGATGTTTTCTGATCGGCAGGATATCGCTCATGAAGGACGCGGTTAGCGATTCGCTTGGGGTCTCCGGCGCGAGACTTTGAGCGCGTCCGGATTGACGACGTTGCTGGGTTCGCCGCGAAAATAATTCAAAATATTCTCCACCGACACGGCGGCGGCGCGGCGAAACGTTTCATTGGTTTGCCATGCCATATGGGGCGTCAGAACGGTTCGCGGCGCGTCGAGCATCGGATCGCTCATCGAGACGGGCAAGGGGTCGCACAAATCCATCGCGGCTCCGGCCAATCGTCCCGCCTTGAGAGCGTCGGCAAGATCTTGGCGGTTGACGACGCCGTCGCGTGAAATATCGACGAGCAAGGCGGTCGGTTTCATCAGGGCCAAGCGCGTTGCATTGACGAAATTATCCGACAACGCGCTGTAACGCAGGTGGACGGACAGAATATCGGAACTCTCAAAGAGCTCTTTTTCGCTGACGAAGCGAGCATGCGCTGCGGCGGCGCGCTCGGCTGTCAGGGTCGGTCCCCACGCGATCAAATTTACCTCGAAGGCCGCCATCCGCGCGGCCACGGCGCTGCCGATGCGGCCCAAGCCTAAAATCCCGAAGTTTTTTCCGGCGAGATTGAACGCGGTCACCGGCTCCCAACTCCGCCGGCGCAAGGCGCTGTCCGCGCTGAGGATATGGCGCGCCAGAGTGAGCACCAGCGCGCAAACGTGATCGGCCACCGCAGAGGTCGAGACCGAGGGAGTATTCGCAACGACGATTCCCAATCGGCTCGCCGCTGCGACGTCGATGCGATGAGGACCGGTTGTCGCGATCATCTCCAGATCGGGCAACCGGCTTAACGTTTCTTCACCCAGGGCGGCTCTGCCACGAAATTCCAAAACCGCGCGGGCACCGCGCAATCGGTGCATGAGGGTTTCGGGAGACGGATCCAGCTCTTTGAATATTTCGATCGAGCCGAGCGCTTCTAACTTGCGCAACTCACCACTTTTTTCGATCTCACCTTCGAGATCACCGCAAACAACGATGTCGGCCATGCCATTTCTTACATTGATTCGTTCGAACGGTTCAAGCGGCCCTATGGATCGGAAGGCTCATTTAGCCGGTGGTAACGATCAGACATCAAACAATAGCAGCGAAGCAGATCCGACTGCAGCCTACTGCAGCGACCCAGCTTCAGCGGAGACCCTTATAAAAGAGAGGTGTGCACTACTCTGCTGTTTATTTTTTGGGAAGCAGATTTTGCGCGGCGAGGGCCTTTGTGACCGTTTCCACATAGGACTTGATCGCCGTTTGCACGTTGCCGGGCTCCTTCGTCTTTACCGTGCCGGTCCATGCCAGTTCGTTTTTGCCAAGATCGTGAAGCGCGATCTCCGAGGTGTATTCGTTGTAACGGGTAGGGCCGGACGCGCCGGGAATTCCGGACCAACCAGCGCCGGCGTTTGAGCCGAAAATCCCGAAGGAAAGTTCCGGTCCGATGGCCGGATAGTTGGTCTTTTCTTGCACCTTTATCGGTCGCATCAGAAGCAAGCCGTCGGCGCGAGCCTCCTGCGCTACGCGTCTGAGGCTGTTTTCACCGATCGCCTCACTCTCCGGCACATAACGGTAGCTCGGCACTGCATCCACGCCCATGGCTGCGAGTTGCGCTACGAATTCATCTTCGAAACTGCGCTGCACGCTGGCGTCCCCGCTCGGGCCTGCGATCATCACTCGTTTGAAAGAGCCGGGAGCCTGCGCAGGATTGCGCCATTCACTGACGATGGGGGTAGCGGTCGAACAGGCGCTGAGAGCCAGGAGAATGAAAATTCTTTTCCCAATGGCTAAAAGCAATTTCTGTTTCATGATCCCATTATGTCCCAAATGAATGGTTTTTGAAGTACTTTTCTATAGTTTCAGTGCCTCGCATGAACATACAGTCTTCAGCTGGCTGCTAGCGGAGATTCTTTGGGTCATTGGCATCGCGGAAATCAACCGCCGACACCGTTCAACTGACTGATCAGCCCTCGTGGGTCATGGCATTTCAAAATCCTGACCACACGGCTACCTTTGGACGCGTTCACCGAGCTCTCGTGGGTGATAATCGAGGAGTTGTTGAGCGGATGCGCGGAAAGACTAGCGAACATTTACTTCATCACGGAGCAATTGACAATCCGGATGGTTTCCGCCGCGAACGGCGGCGTCACGTTTCACGCATGGACCCGGCCGTTTCGCCGATGCAGGCGAAACGGCCGGGAGATTAGATTGACGATTTCAACGGATCTGAAAAATTTCCTTCCAGATTTTTTCGTATTTCGGAAATTCCCGCACATCGTCGATGGTCAGCATGTAGGGCGTTGTGGGCCGAGTTTTTTCCAAGGGTTCCACCTTGGGATGCGCGGGAGTTTCGCCCGCTTGCGCGTATACCTTCTGGCCTTCTTCACTGACAGCCCAGCGAACCCAGAGAAGTGCGGCGTTGGGATGCGGGGCTCCCTTCATGACCATGGCCGAGCCGCCGACTTCACCCACGCCTTCGGTCATCAGCGGTTGAATCGGCGCGCCTTTTTTCATGCGCCCGGGAAAATGATGCGAATAGCAGGTGAAACAAATGGCGCGCTGACCGGCCATGAGGAATTCGGTCAGCTGCGAATGGCCGCGGTGAAATTCCACGTTATTGGCGGCGATTTTCTTGAACAGATCGATGGCTTTTTCGTCGCTATGGTATTTGCGTTTGGCAAACCCGACCAGCAGCTGGTAATCGCGCGGCTCGCCCATGATGCCGTCTTTCCATTTGGGATTCGCGAGATCCTCGTAGGCTTTCGGCTCCTCGCCCTTCTTCACCAGAGTCGTGTTCCACCCGGCGATATAGAATTGCGTGTCCGTGGCGGTCCAAAGGTCGCCTTTCAGCTGGGCTGGATACGCCGCTGCTTCGGGCACGACGACGTGCTCGACGATTTTCAGGTCCAGGATCTGCGGCAAATAGGTCAGCGCTCCGCTGATGACGTCGGCGATGACTCGCCCGCCTTTCTGCTCGGCGAGAACGCGCGCGATCAGCTTGTCGCTGGTGGCATCGATGTGATCGACCGTCACGCCGGGAAAACGCTTCATGAAAGCGGCCGGAAGAACCGTCATCGTTTGCGGCGATAGCGGCGCATAAAGCGTAATCTTTCCCTCCTTTTTCGCCTTCTCATAAAGTTGATCGAGGGTCTCCGCTTGAGCCGCGAAAACCTTGCCCGCGAAAGCAGCGCAGAGGATGAAAGCGACGACGAGGGTCGATGTAGAACTCGCCCAGCCGATCGAAGCCGATAGATTGTTCTTTTGATTCATTTCGATTCTCCGTGATCTTCGCTTATGAGCCGAGTTGGTATTCAGGAAACTCTTCCTGGTTGTGGGCCTGCGTGAAAAGGTCTTTGCAACCTCATGTAGGAAAACGCCGTTTATGTCAAACCTTCAGCGAATTCCGGTATGCCCCCCTCAGAAACCATACTGCTCGACGACGGCCATCGCCTTGTCGTAGTTCGGCTTGAGCTTCGCGCGGCTGCTGACTTCTTGGTAAGCCTGCCGCACAGCGTCGTCTTTGAATAGATCGCCAACGGGGAGGGGGCGTTTCAACTTGCCCCGTTTCACCATCTCCTGCATGATTCTTTCCAACGCTTGACGCTCGATGCCTCCGTCGATCGGCAGCGCCCAACTGTCGACGCGATCGGGCGCAGAGGCGATAAACAGGCTGCGCTCGTCTTCGTTGTGAGTGAATTTTCTGAAGCGCTCCTCGAGATGGTAAAGGTAGTCGAAGTTATTGATGTCGCGCATGAACCAGAAGCTCCGGATGATGGCGCGGAAGTACGCTTTGAGCTCCTCGCCGCGTTGCTCGAAGGTGCGGCGCGGCGCCACCGTGACTTTGCCTGGGCGGCGGGGAAACACCACGTTTGGATCGAGGATGACCGGGTATCCTTCTTTTTCGAGGTCGTCGGAGAAAGGCGGCGACGACGTGATCGCATTGACCTTTCCCTCGCGCAGCATCTCGATGTGCTTAGGATCGTTGCGGTAGCCGAACGCCCGGTCCTGCACCATTTCGACTTCCGTTGCGGGATCGACGCCGGCTTCTTTCAGAGCTTCCTCGATGAAAAACTCCACCAGGCCGCCGCCGTCCGCCGAGCTCTCGCGCACGCCGATCTTGCCGCCGCGCAGCTTGCTCAGGTCGGTAATATGTTTGGAGCCGTACCACTTGAGAAAGGGCGTGTAGCGCCAGCCGCCGACAATGTAAACATCGGCGCCTTGCGCTCTTTGCACGATCGCCGACTCGGTGTCCACGGCCGTGGCGATATCGACGCCGTGTTCCTTGATCGCCAATGCCAGTGCCATGTGTTCGCAGGGCCCCGGCAGCAGGCCGCCGCGCTCGTATTCGTAGCCTTTGAGCCCTTCTTCTTTGAAAAAGCCCTGTTCTTCGGCGACGTAAATGGCGACCCAATGGCCGACATGGTAGTTCACGTTGGCGATGAGAATGTTTTGGTCGAGGATACTCATGATCAATCTCCCTTTTTTAATTCTTTATGTGGCAGTGCGGCCGAAGCTGAAGTCGTAGATGCCGTCCGGCGCGATTTCTTTGATTTGCAGAACTTTTCTCTCCGTTTCCGATCATCCGAACTTGGAGTAGTTCACGACTTACGTTCGCCGGCAAAAAGCGAACAGAAACCTATCATATCCGACATCCTGAATGGTCACAGCGCATGCTTGTGCTTGACCGGCAAATCGTTGGTAGGCATATAGATAAAGCATGCGCAGGAATTTTACGCAAAGAAATTGGAGTATTTTCATGTTATCGCTTGTGATTGCAACCCTTTTCATGTTTCTCTCCGCGACCCAGTCCTTCTCCGCCGAAAGCCAGAAACTCGACTCGGTTCGCATTGGCTATTCATCGATCTCGAGCAGCCGGATTGCCCTGTGGGCCGCGGATGAAGCCGGCTTTTTCAAAAAGCAGGGACTTGCCGCTGAAGTGATCGTCACGCCGGGAATAACCGGAACCCAGGCGCTCATTGCCGGGGAGCTTCAAATGTATCTCGGCGGCGTCGATTCGGCGGCGCTGGCGGCATCGCGTGGTTCGGATCTGGTGGTGTTGGCCACCGCCGAGCCCATCGAATACAAATTGATCGCGCAGCCGGGGCTAAAGTCGGCCAAAGATTTGAAAGGAAAAAAAGTCATCGTCGATCGCATCGGCGGCACAAGCTACTACATCTCGCTGCAGTTGCTCGAGAAGGTGGGGTTGAAGTCGGGTGATGTCGACCTGCTTCAAGTCGGCGGCGGCGGCAATCAGAGGGTTGCGGCGTTCACCTCCGGTCTCGCCGTGGCGCTGGTCACGGCGACGGACCGGTTCGAGCAGCTCAAAATTCCGTATTCCGTGATCGCCGACGCCAAGGACCTGCAAATCAAAGTCATGGGCAATTCGTATCTGACCACGCGAAAATTTCGCGACCAGAACCGCGACGTGGTACTGCGCACCGTGCGCGCGCTGGTGCAAGGCCGGCGATGGATGAAAGATCCGAAAAATCGGTCTCAAGTGTTGAAAATCTACAGCCGCTACATGCCGAGCTCGGATCCGGCTTTCATGGACCACATGTATCGCCGCAACGTGGAGCCGGTTCCGGTCTATCCCTACACCAACGTCGATGACCTGCGGATTTTTCTCTCGTATCTGTCCGAAGCCAACCCCACGCTCAAAAATCTGAAGCTCGCCGACTTCGTCGACAACAGTTATCTCAAACGAATCGAACAGGAAGGCGGCAATTAGCCTGAAGTCGCGCAGAAGGAATGTGAGATCGGCTGGATCTGATCCTGCGCCGGACCGTTCGAGCTCGTCACCCTGAATGCTTTAAGCTAATCCAGTCTAATTTCTGGATTCCCGCTAAGACAGAGCAAGGGAACGCCAACTGCAGCGGCAATTTTCAAAGTGGGGAGCGAACGACACGAAGTGGGCTTCGTGTGGTTTGTGTCAGTCGAGGGTGCCTGCCGCGAAGATTTCTCGGATATCCAATCGCCGGTCGGTGAGCCCTTGCTCAAAAGCGTAGTCGAGCAGGGTGTTCAGGGCCACGCGGTTTTGCTGGATCGAATAGGGCCAGGGATCGGCACCGAGCAGCGCGCGCTCCTCTTCTTGTTCCGCGCCGAACCAGGCGAGATAGGAGCGGCGGTGATCGGACCAATACCGATAGGCTTCCCGTTTCGCGGCTTCAAAGGCGCTTACCAAGTGCATCGCCGTTTCCGGATCGCGTTGGAGAACGTCGTCTTTGACTACGACAAGATGGCGGATTGGGAAGATTCCCGTGCGGCGAAAATAGTCCACTTCGACTTCACGAAAGTTGGGCCACAGCCGGCGGACAACCCGATTGATCGGCAAAGCATCGGCGCCGCTATCGGACAGTATCTGAGCATCCAATTCACCGGCGGCCAGTAAATCCTGCATTTTTCGCCCGGCCGGCGCCGCCTCGATTTTGAGCCAAGGCGGCGGGGTCCATCCCGCCACCTGTTCGGCGCCATCGGAAATCCAGTGAATAGTGTCCGGTGTCACCCCGAACTCGTGTTGGAGCAGGCCGCGTACCCAGAGCGCGATGGGATTGAAATGGGCATGGACGCCAACACGACGCCCGCGGAGATCTTCGGGGCGCTCAATCTCGGAATCAGCGCGCACCATGACGCAGCTATGGTTGAAGCGCCGATGGGGAAAAACCGGAATTGCCGTGATCGGCGCGCCGCGGCTCTTCAGTCCCAAAAATTGCGCGACTTGCAGCTCGCACACGTCGAACTCCAATTTTGTGACGAAGCGCGTATGGCGCTCGCCGGACGGCAAGGCGATGACCGTCAAGTCCAGACCTGGGGTCGGAATTTTGCCGTCGATCAGCGGCCGGGTGCGGTCATAGTCGCCGCAAGAGAGTGTCAAGGATCTATTTGCCATTGAATCAATTCGCTTTGAGATCAGATTGCATTCCCCTCGTAACCCACATTTTCATGCTTCGCGTGTAAATCAGGGCGCCATCGATGTCAAGCCGACTTTCGTGATGGCTGCTCCTTCTTTGGCCGTTGAGCAAAGTGATCAAAAAAAATTCCGTGCGATGCGCCAAAACTGAGCGAACGGAGCAGCGATACCCTGCGGGTGAAACAAGAGGGGAGAGCGATCCGTTACGACGCGATTGTCGTCAGCAGATCGGCGCCACCGAGCAAGGCGCGAAAAACTTGCGACGCCAGAATGTGGGCAGTTATCAAAGTGTTCGCGTGGTTTCGCCGAGAGCGGAGAAAGACGAGTCCGATGATTTCTCCGCGAGTGACAACGGTCTGTTTTAGGATTCGTGAATATTCTTTTTGAGAGTGAAGATATTTTTATCGCCCAGCCGTTTGTACTCCAGGCCGTCGGTGACTTTGCGCACGAGATGGATGCCCAGGCCGCCGATCGGTCTGTCGGCCAAAGGTGTCGTTGTGTCGACTGCCGGCGCTTCCAGCGGATTGAACGGCCGGCCGTCGTCTTCCACATCGATTTTTACCTCGCCCTGTTCCAGGCTGAGATGCACACTGATGCGATGTTCCCGATCGTCTGCGTAACCGTGGGTAATGATGTTGGTGACGATCTCTTCCACCGCGAGGTTGAGATCGCGCGCAACCTGGGCTGCCAGACCGTGGCGCCGGCAGAAATCCGCCAAAGTCTGATGAAGCCGTTCCAGCTCGGAAAGCTCATTGCTGATCTCGATGTTCATGCTGTCCGTCATGGTTGACTGGTCCCAAAATAGCGCAGCGCCAGAATCGTGATGTCGTCCGATTGCGCAGCTGCGCCGACAAATTGTCTTACGTCGCCGACCAAATCGTCGATCATTTGGCGCGGGGAAGAATCGCCGTGGTTCACCAGGAAGCGCTCGAGTCGCTGATCGGCATAGAGCGTCTCGCTCGCATCCATCGCCTCCGTGACCCCGTCAGTGTAAAGCAGTAGCGTTTCGCCGGGAGCGAGCGCCAGCCGGCCCGATACGTACCGGCTCTGTTCCATAATGCCGAGCGCCTTTCCCCCGGGGTTCTCCAACGCCTGCGCGCCGCCGCCATGAAGATAGTAGGGCCGATTGTGGCCGCCGTTACTGTAATCAACCTGACCTGTGCGGATGTTCAGGATGGCGCAAAAAAACGTCACGAACATGCAGGACTCATTATCACGGCAGATCTCGGCGTTCAGGCGGGCGAGGATTTCACCCGGAGCGATGCCGGTGGCCGCGCTCGCCCTGAACAGCGTCTTGGTCACGGCCATGAAGAGGGAAGCGGGAACTCCCTTGCCGGAGACATCGCCGACGGCGAAGCACAGGTGATCGTCATCGAGAAAGAAAAAATCGTAAAGGTCGCCGCCGACTTCCCTGGCCGGCACAAGGGTGGCGAAGATATCGAACTCGCTCCGTTCGGGAAACGGCGGGAAGATCTTCGGCACCATGCTCATCTGGATTTCGTGGGCGATCTTCAGCTCACTTTCGATGCGTTCCTTGGCCGCGGTGGTTTCTTTGAGATGTTCGATGGATTCATTCAAGCGCCGCGTCATCTCGTTGAAGGAGCCGGCCAGCGCGCCGATTTCATTCTTCGCGGAGATGGCGATCCGTTGAGTGAAGTCGCCGCCGGCGATCCTTTGGGTCATCGCCGTCAACTCGACAATGGGCGCGGAAATCGTCTTGGCGCCAAAGATAGCGATCGCCGATCCGATCGACAAGACCAACAGACTCAGCACGATCGCCAGTCGAATCCGGTTCTGAATGGCAGTCCGGATGTGCTCCGTGGGGAGATCGACGACAATCGCTCCACCTTGGAGATCGCCGCCTTCTTGGCCGATCGGCGCCACGACCTTCAGGAGAGACCCTTCCAGATAAGCATCGCTTTGACCCTGGCTGGCGAGTTTATGGAAACTGGCCAGCTCGCTTGCGGTGGGCTCGGGCAATTTGTCGTTTGCCAGCCGCTCCGCGTATTCCACGG
>Ga0310810_10005669_pt1 | contig 14008 bp, 11 predicted proteins | sample NCmetagenome_FD_207641 | JGI IMG/M metagenome (GOLD analysis project Ga0310810, IMG submission 207641) | Soil microbial communities from experimental microcosm in Duke University, North Carolina, United States - NC | ecosystem: Engineered > Artificial ecosystem > Soil microcosm > Unclassified ... | reverse complement strand
CTGGAAGGGTTACCTGATTGCACGGCTGTCTACGCTTCAGAAGCCGTGCGCCAGGGCTGGGAAGCCGAGACCGGTGTCGTCGTTGCGGATCTCGAATTCCAGGGCAAGCCGCTTCCGATCTCGCCGCGGCATGCCCTCCGCCAGGCCGTCGCCGACTGGGACGCAATGGGTTACCGAGCTGTCGTCGGTATCGAGCTCGAAGCTTACGTGCTCCAACCAGACGGGCACGGCGGCTGGCGGGCGTGGGACACGCCTGGCGCATTTGTCTACGGCACTGGAGCGGCGGTCGATCCTGTGGGACTGTTCGACGAGATCATGACGACTGCGGACCGATGCGGCCTGCCAGTCGAATCGGTGAATTCCGAGTACGACGCGCCGCAGTTCGAGCTGACCCTGGCTTTCGACGATGCCATGCAGGCGGTCGACAACATCTTCCTGTTCAAGGTCATGGCTCGTGAGATCGCGGCGCGCCACCAACTGCTCCTCACATTCCTGGGGAAGCCGATTGCCGGCCGGAGCGGCAGCGGCATGCACGTGAACTTCTCTTTGCTGGACCGGGACGGCGCCAATCGCTTCGCGGATGCGAACGCTCCGGATGGATTGTCGTGCCTCGCACGGCAGTGCATCGCAGGCCTGATCGAGCATCACTCCGGCATGGCCGCGTTGTGCGTGCCCACCGTGAACGGCTACAAGCGCCTTCGTCCGGGTCAGCTCGCGGGGTACTGGGCGAATTGGGGATACGACCATCGCGGGGCAACACTGCGCGTACCTGACGCGCGCGGCGCGGCGACGCGTCTCGAACATCGCATGAGCGACGGTGCCGCCAATCCGTATCTTGCGACCGCGGCAGTACTGCAGGCGGCCCGTCTCGGCGTGATGAATGGCCTCTCAGCTCCTCCAGCCGAGGAGCAGGATTGTCTCGAGCATCAGAGTACAAACCAGCACGTTCCCGACGATCTGGGCGCGGCTCTCGACGCGCTCGAGAAAGACCAGCCGCTGACAGACGCGGTCGGGAAAGAGATGACGGCGCTCTTCCTCAGCATCAAGCGCGCGGAATGGCAGAAGTTCACTGAGGCCGTCACCGACTGGGAGTTGAACTACTACCTGCCGTTCCTGTGAACGACGCCATGGCTGTTGAGTCCGGCTCCGACAACGACGACGCCCATGCGAACATCGCCGACCCCGATGTGTACGTGCAGGGGGTGCCGCACCGAACATTCCAGCGGCTGCGGGACTCTGCGCCGGTCAGCTGGTGGGATGAAGCGGATGGATCCGGTTTCTGGTCCATCACCCGCTACGACGACATCGTCTACGCAAGCCACACCTGGCAGATCTTCTCGTCGACCCGCGGCATCCGAATGGAACAGATGACCGACGAGGAGCTGGATGCGCGCCGTTCGCTGATGGAGATGGATCCGCCACAGCACACGACCTATCGGCGGATCGTGCAGCCTCCGTTTTCCCATCGTGAGGTGAGCGCGGCCGAAGCGGGAATCCGTCTGCTGGCGCGCTCGGTCGTGGAGGATGTGCGCGGAACGGAGTGCTTCGACTTCGTCGATGCGATCGCGCGCAAGCTGCCGATGCGCATGCTCGGCAAGATGCTCGGCATTCCAGACGAGGACGGCCCCTGGCTGGTCAGGAACGGCGACGCTCTCATCGGCAACACCGATCCGGAGTTCACGACCCATCCCGTTGGCCTGGTCGACACCGACGCCTACAGGCTGATGCCGTTTCGCAGCCCGGTGAGCGCGACGCTGTTCGCGTATGCCGAAGAGCAGGCACGGCTGCGGCGCGACCGTCCCGGCGACGACGTGATTTCGATGCTGCTGAAGCCGAAGCGCGACGGCGAGCCGCTATCGGAGGATGAATTCAAGAACTTCTTCACGCTCCTCGTGGCGGCGGGGAATGACACCACCCGCTACACGATGGCGGCGGGAATGCTGGCGCTCATCGAACATCCCGAGCAGATGGCCACGCTGCGAGATGACCCTTCACTGCTGGCGAGTGCGACCGAAGAGATTTTGCGCTGGGGCACCGTGACGATGCATTTCCGACGGACGGCGCTCGTCGACACCGAACTGGCGGGACGCCAGATCAGGCGCGGCGACAAAGTGTTGTTGTGGTTCATCTCCGGCGACTACGACGACCGGCAGTTTCGCGATCCGTTTCGCTTCGACATCCGGCGCTCGCCGAACGATCACCTGGCGTTCGGCCTGAAGAGCCCGCACAAGTGTATCGGCGAACATCTCGCCAGAATCGAGATCAGGGCGCTGCTCGAGGAACTGCTTCCGCGCCTCGCAAGGGTCAGCCTGAACGGACCGATCGAACGGCTGCGTTCGAACTTCATTGCGGGAATCAAGCACCTGCCATTGCGGGTCGCGTGGGCCTGACTGTGAGAATGACCCGTTCTGTTCACTGCCAATGAGCGATCGGACAGACAGTATTGACCGGGCTTCGCGCCTGCTCGCGCGCGACGTACGGGAAGGCGCGATCGCGGGCGCAGGTCTCGTCGTCTGGAAGGACGGTACCGTCGTGGGCGAGCAGTTCGTGGGAAATGCCGCGCCAGGCCTGCCGGCGGGGCCTGATGTGTTGTGGCCGATAGCTTCCATATCGAAGGTCTATACGGCGGCGGCAATCATGCGGCTGGTCGAGGACGGCGCGGTGACCCTGAACACGCCCGTGTCACTGGTGCTGCCGGATTTCACGGGAGGCGCGCGCCAGGAGATGCGGATCAGGCATCTTCTGACACACACTGCCGGATTCATCTACGAGTCGCCGGAGATGGAAGCACGTCTCGCCGCGCACACGCCCCTGCCGGAGCTGATCGCCGAGGCGCTCGCGAGTCCATTGCAGTTTGCTCCGGGCACCGAGTTGCGATACGCCGACTACAACTATCTCGTGGCCGGCCATGTCGCTACGATGGCGACCGGGACGCCGTTCCAGCAGCTGGTGCGCACGCTCGTGATCGAAGCCGCGGGCCTGCACCAGACCTGCTTTCCGCCGCTTCCTCTCGTTCACCCGCGCATTGCTCACATTCGTGGCGCTCCCGCTGAGGGAACCGTGGGCGAAATGTACAACTCCGCCTACGCGCGCGGGCTGGTCCACCCGGCCTTCGGAGTCTTTGCCACGACGAGCGACCTTGCGCGATTCGGTTCGATGTTCATGCCCGCCGGACCGCGATTCCTGTCCGACGCGTCGGTCAGGGCGATGACCACCGATCAGACTGGCGGCGTTGCGGGGTCCCACCCTTCGATGAAGGGCTACGCGACCGACGCGCAGATCCCGTGGGCGATTGGTTTCGCATTGCAGACAGAACGCACTCCGGGTCTGTACTCAGACCTTTCATCGTTCCGGACCTTTGGCCACGGCGGGGCGAGCGGATGCGCGCTCGTGTGCGACCCGGCCTGCGGCGTGGTGGTGGCACTGACGACGAATACGCACCTGCGCACCGGGCGCGAACCATGGACACGCCGTGTCCAATCGGTGATGAACTGCGTTTTCGCCGGGTGTGATCTGTCGCCGCACGGATCCTGACACGCGGCCACGTCGTCCAAGCGCAAATGAACGACATCCAGGAGTTCTTCGCCGCCTATGAGCGGTTCACCACGTCCGGCGATGGATCGGGTCAGGATCAGTTCTTCGCCTCGCCATTCATGTCGGCTTCCGGGGACGGTGTGCGCGTGTTGATGCCCGAGCAGCTTGCCGCGGCTGCGCCGAGGATGCGCGCGATGCTCGACAAGCTGGGACGCCGGTCGGTATCGCTGGTAGGTCTGCAGGAACAACAGCTCGACGCGCATTACGTCTTGACCACCACCGACTGGCAGTGGCACTTCGAACCCGACGGTGCCGCCGCGTTCGACGTGACGCTGGCCGCGACGCACATCCTTCACAGGTCACCCGAAGGGTTGCGCATCGTGTTCTATCGAAGCGGCGACATCTTCGGCGAGCTGCGAGCTCGTGGCCTGATCAACTGACGTCCGAGCGCTGGGATCGTTTCCCTCAACTCTGGGCTTCGCTGTCCTCACCGAAGAGCATGTTCAACCACGCGAACGCGAGGACACCGGCGGCGACGACGGCGCACGTCGCCACGGTGCGCCACAGGGCGTCAGTGCCGGTGAATTGCCATATGGCGAGAATTGCCGACAGCACCGCGATACCGACAGCTGCGGACACAATCCAGAATGCCCCCGCCACTACGCGTTTGTGGTCGAGGTATCCCCGGCGTTGAAATGGAGCTCGCTGACTCACGTGGCGATTGTATGCTGACCATGGCAGTCGAGTTGGCGAGCGCGGACAGAGTGATTGGAGGTTCGATTTGCGTCGTGCTGCCCTGATCGCGGCGTTCGCACTTGCGCTCCTGGTGCGCGTGTTCGCCGCGCCAGGGGTCCTCACTCTCTATTTCATCGACGTTGAGGGCGGCCAGTCGACTCTGATCGTCAGCCCCTCAGGCCAGTCGTTGCTGATTGATGCGGGCTATCGGTCAGGCGGTCGCGATGCGACGCGAATCAGGGCCGCGATGAGGGACGCGAGAGTTTCGCAGATCGATCACTTGCTGCTCACCCACTTCCATATGGATCACATGGGCGGCGTACCTGAACTCGCGGCACAGGTGCCGATCAAGCGGTTCTACGATCACGACACCCTTGTGGACCGCTCTGACCCACCCACCGTGGCTGGGTTTGCCGACTACCAGCGTCTTCGGAACAAGGGAACGCACGTCGTTCCCGTGCTGGGCAGTGCCCTGCCGATCTCAGGGCTGGACGTGCAGTGGGTGAGCAGCGATGGCCGCGTCATCTCCAGCGCGCGCGAAGGCGCGGGCGAGACGACGAAAGGCTGTCCACCAGTCTCCCCTCCTCCTGGGGAGCCCCTGGAGAATCCACGCTCGACCGGATTCTTCCTGCGCTACGGCACGTTCCGGTTCGTCGACCTCGGCGATCTATCTGGAGCACCGCTGTATAAACTCGTTTGCCCGTCAGCATTACTGGGTCCGGTCGATCTGTTGCTGGTTCCTCACCATGGCGGGAACGATACGGGGTATCCGGCCGTCCTCAACGCATTCAAGCCTCGGGCGGCGCTGATCAACAACGGTGCGGTCAAGGGCGGCGGCGCCGCGACCTTCCAGACGCTTCAGCAGATACTCGGCCTGACCAACGTCTGGCAACTGCATCGTTCTGAGAACGCGGGTGTCGTCAACGCAGCGGACGCCAACATTGCGAATCTCGACGAGGCCACCGGCAACTGGCTCAAGGCAACGGCATCAGAGGATGGGTCGTTCACGCTGACGAACCAGCGCACGCAGCAGTCACGGTCTTACCCGGCTGGCTCGCACTGAGAATGATGCGACCCGTGGCACTCGCGGCTTCGATCGTGGTCCTTGTCGCAACCGCCTTCTTCGCGGGCGGCTTCCCCATCGTGGCACCCAGCCGGCTGCACGTTCACTGTGAGCCTCCCACGCACGCAGCGCGCCCGTTGAACCCGTCACGCTGGATCGATCGCCAGCACCTGCGGAATGACGTCGAGTTTGCAGAGGAGATCGGCGTCCGCTTTGGCGATTCACGACGCAAGGCCGAAGGCCGGGACGGTGAACATCTGCGTCAGCGCGAATGCACCGACGCGCTTCTCGCTGCAGTAGCAATCCGGCACAACGTCGCGATCGAGGATCTCTCGGCAATGCGCGGCGAGCGTCCAGTCGCGGTCGATGCGATCCTATTGATCGTGTTTGGTGCAGTGTTTGTCTGGTTTACGAGCATGGTCGTCGATCAGCTCTCGAGTCGACTGTCGGACCTGCAGCCATGGATCTGGCAGCTATCGGTGGTCGTGCTGGCTCTTGCAACTGCCGGCGCCGGATTGGTGGCGCTCAATCTCCTGGCTACTACCCTCGAAATCGCGCGGTTGTGGGACGGGCACATGAGCTATCGCGCGGGACGGCTTCCGTGGGAGCGGCACTTCGAGTGGGTGTTGGCGGCCGGTTTCACAACCTTCTGCATCACAGCCTGGTCGTCCCGGTTTCTTAACTTCGCCTTCTCCACGCGCGACGATCGCGCCCCCGGGAACATCGTGTGACGAAGCGCCCAGCCCTGCTGACACTCGTCGTGGCGTTGCTCGTGGGAGGCAACGCACGAAGCGCGGACACACCGATGCAGATCGAGGTCGAGCAGACCACCACCGTCCGCGTGGGACAACTCGCGGTCCTGCATGTGCCTGACGCTCGACTCTACAATGCGTCGGAAATCAACGGCGCATGGCGGGATGTGCTGACGCGGGTTCGCCGCTCCGGACGAACGGTGACATTTCGAGCCGTGAAGACCGGGCCGGGCGTCATCATCCTCAGCCCGAACGCGCCCGATGGAGAGTGCATCAGCTGCAAGACGCTGCACTACTTCATCAGGGTGATCAACTAGGAAAGGAAGCGCCGCAGGGCCGGGAAGGATGGACGGTCGGGTCTGAAGACCCGACCCCACGCCAGAGTCTAGTGAATCGCGACCGCCGCAGCGGCCTGGTCAACGCTGTCCGGTTCGGCCTCTGCTTTCACCTTGCCGCGCAGCGGGACGCCCTTGAGCACGATGTGCAGCAGCACGGACGCGCACATGATGACGGCGCTCCAGAAGAAGATGCCCTCGAGCGCATGCGCCAGCGAAGTCTTCACGCTCAGCAGAAGCTGCTGCATCACCTGCAGGCCTCCCGGCACGCCGCCGAATATCTGCTCCAGCTGCGGACGCATCTGCATCAGCAGCAGCGGATTCGAGAAATACGGGAGCGCGGACTGGGGCACTCCGGCGGGAACCGAGGCCGCGAACTGCTCGTGGTAGCGCGTCAGCATGATGGAGCCGAATGCCGCGACGCCAACCGTGCTGCCAATCGACCTGAAGAAGATCGTCGACGATGTCGCGGCGCCCATCCGGTTGAGTGGTGCCACGTTCTGGACTGCGATGGTGTAGACCGGCTGGAGTAACCCCATGCCGACACCGGCGATGACCATCGACAGGACGACGTAGCTTCGGACGGTGTCTCCGCCCATGCGGGCAAACAGCACCATTCCAATCGCGATGATCACTGATCCCGCCACGCTGATGACCTTGTAGCCGCCCGTGCGCGAAATCGTCTGCCCACCCACGATCGATCCCATCATGCTCGCCACCAGCAGCGGCGTCAGCAAGTTGCCCGATTGTGTCGCTGACGCACCAAGCACCCCCTGCATGAAGAGCGGAAGGTAAATGATCGTGCCGAACATGCCGACGCCGAGCGTGAATGCGGCCACCGCGCACACGGCGATGATCGGATTGCCATAGAGCTCGAGTGGAATGACGGGTTCCGCTGCCCGCGATTCGACGAACAGGAGGACCGCCAGCATCGCGACCGACAGCACCAGCAGCGATTCAACGCGGGTGGATGACCAGCCGTACTGCGTGGCCCAGGTCAGCGCGAGCAGGAGAGGAACCACCGTCCCGATCAGCGACGCAAAGCCAGCCCAGTCCAGCGATCGGCTCGACCCGCGCGGCTTCATATGGGGAAATCCGAAGTACGTCGCCGCAACGGCAAGCGCCCCGAACGGCAGGTTCACGTAGAAGCAGGCACGCCAGCTCCAGTTGTCAGTGAGCCAGCCGCCGAGCGTCGGCCCGAAGATCGCCGCCAGACCGAACAGCGCCGCAAAGAGGCCCTGGTAGCGACCGCGTTCTGCTGGCGCAAAGATGTCGCCCACGATGGTGAAGAGGACGCCGCTCGCCATTCCGGCCCCGATGCCCTGCAGTCCGCGGAACGCGATCAACTGTCCCATTCCGTCCAGCGGCAGGAGCGTCAGTTTGCCTGCGGCACCGCATAATGCCGAAGCCACTACGAACAACGTCGCGCCAAGCATGAAGAACGGCTTGCGCCCGAACCGGTCGGACAGGCTGGCGAAGATCGGCACGGAGACCGTATTCGACAGCAGGTAGATCGTCGCCACCCACGGATAGCGATCGAACCCGGACAGCGATGCGATGATTCGCGGTTCGGCGGTGCCGACGATCGTTTGGTCGATGGCTGCCAGCAACGCGGTCAGCAGCAGCCCGGTCAGCGTTCCGATGAGTTGTGGTCGCGTGAGCTGGACGGGACCGTGCGTGACGTACACGGGTTGCGGGGTCGACATGAACCGATCCTTCTATCGAGGCGGGAATGAACCGGCGGGCTGTGCGTCGTGCATCAGCCCGCCGGTTCCATTGCGCTACTTCGTAACGGTGACCGTCACGTCCTGCCCGCCGGTCAACGCGCCATCGTCGGCAAGCGCCCGCAGCACGTAGGTGCCCGGCTCAGAGAAGGTGACCTGCGCGGTGATGCGGCCATCGGCCGGCATAGTGGGGGGCTGCCAGATTGGCGCCCAGGGTGAATTCGCCCCTGCGCGCGTGTCTTCCCACGCCTTGACCTGGATCGGCGTGAAGACCACGTCCGCGCCGGAGGGTCCGCGGTATTCGAACCACGAGAGGTGCAGGCCGACGTTCTTGCCAACGGTGATGCGGATGGGCGGACCCGTCACGAACGCGCGAATGCGCGCCTGGATTGCTGCGGCCTGCGCCGGGTCGGGCGGTGCACCCTGACGGCCGACAGCCGAACCAGCGCTCAGCGACGTCGGATCGCGCCGCTTCGGCACGCCGTCGTCAGTGACGAGGACGGCGAGATCGACAGGCTTTCCGACCTTGGCCGTGACGTTCGACGGTCCTTCGATCTTGACGACGGGCGGCTTGTTCGCGCGGATCTCAGGGCTGCTCGATCCGGCGCCGAGCGCGCCGGTTTCCGAAGCCTTCACCACGTCGTCGACCTTGTAGTCCTCGCGGAGCGAGGCATACGCCTTCTCGGTCACGCCATTCGTGGTGAGCGTCCAGACCAGTTCGTCCTTCGGAGTGAAGTTGGCGGGAACCTTCACGCGAAACACGAAGCGGTTGCGACGCGGCAGGAAGTGCGTGGGCTGTCCCTGGTCGGGAGTGCCTGGCGTGAAGCCGTTGGCCGCTCCAACCGGCACGTCGAGTTCTTCTTCCCAGTTCCGGTTCATGTACCCGAAAAGGAAGTACTTCGTGCCGTCGGCGTCTTCCTCCCAGCCTTCGTACCCGGGAGCGACGTTCTGTCCGCTGTTGTAGGAGAGGGACTGCGCACCGGCGAGAGCCGGCGCGACGACGAGTGCAAGCGCGCCGAGAATCGCGCGAAGATGTGTCTTCATATCATCCTGCTCTTCAATGTTGTCGTGAGCCTGGCTGTTACTGCTGTTGCTGCTGGTTCTGGGTCGGCCGCGCGGTCGGCGTCTTCGCCACGATTCCGCAGAGCGGGCAGCCCAGGATGATGTCCTTGCCGGGGTTCGCCGCAATGCGCGCCTTCATCTCGTCCTGGAACTGCTCATCGGTCAGCGCGACGCGGTTGCCGAGGTCGATGAACATGTTGGCAATCGAGCGGTTGCCGGAGCCCTGCCAGTTGCGCGGATCGGGCACGTTCTTGTTCGACGGCGAGTTGTTCATGTAGCCGATGATGTGGAGGATGGTGCCCTTCGGGAGCAGCGGCGCCACGTCGTCCGCGTACGAGTACCCGCGCACCCAGTTGTGGTCGTAGCCGACGCACGACAGCGTCTGGATGTTGTAGCCCCAGATGGCTTCGAGGCACATCCGCGTGCCCGGCGCGTGCAGGTGCGGTTCGAACGAGGTGATCTTCGTGTTCTCCTGCAGGACCTGGTAGGCGTGCAGCTGCTGGTTGTCCGAGAGCGCCTTGATGTCGATGTCCACGCCGTTGCCGAGAATGCTCTGCGTCCGGCGGTACTCCGGCTTGTAGCCCTTCGGGGCGAACTTGAAGCCGAACTCGAGGTGCGACTTGGTGTCGTGGCCGTTCGAGTGAATGTGCGCCGAGTCGGACACGAGGTACGAGCCCTTCTTGAGAAGCACGGCGGCCTTCGGGTCGAAGAAGTCGGGATTGCGGCCGACTTCGTGCACCGGCCAGTTCACCACGTTGTCGTTGCCTCCGCCCGACAGAATCGCGGCGAGGTCCTGCTGGGGTGCATCCAGACCGACCTGGGTCCGGTAGATCAGGTGATGCCACACGTAGCGGCCGCCAACCGTCTGGCGGTCCTTGTTATGCGTGTCGACGTCGTTCACTTCCTTGACTTCGACCGCCAGGACATACCGATCGTCGTCGAGCGGAACCGGAATCGAGTCGATCTCTCCCCACCAGTCAGGAGCGTCCCCCTTCACGAGGATTTCCTTGGTCTTCACGATCAGGTCGGGCGTGCCGATGCGCCAAATCGAGTCGTCGACGTACTGGCGCGCGGGCGGCATGTCAGCGGGGTTGCCGCGCGGCGCGCCGCTGTCGGCCCACTTCGCGACCTTGGCCACTTCCGCGGCACTCAAGGACGGGTCGTCCTTGTACTTCTGAATGCCGATGTTCTTCTCCATGTACCAGGGCGGCATGACACCCGCGTGCGGACCGATGCCGGTGCGCTGCTTGATCGCGCGCGCCCAGGGCCGGACTTCTTCGTAGGTGGTCAACGACATCGGGCCGGCGCCGTTGGGGCGATGGCAGTTCTCGCAGCTGCGCTGCAGGATCGGGGCGATGTCCTTCGTGTAGGTGACCTCGGCAGACGCAGGCGCCGACTGCGCGGCGAGCGTCCAGGGCAACATCATCGCGGCTGCTCCCGCGACGAGCGTTGCGCCAACCATCATTCTCCAGCCAGCCATTCCTGGACGATTCATCTTGCAAACTCCTTCATGGCCGCCATGGCCACTGCGTTGTGCGAGGTTGGACGAAGACTGATTACGAGTGGTTCCGCGCGCGGACACGAGAACGACGGGTCGACGATCGACCGGTGCGCGATGCCGCGACCTTGCCGGCAGCAGGCGACTGCCGCCGCGCCGCGACTCCGTTGGCGCCGTGCAGAAAGTGCTCGACGTGATCGCGAACGAACTGATCCCGACCGACGATCACGGCATTCATCGGATCAACGGCGTGAATCTGCCGCCAGTGCAGGAGCGGCCCGAAGAAGACCATGAACAAGAGGTCCGGGTCTCCCTGTCGCAGGTTTCCTTCCGAAATGAGCCGTTGAATCAGCCCCTTGAAGGGCGCAGCACCGGCCGCCATGCGCGCGGTGAGGTCGACCTGGCCGGCCTTCGCCAGGCGCAGCCCGTCGGACATCATCAGCAGGTACAAGTACTGCCGGCGCGGCTCACAGAAAATCTCGAGAACCCGCGTCGTCAGCCGCTCGAGAACCGATCGCGCGTCGCGCATCGGTTCGGCCAGGAACGCGGCCCACTCTTCGTCGACTTTCTCGTCAGCGACGTCGAGGATGGCGTGGAAGAGCGCTTCCTTGCTGCTGAAGTAGTTGTAGAGCGCGCTCTCGCGGACGCCGACCAATTTCGCGATGTCCTTCAGCGACGACCCGAAGTAGCCCTTTTCGGCGAACGTCTGCAGCCCCGCATCGAGGATTGCCTGGCGTGTCCGCTCACCGTTGGCATTGACCGGCCTGCCCATTTTGGAAATGAATGATTGCTCATTTATTTAATTGCTGTCAATCGGAAAGTGATGCGAAATAACCTGTGTCGACGTGAGGACGCGGTGACCCCCGGCCCGGCCAATCAGAGGCGCAACACCACCAGAACCGTCAGCATCTGCGCGCTCGCTCTACTCGCGTGGGCGGTCGGCCCGATCTCTCCGGCATCGGCGCAGCGAGGAACCGCAGCTGAGAGCGCTCGTGCGAAGCTCGAACAAATCACGCAGGATGTGAACGCGAGATTGATCGGGCTGGAGAGGGCGCAGGGCGTGCTCTACGGCGCGTTGATCGCCGGCAAAGGACAGGTCAACGAAGCCGACGTGTTCCAGCGGATGAGCCGGCGCCTCGCAGATGCGGCGGCGAGCGCGCGGCCCGACGCCGAGGCTGACAAGGGGTTCGCCGCGCTCGGCGGATCCGCAGGGACCGTCATTCGTCGCGCGTACGCCTTTCAGCGCGAAGTGGTCACCATCTTCGCCAGCAGCGCTCCGGAGGATCGAAAGGCGGCACTCGAGTCAGCGGTTGAGCGATACCGGAGCCGGCCCGAGCTGAGCCTGCCCGACGCACCCAAGGACATGACGATCCTGTACGACCACCCGTACACGTCGTTCGTGCCTCCGACACCACCCGCAACAGAGCCCGGCCGGAAGCTGGCGTACCCTACGCTGACGGGGTTCGCATGGTCAGCGCACTGGTACGAACTGGCGGTGCTGCAGCCCTTCGAGACCGTCGACGATACGAGCGGGCGCGATGCCGATCTCGCGACGGTCGCCGATAGGCTGAAACGTAAGCTCTCGTTCGGAACTGCGCCCGATGCATTCCCCACCGAACTGCCGCTGGCACCCGCCATCGCGCCTGGCCTGGTCGCGCTCCACGAGCGGGCCGCGGCGATCATCGACAACCTGAACATGATGCAGGACGTGATCACTGACGTCCTCGTGCGTCGAGACGTCGCGAACCCTCGCGCGATCGTCAGCCAGGTCGTCGTCCAATTCACCGACCGCCAGTATCGGTGCGTGCAGGACGATGAGTGGATTGTCGTCGCGCTGCGCCACAGCATCTTCGACCAAGGCGGTCCGGCTGTCGGATCCTTTCCGCAGAACGAGCGCAACGCGTTCTCGGGTGGTCACGGGCAGCACTACGCGGTGCGACGGGCACCGCCGCCCTGCAGTCCGGAGTAGCTGAGGCTCGTCCTCCGACGGCGGCTCCCGGCGTCGCCCCTCTCTTCTTCATCCGACTCTTCCCGCCGCAACTGACTGCGCCTCCTCTTCTTCGAGGCCGCCGGCGTTCTCTGGCCGAAAATCTTTGAGCAAGGCTTGACCGACCGAAATGGTCCGATATAGAGTTTGTTTCAATATTGAGACTCAGTCTCAGTAATGAGTCTGGTCCGGCCGGCGCGGACCTTCAGACCGGCGGTCTTTACGGAGTGATGACTACGAATGCGTTCTCTGCTGTTTGCAACCTTGCTAGCCGTTACGGCTCTTCTTCATCCTTCGCTGGTTCATCCCGCCGCCGCCCAGACGCCCAACCGCGCGCGGGTGCACGGCACCATCCTCGATGCCACCAGGATGGCGATAGCAGGCGCCACCATTACCGCCTCGGCGGAAGGTACGGCTCAGCCGACGTCGACAACGACCAGCAGCCTTGGGGAATTCGAACTCCGTCTTGCGCCGGGTCGGTACACCCTTGCCGCCAACGCGCCCGGGTTCCTCGAGTTCACGCAGCAGATCTCGGTCGGCTCGGGTGAGACGCCCGCCATTGACCTGGTGCTCCAGGTCGCCGGCATCAGTGACAGCGTGACGGTGAATGGCGTTAGTCCGTACACCCAGCCGGCCATCACGACCGCGACCAAAACACCGACGCGGCTGCGTGACGTGCCGCAGTCGGTCACGGTCGTGACGAAAGAGTTGATGCAGGACCAGCTGATGATGAGTGTCGGCGACGTGATGCGCTATGTGCCGGGCGTCTCCGTGCACCAGGGCGAGAACAACCGCGACCAGATCATCGTGCGTGGCAACAGTTCGTCGGCTGACTTCTACATCGACGGCGTCCGCGACGACGTCCAGTACTACCGCGACCTGTACAACACCGAGCGCATCGAAGCACTGAAAGGGCCCAACGCGATGATCTTCGGACGCGGCGGCGCCGGAGGCGTCGTCAACCGCGTGATGAAGGATGCCGGCTTCCGGCCGCTCGGCGAGTTCTCGGTGCAGGGCGGCATGTCTGGCAACAAGCGCGTTACTGGCGACTTCGGCCGTCCCGTGAACGAGAAACTCGCCTTCAGGGTCAACGGGATGTTCGAAGACTCGGAGAGCTTCCGCGATCACGTCACGTTGAATCGCAAAGGCGTCACGCCGACCGTCACCTTCGAGCCCACGCGCTCGACGACGATCAGCGCACGATACGAGTACCTCGACGACAGCAGGGTCGCCGATCGCGGCATCACGTCATACCAGGGGCGGCCTGCCAACGTGCCCGACAACACCTACTACGGCGATCCCGATCAGAGCCACGTGC
>Ga0310810_10005667_pt1 | contig 14008 bp, 11 predicted proteins | sample NCmetagenome_FD_207641 | JGI IMG/M metagenome (GOLD analysis project Ga0310810, IMG submission 207641) | Soil microbial communities from experimental microcosm in Duke University, North Carolina, United States - NC | ecosystem: Engineered > Artificial ecosystem > Soil microcosm > Unclassified ... | reverse complement strand
ATAGCGCGGGCAACTTCTCCCTCAACGGACTGGCGGGTGCGGTGAACGTGCCCGCGTACACCATCGTTGGACCGGAGGGCGCGGGCGGCTACACCAACGCCAATTCCAGCCTCACCAACGGAGCGCACAACCCGATGATCTATCAGACGGCCACGTGGGTGTTCACGCTTCCTGGTGCCAACCCGGTTACGAACTACGCCATCACGAACATCAACTTTTCCTTCGGCACGACGGCAGGCGACAACTATTCCTGCACCACGCAGGGGTGCTACGCTCCCGAGCCCGGGTCATGGCTGTTGCTAGGAACTGGTTTGGCAGGCCTTATTTTTTTCGCGGGGAAAAACGCCCGCAAAAGAACGACCTAGTTCCCCCTTCGGCCTTATTATAAGAGACGTGGGGCAAGACGAAAACTCCGGGTCTCCAACTCCGCTCACACCCATTTCGGCGGAAGACTTCGCCTGGCGCAAACGCCGAATTGTCCTGATCTGTGGTGCTGTGGCAATGGTAGCTGCGCTTTCAGGGATTTGGCTCTTCCGGCGCTCGGTCGATCCCCTAGAGGCACAGAAGTCCCTGGATGCCGGCGAGCGTCAGCTGAAGGCGACCCACTACGCGGAGGCCATTCTTTCCTTTGACCACGCCCTGGCGCTTAAGAGCGATCTGGTCAAGGCATACCAGCTGCGGGGCCGCGCGAATCTGGCGCTGGTCCAACTGGAGCCGGCCATTCGGGACTTCAGCAAGGTGATCCAGCTCCGACCCGACAGCGCGGAGGCCTTCGTGGACCGGGCGGCGGCTCGCCTAGGGCAACAAGACTACCAAGGGGTGATCGCGGACTGCGGGGAAGCGCTGACGCGTGATTCCAGGCTGGCGCTGTCCTACAACATGCGCGGGATTGCGCTGCGGGAAACCGGCAGCCCGCAAAAAGCCTTGCAGGATTTCAACCGGGCGGTGGAACTCGCGCCGAACGAATCCAGTTATTTCCAGCGCGCGGCCACTTACCAGTTGATCGGAGAGCACAAGATGGCGATTGCCGATCTGGATGAGGTGATCGCGCTGTTTCCCGGAAGCCCCACGGGCTATCTGGCGCGGGCCAAGTCCCGGGCGGCGATCGGCGACCTGACGGGAGCCCGCAGCGACCGGGAAGCAGGCCGGATTCTGGAAGGCCGCTGAGGTTGCCGAATTGCCGGCGGGTGCTTTTAGCCGCAGAGCCCGTGTAGTATGCTGAAAATGAATCGCTCACAAACGGATTGCTGGAGGTTCTTCAACGTATGTTCGCCCCAATCAAGTTCGCCTTGTTGCGCAAGCTTATGGCGATGGCGCCGGTATTCCTTTTTGCGGCTGTCGGCTTCGCCCAGACCTCGAACATCGAGGGAAATGTCCTAGGTCTGGACGGTAAGCCGCTCCAGGGCGCCCAAATCAAGCTTGACCGCACGGATATCAAACAAAGCTTCAGCGTCAAGACGGACAAAAAGGGACACTTCCTCTATGCCAACCTGCCAACGGGGACGTATAACGTCACGGTTCAGGTGGGCGGCAAGGATATGGACCGTGTTACGGGTATGCGCTCGCGTCAGGGCGATAACCCGCCGCTGCTGTTCGATCTTTCCAAGGCCGCCGCAGCTGCGGCCGCACCAGAGGGTCCCGGTGCAGCCCCCGCCAAGCCCGAAGCTGGCATGAGCAAAGAGGAGCGGGCCGCGTACGAGAAGAAGTTGAAGGAACAGGAAGAGGCCATGGCGAAAAACAAGGCCTTGCAGGACGCCTTCAACGCCGGCATGGAAGCCAAGAACGCCAAGAACTATCAGGCCGCGGTTGAGAATTTCGAGAAGGCCAGCGCACTAAGCGCCACCCAGCATGTAGTGTGGGCGCAACTGGCGGAATCCTACATCGGCCGCTCCGATTCCAAGAACGGGGATGAAAAGCAGGCCGACATCGACAAGGGCATCGCGGCGTACGTTAAGGCGGTCGAGATAAAGCCCGACGACGCCAACTACCATAACAACTACGCGCTGGCGCTGGCCAAGGGCAAGAAGCTGGATCAGGCCCAAGCGGAACTGACCAAGGCGGCGCAGCTCGATCCGCCGCAAGCGGGCAAGTACTATTACAACCTGGGCGCGGTGTACGTGAACACGCAGCAGAATGACGCGGCGGAAGGGGCCTTCAAGAAGGCCATTGAGGTAGATCCCAATTACGCCGACGCATACTACCAGGAAGCCTTGGTGCTGATGAACAAGGTATCGCTTGCCAAGGACGGGAAGATGATCCCACCTCCAGGTACCATCGAGGCCCTTCAGAAATACCTGGCTCTGCGGCCGGATGGCCCTAATGCGGAAGGCGCGAAGGCGATTCTGGAACAGCTGGGCACAACGGTGCAAACCACCTTTGAGCGTCCGGGCGCGAAGCAGCCGGCGAATCCGAAAAGCAATCAGAAGAAAACGAAGTAGCGCGTAGACATGCGGCTGATCCTCTACGTGGTCGTCGGGGTCATTATTCTGTCCCTGTTGCGATCCGTGCTGGAGGCAGTAGGCAAGGTTTTTGCTGGCGGCGGCACGCCACCAGCCCCTTCGTCCACGCCTGCGCGGGGGCCATCTGCTCCGCAGTCGCTGAAGAAGGACCCGGTGTGCGGAACCTTCGTGTCGGAGGCGACGGTCATGCAGAAAACCAGGGGCGGGGAGACGTATTACTTCTGCTCCGAGGCGTGCAGGGATAAGTTCTGAGGCAGATGGCCGCTCGCTAGCGCTCGTGGTTCGGTGCAACCAGAAGAGCGGCGGCGTCGAAGGCGAAAGCCTTTGTTCCCGAGTTGGTGGCTGCGCGCAGAGGGTCCAAGGAATCGGTGAAATAGGCCCGCTGCAGCCAGCGTGATCCGGCAAAGGAATCGCGTCCGTGGAGCACCCGGTCATCCTTAAACAGCAGCGCAGTCCCGGGACGGACCACCACACGCGCAGGCTCCAGGGACATCACCAGGGCTCGGAAGCGCTCCAGGGCACCTGAGGCCTCCGGTGTCAGGGGCTCGATGGAGGAACTGGCGGCGGACACGCGTGTCAAGCCCAGTTCATCGCGCCACAGGATCGGACAGGGCGCGGAGAGCGCGGGAGTTCCCGGCAAAAAGAAGCTTGCGGGACACGCATGCCGGTAAATGGGCTTGGCGAGCGAGTCGGCGAGGTCGGCGGGCGCGGCTTGCATGATCTGGCCGGCGGGAAGAACCAGCGTGGCCGCATCCCGGTTGCGGAGACCGTAGAGCAGGATCCCGTTCTGGCGAAAGCGGCGCGGCAGGAAAGCGTTATCGCTGTGGAAGCCGAACTGAACACGTCCGGCGTTGGACTGAATCCGCTCCATGCCCTGGATCGGCGCGACTTCCTGGATGGGTGCGCCCAGCTTTTCGTTCAGATAGGAAAGAATCTCACCACCCATGCCGACCAGGCCGCAAATCACGGCTTCGGAAACCGCTTGCTTGCCGCTTGGGCGGATTCCATCAGCGGGAGTGGGCGGGAGCTGGGGATCAACCGGAAGATTCTCGAACATGAGAGCCGGGATGCCGGTGGGAGAGAAAAACTCGTCGAGCGCCTCGGCGAAGTGCTCGGGCAAGTGCCGCAGGGCCAGATTCACGGAGGCGTCGCGAAAGGCGGTCCAAGCTTCGAGATCGTGATAGTCGGGGAAGGTCAGGGCGTTGGCATCACGCGACCACGAATCGCGATTCAGATCCGGAAGGCGCAAGGAGGGCGGCGCCAATGCCGGCGAGAGAGGGAGGGTGGGGACAGAAGCCATGCTAGATTTACCCCTATTGTAACGGAGTCACGCCGGGTCTTCGATCACCAAGCGATAGCCGACCCCGGGCTCGGTGTGTAAGTGCTTGGGGCGTGCCGGATTACGCTCCAGCTTGCGGCGTAGCTGGGCGATATAGACGCGCAGATACTGGGCCTGCTCGGTGTGCTGGGGTCCCCACACTTCGTTCAGCAACTGGCGCTGCGTCAGGACTTTTCCGGCGTGCTGGATCAGAACCTGTAGCAGTTTGTACTCGTTAGGCGTGAGGTGGACTTCCCGACCTTCCACCCGGACCAGACGCTTGTCGAGATCAACTTCCACCGCGCCGAAGCGAACGACTGTTCCGGCGGCGGTTGCAGCGGACCGGCGCAAAGCGGCGCGAATCCGGGCCAGCAGCTCGCCGACGGCGAAGGGTTTGGCGACGTAATCGTCGGCGCCCAGATCGAGCGCGGCGATTTTATCCTTCTCCTGGCCGCGGGCGGACAGCACCAGGATGGGGATCTTTCCCCATTCGCGAACTTTCTGAATCACTTCGAGTCCGTCGCGATCGGGCAGACCGAGATCGAGGAGAATGAGATCTGGCTGGCGCGCGGCGGCTTGCGTCAAACCCTCCTCGGCCGTGACCGCTTCCTGCAGCCGATAGTCTTCCGCGGCCAGCGCCGCGCGGAGGAAGCGGCGGATCTGGGCGTCGTCCTCGATGAGAAGAATGAGGGGCTTCATGCGGCCTGTATAGGAAGAGAGATCCGAAATGTGGCCCCGCCGCCCTCGCGCGGAAGAGCTCTAATCGTCCCGCGATGGGCCTCGATAATGGCGCGGCAGATGGGGAGTCCGAGGCCGGCTCCGTGCGCGTTGCCCGACCCCTTGACGGACGAACCCCGGTAGAATTTTTCGAAAATTCGCTCTTCCTCGCCGGGAAGAATGCCGGGGCCGCGATCGCGGACTTCGATGATCACCGCGCCTTGCTCTTCGAACGCCACGAGATCGAGGGGCGAACCGGGCGGCGTGTACTTGGCGGCATTCTCGAGCAAATTCCACAGTACCTGGCCGATGAGCACGTCATCCACAAAGACCAGGGGAAGGTTTTCCGCGAGGTCCGTGAGAACGGTGCGGCCCTGAAGCTGCGGCTCCATGCGCTGAAGCGCGGTTCCGACGATTTCCTCCAGCGGATACAGGTCACGGCGCAACTCGACGGGACCCGATTCAAAGCGCGTCATATCGAGCAGATTGCCGACCAGGCGCCCGAGGCGTTCGGCTTCATCGGAAATACTGTCGAGCAGCTCCTGCTGTGTTGCGAGCGGCAACCGGCCGTGTTGCGAGCGCAGGGTGGAGGCCGCGCCGGTGATGGAGGCTAGGGGAGTGCGCAGGTCATGCGAAACGGCGCTCAGCAGGGAGCTGCGCATCTGCTCGGTCTGCATATGGACGCGGGTTTCCTCGGCGGCGCGCTGGCTGAGCGTTCGCTCGATGGCGAGCGCGGTCTGACTGGCGAAGACTTCGAGGAGCTGTTGCTGTTCGGGCGCGAAGATGCGGTTTTGGGAATCCGGCAGAACCGCCAAGACGCCGAAGGTCTCGCGGGCGCCGCGCAGAGGGATGTAGAGAGCGGTCGCGTCGGGATGCGCATCAGCGCGCAGTCCGGCTTTGTGGCCATGATCGAAGACCCACTGGGCGATGGATTCCTCGGAAGGCGGCACGGGGAGGGGATCCGAAGTGCGGCGGCGGAAGGAGATCCGGCCGTCCTCTGGAAGGAATACCACCACGCGGGCGGCGAAGACTTCCGCGGCGAGCGAAGCGGCGGATCGGGCAGCCTCAAACACACGGGTTTCTCCGGCGAGCCGGCTGGACAAACGGTATAAAGCTTCCGTGCGGGCTTCGCGCACGGCGGCCTGGGCGGCGTGGTCTCGTAATCGTCCGGTTTGGGTGCTGATCACCAGGGCGACCGCCAGCATCCCGGCGAAGGTAAAGACATACTGATAATCGGAAACGGCGAAGGTCAGGTAAGGAGGGACGCAAAAAAAATCGAAAGCGGCAACACTCAGAAATGAAGCGGCCACCGACAGGCGGCGGCTGCAGCGCATGGCGACGGCCACCACGCCGCCCAGATAAATCATGGCGAGATTGGTGGGCGCCAGACTATCACGCAAGAGCACGGAAGCGGCCGTGGCGATGGCAACGACAGCGGCCGCCAGGAGTGCTGCTCTCACTTTTTTGGAAGACGCTTACTTAGACATGTGTACAGCGTCTTTCTCGTTCTCCAAGCAATAATAATCCAGAAGCTCGCTATCCAGTATGAGAGGCTGCTTGAGTGTTACCGTCCAGGGGGCTTTATAAGCCTTGGGATCGTCGATGGTAATTTCGATTTCCAGCGTTCCGAAATTCGGGCGCCGGATTCTTTCCGTCGTTTTACCGGCTTCGGTGAGAGGGTTTCCCATAGAATCCAGCCACAAGTCATCGCGGAACCCGATGGTCTGGACGACCAGCGTATCTCCCTCCCACTTCCCCGTGGAGTAGCCATTCCAGGTGGGATTTGGATCGACCGGAAGGGGCCGCCCATCCGTGTGGATCTGGCGATATTGGATATTGCGTTCGGTCAGGATAATAAAACGCTCCGGAGTTTGAATGATCCTCTTGTAATAGTCGTCCGTCCAGATTCGGGGGGCTCCCCGCGGCATGCAATGAACGTTGGGATCCTTGACTTGGTCGGCCGAGCGCTGTTTTACCAGATCGGCCGCCCAGGGCTGATAGGGCGGGCCGCCCTTCAGGTTGGAGGCGATGTTGATAAACTCCCGTCCGACCTGGGTATCGTTGCATTTCGCGCCGCAATTCGCACGATTTTCCCATCCCCACATTCCCGAGAGATCCGGGTGCCCGTCGGCGGTGCGCGGCGCAGGCGCGGAGAGGTTGGGCTTGCCGTCGGGCGTTTTCGGTACGCCGGCCGTCGGATACCCCAAATATTGGGCGAATACAGCTGGTGAAACCGCGGCAAAGATCAGTGCAGCCGCCGCACTACGCAAACTTGCTTGAGTGGACATAGGTAGAATCCACCTTATACCTTAGCAGGCCGTCAACAGTATCGGTGAACTAGGCTTCGGCGGGAGGTTTGTGGATTTCGCACTCGAGCGAGTCCAGAATTTCGCCGCGGTTGCCATGTTCCAGATCCCGCTCGAGCCTCTGCAACGCCACGCCGAGAACGTCGCGATGGTGAAGCCGGGATCCTACGCCGGAATTCGCGCATAGCCGCAGCCAGATGCGGTGCAGGCGATCGACGTCTTCCGGCCACAGCCGTGGCGGGTGAGGTCCCAGGTTCACGTAGACCGAAGGGCGGTCGGGATTGGTGATTTCAAGAGAAAACGCGTGACGCGGTTCGGGCAAGCGTTCCCAGGCGAGACCGATGCGGCTGGCCAGCTCCTCCGAAGCCATGCGGGCGGACACGCCCACCACCAGCTTGGACGCTTGCAGCCGCCCAGCAGTTTGCACCATGGCGTCGAACGGATCGACGGCGGGGACCACCAGCAGCTCCACGCTCTTGCCTTGCTTTTCGGCGACGGAGACTACGTGCGAGAACAACTCCTGCTCGTCATGGGCGAAAAGCTGTTCGTCGCGAAGGTCGTATTCGGCGGCCCCCGCGGAAAGTTGCCGGACGGTCATCACCACGATGTCGTGGCGGCGCAGATTGGTTTTCTCGAGAGACTTATTGAGGTGCCACAGCCGGGTGCTATCGCGGACGGCTACCAGGATGCACCCGGGACGCGCATGCAGGGAAGCGGAGGTCACCTCGGTCTGGTGATCCAGGTTGAATTTTTCCAGATCGGCGCGATGCTCTTTCTTCTTGCGGGCGTTGATGTGCTCGGAGACCAGGAATAAGGTATAGAGGACGATGGTGAACGTGACACCGTAAACGGTTGCGATCTTTTTCGAGAAGAGATTCGCGATGGCGACCAGGAACAGCATCAAGGTCGTCGCGCCCAGGCCCACCGGCAGTTCGATTCCCCTGACATGCAAATTGAAGGGGAATTTGTACTCCTGATCGTGGCGCTGATAACGGAGCACAAGTACCCCTAGTGCCTTGAGCGCGAAGCTCCACACGACGCCGAACGCATACGCTTCGCCCAGCAGCAGCATGTCTCCACGGCTAATGAGGATGGTGAGGATCTGGAGCAGAGCCATCAGGTTGAGGATGCGATAGGTGGTCCCAAACTTCTTGTGGGGCTTGCGAAACCAGTCCAGCAGTACGCCGTCCTCGGCCACGCGGTTCATCACGCCGTTGACTCCGATCAGCGAAGTGTTGACGGCTCCGGACAGAATCGCCACGCCCACTATGACCACGAAGACATTGAAGGCGAGCTTGAGCACGGAAGGTCCAACCAGATTCGCGACGACTCCCGCGATGAGGTTGTCGTAGTAGTGGGGGCGCAAGGCGTCAGGAATGATCATTACGGCGAAAACGGAGATTACGCCCGTGCAGATCACGCAATAGGTGCACACGATGTTGGCTGTGAGGCGCAGGTTTTTGAGCTTGGGATAGGCGAGCTCGCGGTACACCTGGGCCAGCGTTTCGAATCCGCTCATGGCCAGAATCGAATGGCCGAAAGCCACGATCAAAATTACGAAAGAAAGCTGCGTCCAGAACGTGCCGTGGAGCCATCCCTGGGACTCGGCGGTCAGGTGGATGTTGGAGGGGGTGGGCAGCGGCGGCAGGGGCGCACCGCCCCGCATGATCAGCGTGAGCGGACACCAGATCAGCAGGATCACCACCATGACGGTCGTGATCTGCATAATGCGCAGAGCTTTGTCGCTCGACTCGGGAACGCCCTTGATGTTCGACCACCAGAAGTAGGCGGTTACGATCACGCTGAAAAATACCGCAAAGGCGTTGGGGCTGGTTCTCCAGGTCTGGTGAAGCGCGGCGCTGAAATCGTTCAGCAGGCTGCCCAGATACAGCCCGGCGCTGACGACGCTGATGGGTCCGGTGAGAATATAATCCACGACCAGGGCGGAGACGGAAAGCTTGGCCACGGTGGGTCCCATGCTGTCGCGGACGACGACGTATACGCCGCCGCGCACGAACATGCTGGAGCTTTCCATGTACACGGAGCGGACCGCGTAGCTGAACAGCATCACGGCCAGGACCATCCAGGGGGCGGATTTGCCGATAGCCTGTTCGGCGATGCCTCCGATGTAATACATGGTGGAGGCCATGTCGTTCAGCACCACGGCTCCGGCTTGCCAGACGGAGATGAAGGTCAGCGCGACGGTGGTGGCGACGACTACCTTTGTGGTTCCCGTGGCGGACGCTTGGGGGGAAGTTGGCGTGGTCATACGGTGAGTACCCGGAGCCCTTCCCGGCGGAGAAGTCTGACCAGGCTCCGCTCCCATGACCAGAGCCACCAGGGTTTTTGTGCCCCGAGAATTATAAGCGAGTCGGGAGCGAGCGCGCGGCGGAGGGTTTCGCATCGATCTCTGCAGAGATAGATTTCGACGGCAGTATCCTCGACCGCGATGGACTTCAGTAGGCGTACCGTGAATTCCGCGGCGACCGGCGGATCGGCTAGCGGCAGGGGATAGGGGACCACTTGGGCCACCATCAGCGTGATGCGGGCGCCCAGGCCGCGGGCCATGCCTCGGGCGGCATTGAGGGCCGCCGCAGTATTGCGCAGATCGGTGAAGATCACTTTGAGATCGAGCCTGCGGCCGTCATCGAAAAGAGAAGGTTCTCCCGGAGGGAGACTTTGAGACTTGAGGCGAGCGGGTCCGGGTGTCACCAGTTCCAGGTTAGGGAGACGGGTCTTAAGGCCGCGTCAAAATCCTGGCCAGGGGTATCAAGAAAGTGTAAAGAGTATGATGTCTGAATGCGTGAAATGGACGTGGCATGAAGATTAGCGTTACCGACGTCATCGACGACAGCCGGATCGGCGCATTCCAGATCAGCATCTACGTGCTGTGTTTCGCATGCCTGCTGATGGACGGATTCGACGTGCAGTCGCTGGGCTACGTCGCGCCGGCGCTCAGCGCCGAGCTGCACATCTCGCGCGTACAATTGGGACCGGTACTAAGCGCGGCGCCTCTGGGAGTACTGGTCGGGTCGATCCTCTGCAGCATGCTGGCCGACAAGATCGGACGGCGGCCGGTCCTGATCGGCTCCACGATCTTCTATGCGCTGCTGACGTGGATGACGGCGCGCGCGGGGTCGCTCGAGGAGTTGCGGATCGTGCGCGTGATCGGCGGTATCGGCATGGGCGCCATCATGCCGAATGCGATGGCACTGGTGGGCGAGTACAGTCCCCGGCGGTCGCGGGTCACCATCATGATGATCGTTTCGAACGGATTTACTGTGGGCGCGGCGCTGGGCGGGTTTGTCGCAGCGTGGATGCTGCCAAGGTTCGGCTGGCGATCGGTGTTCACCTTCGGAGCGGTGGTCCCCCTGATCATCGCGGGTGTGATGATCGTGATGCTGCCGGAGTCGCTGCAGTTTTTGGCGCTCCAGGGGAAGAGGCTCGAGCGACTGGGCCGCGGCTTGAAACGGATCAACCCATCCATCGATCTAAGCACGGCGCAATACGTGACGCCCGACGAAGCGAAGAAAGGCGGCATCAGCTTCGTTCGTCTGTTACAGACAGGGCGCGCTGCGGGCACCCTGTTGCTATGGACCATCAACTTCATGAACCTGCTGAACGTTTACTTTCTGCAGGGCTGGCTGACCACGGTGGTCACTGACGCCGGATATCCCCAGGCCACGGCCGCGGTGGTTGCCTCCATGGTGCAGGTGGGCGGAACCGTGGGGGCATTTACGCTGGGATGGTTCGTTCATAAGTGGGGATTCGTGCCGGTGCTGGCCGCGTGCGGCATCCTGGGGAGCATCAATGTTGCCGCGATCGGGCAGCCTTGGCTTTCGCTGGCGATGTTGACGACGGTGGTGTTCATCGCGGGCGTCTGCGTGACGGGCGGGCAAGGGGCGATCAATGCGCTGGCGGCTACTTACTATCCGACGGAGCTGCGATCGACGGGGATCGGCGCGGGACTGGGCGTTGGCCGCATGGGCGCGATCCTCGGACCGACGCTCGCGAGCTTGCTGCTGGGACACGGGTGGACGGCGCGGGATTTGTTTTTGGCAGCGGCCGTACCTCCGCTGATGATCGCCGTAGCGATGATCGCGTGGCGGTTCGTGGTGGGTAACGCTGCTAGAGCAGAGACGTGAGTAGGCCGCGGTCGAAAGGACGCAGCTGATCCAGCGCGCCGGATTTCACTTTCACCGCCCAATCCGGATTGGCAATTAGCGCGCGGCCGACAGCGACCAGGTCGAACTCGCCGCGCTCGAGGCGGTCGAGCAGCGCATCGATACCCGTGCAGCGGACGGAATCCTGCGTGCGGGACCCCGTCACCAGAGGGCCCTCGAGCGTCACGGATCCTACCGTAATGGTGGGCTTACCGGTCAGCTTCTTGGTCCACCCGGCCAGATTAAGATCGCTGCCCTCGAATTCCGGCACCCAGAACTGGCGAGTGGAGCAATGGAAGATATCCACACCGGCATCGGCTAGCGGGCGCAGAAACAGGTCCAGCTCTGAGGGCGTGGCCACCAGCTTCGCATCGTAGTCCCCGATTTTCCATTGCGAGAATCGCAATCCGACCGGGAACCCGGGGCCGACGCGGCGCCGGACTTCACGGATCACCTCCGTGGCGAAACGCGTGCGGGCGACCAGATCTCCGCCGTAGCGGTCGGTTCGCCGGTTGGTTCTCTCCCAAAAGAACTGGTCGATTAAATAGCCGTGCGCGCCGTGCAATTCCACGCCGTCGAAGCCGATTCCCTGGGCCGAGCGCGCTGCCTGCACATAGGCTTCGATGGCTGTGTCGATCTCAGCCTGGGTCATCGCAAAATCGCCGGATGGCCCGATAGGATGCTGGCCATCGAGGGGCGGAGGTCCGCTCGAAATCTGCATCCCGAGGTGCCATAGCTGCGAAAAAATGCGCCCGCCGGCTGCGTGCACCTGATCGACAACATGCTGCCAGCCTTGGAGCGCGGCTTCGCCAAATAAGTGCGGCACTTTCGGATCGAAGCCCGCGGCCGGATGGGGCGGATAGGTTCCCTCGGTAATAATGAGACCCACGCCGCCTTCGGCGCGGCGGCGGTAATAGGCGGCCACGTCCTCGCCGGGAATTCCGCCGGGCGAGAATGATCGCGTCATGGGCGCCATGACGATGCGGTTGGGGAGCGTGACGTTCTGGATCGAGAACGGAGTGAACAAAGCTTGCGAGGTCATGTGGGAGAGGTTCGGCGCGAAATCAAAACCTACAAAGCCTTGATGGTCTGGAGCAGGGTCTCGGGCGACAAAGGTTTCGTCAAGGTCGCATCCGCTCCCAGGGCCCGAGCGACTGCGAGCATATCGTTCCCAAAAGCTCCTGACATGGCAATGATTCTGACGCGGGGATACTCTTTCCGAAGAGCCTGGATGAGTTCGATGCCCTCGGCGCCCTCCATAAAGAGATCCGTGATCACCAGGTCGGTAGTATTTCCGCGAACGTATTGAGCGGCTTCCCGGCCATCCCGTGCCGTGAAGGACTGAAAGCCCGAGTCACTGAGTATGTCCGTGAGCAGCTCAAGAATGGCGGGTTCGTCATCCACCACCAAAATCCTGCGTATCGGCGATCGGGAAGCAAGGACGGCGCGGACCTTCTCCATCAGGACGGCAGGGCTGAAGGGTTTGGGGAGGAAGGCGACATCCGGGTCCAGATTTCCGTGTTGAGCGGCGGAATGCCCCGTGTAGCCCGACATGAACAGTACTTTGATTCCCGGGAGCAAGGCGGCCAGACGGCTGGCGATCTCCTTGCCGCCCATCTTGGGTAAGACGACGTCGGTGAGCAGCAAGTCGATCTTTCCGCTGTGCTGCTGAGCCGCTAACAGGGCGTGCGGTCCGTCTTCGGCAGTCAGGACTTGGTAGCCAATGGAGCTGAGGATTTCTTCGACGAGCAGACGGACGGCCGAATCATCCTCCACCAGGAGAATGGTCTCGGCTCCACGTGAGGTTAATTCTGCTGGAGGCTCGCTGGGAGCCCTCTCCTCGAGCACGTCCACGCCAGGAAAGAACATCTTGAAGGTTGTGCCGATTCCAGGCTCGCTGTAGAGCCAAATGTGGCCGCCACTTTGGCGGACGATCCCGTATACGGTGGCGAGTCCCAATCCGGTGCCGCTTCCCAACCCCTTGGTCGTAAAGAAAGGTTCAAAGGCGCGCTGCCGCACTTCGGGAGTCATGCCGCAGCCGTTATCACTGACGGCCAGCATTACGTAGCGTCCGGGCGGGATGTCGTGCATGCCGGCGTAAGATGCATCCAGATCGGCGTTACTGAGCTCAAAAGTAAGCTTGCCGCCCCTGGGCATGGCGTCGCGGGCATTCACCACCAGGTTCAAAATGACCTGCTGTACCTGGCTCGGGTCAATTTTGACGTGGACCAGATCCTCATGAATAGCGGTGGCGATTTCGATATTTTCTCCAATAACGCGCTGAACCATGTGATGCATTTCACGAAAGATATCCGCGAAGTCGACAATGCGTGGCTGAAGAACCTGCTTGCGGCTAAAGGCCAGGAGCTGTTGCGTCAAACCCGCGGCTCGCTCTCCCGCTCTGCAGATCTCCTCGATCTGACGGTAGGTCCGGTCGCCAGGCGGCAGTTTCTGCAGGAGCAGCTCGGAGTATCCAATGATCACATTGAGCACGTTATTGAAATCGTGTGCAATGCCACCGGCTAGCTGGCCGATGGCTTCCATCTTTTGTGACTGGCGCAATTCCTCTTCCAGGAGCTTGTAGCCGCTGATCAATCTGCCCACGCGATCCAACATCTCCTCGACGCCGAGAGGATGTTGCGGAAAAGAGGCGTCATCGGCGTCTCTGCTCAGGCGCAATTCATCGTCGGCCTGGGCCATAAGCAAGGTGATCTGCTGGTACAGTCTGGCCAGCTCGTGATTGGCCGCAGTCAGCTGGCGATTGGTCTCATCCAGTTCCTGGGCCCGGCGATAGATCTCGGCTTCCATCTGCTCGGAACGCGTGAGCAAGGCATCCTTGGCTTTCTCGCCGGCCTGCTTGAGGCGGATGAACTCGGTGACATCCTCGACGCGATGAATAATGTAAAGAATCTCGCCACCGGGGCCTGTAACCGGGGAATTGACGGGACTCCAATAACGCTCTTCAAACCCGCCACCCTCCGATTCGGGCCGCCGGATGTCATATTTCTGGACAGCCATCGTGTCCGCCTTGCGAGTTCGCAGCAC
>Ga0310810_10005666_pt1 | contig 14008 bp, 9 predicted proteins | sample NCmetagenome_FD_207641 | JGI IMG/M metagenome (GOLD analysis project Ga0310810, IMG submission 207641) | Soil microbial communities from experimental microcosm in Duke University, North Carolina, United States - NC | ecosystem: Engineered > Artificial ecosystem > Soil microcosm > Unclassified ... | reverse complement strand
GGAATCGTGAACCGCTGCTGCGAGTCGAGCAGCACGAGCGCGAGGCCGAACTCGGCCCAGTAGAAAGCCAGGTTGAAGATCGCGACCGACGCGAGCCCGGGACCGATCAGCGGCAGCGCGATCCGCCGGAAGATCGTTCCGCGCGTCGCGCCGTCGAGGACGGCGGCCTCGAACAGCGACCTCGGCAGCGCGTCGAAGAAGTTGCGCAGCACGACGATCGTGAACGGCAACTGTACGGCGGCGTACACGAGGACCAGCCCCTTGTGCGTGTCGAGCAGGTGCATGTGGGAGATGAGACCGTAGAGCGGCACCAGCAGCACGATCGGCGAGACCATCTGCGCGAGCAGCAGACCGGTGGCAATCGTCTCCCGCCGGCGAAAATGTTCGCGCGACAGCACGTACGCCGCGGGTGCCCCGATCGCCATCGTCGCGATCGTCGCCGTCAGGGCGATCACCACGCTGTTCCAGAGATACCAGGGGAGCTGCGTCTGCGTCAGCACGAACGCATAGTTCGCGCCGGACTCGTCGCGCGAAAGCAAACGCGGCGGGTACGCGTAGACGCCCGCTTTTGATTTCAGCGACAGCGCAAACAGCCAGACCTGCGGCAGCAGGAACGCAATCGCAACGCCGATCAGGACGGCGGTGAGGGCAATCCGGACGCCGCGTCCGTGCGTCATGCGTCAGCCCTCCGGCGCACCAGTCTCAAGGCCGCGATCGCGAGCGCGACGTTGACCACGAGCATGACGACCGCCACTGCGGCGGCGCGGCCCGACTCGAGGCTGAAGAACGCCGAGCGATACATGTAGAGCGACACGACTTCGGTCGCGCGGCCCGGGCCGCCCCCGGTCAACGGCAGCACGAGGTCGAAGGTGTTCAGCGTGGCAATCGTGATGAGCGCCAGATTCAGCGCGAGCACGGGTGCGATTTCAGGCAGGACGATCGAGCGCAGCCGCTGCCACACGCCGGCGCCTTCCAGGTCCGCCGCTTCGTGCAGCTCGCGCGGAATCCGCTGCAGGCCGGCGTACTGGAGGATCATGCTGAACGCGCAGCCGCGCCACGCGTTGGCCACGATCAACGACACGAGCGCCGCGCCGGCCGCCGACAGGAACGGCAGCGGGCCGATGTGTACGAACGACAGCACGTAGTTGGCGATGCCGGCGCGGTTCTCCATGAGCAGGATGCGCCACAGCACGCCGACGAGCACGCCAGGGATGACCCACGCGCTGACGATCGCCGCCCGCGCGACGGCCGTCCCCTTCGCGCGCCGGCGCCGCGCCGCATCGATCAGGAGCGCGATGCCCAGCCCGACACCCAATTGGACGATGACGGAGGCGATCACGAAGGTGAGCGTCACCAGCAGCATCGAATGGAATTCCGGGTCGCCCGCCAGGCGCGCCAGCGTCTGAATGCCGTAGGTGTACCGATTGTCGTACGCACGCGCGTCGGTTGCGGCGAGCCTGAACAGATCCAGCACGGGATACAGGAGAAACACCGATACGAGCACGAGCGCCGGTGCGAGCCACAGCGCCTGTCGGCCGTTCCGCGCCGGGCGTGCGGCGGACCCGGCGGGGAGCGCGGGCTGCGGCGGACGCGTCGCGCGCTCCTTTGTAGGGCGCCTCGTCCCCCACAACAGCCAGATGCATACGAGCGCGGCGAGGATGGGCGGCGCCCACGTCAATGGATCGAACGTCCGCCGCTCCCCCGCCGATCGCTGGCGCTGTCGTTGCGCGATGGTCTGCACCGCCTTGAAGGCATCGTCCACGGCAGCCTCGGGCGATTTCGCCCCGGAGACCACAGCGCCGATCGCGAGCTGCAGTTGTTCCGAGATGGCGGGATAGATCGGGACGGCCGGGCGCGCGCGGCCGTTGATCAGCATCCGCCCGAACAGCGCATACCACTTGTCGTCGCGGAACACGGGAAAGTCACGGTAGACACTCTTGCGAACCGGAAGCTGTCGGGTCGGGATGCTGATGCGCGCGACGTTCTCGGGGGATTCGACGAAGCGCAGGAATTCGGTTGCGGCTTTCTGCTTCGCGGGATCGCGCGTAAAGGTCACCCACACCCACCCACCGGTGCCCGTCGAATGCGTATTCGGATCAGCTTCCGGAATGTCCGCGATGGCCCATTTGGCGAACTCCTGCGGGGGCAGTGCGAACTCGAGCTCGCGAAGCTGCCAGCTCCCGCCAAGGAACATCGCGACGTCGCCGGACACGGCCGCCGACGACAGCTGCTGGTAATCGTTGTTCGCCAGCACCGATGAGGGCGACGCGCCCGTCTGGATCGTGGCGCGCAGGAACCGCATCAGCTTCACCATGTACTCACGGTTCGGCGGCAGGCCGAAGATCGGCTGGCCGTCGCCGTCGACCAGATTGCCGCCCTGCGCCCAGAACATCGGCAGGTGATCGAATACCGTCGCCTCCCATCGGCCGGCGTTATAGAGGTAGCCCGCGATGTGCTTCTCGCGCGAGATGCGACTGGCCGTCGCGAGCAGCTCGTCCCAGGACTTCGGAGGGGTGGGGACCAGATCCGTCCTGTAATAGAGGACGCGGCAGTCGGTGCCGTGCCACAACCCGTACACGTGGCCCTGACGGTCGCTGAGCGTGCTGATCGTGAACGGGAGAAAGTCCGCCCGGTCCTCGGCGGGCCAGTACGGATCGAGCGGCTGGACGTCGCCGCGCTCGAGGAAGAGGGGCATCCAGAAGCTGTCGACCGAGGCGATGTCGGGCAGGCGGCCCGCCGCGGCGGCCAGCAGCAGCTTGGCCTTGTGCATCTCGAGCGCGGGCATGACCGAGACGGCGATCTGCACGTCCGGATGCGTCCGGGCGTACTGCTCGAAGATGTCGTGGAAGAGCGACGCGACTTCCGGGCGCGCGTCGAGATGCGAGTAGTCGTGCTGCGCCCAGAGCGTCAGCTTGATCGGCGCGTCAGCCCGCCCGATGCGAACCGGCGTGACGAGGTCGTCCTGCGCGAACGCCGTCCCGGCCCCGCCACAGGCCAGGAGTACCAGAGCACCCACAAAAAAAGGGGACAACCGCCTTTTTTCGCAAAAAAAGGGGACAACCGCCTTTTTTTGCGAAAAAAGGGGACAGCCAGCCAGCAGCCCCGATATCCTGCGAAAAATGGCGGAAATCCCCTTGGTCACGGGCGGATGGTGACGTATATCGGGTTGGCAATGGCGCGAGGCGCGCCGTCGGCCCCAGCAATCTGCACCCGGAAATAGCCCGGCTCCGGCGGATAGCGGACAAACGACACTTTGCCGTCCGGCGACATCGTGGCGTGCGCGACGCTCTCGCCACGCCAGACCAGGTCCACGCGGTCTCCCTCGTAGGCCTCGGGATCCAGCGTAACGTCGATCGAGACCGAATCACCTGTGTGAATCGCCAGATCGTCTCCCACCCGCGCGGTCGCACGTCCGGCGCGCGCGACGATGTCCGGCGGCGGCAAAGCGGTCGTCGCCATGACGATCACGTGGCCCTCCTTGACGGCTTTCAAAATCGCCGGCGTCGAGAGCTCCGGCGCCCACACGCGCGCCGTCGGCGAGCCGATCGGCGCGGGCCCATGGTGCCAGTCGCTTTCGCCGACACCCGTCAGGCGTCGGCCGGCGCGCAGGAGCAAATCCCACATCGCGAGTGCCTGCCGTCGCCCCTCAGCGGTCCCGTTGAAGATTTCCCACGCGTTCACCGCCGGTGGGACGTCGTGCGTCCACGTACACGCGAAACAGTCCGTCACGGCGTGATTCACCGAGATGACCCCTCCGCGATTCGCCGCGCCCTGCATCACGTCATTGATAACGGGATTTCCGGGTTGGATCCGGAAGTCGATATACGTCCGCTCGCCTGAGAGGCCCCACACGTTGAAATGACCGCCTGGCGTGGTCACTTCCTCGCCCGTGATGACGAGCAGGTCGGGCCGGTCGAGCGCGACGAGCTGGTTCGCCGTGTTGTTGTGGTCGGTGAGGATGACGAAATCCAGCTTCTCCCCGCGCGCCTTGTCGACGAGATCGGCGGGACTGAGCACGCCGTCGCTGAACGTGGTGTGCGTGTGCATGGCGCCCCCGTACCAGGCGGGTCCGCGCCGAATCGGACCGGCGTTCCGCGGCTGAATTTTCGGCGTCGCGCCGCGTACAGGCTCGCTCGAAATGGTCGTCGTCAGGGTCACGTCGACTCCGCTGGGCCCGACCTGATAGAGGCCGAACAGCACGTGCCACTCGCCCGCCGGCAGCGGACCTGGCCAGTAGCCGGGCGACGCGTGATCGACGCCGACCGTCACCGTATCCTGCGCGCCGCCGCTGTAGCCGCGCAGCGACGTTGTCCCGAGCGTCAGCGGCCCCGGCTCGTACAACCCGAGGTCGACGGTGTTGGCGCCGCCACCGCGATCGTACTTGTAACTCACGGTCAGGCTGGTCGTACCCGCCGGGACGTTGACGGGCACGTACACGTAGCGCTTCAGCTGCTGGTCCTGTGCCGTGTAATGGACCGTGACGGACTGGCTGTTTGCGGACCGCGGCTGCGGTGAGGAGAGGGCGACGGCCGAAAAAGACGCGACCAGAGTCAGCAAAATCTGCCGCACCGACCGATCGGACCCGGCTGTCCCCTTTTTTTGCGAAAAAAGGCGGTTGTCCCCTTTTTTTGTGCGCATCAGGCGTGGGCCTCGTGGGTCGCGAGCAGATCGAGGGCGAGCGCCGTCCAGGAGAAATCGCGCGCCCCGAAGCCCTGCCCCGTCTGCGGATCGTAGTACTCGCGAAATCCGTCGCCCTCGACGAGCGACGCAGAGCGATCCTCGATGCGCGTCGCGAGGTCCGGCCGCCCATGGCGACGAAGTCCGCGGGCGATGTACCAGTTCGCATTGATCCACGTCGGCCCGCGCCAGACGAGTTTGTTTTCGGCCGTCGGGGTCAGATACGAGGGTTCGTTCATGGCGACGCTGGGAACGGGATACGGCGCGGCATATTCTGCCGGATCTTCGATGTGGCGGATCAGCGCGTCGACCTGCGGCTTCGGGAGGTCTTGCAGCACGATGGGGACGAGACAACTGACCGTGTTCACCTTCAGCATCCGCTCCCCTTCGCCGGCGAGATCGAAGAAGAGTCCCGTCTCCTCGTCGAAGCACTTCCTCACGATCGCCGCCGTCGTCTGCGCCGCACGCGTGCGCATCTCGTGCGCGCCGACCTCGTCGCCGATGCGCTCGAGCAGATCGCCAAGTACGCGCTGGTTCTCGGCGTAAATGCTGTTGACGAAGACATCTTCGTCCACGAACCGGTCGAGCGCGAACATGCGCGCGTGCTCGCGTTGGACCGTTGCGTACGGTCCGGCGACGCGCTCCCACGCGGCGGTGTAATCGGCAAGGACGGCGCCGCTCACTCCCAGGTAGCCGTCGTACTTGGGCGTGTGATCGAGGCCCGACTCGTCCGGCTGCAGCGTGGCCATCAGGCCATCGCGGTCCGGATCCCGCATCAGATCAAGCCAGTCGAAGTAACGGCGGACTTTCGGAAGCATCTTGCGCAGGTACTCGTCGCCGCCGGGGCCCTGCGCGCCAGCCGCGACCGCCTCCGCGAGCACCGGAGGCTGGATGCAGTCGCTCAGGTACGGCGTGCGATACGCGATCGCATAGGTCGAGAGCAGCTCCTCGAATCGCTCTCGCTGCCAGAACGTGACGTGCGCCACGAAGCCATCGGGCTGCTGATTCGCGAGAAGGCTCCGCATCTCGATCCGCGATCGCTCGACGTCGAAGTGTGACAGCGCGACCGCGTGAAAACACGAATCCCAGAACCACTGAAACGGGTAGGTGCCCATCGACGGACACACGAAGTCGTACTCGCGCCGGCACCATTCGGCGAACCCGCGCTGACGGTTGCGATCGTACAGCGCGCGGACGGCGTCGGTCATGGCGCGCAGTCGTGGGGTCATGGCCATCGATACCGTGCATATCATGCTATATTCCGCGCCGCATGATCGCCCTGCTCACGGCCCTCCTTCTTCAGTCTTCCGCCGCCGGCGCGCCGCTCACCCGGGAATTCGTCGTCAACGCGCCGTCGGAAGTCGTCGCGACGATCACCGCCGGCTGCGCGCACTGCGACTGGGCAGCGGACAATCGCGAAGCGCTGCTGCTCGAGCTGCGAGTCGACGGCGAGTATTCGCAGCACCTCGCGCTGGTCCGCGGCGAAGACCCCGCAGCGTATCCCGTGATGCTCGGGCGCCTCGCGTCTGGCAAACACGCGCTGACCATCGCGATCGATCACACCCGCTCGGCGCCCGACGCAGGCGCGTTGACGGTGACCGACGTCGCGTTCACGTCGTACGGGCAGGATGCGCCGGAATTCGACTGGCTGCAGTTCGCCCCGCGGCTCCGCGCGCGGCCTGGGACGATCGAGAAGTTCTCCGACTTCCCGCTCGTCATGTATGCCGAACGGAACATCCGCGGCGAGACGGGGCAGCAGTACCGGTACCAGTACACCGTCATCTTCACCAACGAGGATGGGGGCACCCCCACCGATCGCCTGATGGCCACGTGGGGACGGACGACAGACATCGAGTTCGTCTACGGATTACCGGTGGGCAAGGACGTCGGCGAGATTCAGGCTGAAGGCCACAAGTGGATTCCATTCGCCGGGCCGAAGGTCGGCACGCATCCGGTGTTGTGGGTGGCGACGCTGAACAACATGGTCGCGGACCATGGCCCGGACGAGGCGATCACGTTCGCGCCTGCGCCGTTCATGGTCGACCTGACGGGCACGTCACGTGAACACGTGATGGACGTGCAGCCCTGGATGTACGCGACGACGTCCAAGGAGATGCAGCGCGAGGGACGCATCGATCCGGCAGCACAACCGGGCAGCGGCAAGATCCCGGACCCGCGGCGCTACGCCACCGCCGAAGCGTGCGGTGACGTGACGGATGCCACGCTCGCGTTCGACATCGGTGTCCGGCAGCCGGACGGCGCTGTCGCGTGGTTCGCCACGGATCGCGGCGACGCGAAATTCCGGATTGCGCGCGGCGGCTGCTTCCGCGGCGGTGCGCCGCTGCCCGACGGAACCACGGCCGCACAGATCGTCGGTCTACGCGTACGCGCGTATCCTCGTCCGCCCCACGAAGGCGATCCCGCGCCGGCGCCAGGAACCGGTTCGGTGACGATGAAGTCCGTCACCATGATCTTCATGCTCAACGAGCGCTACGTACCCACGAAGTCGGCGTTTACCTGGAAGGGATCACTGCCCGTCAAGACCGACGGCGCGCCTGTGGAGCTGAAGTGACGGTGAATTGCAGATTTCAGAATGAAGATTGCAGATTCACAATTCCCGCAATCTGCAATCTGCAATCTGCAATTCACCGAGGCACGACAGGCAGCCTCGGGTCCTGCGGCGGCCAGGACTGCCGGAAATGGGCGTACCGCGGATCGTCGCTCGCCGCCATCGAACGGCGCGTCCCGGCGAGCACGTTCAGGTAATACGCGTCGTAGCCGTACGCCGTGACGAACGGGTGATAGCCGTCGCGGATCAGCACGAGGTCGCCGTCCTCCACGCGGACGGTTTCGTCCCTGTGCCCGTCGAGCGAATACAGCCGCTGGAACCCGTATCCGAGCGGATCGCTCATCCGGTAGTAGTACGTCTCCTCGAGATCGACCTCCGCCGGAGGATTGTCGACGTCGTGCTTGTGGGGCGGATAGCTGGACCAGTTGCCGCTTGGCGTGAACACTTCGCAGATGAGCAGACGATCCGCGGGGAATGCGGGCGGAAGAATGTCGACGATCTGTCGCGTCGCATTCCCGCCGCCCCGGATCTCGTAGCCGCAGTCCTGCGGCCGCACGTGGACCGGCGAGAGCGGCTTGTCGGAAGGCGCGCGGCACTCCGCGAGATCCGTTGGTTCGCTCGCCTCGACGGAGAAGCTCTGCCCCGACGGCAGATACACGGCGTGCGGATACGACGCGAACACGCTCGCACGGGGTCCAAGCGTTACCGGCGCATGGCCGGTCCACGTCACCGTGCAGGTGCCGCTCAACAGCACAATGCAGCACTCGTCGTCCTTCGTCTTGCCGTACCACGTCGCACCGGAGACGAGGCGGCGGACGGTGAAATGGATGTACTCCCAGCCAGCCTGTTGCCGCGTGATCTCGACGAGCACACCCGGTTCCGCTGGGCCGATTCGCCGGGACTTGAGGAGCAGTGGTTCGATCGCCATCCGCGAAGTGTAACAGCCGAAGCGCACCGTTTTTCGCGGACGATAAGCGGGCGGCTCCGCGACGCTGATACACTTCGGCTTCCATGGCGACGACATCGCTCGATCTGCTGTGCATGGGGCGCAGTTCGATCGATCTCTACGCGCACGAAGTGGGCGCGCCCATCACGTCCGTGAAAAGCTTCGACGCGTACGTCGGCGGATGCCCGACCAACGTTGCGGTCGGCACGCGGCGTCTCGGCGTGCGAAGCGGACTGCTGACGGGTGTGGGCACCGATCAGGTCGGCGATTTCGTGCTGCACTTCCTCCAGCAGGAGGGCGTCGATGTCTCGGCGGTGCCGCGATTCCGCGAGCGGCGGACGAGCGCGGCGCTGCTCACGATCCAGCCCCCGGATCGCTTCCCGCTCACGTTCTATCGCGACAACTGCGCCGACATCGGACTGACAATCGACCACGTTCGGGCATCGGCCGCCTTTCAGAGCCGGTTGATCTTTCTCACGGGTACGGGGCTGTCCGAAGAGCCGAGCCGCACCGCGACGCTGTATGCGGCCGAGAAGGCGCGAGCGGCCGGCGTCCGCGTGATCCTGGACGTCGATTACCGTCCCGGCCTGTGGCCGTCCGAGGACGTCTTCGGCGCCAACCTCCGAGCGCTCGCGCGCTTTTCGCACATCGCAATCGGCACCGAAGAGGAACTGCGGGCGGCGACGAACCAGGCGCACACAGACGAGGCGTGCGCGACGATGCTGGACACCGGCATCGAGCTGCTGGTGCTCAAGCGCGGCGGCGACGGCGCGCGCGTCTTCCGGCCCGGAACAGCGCCGCAGGACATCCCCCCGTTCACGATCACGGTGATGAACGTGCTCGGCGCTGGCGACGCCTTCGCGAGCGGCTTCATTTACGGCATCCTGCAAGGCTGGGAGCCCGAAAAGGCCGCGCGCCTGGGCAACGCCACGGGCGCGATCGTCGTCACCCGCCACGGCTGCGCGAACTTCATGCCGACCATTCCCGAGGTCCGCGACTTTCTGGCAGCGCAACGCGCCACCGATCTCACGGTGTAAGCGCAAGACGGGAGGTATGAAGCTCACCGTCGGACTCATCGGATGCGGACGGCTTGGACGGATCTACGCGCGCGATCTCTCTTCCCGAATCGCGGAAACGCGCCTCGCGGCGATCGCGGATTCGAATCCGGACGTTGCCCGGGACGCCGCCGCCGAATTCGGCACGCGGGCTGTTGCTGACGCCGGCGACCTCTTTCACGACCCCTCGATCGATGCCGTCGTCATCGTCAGCCCGACGCACACACACAAGGATCTCGTGATCGCGGCGGCAGCCGCACGCAAGCCGGCCTTTTGCGAGAAGCCGCTCGCGCTGTCGCTGGAGGACTGCGAGCAGATGCAGTCAGCCGTCGAGCGCGGCGGCTCGTTCTTCCAAATGGGCTTCATGCGGCGCTTCGATCCGGGGTACGTCGCCGCGAAGCGTCACCTGGACGAGGGACGCATCGGCCGCGCCGTCGTGTTCAAGTCGACATCTCGGGATCCCTACCCGCCCAGCCTTGAATACGCCAACCCGGCCAGCAGCGGCGGCATGCTCGTGGACATGGGCATTCACGATTTCGATCTTGCCCGGTGGTTCATGGGAGACGTCGCCAGCATCTCCGCCGTCGGGGGAGTGCTCGCCTATCCCGAACTCGCGTCGGTCGGCGATATCGACAACGCGATCGCCACGCTGACGTTCGTCGACGGGAGGCTCGGCGTCATCGATCTCACGCGCAACGGCGTCTACGGGTACGACATCAGCACGGAGCTGCTCGGCACCGAAGGAACGGTCCGGATCGGCTACCTGCGCGAGACGCCGGTGCTGACGATGACCAGGAACAGCGTGTCGCACGACACGGTGCCCTATTTCATGCAGCGGTTCGAGCGCGCCTACACGGCGCAGCTACAGAACTTCGCATCGAACGTTCTTCAGCAGAGAGACCCGCCGGTCACGATCGACGACGGCGTCCAGGCGCTCCGTGTCGCGCTGGCTGCGACCGAGGCGCAGCGCACGGGCGAGCGGGTCGACGTGCGCTCTGCGGGTAGCCACCGACACTAGCGCGCTCGCGCGGGTCCTTACCTTGCGCGTGTGCTATCGCGGAGTTCCCACCGGCTTTCCATCCGCGAGCGCTGCGGCCTCATCGTACGTGGGGACGCCGTTGATCGCGCCGAGCCGCGTGCAACTGATCGCCGCGGCCGCGTTCGCGAAACGGATCGCGTCGCGGGCGCGCTCGCCGCGCAGCAACGCGGTGATGAACGCGCCGCGGAACACGTCGCCGGCGCCGGTCGTATCGACCGCGTCGACCGTGAACGCGGGCTCGTGATAGAAGGTGTCGCCGTCGAGCGCGACGGCCCCGCGCGGCCCGAGCGTCACGCACATCAGCCCGTCGTTCAACCGCCGCAGGTCGCGCAACGCGCGTTCGAAATCCGTCTCACCCGTCAACGCCGCGGGCACGTGTTCGGCGAAGATGGGAATCGTCACGGACTGGACGAGCGCTTCGGTGCGAGCGGTGATGCGGTCGATGTCGCTCGTGACGATCCGGCCGGCGCCGCGTGCGATCGCCGCGGCCATGATCGCGGCTTCCTGATCGACGTCGTCCACGTGCACCACGCGTGCGGCCGCCAGCGCCTCCGGCGGCACCTCGCGAGGCCGCAGCAGCAATCCTTCCGCGCGGTCCCAGAGGACGATCCGCTCGCCGGCGTGTTCGTCGACCATGATGACGGCGAACTGGTTCGTGACGTCGCGGATGACCGCGTCGATCATGTCGATGCCGTGCCGCGCCAGTTCCTCGCGCACCCGGCGGCCGTTGTCGTCCGTCCCGGTCGCGCCGATGTACTTGGCGCGCAGCCCCATCGCAGCGCACGTGCAGAGCGCGGTCGCAACCTGGCCGCCGCAGCACAGCGAGTGGCTGCTGATCCGCATCTTGGCGTTCGGACCGTCCCGCTCCGGATACGCCGGCAGCCGATACACGTAATCGACCGAATTGGCGCCGATTCCCACGACGTCGAACACGGCGGGTGCCTCTGCACTCATGTGTGGAAGTATATCTGTGATGAACACCTCTCGCGTCTTCATGCTGGCGTCCGATCACCGCTGGCAGTGGCAGGAATGGTGCGACAAGAACGGCGTCGCGCACGAGCGGATTTCCGAGGTGAAGGGGCTCGTGCTGGAGGCGTTTCTCCAGGCGCGCGGGCGATCGGACCAGGTGCGCACCTATGGCGCGCTGCTGCTCGACAACCAGTATTCGGCGGAGGCGATAGCGCGCGCGATGGCTCTCGGAATTCCGGTCGGGGCGCCCGTCGAGAAAGCCGGCGTGTTCCCGCTCCACTGGGAGCGAGAACCCTTTCATGCCGTGTCGCGCGGCAACAGCTTCGTCAAGGTGCTCGTCCGATACCGGCCCGAATGGCCGCCGGCCGACCGCGAGCAGCAGTGGAACAAGCTGCTCGACTTGCAGGCCTGGTGTCGCGCCGAGAAGATTCCCCTGCTCGTCGAGATCATCATCATGAAGGCCGGCGAGGACGAACAGGACTTCGAACGCCGAGGGCGGCCGGCCATGCTCGCCGGCCTGATCCGCGACGCGTACGCCCGCGGGCTGGTGCCGGCGATCTGGAAGATCGAGGGCACGACCAGCCGCGACGGCGCCGTCGCGATCGACGCTGCTATTCGCGAGCGGGATGAACCGCGTCAGCTCATTCTGGGAAAAGGCGCAGGACCGGAAGCGATCGGTTCGTGGTTCGATGCTGCCGCGGGGCTGGAGTCGACCGCAGGCTTCGCCATCGGCCGATCCGTGTTCATGGAACCGGGAAGTGCATTTTTGAGGGGCGATCTCTCCGCGGCAGATGCGACGGCGCAGATCGCCGAACGGTACCTCGCATTTGTCGACGGGTGGGTTGAACGGGAGGCGCGATAAAACTACGCAACTCCGCAACTACCAACTACGCAAGGACCGGCCCTGCGCTACGAGGTCGTGCGCGCGGCGCGCTCCGCATGATATTCCTGCAGCGACCTGACGGTGAGGCCTTCCGTATGCAGCGCTTTGATGGCGTTCACCGTCGCGGCCGCGCCGGTGAGCGTCGTGATGCACGGCACCTGCTGCATCATCGCGATCCGGCGGACGACCCGGTCGTCGAAGAACGAGTCGCGCCCGACCGGCGTATTGATGACGAGCTGGATGCTGCCGTTGAGGATCGCGTCGCCCACGTGCGGCCGGCCTTCGTTCACCTTGAACACGATCCCCGCGTCGATGCCGTGCGCCCGCAGGTAGCTCGCCGTCCCTCTCGTCGCGACGAGTGAGAACCCGAGCGCGACGAGGTCGCGCGCAATCTGCACGACGGCAGGTTTGTCGTGGTTGCTGACGCTGACGAACGCGGTGCCGCGCGCCGGCAATTTGACGCCCGCCGCCAGCTGCGCTTTGGCGAACGCGCTGCCGAACGTCGTGGCGCCGCCCATGACTTCGCCGGTCGATTTCATCTCGGGCCCGAGGATCGTATCCACACCCGGGAAGCGCACGAACGGGAACACGGGCGTCTTCACGAACACGCCGGCGACCTCGAGGTCTTCGGTGAGCCCGAGCTGCGCGAGCGTCTTCCCCACCATCACGCGCGCGGCGATTTTGGCGAGCGGCACGCCGGTCGCCTTCGACAGATATGGGACGGTCCGCGATGCGCGCGGATTCACTTCGAGGACGTAAACGGTGTCGTCCTTGATGGCGAACTGCGTATTCATCAGCCCGACGACGTTCAGCGCGCGGGCGATGCGGCGGGTGTAGTCGCGGATCGCGTCGAGGTGCCGCGGCGCGACCCGATACGGGGGAACCACGCAGGAACTGTCGCCTGAGTGGATGCCCGCTTCCTCGATGTGCTCCATGATGCCGCCGATGACCACGGCCCCGGTGGCGTCCGCGACGGCATCGACGTCGAGTTCGACGGCGTCCTCCAGAAACTTGTCGATCAGCACCGGCCGTTCCGGCGACGCCTGGACCGCCGTCGTCATATAGCGATCGAGCCCCGCCATGTCGTGCACGATCGCCATCGCGCGGCCGCCCAGCACGTACGACGGCCGGACCACGAGCGGGAACCCGATCTTCCTCGCGACGCCGCGAGCTTCCTCGGGATTCGTCGCCGTGCCGCTCGCGGCCTGCGGGATGCCCAGATCCCACAGCAGCCTGGCGAAGCGCTCGCGGTCTTCCGCCAGGTCGATGGAATCCGGCGACGTTCCCAGGATCTTGACCCCCGCATCCTGCAGCGGCAGCGCGAGCTTCAACGGCGTTTGCCCGCCGTATTGCACGACGCAGGCGATGTCGCCGCCGGCCTGCCGCTCGCGTTCGATGATCCCGAATACGTCTTCAAACGTCAGCGGCTCGAAGTAGAGCCGGTCGACCGTGTCGTAGTCGGTCGAGACGGTTTCCGGGTTGCAATTGATCATGACGGTCTCGAAACCGTCTTCGCGGAGCGCGAACGCCGCGTGCACGCAGCAGTAGTCGAACTCGATGCCCTGGCCGATTCGGTTCGGTCCGCTGCCGAGGATGACGACCTTCTGTCGCGGTGTCGGGTCCGCCTCGCACTCCTTCTCGTACGTGCCGTAGAGGTATGGCGTGAACGACTCGAACTCCGCCGCGCAGGTGTCGATCCGTTTGTAGGCAGGCTTCAGTCCGCGTTCGATGCGCGCCGCGCGTACGGACTCCTCGTCGGTCCCCAGCATGCTCCCGAGCTGCCAGTCGCCGAACCCGGCGCGTTTCAGCGTACGCATCAGCTCGGCCGAGATCCCACGAAGCCCCACGAGCGTCGCTTCCTCTTTCAACT
>Ga0310810_10005665_pt1 | contig 14010 bp, 12 predicted proteins | sample NCmetagenome_FD_207641 | JGI IMG/M metagenome (GOLD analysis project Ga0310810, IMG submission 207641) | Soil microbial communities from experimental microcosm in Duke University, North Carolina, United States - NC | ecosystem: Engineered > Artificial ecosystem > Soil microcosm > Unclassified ... | reverse complement strand
GATCATTGTGTGGAGATCGCCAATCTCCTGGTGCAGGCCGACGGCGGTCGACGGGTGAGCACGGTCGAGGAACTGACCACCCAGCTATTATGGCTGTTCGATCATCATCAAGAACGCGTCCGTATGGGACAAGCGGCTCAGTCGATGTTGCAGCAGAATCGGGGCGCGCTGCAGGCGACGATCGATGCGATCGACCGTCAATTGGCATCCGTCGGCTCCGGCCGCTTCGCGTCATGTTCACCGGGTTCGTTTCCGCTCGTGGCAGGACGATAACGACACGGTGCTCACTCCCGGACAGAGACCGATATGGTGGCTTTCTTGGGCGGCTGCGCCCTATGAAGTGGTCGTCAGGCTACGTGCCTATGGATATGAGCGCGGGTGGTTGGCGCGCAGGCAGCTTCCGGTTCCGACCATCAGCATCGGCAATCTCACGGTCGGAGGAACAGGGAAGACGCCGCTCGTCATCGAGATCACGGACTGGTTGCTGGAAACAGGTAGAAGGGTGGGAGTCCTCAGCCGCGGCTATCGGCGAACCAGCCGCGAGCCGCTCATCCTCGTGTCGGACGGCGCAAACATCGTGGCCACGCCGGCGGATGCCGGCGATGAGCCCTTCCTGATCGCTCAGCGCTGTCCTCGGGCCGTCGTGGCGGTTGGGACGGATCGATATCGGCTGGGCCGGCGTGTGCTCAAGGAGTGCGGCGTCGACTGCCTCGTCCTGGATGACGGCTTCCAGCATCTCGGTGTCCATCGGGACGTGAATCTGTTGCTGGTCGATGCCACGGATGCCGTCGGATTGGAGCGTTTATTGCCGGCCGGTCGATTACGCGAACCGATGACGGCTGCCGACCGAGCGACGGGGGTTATCATTACGAGGGCGGAAGATCCGAATCAAGTGGACGATGTTCTGAAGCGGCTGCGCTCTGCGGTTGATCGCATGCCGCCGACGGCGCAGGTGGTGTTCCGAGCCAAGGAGTTGGTGTCCGTTGCGGCGGGGACCACCCGGTCCCTTGAGTCTTGTAAGGGAACGCGCGCATTCCTTGTCAGCGGCGTGGGACATGCCGCGTCGTTTCGCAGGACGGCGGAGGAATTGGGCGTCATCATTCTTGACGAGGTGGCATATCCCGACCATTACGCTTACAGTGCGGAGGACGTGGGAAGGATCGGGAAACGCGCTTCTGACCTCAAGGCGGCCATGACGTTGACGACGGAAAAAGACGCGGCGAAGATACGCACATATTTGGCGCCTGACGACCGGAGCTGGTGGGCCGTGAGACTTCGTGTGGACTGGCGCACGGGTCAATCCACGATGCGCAAGATAATTTTGGACGCGCGGACAACGACTGGCAGGGGAACCGGTGGCTAAGGGACGAGGGCAACAGATCCTGGTACGAGGACCGAACTGGCTTGGTGATGCGGTGATGTGTGAGCCGGCGCTCCGAGCGCTTCGGCGCCTGTTTCCACAGGCCGCTATTACTCTGCTGGTGAAGCCCTCCGTCGCGGGATTGTTCGAAGCCCACCCAGCCGTCGACAGGATCTTCCTCTATGACAACAAGGGCCGTCACGCGGGGCTGACGGGAAAATGGCGATTGGCCGGTGATTTGCGGCAGAAGGGCTTCGACATGGCCGTCCTGTTCCAGAATGCGTTCGAAGCGGCCTTGATAACCGCCCTGGCGAGCATCCCGCGGCGCTATGGGTACGCCACGGACGGCAGGAGTTTCCTGTTGTCCGAGCCGGTAGCGACTCACGACCGTCAAAAGCCCGTGCACCAGATCGACTATTATTGGAACATGTTGAAGCCACTCGGACTTACGGGCCAGCCGGACCAGCCCCAACTGTGCCTTTCCCGAGACGAAGATCAGCTGATGGCGGAGCGGTTGAATCAGAGAGGCATCACGACGGAGCATGTCGTGATCGGCATCAATCCCGGGTCGACCTATGGCGGGGCGAAACGATGGCTGCCCGACCGGTTCGCGGACTCAACCGAACGGCTATGCCGAACGCTTAGTGATGCCGGCCGGCGGCCGGCGGTGGTCGTGATCGGTGCAAAAGGGGAGGAGCCTTTAGGGCAGGAGATCGCCGCGCGCCTGACGGTGCCTTCCGCGATGCTGACGGGCGCAACGACAATCCGCCAACTGATGGCTGTCATTAAGCGCTGTTCACTGCTCGTGACAAATGACACAGGGCCCATGCACGTGGCGTCGGCCCTGGGTGTGCCGGTCGTAGCGATTTTCGGACCGACGGATTGGCGGACGACCTCACCGTCGGGCTCCGAACATGCGCTCTTGCGGCATCCCGTCGACTGTGCGCCGTGTATGCTGAGGGAATGCCCCATCGACCACCGCTGCATGACCGGGGTGACCGCTGACGAGGTGTACCAGGCAGGGATCCAGATTGTCTCTCGTCGCTCGGGTCTCTCCTGTGACCAAACCCCTGAGGCGATACCGAATGAGACGTCGGGGCGGACGCGCATTCTTGATGGCTATACCATATTTCTGGATCGCGACGGGACCTTGAACGACGATCCCGGCTATTTGAAATCCGCCGCGGAGTTGAAATTGCTTCCGGGCGTGGCCGCGGGTCTGGCGCGTCTCAAGGCTGCGGGCGCCCGGTTGGTCGTCGTGACGAATCAATCCGGTGTCGGGAGAGGCTTCTTCAGTCTAAAAGACTTGGAGGCCGTTCATGCCAGGCTGGAAGGTCTGTTGGAAGAAAGTGATGCTGCGCTTGATGCGATATATTTTTGTCCGCACCACCCCGACGATGGGTGCCGTTGCCGCAAGCCGGCCACCGGCATGGTGGATCGCGCCGTGGCCGAGTTCCAGGTGGATTTGGGCAAAGTCTATGTGGTCGGTGACCACGCCAGCGACATTCAATTGGCCAAGGCGATCGGGGCGAAGTCGGTGTTGGTCACGAGCGGCAAGGTGGATCAGCAGGCGGTGACCATGCTGCGTGCTGCCGGCGCGCTGCCAGACATGGTCGTGCCGTCGATGGCTGAGGCGGCGGAACGCATTCTGCATGACGCGGCGACGCGGGCATCCAGGGCTTTGGCGGCGGATACCGGTGATCGGTGATGAGGTTCTCTCGGTCTCTCCACGGCAACGCGTCGTGAAGATCTTCATCGCGGAATCCAGCACGGCGGTCGGCGGACAGGAACTCGCGGTCATCCTGCATGCCGAAGGGCTCGTCAAACGCGGCCATGACCTCCGCTTGATTCTCGAGCCGGCCAGTCCGATTGCCCGCATGGCCTTGGACAAGGGGCTTCCAGTCTCGCTCATGACGATGCAGAAGTCCCGCTATCCTCGGGCCATTGTTTCGTTGCGCGCGTTGCTGGCGCGGTACCGACCGGACATCCTTCAAGTCAATAGCTCAAGGGATAGCTGGATCGGAGCGATAGCTTCCCGATTGGTCCGGCCGCGTCCGAAGCTGCTTCGGATCAGGCATATCTCTGCTCCCTTGAATCGCAATCTCATGACGCGGCTTCTGTATCGACATTTGTTCGATATGGTCGTGGTGACCGGCGGGGAGAAGACCAAACGTGAATTGGTGGAACGGGATGGGCTTTCGGCGGACCGCGTCGCCGCGTTTCCCATTGGACTCGATGTCGATTACTTTCGTCCGGCCGCGCCCGATCGCGATCTTCGTCTCGAGTTTGGCTTGCCAAAAGATCATTTGCTGGTCGGCCTCATTTCCTATCTCCGGTCCTACAAGGGACATGAGTATTTTATCGAGGCTGCGAGGATCGTGGCGTCCCAACGCGACGATGTCACCTTTGTCATCGTGGGAGAAGGGCCTGAAGAGCAGTCCATCAGGAGCAAGATCGGTCAACTCGGCCTCGAGACGAGGATCCGGATGCTGGGTTTCCGCCAGGATCTTTTGAACGTGTTTCGATCGTTCGACCTGTTCGCGATTCCGTCGGTGGAAGGCGATACGATTCCACAAGTGCTTATGCAAGCATTGGCGGTCGGCATTCCGGTCGTGTCCACGACCGTCGGCTCAATTCCCGACGTCGTCATTCATGGAGAAACGGGCTTCGTGGTGCCCCCGCGGGACGCGGCGGCCCTAGCTGAGCGGGTGGTCGTTTTGCTGGATGACGCACCGCTCCGCGCGCGGATGGGAACGCAAGGCCGCTCGCTGGTCGAGCGCTGCTATTCGCTCGATCACATGCTGGATCGTCTGGAAGGCGTGTATGTCCGTCTTGGCCATGCCGGGGTCTGAATACTGCGGATTGAATGGAGGATGTCCGTGTCCGATTGGTCGGTGAAGCAGCGGATCGTATTCTGGTGGGGGCTCTTGCTCCTCATTCAGCAGGTCGAGCGGTGGTTCTTGCTTCCGGATGTCGTCAACATCGAAGCCCCCGACTGGAGAGTGCTGATTCAGACTTTCACCACCGGATTCCGCGCAGACCTGATTACGTCTACCATCGGCATTCTTTTGAGCGTCCTGGCGGCCGGCCTGGTGAGCCTTGTGTCTTGGCCGCTCATCGGCCGCCGGAGCGAACGCGCCTTCTCAACCTCGTATGGCCGTGCGTTGACGGTAACCGGCGGTGTGGTGGGGATGCTGCTCGTGGTTCTGTTGCTCTTGGATATCGGGTACTACCGGTACAACCAACAGCGTCTCAATTTTGTGTTCTTCGAATATCTCGGAGATCTGGTCACGCAATGGAAGGAGACGGGCATCATCGGATCTCAAGCGGCGGGACAAACGGGCGCTGAATTGGAAGACCGCCGGAAATGGGCGGGGATCGTTCTGAGTTTTCTGTTCTACGAGTCCGTCGCCGTCCTGGTGTGGTGGCGCGTCTATGCGGCGCTCATCCGGCCTTGGTCGAGCCGGTTGGCCCATGGCCGGGTGCTGGTTCCCAATCTTCTGCTCCTTCTCGCTTTAGCCGTTGGATTGACGGGATTCCACCATCGTGGGCCGGAGGCCATCCGGGCGGCCGACATCAGTAGGGCGGCGTACTACACGCTGGCGCAAAACCCCGTGTTGTACGCGGGCGAAGGCTTGCGCGCTGCGCTGGATGCGCAATGGACGTCCGGCCGGGACGGCATGTTTGGCGAAATGCCACTGGACGAAGCCATTCGCGCGACACAGGCCGTCGTCGATCCGGAGGCTCTGTTTCCCTATCCGGACTATCCCCTGCTGCGTCGGCAGACAGAACGTTCTGGCCCCAGGCTCGCCAGGCCCGCCAATGTCCTCGTCATTTTCGTCGAAGCCTTGGACCGGCGCTACCTGAACAAGACGGTGGGCGGGATCCAGGTCACGCCGTTCCTCGACCGGTTCAAAAACGACAGCGTGTACTTCGAGCATTTTTTTGCCAACGGCGTGCAGACGGCGCGTGGGCTGTTTGCCACGCTCTGCTCCTACTACCCGCGGCAGGGGACCGCGGCCATGAAGACGCACTACCTGCATGACTATGCCTGCCTTCCATCGCTGTTGCGCGAGCGCGGCTATCGAACCGAAATGGTTATCGGGTACGACCGGGACCTGAATCGGTTGCATGTGTTCATGGCCCGCAATGGCCTGCAGCAATTATTCGACCGCACCTCGTTTCCTGCCTCGGCGGAGGAAATCGGCGCCTTTGCCGGCATCGGCAGGCCTGACGGCGCATTGCTGGACCTCATGCGGACGAGAGTCGAAGCGCTTCGTTCGATGGGAAACCCCTACTGCCTCATGGCTATGACGATCGGTACGCATCATCCGTTCGCGGTGCCCGCAGCGGTGACGCATCCGGACATTCAGGCATTGCGGGGCGAGTCCGACGCCTATCTGGCGGCGCTGCGCTATGTCGACTTGGAACTCGAACGCGTGTTGACCGCTATGAAGCGGGACGGTCTGCTGAAGGACACCATGATTCTCATTCTCGGGGACCATGGCCGTCATGAAAAGATCGGCCAGACCGATTTCGAAAGACAGGCCGGCCATTTCATGACGCCCCTGTTTCTCTGGATCGATGAGAGTCTCAGGACTCCCGCCACCTATCAACCTCGTACCGTGACGACGGTGGCGAGCCAGGTCGACCTTCTGCCGACGATCCTCGCCCTCAACGGCGCGACACCGCGGCTGCGTGCCTTCCTCGGACGCGACCTCAGCTGCCTGCTGCGGTCGGAGTGTTTGGAACACAACGCGGCATTCCTGAGCAGCGTCTACGACGACCTGATTGGATTGGCTGACCGTGACGGGCTGTTGTTGTACTCGTTACGCAGCCATACCGTGCGCCGATCGGATCTCGATCTGAACGAACCGGCCGTCGTTCTCGATCCGGCGAATCCTACGATTGCGCAGCGCTATCACCGGCTGCTGGCGTTGTATGTGGCTTCCAATACTCTCTTGAATCAAAACAAGATCTGGTCGTGGAAGGAATTTGGGTCCAAGCTGTGACCGGTCGCCCGCTCCCAGTCTCCGTCTATGTCATCGCGTATAACGACGAGCCCAATATGCGGGCCTGCCTCACTTCAGCGGCGGGATGGGCCACGGAAGTCATCGTCGTGGACTCTCACAGCTCCGACCGGACCGCAGCCATCGCCGCCGAATTCACCGACAAGGTCTATCAGGTTGATTTCGCGGGATTCGGCGCGCTCCGCAACCAGGCGGTGGCCTATTGCTCGCAGGAATGGATCTTCAGCCTCGATACGGACGAACGGATGACGCCGGCGCTGCAGGAAGAAATCCGTACCGTCTTGGAACGGCCGGCTCCGGCCGACGCCTATTTCGTGCCCCGGAAGAACTTTTTTCTCGGGCGCTGGATCAAACATTGCGGCTGGTATCCCGATTACCGCCAGCCGCAGCTCTTTCGGAAGGGCCGGGTGCGTTACCGCCAGGAGCTCGTGCATGAGAGTTTTGATTGCGATGGGCCGATCGGATACTTGTCGGAACCGGCGCTGCAATACCCCTTCCGGGATATCGACCATTACATTGCCAAACAGGACCGGTATTCCGATTTGATGGCTAAGCGCATGGTGGAGGAGAATCGTCGGTTCCGGGCTCACCACTTGATGACGCACCCGATGGGCGCGTTCGTCAAGATGTACGGCTTGCGGCGTGGGTTTCTTGACGGGATGCCGGGGTTGATTCTTTCCGGTCTCTATGGCTATTACACGTTCATGAAATACGCCAAATTCTGGGAACTGACGAAGAGATGAACGGTGATGGACCTATGGCGGACTGCGTAGACAAGCCGGTCACATGTTACGAACCGGATACGCGTTCCATTCGACCAATCACATGATCGTCAGCGGGTTCACCTTCTGCCGCAACGCGGTGAAATACGATTATCCCCTCGTGGAGTCGATCAGGTCTGCCTTGCCCTTGTGCGACGAATTCATCGTGAACGTCGGCCGGTGCGAGGACGGAACGCTTGAGCTCATCCAGTCGATTGGCGACCCCCGGATCAAGATCGTCGAGTCGGTGTGGGACGAATCACTGCGCAAGGACGGGTTGATTTATTCGCAACAGACCAATATCGCGCTCAACCACTGTAAGGGCGAATGGGCCTTGTATATCCAAGCGGATGAGGTCCTGCACGAAGACGATCTGCCGGCGCTCAAGCGGTCCATGGCCGACCATGCCGGCAATCCGATGGTGAAAGGCCTTCTGTTCCGCTACCTGCATTTCATCGCCGACTATTGGTCCACGAATCCCTGGTTCTATCATAAGGCGGTCCGCATCATCCGGAACAACGGAGAAATCGAGTCCTGCGGCGACGCGGTAGGATTTCATTTCAAGGCCACTCAACAATATCTCCAGAGCGGCCCAAAAGAATGGCTCGCGTATTCGGGCGCCCGGATGTTCCATTATGGCTGGGTGAAGGATGCCAAGACCATGCTGGAAAAGAAACGCGAGCAGGCTTCCGTGTATCACGGCAAACATCTGCCGCCCGCCGCAGCCAAAGAGTTGACGGGCGACGCGTTTCGATTCGAGGATTATGCCGTCTTGAAGGAATTCACCGGCAGTCATCCCGCCGTGATGCGAGCGCGGCTGGCGAAGGCCAGGCGGTGGGGCGTGAGACGGAACCGGTGGCTCAATTGGCGGTTCTATCGCGAAATCACCCGCAGAGGGTTTCGCGGATAGCGACTACTCCAGGTTCATGAAACGTCTACCCTGGTGGAGAAGACCCTATTTCTCACGTCGCATCCTGGAGATCGGTCCGGGCCACAACCCGTTTGCCGGCGTAACCCATCTCTTGGAACGGGACGTCGCGGACGGACGGGAGCGAGGCGGCAATGCGTTGATGGTGCCGACGGCGGCCGCGCTGATTGTGGGCGAGGCGACGGTCCTTCCGTTCACCGCCGGATCCTTTGATTTCATCTATGCATCACACGTGCTCGAACATGTGGAAGATCCGATGGCGGCTTGCGGAGAAATCATACGGGTGGGCAGGGCTGGGTACATTGAGACGCCCTCGCCGTTCCTCGAGCAAGGCCTCGCCCTGAGGGACGAAAGTTCTCCGGAGCATTGGTTCCACCGGTGGTTCGTGTTTTCGCCCTCTCCCGGACTGCTGGTCTTTGAGCCGAAGTCGGTCGAGGAGGTGAGACGGTTTTGCTCCTGTCAGGACGGCCAGTTTCTCCGGGAATTTTACGAATCGCTGGATTTCAGTCAAGCGCAGCATTTCTTTCGCCGGTCGTCAAAGACCACCGTGTTCTATTGGAAGACTTCATTTCAAGTCGAGGCGCGCAATCACCAGGCAGACTGCCGGCAGGAAGGGAGGCCGTGCCGTTTCTCCGGGATGCGGAGGGCGCTGATCGCGAATTGCAACGATCTGCTGCGTGCGGGTAGAGTTCTGCGTCTTTCCCGGCAATTTCCCAAGTCCCGGGATGTTTTTCGAAAATATGGGCAATCCTCATTGTTGGTCCGGTAGTCACTGCGCATAAACGTCGCATAGAAGGAGTAGTCCCCCTCATGGGATTGAGCAGTGTGATACGTCGTTGGAAGTTTCGTGTCAGGCGGTGGATGAATGGGCCGTCAGGACGACGCGTCCTGGACGTCGGGTCCGGTCACCGTCCGCATGACGATGCGACCCATCTGGTCGACCTCCTGCCCGAAGACGACTCCGAACGAGGGAAACCGATCCAACAATTGGGGCTTCCCCTGTTGCTGGCGACCGTCGAAGCCCTCCCCTTCAAAGACAAGTCATTCGACTATGTGTATGCCTCTCATGTGCTGGAGCATACGCATGACCCCGCGTCCGCCTGCAAAGAACTGATGCGCATTGCACGGGCCGGGTACATCGAAACGCCCAGTCCGTTCTACGAACAGGGATACAACTATCCCCACGAAGAGCGCGGCTGGTCGTTCCACCGTTGGTTCGTCTATCTCGGAGAAGGCGATACGCTGACATTCGAGCCGAAGACGGGCCGGTCCATCGATGATTTCTGTCATTGCCGCCACGGCCAGTTCATCAAGCGCGTATACCGGACCATGAAGGATCTCAATCAGCTGCAGGACGTGCTGCCTCGGGAATGCAGCTACACCGTCCTTCATTGGAAGGAGGAGTTCAAGTTCGCCGTCAAACAGGACGGGGAGCACTCGCGATGCTGAGCGTGATCGTCGCCGTACACAATCAGATCGGCCATAATCAGCTTTTTTTGCAGGGCATCCGCAAATACACGACCGGTCCCTATGAGGTCGTGGTCATCGATAATCATTCCACGGACGGCTCCGCGGAGTTCTTCGAATCGCAGGGCTGCCGGGTCATTCGGAATGCCGTGAACCTGTGTTACCCCGAATCCATGAATCTGGGGACGCGCAATTCGACCGGAGAGTACGTCTGTCATATCAACAACGATCTCTATGTCGGACCGAACTGGAATGGTCGGCTGATCGAGGCGATGGAACGGTTCCACCTGGATGCCATCACGCCCTTGGGGCTGGAAATGATGCCGACGCCTGCCTTGACGGATTGGATCCAAGCGCGCTGGGCCACGATCGGCCAAGGCCGCCTTTCGTCAGGAAAATCCGCCGTCCGACTGTACGACAAAATTCGCGCCATGTATGGCGACTGGGAAGCGTTCTGCGGCCATGTCTACCGGAGTTTTTCGGAAGTCATGTTCGACGGGCTCAACGGTTCGTGCGTCATGATCAGGCGGTCCACGCTGGAAAAGATCGGATTGCTGGACGAACGTGTGCAGGCGGCGGATTGGGACCTGTACTATACGCTTCGGAAACGTGAGGATGAACTCGGAGACGTCGTGCGCTGCAAGATTTTTGGGGGCAGCTTCGTCCATCACTTCATCCGGGCGACCGTCAAAGGCAGACGGGAACCGTTTGCCTGTACCCACACGCGGCTTTCGATTCACGACAAATGGTCGCGGGAAGAGCAAGAACGGTTGTGGTACAAGTCCAATTATTTCCGGCCCGCGTCGGGTCGGCAATCGTTCGCAGAAGTGATCCGGCGCCACGTCGGCAAGCCGCTCGAGAAGCTGGGAAGGGAAGTCCAGCGCGCCCTGTCCTGGCGATGGCTCTACGTGCGCCCGGAAAAGATCGTCGACCTGCATCGCCGACAATTCCAGGCCCTCGGAGCAGGGAGCTGGCAGACAGAGGAATCGCCCTCATGAGCGCAGGAAGCGGACCTTCGCTCGCGTGCGTCGTGATCACGAAGAACGAGGAAGAAAACATTCAAGACTGCCTCCGGTCGATCGCCTGGGCCTCCGAGCGGGTCGTCGTGGATGCCGAGAGCCTCGACCGCACCGCCGAGTTGGCGCGTGCCGCCGGTGCGAAGGTGATCGTTCGACCGTGGTCCGGCTTCGGCGCCCAAAAAAACTATGCGATGGATCTGGTCGGGGCAGAATGGATTCTTGTCGTGGATGCCGACGAGCGCATCCCGCAGGGTCTTCAGGCCGAAATCCTGTCGCGAATTGCCGCATGGAAGACGGGAGATCCCGTGGCCTATGAAATCCCCCGCAAAAATTATTTCTACGGCGCCTGGGTGCGTCACGCCGGCGTGTATCCCGATTATCAAATCCGTCTGTTCCGGCGGGGGTGCGGCAGATACAACGATGTCCCGGTGCATGAGAACCTCATCGTCAAGGGCACGATCGGACAGCTCGTCACTCCAATGGACCATTTCACGGAGCGGCGAATTCGGGATCATTTCAAGAAGTTCGGGCTCTACACGACGATGGCCGCGCAGGAAAAAGGCCGGACGGTTCGAGCGGTGCATGCCCATGACCTGGTCTTCCGGCCGCTCGTCGTCTTCGTCAAGAGCTATGGGCTGAAGCGGGGATACCGCGACGGCGTCCGTGGGCTCATCGTATCGGTCTTTGCCAGCATGTATACCTTCGTCAAATACGCCAAACTGTGGAGCATGACGGCGTCCCCCCGGGTGGCCTAGGATTCGAGCGAGTGACGAACCGGATTCTGTACATCCACGGCATCGGCACAATCGGCGGCGCCGAGCGCGATTTGCTCGCCGTGCTGCGCGCGCTCGACCGGAACAAGTGGGAACCCCACTGCGCCTGCCCTCCGGACACGCCGCTGTCCGACCGTCTCGCCAAGGAGGGAATCCCCCTGCATGCTCTCGCGCTGGGCCCATGGCGGAAATGGTATTCGCCTCTTATTCGCGGGCGGGATGTCCGGAACCTTCGCGCGCTCATCGCGCAGGTGGCGCCGGCGCTCATCCACGTCAATGATATCTGGTGGATGCCTCATACCATTGCGGCCCTAAGCGCGGCGGGGGAATTGCGCAGGCCCGTCGTAGCCCATGTGCGCCAAGAGATCGAGCCTGACAAGGTGAGGCGATACCGTCTCGCCTCAGCCGATGAGGTGGTGGCGATTTCCAGGCAGGTCGAGCAGGCATTGATCGGCGGAGGCGTGGCGCGGGAGGCCGTCCAGACCATTTATAGCGGCCTGCAATTGCCGACAACGGCGCCGATGGTCGATGAGGCGGGGTTATGTCGCTCATTGGGACTGCCCGCCGATGCGGTGCTGTTGGGAACGGTGGCACATCTGTTTCCGCGAAAGGGCTACGACGTCATGTTGCAAGCGCTGCCCCACATTATTCAGGACGTTGCCGCAGTGCACTATGTGATCGTCGGCAGCGGCGAGGACTCGTATGAACGACAGCTGAAAACCTTGGCTGCGCGGCTCGGCATTACGGACCACGTCCACTTTGTCGGTTTTCAGGAAGACGTCACGCCGTTCCTGTCGGCCTTGTCACTATACGTCCATCCTGCGAGGATGGAGGGCTTTGGCATTGCAGTCGTGGAAGCCCTTGCCGCGGGAAAAGCGGTCGTCGCGACCAAGGTCGGAGGATTGCCTGAAGTGGTCGAGCACGGGCGGACGGGATTGCTTGTGGCCGGCGATCATCCCGAAGAGCTTGCCACCGCGATCCTCTCCTTGCTGCACGACGACGCCCGCCGCAAAGCCATGGGTGAACGGGCGGCCCAGGCGGCTCGGGAGCGGTTCGATCTCACGGCGTCGGTCGCGGCCTTGGAACGGTTGTATCTTAAAGTGCTGAACACGGGCCGGGCACGCGAATGAGGATCGGTCTTGACGCCAGTCCCCTGGTTGGCGACCGGGGGGGAGTCGGTTGGCACACCTACTATCTTTTGCGCGGTATGTTGGCGATTCAGTCCGATGCCGAATTCGTCGCATACCTCAGGCCAGGGTCACATCCTCCAGAGGAAACCCGGCGATGGCCGGGAGCCGAGCGTCTCAGTTGGGTGACCGCGTCGAAATGGTCCATGAAAAGCCGTGGAAGCACCGATCGCCTGGACCTGTATCATGGGACAAATTTTCGGATGCAGACGGTCGGACGGCACGGCGGCATCGTTACGATCCATGACCTTTGGCTCGACCGATTTCCGGAATACTCACAAAAATTCTTGGGCCAGACATTGTCGTCATACAAGACGAGGCGGATCGCCCGGCGGGCCAGAAAGGTCGTCACGGTTTCGAAGTTTTCCGCGCGCGAACTGATCGAACTGTTCGGTTTATCCGCCGAGCAAATCGCGGTGATTCCGAACGGTGTATCCGAAGAATTTTTTCCGCGCCAGGACGACGAGGCATTTATGGCGCTGAAGCGGCGCATCGGCCTCGCGTCCGAGCGGTTCCTCCTCTTTGTCGGCGGTGCAGACCCTCGGAAAAATCATCGTCTCGTGCTTGAAGCCGCGTCTATGATCCGGCCGCATCTCGAAGGCAGAACGCTCGTCTTGGCGGGATCCGCAACGCATCCCTTTGGTTCTTACGAAGAGACCGCAAAATCGTACCGGCTGATGGACTGCGTGTTGTGCCCCGGCCGTTTATCGCAGGGCGACTTGCAATTGCTCTATTCTCATGCGGACATATTCCTGTTTCCGTCGCTTTACGAAGGCTTCGGCATGCCGGTGTTGGAAGCCATGGCTTGCGGCGTGCCCGTCATCACTTCGAGGACGACCGCCTTGGGAGAAGTGGCAGGGGATGCCGCGTTGCTCGTTGACCCGGACAACGCCCGTGAACTTGCCGACCGTATGATCGAATTACTCGAAAGCGAATCCTTGCGCGCCTCGCTCAAGGCAAAGGGATTCGCGCGGATCACAGAATACACGTGGGCTCGAGCTGCCCTGCAAACTCATGACCTCTATGCCACTCTCCTACGGTAACTCACCGGCATGATCCCCCGGAATATTCTTGCCATCAAGTTGCGTTATCTAGGAGATGTGCTCCTGGCGACGCCGACGCTCCATGCGCTCAAATCGGCTTATCCCGGGGCGCGTCTGACCGTGCTGGTGAATCGAGGCACGGAAGACATCTTGCGTGGCAACCCGCAGGTGGATGAAATTCTCCCGTTGGACCGAGGCTCCATCTTTCAGCAGTGCCGCTTCACCTCAGAGATTCGGCGTCGGCGGTTTGACACCGTCGTGGACCTGACCGACGGCGATCGGGCGGCATTCTTGACCTGGATCAGTGGAGCAAGCCTTCGCATCGGATTTAATGCCGAGCAGCGCTGGACGGGCCGCTGCTACACGACTGTCGTCACGGGGCCTCCGGGAGCACATCGTATCGAACGGGATCTAGCGGCCCTTGTCCCTCTAGGTCTCAAGG
>Ga0310810_10005664_pt1 | contig 14010 bp, 15 predicted proteins | sample NCmetagenome_FD_207641 | JGI IMG/M metagenome (GOLD analysis project Ga0310810, IMG submission 207641) | Soil microbial communities from experimental microcosm in Duke University, North Carolina, United States - NC | ecosystem: Engineered > Artificial ecosystem > Soil microcosm > Unclassified ... | reverse complement strand
TTGCGGGCACTGATAACGCCATCAACCCATTCTGGTCACCCGATAGCCTCAACATCGGTTTCTTTGCTGATGGCAAACTCAAACGCATTAATGTTACCGGTGGTTCTCCACAAACAGTATGCGACATTCCGAGGCCTTACGCCGTCGGAACCTGGGGTCGCAAAGGGACGATCCTCATCAGTGCGGAGACGATTTACCGCGTGACCGCGTCAGGCGGGGATCGTCTTACAGTGGTTGAACCTGATGCAGCACGCCAGGAATGGGCTTGCGGGTGGCCCTACTTCCTACCGGACGGTAATCACTTTCTCTATGTGTCTATGGCCGCAAAGAACGAGTTGCGGATCGGAGCACTTGAGTCAAAAGAAGTGATCGATGTGATGCCGGTTGACTCGCGGGTCATTTACACAACTCCCGGAGATCTCCTGTTCGTAAAGGAAGGAACGCTGTTGGCCCAAGCTTTTGATCTGAGTAGATTGAAAATTTCTGGAGAGCCCGTTACCGTTGCAGAGAAGCTGCTCTACTTCGAACCTACAGGATTTGCCGACATTTCGGCTTCAGATAATGGTGTCCTGGTTTATCAAGCCGGGACAAACTTCTCGCGCCTCTCCTGGTATAGCCGCGATGGCGCGCAATTGGGTGATGTTGGTAAAGCAGCCGACTACAGTTGGGTCAGACTTTCGCCTGATGGTCAGCGGTTGGCTGTCGACATCGGCGATCAGCATACAGGAACTACTGATATTTGGTTGTTCGATCTGACTCGCGGTAACGCATCACGTTTTACCTCCGATCCTGGCGTAGAGTGGTCACCTGTTTGGTCACCCGACAATAAGCGCATCGCTTTCACGACCAATAGAGGAGCTCCACCATTCATACACGTAAAGGGTCTGGGAGATATTGGAAGCGGGGAGTCCTTAAACCAACCGAGCGGATGGACGCAGTTCGTATGGGATTGGGTGAAAACGCCAGCCGGCGAGTTCATCATCTACGGTGACGGAACTCCACAAACAAACTACGATCTGTTGATCTTGCCGTTGTCCGGCGATCAAAAGAGTCGCACCTTCCTTAACACGAAATTCAGCGAAGAGGAAGCTCGATTTTCCCCCGATGGAAAATGGATGGCTTATGCCTCGAACGAGTCAGGACGTCGCGAGGTTTACCTGCGTCCGTTCCAAGGTGGTGAGAAGTGGCAGGTCTCAACTGCCGGAGGCTTTAGTCCAAGATGGCGACGTGACGCTAAGGAACTCTATTACATGGACCCCAACGGCAACCTGATGAGCGTTGCCATGAAACCGGGCGCAGGATTTGCGAGTGAAATTCCAAAACAACTCTTCCATGTCGAGCCCGCCCACGACGATTATGGGCAGTACGATGTGGCACCTGACGGCAGCCGTTTCATAGTCAACGTGAGTGGCGGCAATGAAGCACTATCTATCACGGTGGCGTTGAACTGGACCAGTAGTTTAGCGCGTTAGTTTCGACAACTCTGGCATGAAAGCGTTCGGCCGCCTGGTCGAAATATTGTTTCTGTTTTTTCGGAATCCAGATGACTTATTGACTTCTCGGCTAGGGCAACTCCCTCAAGAGTGCCTGACTCGTTTGGAATTGTTAGATCAAGTAGAGGAACTGAACCAAAATCAGCACTTACTATTAAAGTTCCAATACAATTAGGGAGTAATAACTATTCACTGAAAGGCCCTGCACCACAGATAATTCGGTTTTGACGCAGACTATCCATTTTCCGTAGCCAACTCATAATCTGGTTCCAACTCGGAATGCTTTGGGACGCCAGCAACTTGAATCTACTTCTGAAATTCTCTGCAAATTGGGTGTAGATGATTACCCTGCTGCTCAAAATCTCGGCAATCATGGTTGCATTGCTAATAATTTTTCTTACTTTACTCAAAAAAAGCGGAATTGGAATTGCCATTAGAATCACCAAGAATGTCTTCAACGGCCAAATCGCGAATGTTGCACTATCTACTTGGTTGATTCTGATCCTAGTAATGATTGAAATCTTATTCTCCTACTTCTAGTCAAATCTCCCGACTAGCGATCTTCTGTTCGTCTAATGAGACCGAGAATTGGCCTCAAAACATTCCAGTGATGTTGTGAAGTGTCTAAGTTTTTCCATTTCTTTCAGCCAATCAATAATCTGGTTCCAACTCGGAATGCTTTGGGACGCCAATGCTCTCCAATCATTTAGCGCACCATGTAATTTGTCGCACGTCTAAAAGTCCATTAACCTAACTCATTGCTCTGTGAATGCCGGGAAGAATCATCTTCACACCTTGCTCTACGCGCCGCGCTTCTCATCTGACTCAGTTTGTACAACCGGCTTACCCTGATCGTTCGAAAGAAGGCCTTCATCTGGCGCTCGATAACGGTCGGCGTCGGCGAAACCAGTGCCCCCAAATCTGTGAACTATCGATCCTGCAGTCATACTTCGCTGCTCCTGAAAAACACACATCAACCGGAGCGCGTGCCCGGCTTACAGTACGGCGTTAAATCTACCCTATGCCCTTGCGCTACCAGCGCAATTCTTATGGAGTGGCTCCTGTTAAGGAAAAACTACCGTTGAACTTCGGACCCGACGCTGGCGTGGGTCCGACTATATCGCCGCCGACGCGCAGCCAGTCCGGATCCAGGTCTGCGTTGCGGATCCACATCTGCAAGTCACCGGTAAACAACGGTGGACCAGGAGCAGACAGCCAAAGGAAGTTGCCAGCCCGACCCTCCAACTCGACCTGCGGAACGAAGAAGTAGTGACCGGCCGCGAGCTCTATTGGCGGGTCGAAGAACACCTCGAAGAGAACCTCCTGTCCCGCCACGGGACCCTCCCCGCCCGTCACTTGATCCGGGGACGGATGGATGCCATCGATCACCGAGTTGGCTGCCTCGAAATGAGGATTAACGACTGTGGCTGTGAATCGCAGGGTTCCGTCCGCGCTGCTGCGCTCCGTAAGCGCGTCGTCTGAAGGCGAGTTCATTCGGGTAGGCACCTTAGGTGTGCGTCCAGTGTTAGAGTCAAGCGGGAAAACGCGGTAGACCTCGACTGTCACATCGCGTATCTCACCATGACCACCGTGGAAGAGGAGCCCGGTAAAAGTGGCTCGGTCGATGATCGTTTGCGACGTCAGGATAAAGTCATCGGCCGCCTCGATTTCGATCTTGTGGCGGCTTTCGGGCCGGGAAGCAGCAGCCATTCGGCCATCAGGTTCACCTGTGGTAAAGAAGAAACTGGACGTGGAGGCCGTGGCCCCCGGCCTCGCTGTCGGTGTCAAGACTATGATCGTTAGACAGAGCGCAAGGAGTGCAAGAAATATTCTTCTGTTCATTTTTTGTCTCCCTTCTTGGGTCTAAAGGGATGCTGTCGCAGGACGAGCAGCAAAGCGATGAGTCCCAAACTGAAAAAGAAGTCTGAACACACTTCTTCGCAGATTGGAACCCACGAAAGTGAATGTATGGGCGGAGCTTATGCTCGTCTCGATTCCGAGTCAAGGAATGGAAATTCGATAAACGGGCTGGGTTGCGCGTTCAACCTTTTGAAGTCTTTGGTTGAAAGTCTTTTGGCTAGGACATTCCTTTACGTAGGGTTTCCAACTGCTTAAACCAGGCGGTGATCTGGTTCCAACTCGGAATGGTTTGGGACGCCCAACTTGATTCTCATCTCGAAATCTCCCGCAGGTAAATGAGCTAAACAAGGTGTGGCGGAGACCCGCGCCAACAAACAAGAGAAGCTATTCAGCCCTCTTAAATATTAAGCCGGCTTCTTTACTGACGTTCGTTTGGGCACGGGTTTCTTTTTTATCGGAGCTTTGATGTCCGACGGATCAACGCTGGGTTCCGCATGCGGGGGTGTACTACCTTGTGGGACGATCCACAGCTCAGTTGTTGCTTGTTCGCGATAGCCACCGTCTACAGTGACGATGCGGCTTTCCTCGATGCCACGAGTCCCAACCAGATACTTCTTAGACATATTCATCAAAGAGCTCGCGGCGCCCGGGAGACTTTTGCGTCCACCGTAAGCTATGACATATCCCACAGTTGTCGGGTCGTTCTGCAGTTCGATAGCGTAATTGTCGAGACGCGAGTTGCGTTCGTTCAGGCTTAGTGTGCCGTATTCGTCGATCTTTCGCGGTGGCTGGGGTTTCGGTTTTGTTCCGGTGGTACAGCTGTGCGTCGGCGGGTGGCATTTGGGATCATAACCTCCCAAACTGACGGTAGCGGTTGAGCTCTGTCCGTCGACGCCCGTCGTGTCGACAGTGATCGTCGAAGTGCCCTGTCCGCTTGAAATCGTACCCGCCGAAACGGTCCAGTTGTAAGTTAGGGTTGCTTCGGGATCGCCGCCGGTGACAGAAGCGGTAAACGTTATCGGCATGTCTGCGTCGACCTCTGTAGGGCACGAGACCTCCACCTTGGGACACTGGCCCACTGCGGCCGGAGCGGACATCCCACCTTTGTTGGGTCCAGGTGCTGCATGCGTCGAGAACTGTGGTACGGGTTTTCGAATCCAGGCGTAATAAGCGGTGCGAAACTCGGGCGTAAAGAACTGCTTTAGCAAGGCATCCAGAAAGGCTGGATCGTTTTCGTATTTATCCTCGAGCGTTCTGTATCTGGGATCGCGTGCGGCGGCCGGAATTTGATCGATACTTAATCTCGTGATCTCGTTCGAATACCTCGTGTGAACCCTGTCAGCCGCGGGGGGAATATCGAACCTACCGCCGTTCGGCGCCGTTACGAGATCGTTTATGATGATCGAGTTTATTCGCCAAAGAGCAGCCATAAAGCGCGCATGGCTGTCGACCTCGTCGGTTCCCTTCGTGCTCACCCTAAGTTGTTGAACTGTCGGAAACTCACTAAGACTTGATGGATTAGTCAACGGAGGGCTTTGCGCTCTGACCAATCCAGTCCAGATCAGAACTGCGAAAATACTGATCACAATTTGCGATCGGATGTTCATATCTCCTCCATCAAAAGTACGGCTTGATCGGGAAACCGACTTTACCAAAGGACGCTTGTAGTTACTCCGCTAACAAAGTTGAACCAAAGTAAAACTGAATAAGAAAGCGGATGAAATGTCTGAATTATATAGTTCTCGCGAACTCAAGAAGCAACAAACTTGCGACGTTTCGCGCTTAGGTTAGCCGTAGCTCTGTTCACCTTCGCTCTCGGTGTTTTCGTTTCCGTCATGCGAAACGAGCGCGAATCGTTCTGGAATCTCTTCTATAGATCCTCGATGCTTGCGGTCCGTGGATTGGTGGTTACTCCGAACGCTGTGACCCCATCAGGACAGACGGAACCGCTATCGATCATCTTTGAGGTGTTCTTCGCTGGCTTAGCCCTCAAAGGCGTGGCGGAAGCCGCCGGCGGACAAGCAATTTCGACAGTTCCAACACCTTCCGCCGCTAGCTAACCGAACAGTATTGCTCTGTCTGCGAGCGCCGTGGCGGGAGCGTTACACCCGAGCAGTTTGAAGAACGTAACGCTTCATCAAAATGATCGTCTCTGTGAAGCAGCCTCCCGGCGCGTCCATTAAACGTCCAGTTAACGGCTAGCGAGTTCCTTTAGATTAGACAGTGAATTGTTTTCCTTTCACGGAGACGACACGGGTTCGACTCGCGTACCGGACGCCCTCCGAACAGACGCACCGCATCCGATCAAGGCCCGCGCCGTTTGCGACCCTACTTGAACGCCAAAATTTAAAGCACAACCGAACCTTGACAGGTTTCACCAAACGGTAATACCGTCAGCCCGCTCTTGTCCGGCTACGGCATTGCTCACCTCTCAGAAAGGAAGGATCCCTACTTGCCTTTCTACAAAACAACCACCTTTTTCATCTGCGTGGCAGCTATTGTCATACTCCTGATCCTGTCCCTGTTTGTTGGACGGCGAGCTAAGGCTCAAAGCCCGGGAGAAAAGCGCCGACCACTCGTAGAACTCGCACTCGAAAAGGGTACGAAAGATCAGTTGAACACCGCTTTGAATTGGGACTTCGGTTTTATCCCCCTTTATACGCTCACCACCAGCTTGATCTGTTTTTTGGTCGCGCGCTTAACAGGCGCTTCGTTACGACTTACCTGGATAATCATCACGCTGGTGATTGTGGGAGCACTGCTCGACGTTTGCGAGAATTTCACGCTGCTGCACGTTATCAGGACTTCACAAAGAGACGCATGGGCCACAGTGGCACGTGCTCTTGAAATACTGAAGTTCGTCGCTCCCGTCATTGCGACGATCTATGTGCTCACGATTGGAACCTGGGGACTCATAAATGTCTTCACAAGGCGATCCTGAACGCGACTTTTTTAGCGGTAGTCATCACAACGTCGATGTGATCGCCCATCGTGGGGGCAATGGCGAGTGGCCCGGCGAAACACTTTTCGCTTTCGCCAGCGCAAAACAGATCGGTGTGGACGTGCTGGAAATGGACATTCGCGTCACACGCGATGAGCAACTGGTGATGATGCATAACCCGACTGTGAGGGCCACGACGAAAGGCTGGTTACCGGTTCGCTGCTACACATTAGCCGAGATTCAAAAACTCAATGCCGGTTACGACTGGCGCGAGGAAGGAACCGGTGTGCTGAAGTTTCGCGACTCTCAGGATCCCAATCTTCGTGTTCCTTCTTTCGAAAAAGTCCTCGAACGATTCAGGGGCATGCGAATGAATGTCGAGATCAAAGGCTGGCACCCGTTGAATGATGAAAAGATCGCACGAGAGTTTTGCCGTCTAGTTGAGAAATACGAGATGGTCAAACGCATTTTGGTGGCCTCATTCCACGAGGGCGTCTTACGCGTAGTTCGCAAAAGGCTTTCGGACGTTGCGATCTCCGCTTCAACCGTAAAAGTCGCACGTTTCGTCGCCAGCAGCAGATGGGGATCTGGTAACTACACACCAAACGCCGCGGTGATTCAGACATGCAGTCGAAGCATCGATAGCAAACTCGTTCAGACAGCCCGGAAGCACGGGCTAAAGTTGCATGGTTGGACAGTCGACGATCCGAAAGAAATGGACCGGCTAATTGATCTCGGCGTCGATGGGATCATTACCAATTTTCCCAGCCGGCTACTTGAACGTCCCGGCCTCAGAACACTCCCAAAGTCATGAACTCTCAAAAACCTCAATATTGTGACGTAATAATGAAAGGCGGACTCACCAGCGGGATCGTTTATCCGCTGGCGATTCATGAACTAGCTAAAACGTATCAGTTCAAAAATGTCGGCGGTACCTCCGCGGGTGCAATCGCGGCGGCAGTCGCGGCTGCCGCGGAATATCGCCGCCGCACCACCGAGTCTCACGATGGCTTTGAGCAGCTGGCCCAAATTCCGAATGATCTTTCCAAAGGCGCGCTTCTGCGATTATTCCAACCACAGTTGGCTACGCGATCGCTGTTCGCCCTCGTGCTGGCCTTCATCGGCAATCGTCACTGGAGTCTCAAACTGGCGAAAGCGTTGGTGCTCCTGTTCGTCTACTTTCCTATCGGAGTCATCGTAGGCGCCATACCGGGCGTGGCTGTATTGATTTACCTGAAGTCATATCAGGTGCAGTCTTTTCCTTTCTGGGTCTGGCTTACTTTGATCATCTTTCTGATCGTGTTACCCGCGTTTCTCGTGGCTCTCTTGAATGTGGTAGTGCAGGCGCTCTCCGCCATACCGGCCAACAACTATGGACTCTGTGGCGGTTCAGGAGGCAAGCCCGACAACAAAGCGTTGACTGACTGGCTGGCCGACAAAATCAAGGTTGTTGCCGGTCACGATATGCTAACTTTCAAGGATCTGTGGTCAGCAGGAGGTCACAAGCCGCAGCCCGGCGACGAACGGGCGATTAACCTCGAGATGATGACGACAAACGTCACCTTTGGCCGTCCGAACCGACTACCCGTGAGCGACGACGAGCTGCATCTCTTTTACTTTCGCGAAAGTGAGTTCGAGCATTTGTTCTCGAAAGAGATCGTCAACTACCTGAAACAGGCAAAGCCATATGGGCGGCGTGATGAAGAACATTGGCACCTGATGGAGCCGGAGTACTTTCCTTTTCCAAGCGGCGAAGATCTCCCGGTGATTGTGGCCACAAGAATGAGCCTCAGTTTTCCCATTCTGATCAGCGCGATTCCTTTGTACACCTTCGATTGGTTCTTGGATGAGAATCGCGATGCGATGAAAAGCGACAAGCGGCCGATACTCGACAAATGTCTTTTCTCAGACGGCGGGATCAGCAGCAATTTTCCAATTCATTTCTTCGACGGCCCCGTGCCCAGATGGCCCACTTTCGCAATTACTCTCAGCTCCTCTGACGTTGATTCAGATCAGCTCGATGAAAGCAGCATGGTCACGCTGTCGCACTGCAATCGTCCGAATCAAGCTGAAGACTTTAATCGCTTCGACGAACACTGGTGGCGGCTCGCGGGTTTTCTCGGCGCGATTCTCAACACGCTGCGGAACTGGCGCGACCAAACTCAGGCGCGTGTGCCGGGTTATCGAGACCGAATCGCGACGATTCACCTGTTGCGCAATGAGGGCGGTATCAACTTAAACATGTCTACCGAAGTAATCGCGCGACTCAGCAAACGTGGAGAATTGGCAGGCACACGACTGCGGCAAAGATTCAATCCAGGGGAAGGCGACGGTTCCGGTCTGAATTGGGTGAATCAACGCTGGATCAGGTATCGCTCTTTCATGTCGGTGTTTGAAACGATGTTGGCGAAGTTCAAGCGTGGCTTTGAGTTCCCGCAACAGAGTGGTGTGCCTTCGTACGCGGAGATGGTTAAGGCAGGCGGTATTGAAGATAAACCTCCACACTGTGGACCAGGGGACAAGTCCCCCTTCGAATACTCGCAGCAGAGCGATGCTCAACTGAAAACGCTGCAACTCTTGACAGTGGCGACAGATTGGGCCAGGAACGATGGAACGTTTGCACCCGGCGCACCAAAACCGCCAGCGGATCTTGTAATCAGACCCAAGGTTTGAGAGTCAGAACCGGGAAACGTGAAGTGTGACGTGTCAACAGGCCGCAAACGAAAGCGCATTCAGCAACCGACATCAGCGTTGACAACGCGTCGCGATTTACCGTCAACAGTGGGATGGAAGATTCCAATGTAGCCACTTCGATTACACGAACTCGTAGCGTTATTCGCGTTAAAGGATGAGGCTGCAGCGTTCATTGCTCTCAGCCATTAAGCCGGAAATAATGAAACTGATCGTAGAACAAACCTACGTTTTATCCTTCATGAAATCTAAAAAGGAAAATATGAAAAACACCTTGTTGATGTTGCTGCTTCTGCTCGGTCTCTCAAGTCACGGCTTTGGTCAAACAGCCGCGAAAGACTTTGAAGGTTCGTGGCAGGGTACGCTTGAAGCAGGCGGGCAGAAGCTTCGTTTGATGCTGACCATTACGAAATCGGACGCGGGCAGTTACGCCGGTAAACTAGAGAGCCTCGATCAGGGCGCGACGATCCCGATTGACACCATCACGGTCAACGGTGATGCCGTCCACCTGGAGATTAAGTCGCCCGAGATCGTCTACGAAGGCGTCCTGAATAAAGAGCGCACTGAGTTAACCGGGACGTTCACCCAAGGCCAACAGTTTCCGCTTTCCTTCAAGCGCACAGAGCAGGCAGCCGTGACGCCGCCGGTAGTGTCGACGGGACCGAAACCGAAACCTGACTATTCTGCGCCCGCCGACGCACCCTACATCGCGGAGGAGGTGTTGGTGAAGACGCCAGCGGGACACACCCTCGCTGGCACGCTGACGCTTCCCAAAGATGCAAGCCGCACGAAACCGGTGAGCGCGATCGTTACCATCACTGGATCCGGGCCACAGGATCGCGATGAGAACATCGGGCTGCAAGGCTTTCGGCCCTTTCGTCAACTCGCCGATGCGCTGGGGCGTCGCGGGATCGCGGTCCTGCGCATGGACGACCGTGGAACGGGATCATCGGGAGGCACGTTCAAAGGCTCGACTAGTGCGGATTTCGCCGAGGACGTGCGCGCCGGCCTCGCATATCTGCGCACGCGGCCCGAGATCCGCGCCGACCGCCTCGCTGTTCTCGGCCACAGCGAGGGTGCTGTGATCGCGCCGATGGTGGCTGAAAAGGAGCCCACTTTGCGCGCCATCGTGCTGCTCGCCGGCATCGCTCAGCCGGGGCGCACCGCGCTTCAGTTCCAGATGAAGAACAATATCGAACATGACACCAAGCTCACGCCCGAAAAGCGCGACGCAGCCATCGCCGAGATCCCCAAGAAGATTGACGACATGATGGCCGCTGACCCGTGGATGAAGTTCTTTATCACTTACGATCCCGCTGCCACCATGCGCCGAGTGAAGACTCCGGTGCTGATCCTCACCGGCGCGCGCGACCAACAGGCGGTACCTGAGCAAGTCGCACTAATGGAGGCCGCTTTCAAGGAAGGTGGAAACAAGGACGTGACTGCGCGCGTGATTCCCGACGTCAATCATCTGTTTGTGCAGGACACCAACGGCTTCCCCGGAAACTATTCAAAGCTCCCGCCGCCGGTGATGATCAGGGCCGACGTGGTGACGATGATCGTTGACTGGCTCGCACAACGGCTCCGGTGATGTCTGCCGAGCACGCGACCATCGGAAACCGGAGAGCGATCCGCTTGTGAGAGTCACGTTCATTCGTTCCCGCCAGATGGAGACGGTGTCAACATACAGTTCACGACGCTTGGTTCGATGGGGAAGCGGACCAAAGACTAAACCCTTCTCTTCACCTCTCAGCTGGTTATATAGTTAGGTCCATGCCAGTTCTTCGCTTCATGGAGAATCTGTTAGCGATTGAAGCAGAGGCAAAAGTTTTTCTATCTGCAAGCGATCGTTCTCATGAACAAACATTGATGCAGGAGCTGATGAGGATACTCAAAGAGGCTGAACTTTTGTTTGGTCCAAGAGATACCTCATATCAACTCTCAATACCTCGCCTTACGGAGTGCACTAATTCGCGAAGTTTTATTTTTCGACCCTTGCGGATGACGAGGATATATCTCAGTCGCGAGTCCAGAACCAAGCCCTGGCTTGCTTCGCTGGAACTTGCTCATGAAGCGGTTCATGTGTTGAGTCCGGGTTGGGCGCCGACAGTCCTGGAAGAAGGGCTTGCAGAATGGTTCGCCCAGAGATATGCGGATCGCGTTCATGGGCTTTCGTTTGAGAGAGGTGCTAATCCTAAGGCTGACGCAGTGATGCGGGCCGTCTCGACTCTTCTAGCTAAGGATGAATCGGTGATAAGGAATTTGCGAACTCGTCAACCAGTGATCTCAAAAATTGATGAAAAACTTCTGGTTGAAGTGGCTGGTATCGACCGTGATCAAGCAAAATTTCTGTCTACCGACTTCCAACATTATTTTCGAACACCATCTCGGTGAGCGGCTGTGAGTACGACAGGCTGTTAGCCTGTCGCGGTTCCGTTATCCCCATTTATCTTAGACGTAGCAACGACAGGCTAACAGCCTGTCGTACTTTTACTATCGAGGCAAGTAACGGTGTGATGGAAATCCGATGTGGATGTGTGGTCCCGTCGCAACGCCGGGAATGGCGTGTCGAAATACCAGGAAGGGAATCTTCTCAGTTCGTAAGAAGTCAACGAGCGCAACGCCTTCTGGGCTGTCTGGGTGAAGCCCGACATCCAATCCCTGCCGGTGATCGAGGCCCCAACGATCGTGAATATCCGATTGTCCAAAGGCCGATGTTGGTAGCGGTCGACCAAATCTGGTGAAGAAAAAGTTTTCCACCTTTTTTGAATCAGCAAGGGACCAACGCAGCGAATCTTGAGCAGGCGGAGTCGTCGCCTTCGTATGGTTCGCCGATGGTCGCTCTACGTGTGCAACTCGCTTCGGGTCAAGCAATGTTGTTACGCCACCGCGTTTGTACCAGAAACCTTCGCTCGTTTCTCTCAATTCTTCGACTTCTAAACGCCCGCCACCCACGAGCTGAATCGAGATCATTTCCGTTTTCTTTTCAGGAGCGGTGTTAACAGCTGTCTGATTTGTACTGGAAGAGTCCTGTTTCTTCTCAGAGTCCTGCCGGACCTGCGCAGAAACCAGGTTTGCAGCCTGGACGCCCGCAAATAAGAGAAAAACGATTGAAGCGAATACTTTCACGAAAGCGGCTCTCTACGTTAAGGGGCACATAATAGTTGTTCTGCGTTGGGACAACAACCGCTTACCGCCGTAAAGAAAGACTGCATCGAGATTAGGTTAACTTTCTTTCCATAGCCTGCTTAGCATGAGTTATGTAGATTTCCAATCCATCGATTCCGGAATCGAGCGCCCATCGAAGCTTATCAAACGCTCGGAGAAGTAAAAGGCTCTCCAGGGTTGGTCTCATCTGTTCAAATTCAGATGGCGGCATTCCATAGCCTCCAAGAAACGATCGAATCGCAGCGTTATCAGGATCATTTTCAAGCATATTCATTTTCAACAACTGGATAAGGTCGTGATGCGGCACAATGCTGGCTTCCGCAGAACCCCAATCGACCAAATTTACTTTGCCCGATTCATCCACGATCACATTCTTCAGAGAAAGATCTCCGTGATTAAGCCCGAAGTCGAAAGACTCGCTTTTCAGGTCTGCAAAAATTGATCTGACGACTTTCGATTGAGCTTTGGTGAGTACTCCTAACACTATCAATTCATCGTCGTCATTCAGACTCTCAATATTGTAGTTGAGGTACTCAAGCCATGATTCGCGAGAATTACCTTGAGTTAGATCCTGCAGTTTCAGTCCGAACCCTGCCACTTCAATTGAATGAATCAATCTCGCAGATCTACCGAGCTGATGCCAGATATCGCTTTTAGGAAAGTAAGTATCTCTTCCTTCATCGCCGGAAATATATTTCTGGATCATGTAGGCACGTTCTTCGATTAGCCCCACATCAAGAACCTTCGCTACAGCGACTCCCAGCAAGGCAGCCTTCTCAATGCACCACTCTTCTTTTAGATACTCGTTCAAAGACTCGTTTTGATCGCTGACCCTGACAAGAAGTCTAGCGTCTGGTGCTTCCACCATATAGACCTTGTTGACGGATCCCCTTCCCACAATCGGTACGACACGAGTTTGCACGCCCTTTAAAAAAGGTGATGAGACATTCAAGACTAGTTGGAGGTCCTTACTCAGATCGATAGTGGTCCTCCCTGAGCCAGGCAACGACCTGGCCCAACTTGAACTCGTTTTGTTACGGCAGTGCTAGAACCTAAAACCTATCCCAGAAGAAAGTTGGAGATTATGAACCCTCTGTGCTCGTTGGAGAATGAACGCGGGCGTAATCCCTGGGGGGATCGAATCTCGCCTTACCGAATTACCGTGTCACCTACATCAAAGCTAAACCTTCAGAGAGCCGCGGAACCCTCTTGCTGCATAGTAAGACTCCGCACCATTGTGATAGAGGAAGACAGTATCGTAGCGACGATCACAAAAGAGAGCGCCTCCAAGTTTTCGGATAGACGAAGGTGTCATCACCCAGCTCGAGGTCTTCAAATCGAAATCGCCAAGGTTCTGCAGCTCTCTATATTGTTCTTCGGTCAAAAGTTCAATGCCCATCGAAGCTGCCATTTCGATAGCGTTGTTCTCTGGTTTATTTTCTTTCCTCGAGTCCAGCGCTTCGCGGTCGTAACACAGGCTTCTCCGGCCTTTCGGACTTTCGGCTGAACAATCGTAAAAAACGTATTCACCTGTCTTCTTATTATGGCCAACCACATCGGGTTCACCACCCGTCTTCTCCATCTCATCGAGTGACCACAGTTTTTCAGAATTGGACTCTAGCCGTGCTTGCACCTCAGCCCATTCAAGACCTTTGTGGCGAGTCATGTTTTTCTCAAAACGGGCTTTCAAGGTTCTGAGTAGTTCTTTACGTTGTTCTGGTGACAACTTCTTTTTCTTGCTGCCTATTCCTTCTTTCGCTTGTGCCATCTGTTTGTTTTACCGCCTTCAGGGAAGGACTTTCAACCATTAGTCTTTTTTGGTAGTGCCCTAATTTGAATTCGGCCCAACTGAATTAG
>Ga0310810_10005662_pt1 | contig 14010 bp, 22 predicted proteins | sample NCmetagenome_FD_207641 | JGI IMG/M metagenome (GOLD analysis project Ga0310810, IMG submission 207641) | Soil microbial communities from experimental microcosm in Duke University, North Carolina, United States - NC | ecosystem: Engineered > Artificial ecosystem > Soil microcosm > Unclassified ... | reverse complement strand
TCGCGCCCGCCGCGTCGCGTGCCGCGCCGGTCGGCCTCATCGCCATCGTCCCGCTCACCGCGGCCGACTCCGCCATGGCGCCGCCGGCCTCGCCCCGCGCACCGCAGCTCATGGTGCGCGCCGCGCGGGTCGAGACGGTCGACTCGGTCAAGCGACTGACCGAAGCGTGGGCCGCGCGACGCCTTGGGCCCGCCTGGAAGGACGAGGCCTCGGTGGCCACCAGCTCGCCGATGCGGCTCGACCAGGCCCGCCGCGGCATTCAGGTGTTCAAGATGGTGATGGGGGCGTTCGCGGGGATTTCGCTGATCGTGGGCGGGCTCGGCATCATGAACGTGCTGCTCGCGGCCGTCACCGAGCGCACGCGGGAGATCGGCATCCGGAAGGCCACCGGCGCCCGGCAGCGCGACATCCTGATCCAGTTTCTCTCGGAGTCCGTCGCCATTACCGGCGCGGGGAGCGTGCTCGGCGTGATCCTTGGACTGGCCGGCGCCTTTGCCATCACCGCCGTCATCCGCTCCACGTCCGAGGCACCGATCTATGCGGCCGTCACCTGGCAGACAGTGGCGGTGGCAGCCGCGGTCTCCATCGTCGTCGGCCTCGCGTTCGGCACTTTCCCTGCCCTCCGCGCCGCCCGGCTGTCTCCGATCGACGCGATCCGGCACGAGTAGCGCCGGCTCACCCCGGCGCCGGCTCGACGATCACGATGTAGTCCTGCGCGCTCGCGATGTCGGCGATGCGGGCCCGGAGGTGCAGCGTCACCGCGCTGCCGCCGGCACCCCGGAGTCGGACGTGCTCGATGCCCGTCGCCGCCCCCGAGCCCAGCAGTGACATCACCCGCTCCCGCTCGGCCTGGTCGGCGAAGATTCCGCTGAGCCGCGCCAGCTCCAGCGCCTCCGATCGCGAGGCGTAGCCCAGCATCGCCGCGAAGGCACTGTTGACGGCGAGCAGGTCCCCGTGCCGGTTCACCCGGCAGATCCCCGCCGGTGCCTGCTCCACCAGCGCCCGGTAGTGTTCCTCCGATGCCCTCAGTGCGTCCTCCACCCGCCGCCGCGCCACCGCGGCGTCCTTCAGGTCGGCAATCTGTTTCCGGAGACCGACGACCTCGTTGATCAGGTCCTGCTTCGGTCGATGCTCATCACGCATGGCGCCCTCGTCACTGTGCGTTGGCCTGCGGAACACGAGATCAGGTGCGCGGGTCACCTCCGGTGCTGATGTGTAAATGACTTCGACGTTCCGCGGCGGGGGCCAGACACAGGGATGCACGCATTGTGGCGCGCACAAGGGGTCGAGGTTTCGAAATGAAAAGGGCGGCGCGGGTGCGCCGCCCTGCAGTTGCAGGCGAGTCTGCAGGAGACGGACTCAGGGAATCACGTCGCTCAGCAGGAAGTCGTGGGCCCACTGGTCCGCGAACCCGTGCTGGCGAAGCACCGTCGCGATCTGCGCCCAGTGGCGGACGCCATGGTTCACGAGATTGGCGGTGATCTTGTACTTCGTGGCTCGCACCTGCCCCGCGGTCAGTGTCTCGAACGCAAGAACTTCGCGCATCGTGCGGTCGTCGGCGGTCGCGAGGAATTCGTCGATCAGGCCACGGGCCCGCTCACCGATCTCGTAGATCTGCTCCACGCCACTGGCCTCGAGCTCCTCGTAGCCCGTCACCCGCCGGCCGAGGAGGCGCTCCGCGTACCGGAGCTCCACCGCAAAGATGTGCACCACAAGGCCCCCAACCGTAGCGGTGCGTCCGGCGCCGATCGGCACGTCGAGCGCGGCGGGATGCCGGAGCAGCCACTCGCGCCAGCGTGCGGTTTCGGCGTCGCGGTAGGCCAGCAGTGTCGCGAAGGAGACTCCGTCCAGTGACGGCGAGCGGCTCATGGAAGCGACACCGCGTCCTCGGCGCGCCGCCGGGCCAGCTCGCGCTCCACCCGGGCCTGCACCATCTCGATGCCGATCCGGTTGAATCCGCCCTCGGGCAGGATGACGTCCGCGTAGCGCTTGGACGGCTCGACAAATTCCAGGTGCATCGGCCGCACGGTGGAGAGGTACTGCTGGATGACGTTGTCCATCGTGCGCCCGCGCTCGCGCGTGTCGCGGAGCAGCCGGCGGATGAAGCGGACATCGTCGCCCACGTCGACGAAGATCCTGATGTCGAACAGCTCGCGGAGCCGCGCGTCGGCGAGGAGCAGGATGCCCTCGACGATGATCACCTCTTCCGGCTCGACCCGCACGGACTTTGCGGCGCGGGTGTGGGCCGCGAAGTCATAGGTCGGCTTGTCGATGGCCTGGCCGGCCGCGAGCTGCTCGAGATGCTGCACCAGCAGCTCCGTGTCGACGGAGTCGGGGTGGTCGAAGTTGACCTGGCGCCGCTCGTCCAGCGTGAGATGCGCCAGGTCCTTGTAGTACGCGTCCTGGTCGAGCAGCACTGCGCCGCGCCCCACGGCATCGTGGATCGCGCTGGCCACGGTGGTCTTCCCGGAGCCGGTGCCCCCCACGACTGCGATGATGAGTGGACGATGCAGTGCCGGTGCCAATCAGCGATCTCCTTCGTCTCCGTGGCCTGACTTCGACCTGGTGCTGGAATGCTGCCGTGTGTCATGGCTCAGGGAGCGGCCAGTGTCGTCCTGCTCCGTGAATTCTCCCTGCGCGTTCCGACGGGTGTACCGCTTGTCACCGTTCGGCTCGATCAGCTCTCGCTTGTTGTCCCGCTTCTTGCCTGCCATGTCATCCTCCGATGCCAAGAGACTCCTGGTACCGCGGGAAGGTCCCGCGTTCGGAGTATATGCATCGGTGCATGGCGCCGTGCGTGTTCTTCGTCACACCTGGGCACTGCTCCAGCCGGCCCGCTCCCGGAGCCCGGCGATGTGTGCCGTATGGTGCGGGCCGTGCCACGCGTAGAGCGCCAGCAGCTCATCGAGCGACATGGTGGCGCTCCGCTCGGGATGAAAGAGCGTGCGGGCAAAATCGGCCGGGGCCATGGAGCGTAGCAGGATGACCCAGCGCTCGTGCAGCGCGTCGAGCAGGCGTAGCGAGACCTCGATCGGCGTGGCGGCCACATCGCCCAGCTCCGCCCAGCGCGCCTCGTCGTACGGGCGGATCGTGGGCGTCTCCTCCGTGAGCGCCAGCTTGAATCGCGTGAGCGCGTTCAGGTGACTGTCGGGGACATGATGCACCACCTGGCGGACGGTCCACCCGCCGGGACGGTACGGCGTGTCGAGCTGCGCCTCCGTCAGGCCGCGAACCGCCGCCCGGAGCGCCGAAGGTGTCCGCTCGATCCGCTCGATGCGTTCCCGCCGCGCTTCGGCCGTGGCCACGCCGTCGTACGAGAAGTTCCCGATGGGGTAACGCAGGTCGTCGGTCATCGGGACGGTTACTGCCCGGAATGCGAGCGAAAGACGAAGTAGACGGCGCCGACGATGCAGAGGCCGGCCCAGAGATAGTCCAGCTTGAGCGGCTGCTTCATGTACAGCACCGCGAACGGCACGAACACGGTGAGCGTGATCGCCTCCTGGAGGATCTTGAGCTGGCCCAGGCTGTACGTCGTGTAGCCGATCCGGTTCGCGGGGACCTGAAGCAGGTACTCGAAGAGCGCGATGCCCCAGCTCACGAAGGCCGCCACGTACCACTTGCGGTCGCTGAGGTTCCGGAGATGGGCGTACCACGCAAATGTCATGAACACGTTCGAGAGGACCAGCAGGCCCGCCGTTCGAAGGATCACCGGCATCGAAGTCGTCTCAGCGTGCGGGACGCCAGCGGCGGCAACGCATGCGTCACGCGCCGCCGCCCACGCCGTAGCGCTCGCGGAGCACGGCGATGTGGTGGCGCTCATGACCCGGGATGATCCACGCCAGGGCCCGCCCGGTCATCGGCCCGCCGCTCACGGTGCCTCCATGCAGCAGGTCGTCCTCGGCCAACCCCTCGAAGAGCGCAATGCTGGCCCGGCGCACCAATCGCCATTCCTCCACGAGCGACGCCAGCGTCCGACGATCGAAGTTCGCGGCGGCCACATAGGCGTCTTCGTCGAAGCCGGGCAGCGGCACCTGCTCCGCGCGGGCGAGCCGGAGCGCCCGGTAGCTCATGATGCGCTCGGTGTCGCTGAGGTGCCCCACGATCTCCCGGATGCTCCACTTGCCCGTCGCATACCGGTAGGTGCTCCGCGCCTCGTCCACCCCATCGAGCAGGGCGCCCGTGGACTCGAGCTGCGCCCGCATCGACGCGATCGGGTCGCCGGTTCCCGCCTCCCGGATGTACCCGGCATAGAAGGGTGCGTACTCGGCAGGATCGGGCTGGCTGATCACGGGGCCTCACGGTGTGAGCGGGTGGGGGTTTGCCAGCGATAGCGGTTCAGCTCGATGCGGCCGGCTCGCGAGAACTTCACGCCTTCCCCGCTCAGCAGGATCCGCTGGTAGCGATCGTCGTCGGGGATGGCGCGCGCCGAAACCTCGCCTCGGGCGTTGATGACGCGGTGCCACGGCACGTCGGTGTCGTCCGGCAGGCGGTTGAGTGCGTAGCCCACCTGCCGCGCCTGCCGGGCCATGCCGGCCAGCTGCGCTACCTGCCCATAGGTGGCCACGCGGCCCCGGGGAATGCGACGCACCACGGCGTAGATCCGCTCGGCTCCCGGCGTCATTCGCGCGCGCGGTCAGCGGCCCGCCGCCCGCGTCCTTCCCGCGCACGGTGCTGTTGCTCGGTCTCGGGGCGGAGCCGCGAGTAGATCGCCTGCTCCACCGGCCCGCCGAAGATGAGCACAACCAGCGTGATCGCCACCGCCAGCAGCGCCACCTGCCACTGCCCTGCCCCGCACGCGATGCCCAGGCAGGCCGAGATCCAGATCGTCGCGGCGGTGGTGAGGCCGGTGACGCTCTGGGTTTCGCGATCCCGGAGAATGACGCCGCCACCCAGAAAACCGATGCCGGTGATCACACCCTGCACCGCCCGGAGCACGCTGCCGGTGTCGGGCGGCGTGCCGGCGTTGGCCAGCACGATGCTCGTGAGGACGATCAGCGCCGCGCCGAGGGACACGAGCGCGTGGGTGCGGAGCCCGGCCGGCTTGTTCCGCAGGTCGCGATTGATCCCGAGCGCGCAGCCGATGAGCATGGCGACGGCGAGGCGGCTGGCCACCTCGCCGAATCCGCCGACGACGGCCATGCTGTTCACCGCTCAGCTCGTGCGGGCCGGCGCCGGCGCGACGTTCCGGCCACCGATCAGGAATGTGGCAATGTGCGCGCTCGTTCCCCGCTCGATCCTGAACCCGACGGCGCCCGGCTGGCCCACCGCGATTTTCGGCAACGTGGCCACGAGCGTGCCGTTCACGCCGAACTGCATGTCCGCGCCCGTCGAGTGAACGTCCAGCACCACGCGGACATTCGCCTGCCCCCCGGGGTGGCGCGGCAGGGCGTCCGTGGCGCGCCAGGGGATCAGCTCCGTGGTCACGCCGTTGCTGCGGCGCGTAATGCGGTACCGTCCGTCCGGGCCGACCTCGAAACTGAGATAGTGAGCGGCGGGCGTGCCGAGATCGTGGCCCGCCAGGATGAGGCCGGCGCCCGTTCCCGGCTCGTCGGAGAAGAGATAGATCACGGCCTGGAGCGAATCGTCGCCGCTCCACACGATGGCCGGGTCGTACACCAGGCCGGCTGCCTTTGCCGTCGCATGCCACCCGGGCGCCATGGGCGCGAACTCGACCACCGCAGCGCGCGCGGGCGCTCCCTCCGGCACGATCCGCCAGCTGCTGTCCGATTGCGCGCGCACCCCCGAGCCGGGCACGGCGCTCAGCAGCAAGGCGAGCCCCGCGGTTGCGAGGCGGACATTGCGTGTCGCGTGATGCATCATGGCCTCCCCGGACGCCGCGACCAGACCGAGGCGAGCGCCTTCGTGAGCGCCTGCCTCAGCTGGTGCATGTCGGAGTCGCTGATGTTCTGGCCGGTGTAGCGATCGGAAAGCGTGCCCGTCCACTCGATCGCCGCGGGCTGATCGGGCGAGGGACGAAACTCCAAGTTGATCCACTGTTCCCGCGCATCCCACAACAGCACCAGCTCCTCGCTGCCGCGCCGCCAGCGCGCAACCCGCCCCCCGAACGCGCCCCGCCCCGGCTCCGGCGCTTCCACGAAGCCGCGCGAGGCAGCCCCTTCTTTCACGGCGTTGGTGAGGTCGGTGAACAGCTCGTCGAGGGAGGCCATGGGATCCGGAATAGGGTCACGGACAGGGGACGGCATGGCGCTACATTGGACCGCAACAACACCAACCGGGATCCATCATGCGCAGTCGCTTCATCGCACCCGCATCAGCCGCCCTGCTCGCCGCACTGCTGGCCGCTCCGTCGGCGCTCGACGCCCAGCATCGCTGGCTCGCCGCCGCCGCCGGCGGCTATGCCACCCAGCTCGACCATGGAAGCTTCGACCACGGCTCGCTGTCGCTCCAGGGCTCTCTGCTCCGCCCCATCGGCCGGACGCTGTCGCTCGGTATCGAAGGCGGGTGGTCGCGGCACGACCGCCTGCACCAGCATTTCGAAGGCGAAGACTTCGGCGGTGTCCTGGTCAATCGGGACTGGGACCGCGTCAACGACGCGTGGCACGTGGGCCCCGTCCTCCGGTGGACCCCGTCTCAGCGCTCCCTGAGCCCGTTCGTCGAAGCGGGCATCGGGCTGTACGGCCTGCACGAGACCAACACCTATCGGACCGTGCGGCAGGACAATGGTCAGCCGCTGGACGGATTCAATCGCTCCGATTCCCGCACTCCCGTAGCCCCGGGCGTGAGCCTGGGCGCAGGCCTCGACTACTTCCCGTCCGGCGGGCGGCTCGGGTTGGGCATAGCGGCCCGCTTTCGCGGCGCCGCCCGGCCCTATGACGACACCATCCTGGGCGTCGGCTTCATCGCGCTCCAGGCCGGCGTCACCATCCGCTGAGCGCCGGCCCTGGCCAACCCGCGCTCAGCGTCGCGTTCCGATCACTTCGAGCACCCGCTCGGCCACCGCATCGGCCGCCACCAGCACCAGCTCCGCGGCCGATCGGGCCGTACGCACCAACTGACGGACGGCGGAGTTCCGGCGGTGGACGATGGGGCCATGGGCGCCAGGTGGCGCCACCAGGCTCTTGCTCGTCCGGACTACGGGAAGATGACTGTCCATGGCGTCTCTCCTGTGATACCGGAAGCTATCCCGGTCCCGCGGGTTCGCCACCAGGCGGCCGGTCCAGGAGCCGGGCCACATGCTCGGGCGTCATCCCGATGTCCCTGAGGATGTCGTCAGTGCTGGGCCGCGCGAAGTCGGCTCGACGCGCCTCGAAGATGAGCTCGTACGCATGCGCCGCGCCCAGGGCCTGCTGCTGAAGCAGCCGCCAGCCGCTCTCGTTGATGAACAGCCGCGCCGCGTGCTCCAGCGATTCGAAATGGTTTTCGGTCCACCGACGGTCCCGCGGGTGCCAGAACCGGCTGATCAGCCTGCTGCCCGGTGGCGCCGCCGGGTCCCGGACCGGGTCCACCTCGCGCGTCGTTACCACGACCAGATGAGGCCGGCCGGCCGGCTCCTCGGCGGCGGTGGCCGTCTCTGGGGCCGTAGCCGGCTCACGCGCATCGGACGGGCTCATCGACTGGTCGCGTCGTTCAATGCGTCATGCCCTGCGTCATGCCCTGGGCGTCGCACGCGGCATCCGCCGGATCGGGCGCGCCGAATCGCGAGCGGATGAGCCGCGGATGCCGACCCGGCTCCCGCACCAGCACGAAGAGCGTGGCATACTCGTTCCGGCAGAGCTCTGGCAGTGACGGCCCGCCCAGCGCCGCAATGATGGCGGGAATGGTGTTGCTGTGCTCGACCACGAGCACCGCATCTCCCGCCCGCCTGGCCCGGATCTCGGCGGCCACGGCCCGCGCGTGGGCCAGCGAGTCGCCCCGCACCGGGACGATCTTCACCCGGAGCCTGTGCGCCGCCGCGGCCGGAGCGGCCGTTTCCTGCGTGCGGGTGAACTCCGTGGCCAGTACGGCGTCGAGTCTCGTGGCCGAGAGCGCCTGGGCCAGCGCGGCGGCCCGCGCCACGCCGGCGGGTGACAGCGCCGGATTGGCGGCCGGCTCCGCCGCCTTCTCGCCGTGACGGGCCAGAATGATGATGGTCGCCTGCGCGTGCAGCGACCGGGCAGGCACAACGGCGATCGGCGCCGCTGCCAGGAGGAGAGCGAGACGCATGCGCCCTAGTCGGTGGGGCATGAAAGCCGGATCCTCCGTCCGTTGCTCATCTCGTAGAACTCCGCGCACAGGCGCCCGCCCTGCTGGACGATCCGGTTCCCGACGTCGCGGCTATGGAGGAATTCGCCGATGGACGTGTGGCCGCTGCCGTCCCAGTCCATCTCGCGCCAGGTGTACCCCATCCGCCACGCAGCCACGCCATACATGAAGACGAGTGCCGCGAGCAGCGCCGCGGGAAACGCCAGCGCGTACAGGATCCCCCGGGTCCACGTCAGCGGCTCGAAAAGCGCCTGGCGATGGCGTTTCATCGGGCAGTCGTGTCCGAGCCGACTTCGAAGGTAATGGGCGCGACCGGCACGCACGGAGACTCGAGCTGGATCAGCGTGAGTCGCCTGCCGTCCCGGACAAAACGGGCGGCCAGCTCCGCCGCGCCCGAGCACCGCTGCATCGCCGCCGTGGTGAACCAGGTGCGGGTGACGGTGTCGCCCCGCTGGGCCCGGTTCCGGGTCTCGGTGGCGGAGATCCACCCCCGAACCATCGCAGGGTCCCGGCGCGCGGCCCGGAGCGCCCATGCCGTTGCCTCGGCCGTAGCGCCGGCGCTGATTGCGCCGGCCGAGTCCGCGGCAAGGGCCCGCTGAAGTACCCGCTGCGCCAGCGCCCGCTCGGAGGGGTCCATCACCGGTCCTCGATCCACGTTGGAATAGAAGGTGAGCGACCGCCACATCGCGAGCGCGGCCAGCGCGGTCACGATGGCGAGGACCCCGCCCCGGGTCATGACCGCTTCGCGCCTCGCCGGGCCACGGCCTGGAACGCCAGCCAGACGAAACAGAGCGTGGCCGCCATGAAGCCGACGGCGCCCGCGACAACGGCCGCGCGGACCAGCGGCACCGACCCGCGGGTCGCCCCGACCCACGCGACCGTAAAGGACAGTATCATGACACCGACACTCCATCGAAGTGCCCGCGCAACGCTCCGAAGCCTCGCGGCAAATGGAGTGGCCGTTGGCAAGCTCTGCTGGCTCATGGACTTCTCCTGGCGGTGTCCGTGGACTGTCGCGCCACTGTCGATCTAATGGCTGCGCGGATGTCCGCCGTCCAGCCGGCGGCATCCTCGGGCGGCTCGAACGACCAGATTTCCGCGCGCTCGCCGGTGCCCTCACGGATCCGGACCCGTGCCCCGGAGCGCTCCACGCTGTACCGATCGGCATGGCCCGGCCGGATGTCGAAGCCCACTTTGTCGTTCTTGTGAATCAGCACCGAGCTGTGCGTCACGACGATCGATGCCCGCCGGTCTTCCCATCCGGCGTTGCTGCGGCCCGCGCCGAATGTATACCTGAAGGTGAGGTCGTCGGCGCGGCGGGTGACACCCTCGGCATTGAGGCGGGATGCTGTTTCCGGTGAAAGCTTGCCGGTGGGCCCGTTCCGGCACCCGGCGACAACGACCAGCGAAAGGATCGCACCACGGCAGATTTTCATTGAATGCCCGGGTAGCTCAGCCGTTGGTCAGACCGAGCCTGCTAGTGGTAGTCAGGGAAACTACCTGGTGCCCTCCAGCTTCGATCCGCTCTCGCCCGCCCTGCTCCCGGTCCACCACGGCGAGGACTCCGAGCACGTGACCGCCGCTTGCTTCGAGGATGTCGATCGCCTGCAGCGCGGACCCGCCAGACGTGATCACGTCCTCGACGACCACGACGGAGTCGCCGGGACGGAAATTCCCTTCGATGGCCCGGCGGGTACCGTGCTGTTTGACGTCCTTCCGGACACTGAACGCGTCCATTTGCCCCGCCCTGCCGAAACTTGCTGCCGCGATGGCATACGCTACGGGGTCGGCGCCCATGGTGAGCCCGCCGACCCCGTTCGGGTGCCATCCGGATTGTTCGATTGCCTGGAGGCCAGCCTGACCGATGAGCCGCAGTCCCTGGGCCGACATCGTCGTGATCCGGCAGTCAATGTAGTACGAGGAGCGCTGCCCGGAGGCCAGGATGAATTCGCCGCGCTGTACCGACCGCGCGAGCAGGAGCTGCTCGAGCGCGGTCTGCTCGGTCAAGCGCCGCCCTTCTTGAAGAGCGAGGAAAGAAAACCGCCCTTCTTCTTCCCATCCTGGTCCACCGCGGCGCAGAACATCTTGGCGAACTCCTCGACCGTCCGGCACCGCTTCGAGAGGTCGCGCTCAAGGCCGCACATGACGGCGGACTCGATGGCCGGCGAAAACTTCATCCCCTTGGTCGCCTGGTTGAGCGCCGTGGGCTGCTGTGATAGTAGTTGCTGAAACAACTCTCTCGGGCTCTTTCCCGCGAAGGGCAGGGCGCCGGTCAGCAAATAGTACGCGATCGTCGCCAGGCTGTAGACGTCCGCCTGTTCGCTCACCAGCTCGCCGCTGAGGGCCTCGGGCGCCACGTACTGGAGGGTCCCGACGAAGAATCCGGCCCGCGTCAGCCGCTCTTCCGCGTCCACTTCGGCGTCTCGCGCGATACCGAAGTCGAGCAGCTTCGCCTCCTGGGTGGCCGGATTGTACATGATGTTGGCCGGCTTCAGGTCGCGATGGATGATGCCCGACTTGTGCGCCGAGGCGAGCGCCGCACCGATCTGTTCGACCACGCGCGCCACCACCGGCGGCGCCAGGTTGCCCGACCGGTTGACGAACTGCTCCAGCGGCTCACCCTCGGCCCACTCGAGCGCCAGGTAGTGCACACCGTCCGATTCGCCGTAGTCGTAGGTGCGGACGATGTTGGGATGGGAAACGCGCTTGCCGAATTCCGCTTCCCGCAGGAAGCGCTTCACGGCAACCGGATCCTGCGCCAGCCGCGGGCGCAGGACCTTCACCGCGGCGAGGCCTTTTTCCGGGTGTTCCGCGCGATAGACGTCTGCCGTGCCGCCCTCGCCGATGTGCTTGAGAAGCCGGTAGCCGGCGACGGTGCGTCCGACGAAATTGTCCGAGGTCATTGGCCTGCCAAGCTACCGAATTCCGCATCCCTCAGCAAGTTCGGGATTTACGCGGCCGTGCGGTGTGAGATATGTGCTTGACGGTGGAGCGCGGCCGTCACTAACGTAACGCCGGTGCAGGGTGCTGGCGGCCGAGTCTCCCACCGAGGGGGTTTGTGTGACGTGTCGAATGGCCCTCAGTGGGCTCCTGACCGCCGGCGCGCTCGTCGGCTGTGGAAGCTGGAGCAGGGTAGGGAGCACCAACGATCAGGTCCGCCCCAGCGAATCGCTCACCCAGTTCCTGAACGTCCAGGCCTACTACAAGCGGCTGGGCCGCCTGGCCGCCGGCGACCCGGTGCCGTTCGTCGGCACGATCGCCTCGGCCGCGGGAACGGGCGATACCACCATTGCGCTCGTGGCGCTCTCGCTCGAGAACCGGGCCTTCAGCTTTCAGAAGGAAGGCAACAGCTTCGCCGCCCGGTACCACGTGGACATCACGTTCACGCGCCCCGGCGTACCCGCCGTTACCGTCGGCCGCGACCAGCTGGTCCGGGTGCCGACCTTCCTGGAAACCCAGCGGGCCGACGAAAGCGTGCTGTTCCAGCAGGTGTTCCGGCTGACCCCCGGCCCGTATCACGTCACCGTCAAGCTGCGGGATCCGACCAGCGGCAGCACGTCGAGCGCCGAGCTCGACTACACCGCACCGGCATTCACGCCGGGCACCACCACGCAGCCGATCCTTGCCTATCAGGTCCGCGGTCGTGCCAGCCGCTCCGACACGCTCTCGGTCGTCATCAATCCGCGCGGTACAGTTGCGTTCGGTGGTGATACGCTCCTGGCCTACATCGAGGGCTACGATTTCCCGGCGGCCACACGGGTCCCGTTCGAGGTGCGGACGGAGACGGACAGCGTCGTCTACCGCGACTCGCTCGAGTTCCACGGCGGCCGCGCGGTCGAGAGCCAGGTGCTGCGCCTCAGGCCCGACAGCATGGCGCTCGGCGAGCTCAAGCTCGTCGTGGGGCAGGGAAGCGCGGCGCGGCAGACGTCCGCGCTCGTGTCCTTCTCGACCGCCTGGGTGGTCACCAACTTCGACGATATGCTGAGCCTTCTCCGGTACTTCGGCCACCAGTCGGCGCTCGATTCCCTCCGGAAGGCGCCGCCGGCCGCCCGGCCCGCGCTCTGGCGCTCCTTCTACCACGCCACCGACCCGAACGAGGCCACGCCGGAGAACGAGGCACTCAACGCCTACTTCACCCGCCTTGCCATCGCGAATCAGCGCTTCCGCGACGAGGGGACGGCGGGCTGGCGCACCGACCGCGGCGAGGTCTTCATCACCCTGGGCGAGCCCGACGAGGCCTACGAGACGACCCCGGGCCAGGTGGGGGGCCGGGTGCTGCGCTGGACGTACATCAACCAGCGCGTCACGCTCTACTTCATCGACGAAACCAGTTTCGGGCGCCTCCGGCTCACGCCGGCATCACGGGCCGATTTCGAGCGGGTGCGCGGGAGGATTCAGCGGCTGGCCGATTAGTTAGCTTTCCGCATGGCCCCGCACGATCCACCACAGCTCTTTCTCATCGACGGTTATGCGCTGATCTACCGCGCCTTCTTCGCGATGATCTCGCGCCCGCTCCGGACGGCCAGGGGGGAAAACACCTCGGCCGCGTGGGGCGTCGTCAATTTCCTCCTCCGCCTCCGCGAGAAATACCAGCCCGATTACATCGCCTGGGTCAACGACGCGGGCGTCTCCTTCCGCTCCGAGCGCTACGCCGACTACAAGAGCACCCGCCAGAAGCTGGGGCAGGAGCTCCAGGCCGACTTCGACCGATCGGTCGAGCGCATCTGCGAGCTGCTGGACGCCTTTCGCGTGCCGATCCTCGCCGTGCCCGGCTACGAAGCCGACGACGTGATCGGCACGCTGGCCACTCGCGCGGCCGGCGCGGGCCTCCAGGCCGTGATCGTCTCGGGCGACAAGGATTTCTACCAGCTCATCGCGCCCGGCGTCTCGCTCCTGAATCCGGGGCGCGGCGGCCCCGCCGCAGTAGACGAGGTGTGGGTCGACGAGTCCAACGCCACGGAGCGGCTCGGCGTCCCGCCCGCCCGCGTGACCGATTTCCTGGCCCTCGTCGGCGACACGTCGGACAACGTGCCCGGGGTGAAGGGGATCGGCGACAAGGGTGCGCTAAAGCTCATCGCCGACTACGGCGATCTCGAGCACATCCTGGCGAATGCGTCCAGCGTGAGCGGCAAGCGGCCGCGCGAGGCGCTGCTGGCGCAGGCCGACGCGGCCCGCCTCTCCAAAGAGCTGGTCACCATCCAGCTCGACGTGCCGGTCGAATTCGATCTGGAGCGCCTCACCCTGGCCGAGCCGGACCGCGACGCGGTGGTGCGCCTCCTGAGCGAGCTGGAGTTCTACTCGCTAGCCCGGCGCTTCACCGGACCGGGCGAAGCCGTGGAGGAGCCCGGCGCCCAGCCGGTGCCGACCGCGTCAGACTGGCTGGAGCTCGACACGTCGCCCGCCTGCGAGTGCGTCGTGATCGACGATCCAGCAGAAATCCCCGCCCTGGTCGCGCGCCTTCGGTCGGCACCACTGGTGGGCCTGGACACCGAGACCAGCTCGCTCGAGCCGCACGAGGCCGACCTCATCGGGCTCTCGCTCGCGGCCAGTCCATCCGAGGTGTGGTACCTGCCGTTCGGCCACCGGACCCGCGGCGGGGAGCTGGCGGCGCCGGCCCCGGTCCGGAACCTGCCGCCGATCGCCGATCCCGCGCTGGCCCCGCTGGCCGATCTGCTGCGTGACCCTGCCGTGCCCAAGGCCGGTCACAACATCAAGTACGACTGGCAGGTGCTCCGGCGCGCCGGCGTCGAGCTCGCGGGGGTCGCATACGATTCGATGATCGCGAGCTTTCTGCTCGATCCGGGTCGA
>Ga0310810_10005660_pt1 | contig 14012 bp, 13 predicted proteins | sample NCmetagenome_FD_207641 | JGI IMG/M metagenome (GOLD analysis project Ga0310810, IMG submission 207641) | Soil microbial communities from experimental microcosm in Duke University, North Carolina, United States - NC | ecosystem: Engineered > Artificial ecosystem > Soil microcosm > Unclassified ... | reverse complement strand
TCTCGAAGAGGGCAAGGGCAACGCCGACATGGCCTTTCGCGCCGCGCGCCGCGCCCTCGACGACGCCGGCGTAGATCCCCAGGATCTTGACGCGATCATCATGGGCACCGTCAGCTCCGATTATTTGATGCCGAGTTCGGCCTGCGTCCTGGAAGATCTGCTCGGCGCACGCAACGCCTTTTCTTTCGACGTGGGCGCGGCATGCTCGGGATTCATCAACGCGATCTCGGTCGCGGATTTATTTATTCGGTCGGGCAAAGCCGAAAAAGCGTTGGTCGTCGGCTCCGATACGCTCAGCCGCTGGCTCAACTGGCAGGATCGCAGCACCTGTATTCTTTTCGGTGACGGCGCGGGCGCGGTGGTTCTTGGCGCGTCGGAAAATGGCGCGGGTATTCTCAGCACCAAATTGCGCACCGATGGATCCTATGTGAAGACGCTCTACGTTCCGGCCGGCGGCTCGCGCAAACCGACCACGGTGCAAACTGTGCGCGACAACGAGCACACGATCACGATGAACGGCAAGGAAGTTTTCAAGATCGCTGTGCGCTCGATGGAAGAGATCAGTCGCCAGGCACTGGCAGAGGCAGGCGTCGCGATAGAAGATGTTTCACTCGTCATCCCACACCAGGCCAATCGCCGGATCATCGTGGCGCTCGCTGAACGCCTCGGCGTGCCGATGAGCCGGGTGATGGTCAATCTCGACAAATACGGCAACACTTCGGCGGCGTCGATTCCCGTCGCCCTGGACGAAGCAAAACGCCAGGGACGGATCAACCCCGGCGACATCGTGCTTCTCAACGCCTTCGGCGCCGGCTTTGCTTGGGGCGCCGCGGTAGTGAAATTCTAACCGCCCCGCGCGGGCTTCAATTTCCCTGATATTTTCGTGTCATGTCCCGCTGGAGCGCTTGCAGCTTCGGCGAGAATTCTACGGGGTAGCTTCGCGGCTGGCGGATCGATTTAATAGCTGGCGGAAGGGAGGTGAATTTCGCGGCGAAGCGCGCGCGACTTTCGTTTAGCGAAGGACTCAGCGCGGTGCGTTTGCCCGCGCGCATCACTTCGCGCAGTAATTTATCGCCGTCCAGATCTTCGCCGCGCAGGCCGATCGTATCACGCGCGAAAATTCCTGCTTCGTCGCGCCGCCGAAATACCTGCTTTCGTCCGGGCAGGGATACTTTGCCGGTGCTCAACTTGAGCACCGGACGATTCTGATATTCCACCAGTTTGTAGGACATGTCCGTCCACGGCGCATCGCCCGACGTGCCCATCTTGGTGCCGATGCCGTAGCTGTCGAAGGGCACCTGCGCGGCGCTGAAGTCGGCGAGATCGTATTCATCCAGGCCGCCGCTGCCAAAAATTTTCAGCCGGGGGAAACCGGCTTCATCGAAAATCTTTCGTGCCTGGCGCGCCAGCTCGGGCAGATCGCCGCTGTCGATGCGCGCGCCAATCAGTTGCTCCCCGCGCGTCGCCATCTCCTTGGCAACCTCCACCGCGTGGCGTGCGCCCTGAAGCGTGTCGTAGGTATCAATGAGCAGGATCGCGCCGCGCGGAAAGGTCCGAGCGTAAGCGCGAAACGCGTCGATCTCGCGCTCGAAGCTCGACACGAAGGAGTGCGCCATGGTGCCGACGATCGGCATACCGTATTCTTTGCCGGCCAAAACGTTGCTGGTGCCGGCGAAGCCGGTGAGATAGCTGACCCGCGCCACTTTCATGCCGGCGTCGGTGCCATGGGTGCGCCGAAGCGCGAAATCTACGATGGGTCGGCCGCCCGCGGCATCGACACAGCGCGCGGCTTTGGTGGCGATGAGCGTCTGGAGATGGAGTTGATTGATGATGAAAGTCTCGGCGATCTGGGCCTGGATGACCGGCGCGGTGACTTCCAGGATCGGCTCGTCTTTGAAGAATATTTCTCCTTCGGGGATGGCCCAGACGTCGCCGCTGAAACGAAGCCCGGAAAGATAATTCAAAAAATCCTCGGAAAACTGTCCCTGTCGTGCGAGGTATTCGATGCCGGCGCTGTCGCAGGCGAAGTTTTCCAGGTAGTCCAGGACATCCTTCAAACCCGCTGCGACGAAATAGCCACGATCAGGAGGGTAAGAACGAATAAACAGGCTGAAGGTTGCATCCCCGAACTGGCGCTCGCGAAAATAGCTCTGCGCCATGGTTAGCTGGTAGAGGTCAGTCAAAAGAGTTAAATTTATTTCAGTAGGCATAAAGATTTCGGTTAAGCGCGAGTTTAGTGAAATCAGCCCGGCGAGTAAAGCTCCAAGGGCGCGCTGTAGTTGATTTATCTCCACCATTTTGTTAAGGATTTTTCGTGCGGGTCGCGCTTCATCAGCTATCAACAGGAGGACGTTCATGTTCACCGACAAAGTCGACTTGAAAGACTTCGAAAAGCAGGATCCGGAGTATCAGGACCTATTGCGCCGCGTGCTCGCCATTCAGGCGGATTGCGAGATCGGCGGACCCAACCTTTACGTCAAACACATCCTCCCAAGCGCGCCAACCAAACTGGACCAGCTGATTGTTGCGCGCACGGCGGCGGAGGAAATGGATCATTTCCGCAAGATGGCCCGCTTGGCAGGTGACGTCGGCGTGGATGTAGCCTACACGCTTAGCCGCCCCAATCAGGAACGCTATGTGGAAGCGTTCCGCGGCGAAATCAAGACCTGGGAAGATTATGCGGTGTTTGGTTTCTTGGTCGACCGCGTCGGCCGATTCCAGCTTGAAGAGTTTCTCGACTGCAGCTATCGGCCGCTGGCCAAGGTGGTCGAAGATCCGGACATCATCCGCGAGGAGGAAGGCCACGTCGACTTCGGCACTAACGCGTCGGCTGAGTTCGCGGCGAAGGGCGGCGAGTCGAAAGAACGGATTCAAAAGGCGGTGGATTACTGGTACGTCAAAGGCCTCGACATGTTCGGCAACTCCAAGTCCTACCGCTCCGAGCGCTACATGTTCTGGGGATTGAAGCGCCGTCCCAACGCGGTGGCGCGTCAGCAGTACAAGGATGAGATCGATGCGCTGATCTTGAAGATGGGTCTCACGCTCCCCGATCCCAACAAGGGCCGGCTTTACACATAAGCAAGAGGAAGTTATGGAACCAGCACCTAACACAGACGCTTTGGATCAGCAGTTTAAAGAATTCATTCAAGCGCTGAAGAAAGCCGTGGGCGCCGGCATACCGCATCTCAAGGACGATCCGAAGATCGTTGATCAGTCGATCGCCGACTGCAAGGAGATCTTGGACGTCGTGATGGAAGGCAATGTGAAAGAGTGGCTTGCCTGAGCCGTCTTCAACATCGCGTCCGTCAAAGGTTTATCAAAGGCGCCTGGATTTTCTAGGCGCCTTTGTGTATCAGCGGCCGTCGCGCCGCTGCTCTAGGGGAGAACGAAACATTGAACGTTATCGTCTGCGGTAAAGTGATTCCCGCCAGCACGGTCACCATCGAGATTGATCCGAATACCAGACGCATGGTGCGCAAAGGCGTGCCGCACGAGCTCGATCCGGCGGCTGCCAGCGCGGTGGAGGAGGGGCTGCGTCTCACTGAAAAGCATGGGGGCACGGTGACCCTCATCACCATGGGTACCAGCGACGCGACCATCGGCATTCGCAACGCGTTGGCGATGGGCGCCGCTTCCGCTGTTCATGTGCTGGATGACGCAGTCGCCGGCTCCGACACCTTGGCAACGGCAAAAATCCTCGCGGCAGCCATCAAGAAACAGCCCTTCGATCTGATTCTCTGCGCCACCGAGAGCAGCGACAGTTATTCGGGCATCGTGCCCGGACAGGTTGCGCATTTTCTCGGCGTTCCGCCCGTGACCTTCGCCAAGGAGATCGCCGTTGAAGGCGAAAAAATTACGATCAAGCGGCAAAGCGAGACCGGTCACGATATCGTCGAATCGACTCTGCCGGCGTTGGTGAGTTGCAGTAGCGGTATCAACGAACCGCGCTATCCGCAGCTCAAAGGCATCATGGCGGCGAAGAAAAAAGAGATCAAAGTCTACACCGCTGCCGATCTCGGTCTGTCGCCGGATGAGGTCGGAGAGAAGGGCGCGCGCGAAAAAGTTCTTGCCATCGGCCGGCCGCCCAAACGACAGGCCGGCAAGGCGGTGACCGACGAAGGCGAAGGCGGCAAGCAAATCGCCGACTTTCTAGCAGAAATCAAGGTGATCTAAGTGGCGGACACAATCTGGGTATACGCGGAGATCAACGAAGACAAAGTCACCACCACGTCGTTGGAGATGCTCGCCAAGGCGGCGGAAGTTGGCAATGCCGAAGCGATCCTGCTCGGGCCAGCGTCCGACGAAGCAGTGCAAACGTTAGCCAAGCATGGCGCGAGTAAAATTTATCGCTCCGCCGATGCGGTCTACAAAGATTATCTGACCTTGCCCGCAGCGGAAACGCTCGGTACGTTGATTCAAAAACACCATCCCGCCGTGATGCTGTTTGCATCGAGCTACGTCGGCCGCGATCTGGTTGCCAACCTGAGCGCGCGGCTCGATTGCGGCGCCATCACCGACGTGGGCGATTTTCAGGTCAAGGACGGCACGGTGGAGGCGACCATTCCCGCCCTGGGCGCGAGCTACCAGAACACCAGTACGCTCGTGAACCAGGGCACGAAACTGCTCGTCGTGCGGCCGAAATCCTTCGAGCCCAAGCTCAATGAGAAACCGCTTAACATCGAGGAAATTCCGGCCGCCTCTGACGCGGGACTGCAAAAAGTCCATATGAAAGAGCGCGTGGTGGTGAAGCGCGAAGGCCCATCTCTCGAAGGCGCGAAGATCGTCGTTTCCGGCGGGCGCGGCCTCAAGGGCGAAGAGCAGTTCTCCATACTCAAGGATCTCGCCGACGCGCTCGGCGGCGCCGTCGGCGCGAGCCGCGCAGCCGTCGATGCCGGCTGGGTGCCCTACGCCATGCAGATTGGCCAGACCGGCAAGACCGTCAAACCCGATGTTTACTTTGCCGTCGGCATTTCCGGCGCGGTGCAGCATCTTTCCGGCATGAAGACTTCGAAATACATCATCACGATCAACAAAGATCCCGAAGCGCCGATCTTTCAGTATTCCGACTTCGGCGTGGTCGGCGATCTCTTCAAGATCGTGCCGCAATTGATTGCAGAGCTCAAAAAGCGCAAGGGCGGCTAGATCAGGTCTGTTTCGCAAGAGAATTCTTGAAAGGGCGCGATTCATCGCGCCCTTTTTTGTGGGGCCCCAACTGTTCCGGTAACTGGCGCGCAAATAAGAGCTAGCAACCCACGACCACAAAGGAGAGCCGTTTTGTTGGGGCAGCTAATAGCTTAGAATCGGCAAATTTCATCCGGTGAATTCGGGAGGTGTGAAGTATGCGGTTCGGCATCGAATTCGGCAGCTACCCGGGAGACTTGGATCCCCAAGAAGTTTGCGAGCAGGTGACTTTGCGCGCGGAGGTCGCGCACAAAAACAACTTCGAAGGCTTGTTTGTCGCGCAGCATTATCTCACCGGGCCGGAGGCGGCAATTCTTCAGTCGATTCCTTTGCTTTCGTATTTGGCCGGCCGTGTGCCCGGCATGTACCTCGGCACGTCGATCTTTCTGCTACCGCTGCACCATCCTTTGATGGTCGCCGAATATCTTTCGACCTTGGACAATCTCTCAGGGGGAAAAGTGCTGTTCGGCGTCGGTCAGGGTTACCGCGAAAAGGAGTTCTATTCGTTCGGCATCGACAAGCGCGAGCGCCGCGGCCGGCTGGTCGAGGGGCTCGAGGTGATTCGCCGGCTCTGGAGCGAAGACTCGGTCACGTTCCACGGCAAGTATTTTCATTTGGAAAAAGCAACCTGTCTGCCCAAGCCGCGGCAGCGGCCGAGGCCGCCGATCTTGCTCGGCGCCGATTCGGTCGACACCGTTGCCCGCGTGCCGGAGGTAGCGGACCACTGGATCGCCAGCCGACGCCATTCGAAAGGCTTTCTGCGCGAGGCGCTGCCTGTCTATAAAGCGGCGCTGGAAAAGCAGGAAAGAGAATTCAAAGGATTGTTCATTTTTCGCGATCTTTGCATCGCCGACTCGACCCGCGAAGCCGAGGAGCGCATCCGCGAAGGCTACGAGCGGCGCTATCAGCGCTATCAGCAGTGGGGCCAGCCGGGCGAGCGCTACGATCTTGGGTTCGAAGAGCTGAAGCGCGATCGGCTGATTCTTGGCAGTCCCGCGGAAGTGGTCGAGCAGGTGTTGTCCTACCACGAGGAATTTCGCACTGAAGTGATGTGGTTCATGGTCGACTGGCCGGGCATAGATCCCCGCTTCACGCTCGAAACCATCGAGCGCTTCGGCGCGGAAGTGATCCCGCAAATTAAAAAGCGATTGCCGGAAAGTCCGCTGCCGTAAGATTCGGGTTAGAGATTGACCTAACGGTTTTTCGGCTGGAGCGCGGCTTCCTTTTCCAGCTCCTGGACAAGGGAAAGATCGACGAAGCTCGCGGGATTGGCACCGGCGGCTTCGCTGCCGAGGCCCTTCAGTAACCCCTTCACGCCTTCGAGATCGATGGCGATATTTTTCTGCAGGTGCTTCTGGCCGTAGCCGCGATAAACTTCATTGAGGATTTCCGGATCATCGACCCGGACGTATTTGGCCAAAACCTTCAGCGCGGCATTTTTGTCGCCGCGCGTTTCTTGAACCGCTTCGTTGTAAGCGCGCAGAACGCGCAGCACGGTGTCGCGATTGCTTTTGATGAAAGATCGTCGCGCGCTCAGCGGCGAGTTGATGTAAGGAATGCCGTAGTCGGCAATATCGACCAGTTCGCGCAAACCCATTTTTATGCCGCGCAAATTGCTCGGCGCGGAAATCACACCGGCATCGACGAAGCCCTTGTTAACCGAAATCAACAACTCCGGCATGCCGCCGCGGATACCCAAGATCGCTACATCTTTGTTGCGCTGCAAACCCCAACGCTCGAGCAGCAGGCTAAGCACCAGATCGGGCGAGTCGCCGAGGTTGGTGACGCCGATTTTTTTGCCCTTGAGATCTTCGGGACGGCGGATTTCCGGCCGCGTCATCAACGAGAACACTGCCACGTTGATCGTGTTGGCAATGATCGCGAGGTCCGCGCTGCGGAGGGTCGAACGCACGACGGCGGGCGGCGAGGCGCGGACAAACTGAACTTCGCCGGCGAGCAGCGCCTCGATGGCGACGCCGCGGATGTACGCGAGCTCGACATCGACGCTGTATTTGTCGAAGAGCTTGCGCTCCTTGGCGACCCAGAGCGGCAGCATAGCGCCGCTGATGGAGCTGTAAGCGATGCGCAGCGGCGCGGCGTCCGCCGGTGGCGCGCCGATCCAAGCGGCGAGCGCGAGGACAGCAACCAGACGCGCGGGGAATTTCATCAAGTCGGAAAGGAGGCTTCACCGTTGGTGGCCTGCGCCACGCCGTTCGCGGTCATGCCCTGGACGACATAGTTCATGTAAATGCAGTCGGCCATCACCCGGCGCATGTTGTTTTTCATCAGCTGCGCGTTGATGCACGCTTCCTGTAACTCTTTGGTGTCGGCGTATTTTTTCAGGACTTCCTTTCGAATCAACCCGTGCTCGACGTCGACGTCGGCATGCAGCTTGTAAAACCTCAAAGCATCGTCGGGCACCCACTTATAGTGCTTGCGAAACGTGTCGAGATCCCGCGTCATCGCTTTGGCCGTGTCATCGCCTTCGGAAACAGCGACGCCGAGCAGCCAGGAAGTCTTGAACGCTGCGGTGGCGAAGCTGTCGACGGCGAACTTGACACCGTAAAGCGGCTCGGAGCTCTTCACGAACTCGCGATCCATGCCGAGGCCGACGCAGACGTCAAGCCAATACTCCGGATGCGGCTTGCCGGACTTGCCGATCAAATCCTCGCCTTCCTCTTCGATCGCCTTCGGCAGCCACATGCGGCGCACGTCGACGTGCGGGCAATTGTACAGAATCGAATACTCTTTGATCGGCACTTGCTTGGTAAAATAGTAGCGCTCCTTGCCCCAGCCCTGCAGTTGCTCACGCGTGCATTTACCAGCGCGGAAGATCGCTTCCCAGGGATGGGCCGCACGCTGATGATCCTGGCGATTGGCTTCGACGAAAGTCTGAATGAATTCATCGGGGCCGAGCTTGCGATCGAGAGTGAACATGAAAACAATTCCTTTCGCTGAACTAACAGGCGCAGTTTGCTGTATCGCTACGCAAATTTCACGATCGTCAAGACTGAAGGTCTTCGCGATAGTGGCCGATGGCGTCCATCAGCGGCTTGTCGGACATCACGAAGAAGATCGCCGGATCCTTGGACGTGTTTTCGTGGCGGTGCGAATTCCACAGCGGCACGACGAAAGAGTCACCCTGCTCCCATTCGTAGCGCTGATCGCCGACGTAGCTGACCCCGCTGCCGCGCCAGACGTGATAGATCGTCGTGCTTGTGTGCCGGTGGCTTTTGGTTTTCTCTCCGCCGCGCAGCATATGGATCTGGCAAGCCATGGTCGGCAACGTCGGCCCGCCGGTCACCGGATTGGCGTAATCCAGAACGATGCCGTCGTAAGGATCGCCGGGCTGCTCGCCGATCGCGTTCAAAGCTTTTTCCGTGTCCGCCCACTTGTAGCAGAACGCCGGTGGTTGGATCGAATTCGACTTGGTCCACGCCGGCCGGAGCGCGCCTGTGGTCGCGAGCGTGTAGCCGTCGGGCCGGGTCACGGGCTGTTTCTGCCGTGGATCGGGTTCGTGAAAATCGGTCTCCAGCAAGCGCACCAGCGGCGCGTCCAGGCCGTCGAGCCACATCATGGTCTCGCCGTGATTTTCGTGGTCGTGCCAGGTCCAGCTCGGCGTGGTGACAAAATCGCCTTCGCCGATTTCGAAGGATTCGCCTTCGACGATCAGCCGCGTGCCGTGGCCCTTGGTGATAAACCGAATGGCCCCGGCCATGTGACGATGCGACAGCGCGTTCTCACCGGGCTTGAGCATTTGCAGGTTCAGCACCAGAGTGCGTGAGGTGCCGTTTTTCAGAGCGGGATTCCAGAGCTGAATGACGCGACGAAACGAGATGTCCAGGCCGACCACGTCGCCAGCTTTCTCCATGGCGGCGTAAAGATCCTTGCCTTTCCAGAAACAGGGCTCGAAGGACGGCACCGGCTCCCGTTTGACGTCTCCCTGGGTGTTCTGCCAGTAGCCCTTGAAGTTTTTGCTCTGCAATTCTTCTTCGAATGCTTTGAGCGCTTCGGACATGGCTTGCCTCCGCGAATTATTTGCTTCTTATCTATCTCGATTCGAGACGGGGTTGCAAGGTGGAGAAATCGGTGCGCGGCGCCGGATCTCGCCGTCGAGATGGCTTCACCGATGATGGAAATTGCAGCGCCAAACCCTTGGGATCGATTTTACCCAAGAGCGCCGCGTTACTCGATCGCCTTGACGGTGATCATGTTGGTGGTGCCGGTTTGATGCAGCGGCAGGCCTGCGGTGATCGCGACGAGATCGCCGCGTTTGACCAGCCCCGACTCGACCGCCTTTTGCTGCAGCATGCGCACCATCTCGTCGGTGCTTTTGAAACCGCGGGTAGGAACCGGAAAAACGCCCCACACCAGACAAAGCTGTTTGACGGTTTGCGCTTCCGGACTGACCGCGATGATCGGATGCGGCGGCCGGTAACGGGCGATCAGCCGCGCGGTGCTGCCGGAAGTGGTAGGAATCAGAAATGCTTTGACCTGCAGGTCGCGCGCCAGAGAAATTGCGCCGAGTCCGATCGCTTCGGGAATGGTTTTTTCCAGGCCGCTAAAATGCTCGCGTGGCTCGAGGATGCTTTCGGTTTCCTCGGCGACTTGCGCCATGGTTTTCACCGCCTCCAGCGGATAGTCGCCCGCCGCGGTTTCTTCCGACAGCATCAGCGCATCGGTGCCGTCGAGGATCGCGTTGGCGATGTCCGTCACTTCGGCGCGGGTCGGCCGCGGGTTCCACACCATCGAGCGCAGCATCTGCGTCGCGGTGATGACCGGCTTGCCGAGCCGGTTGGCCTTGGCGATCATCATTTTCTGCACGGCGGGAAGGCGCGCCTGCGCGATCTCCAGCCCGAGATCGCCGCGCGCGACCATGATGCCGTCGACGGTCTCCAGGATGTCGTCGATGTGCTCCAGCGCTTCGTGCTTTTCAATCTTCGCGATCAGCGGGACTGTCGAGTGCAGTTTTTTGAGCTCGCGCCGGGCGTAAAGAATGTCCTCGGCGTCGCGCACGAAGGACAGCGCGACCATGTCGACGTTCTGCGCGATGCCGAAAGCCATGTCCTTCTTGTCGTGCGGCGTGAGCGCGCGGATGTCGAGGCTGCTCTTCGGAAAATGAATGCCCTTGTGCGAGCCCAGCACGCCGCCCACGATGATGCGGCACTTGATTTCGTGATCGCGCTTTTCCAGCGCTTCGAGCTCGATCTCGCCGTCGCCAAGCAGAATCGGGTCACCTTTGTTGACCGCCTGGCTGAGCCCGGAAAAATTCACTGACACGGCGAGTTCGGAACCGAGAATCTTGCGCGTCGTCAGCACGAAAGGCCGGCGCGTTTGCAGCCGCACGTGATCTCCGGCGACAGCGCCGATGCGGATCTTCGGACCCGGGAGATCCTGGAGGATCGCCACCGGGCGGCGAAGTTTGCGCTCGAACTGGCGGATTTTTCGGATCACGCGGCGATGCGATGCGTAGTCGCCGTGGCTGAAATTCAAACGGGCGACGTTCATGCCGGCGCGAATCAAGCCTTCGAGGTTTTTGTCGGTTGAAGAGGCGGGCCCGATGGTGCAGACGATCTTAGTTCGACGCATTTTTCAGTAATTTACACGAGCGTACGGGATAATCAACGAAGGGGAGTTTGGGGGAGTTGCTAGTTTCTGGTTCCTCGTTTCTAGTTGATCGAACCCAAAACCCAAAGCGGAGTTTCTCGCAAAACCAGAAGCTAGAGACTAGAAACTATATTTTCGCGCCGCTTCTTTTCAAGCGCGGATCGAGCATGTCGCGCAGCGCGTCGCCGAGGAGATTGATGCCGAGCACGGTGATGAAAATGCACAGGCCGGGAAACAGCGGCATCCACCAGGAGGTGCTGATGTAAATGCGCGCGTCGGCGAGCATCGTGCCCCAGGTAGGAATGTCCGGCGGCACGCCGACGCCGAGGAAGCTCAGGCTTGCTTCGGCGATGATCGAGGACGCCATGGCGAAGGTGCCGATGACCAGTGAGGTTTGGATCAAATTCGGCACGATGTGGCGCACGATGATTTGCCGATTGCTTGCGCCGAGGCACTGGGCCGCGGTGACGAAGTCGCGATTCCGCAACGAAAGCGTCTGACCGCGCACCACACGGCAGTAAGGAATCCAGCGCTGCGCCACCAGCGCCAGGATCAGATTGAACAAGCCCTGGCCGAGAAATGCCATGATCGTGATGCCGAGCAGAAGCGGCGGAAAGGCCCAGACGACTTCCACCAGTTTTTGGATGAGAAAATCGACTTTGCCGCCGAAGTAACCGGAGATGGCGCCCAAAGCTATGCCGACGAAGCCGGAGACAAAGACCACAGCAAAGGCCACCAGCAGCGACACCCGCGAACCGTGAATCACCCGGCTCAGGACGTCCCGTCCCAGGTTGTCGGTGCCGAGCACGTGGGGAGTGCCGATGCCCTCTGGAGCTTTCATCATCGCCGTGAGCTCCTGCTTATTGGGATCGTGCGGTGCGACGCTGGGGCCGATGATCCCGATGACGATGAACGCCAGAACGATCACACCGCCGGTGAAGGCCTTGACGTGCAAGCGCGGCAGAAGACGCGACTGCGCGCCGACGCTTTTTTCAGTAGTGGATTCGAGGGTCAACGACTGCATAAAGTCCGTCGATAATCAGATTGATCGCGACAAACGCGAGCGTATACGTCATGACAATTCCGGTGACCAGCGGATAGTCGCGCGCGTTGAGCGCCGTGATCAACAGGCTGCCGCTGCCGGGCCAGGCGAAAACCGTTTCGACGATGATCGAGCCGCTGAGCAAGGTGCCGAGCTCCAGACCGACGACGGTGATCACGGGAATCAGCGCGTTGCTGGTCACATGGCGCCAGACAACTTTTTTTTCGCGCAAACCTTTTGCCCGCGCGGTTTGAACGTAATCTTCGTTCATCACTTCGAGGATCGACGAGCGCGTGACCCGCATCAAAATGCCGAGCATGTTGACGCCAAGCGCCAGGGCCGGGAGAAAAATGTGAGTCAGCGCGTCCCACACCGCCGGCCAGTTTTTCTGCAGGATGCTGTCGAGAATATAAAAGCCGGTCTGCTCCGACCCGGCGACGCCGTAGGTGCTGCGGCCGGAAGTCGGCAGCAGATTCAAAATGCCGGCGAGCAGAAGAATCAGCATGATCGCCAACCAGAAGCTCGGCATGCTGATGCCGAAGAGACCGAAAGTAGTGCCGAGATTGTCGATCCACGAATTGGGCCTGGCGCCGGCCCACACGCCGAGCGGAATCGCCAGCAAAGTCGCGATGACGATTGCGAAGAGGGCGAGCTCGATGGTTGCCGGCAGGCGAGTTTTGATGACGTGAATCACCGGTTCGGCGTACTTGAACGACTTGCCGAAGTCTCCGGTCGCGGCCGATTTGAGAAATTTCAAATACTGGACATAAATTGGCTGGTCCAAGCCCCAGCGTTCTTTTGCTTTGGCGATATCCGCGGCGTTGGTCTCTTCGCCGAGAAGCATTAAGGTCGGGTCGCCGGGCGCGGCGTGGATCAACAAGAAGACCAGCAGGCTGATGAGCAGCAGAACGGGGATAGTGCCGGCGAGTCGTTGTAGAAAATAATTTCCCATAGCAGCGAGAGGGTTTCGCCTTAGACGCGCCTCATTGGAGTTTTCTCTCTGTCAGGCAATGCGCTGGATGAAGCCGCGCAGCATGTCGTTGAATTCCGACGGATGCTCGCGATACGAGAAGTGGCCGGCGCGGTTGAAAATATACATGCGTGAATCCGGCGTGCCGTGGGCGATCAGATCGAACAGCGCATGACCCTGGTCGATGGTCGCGGTGGGATCGTTGTACGACCAGGCGAGCAAAGTCGGCATGCCAAAGCCGCGGTCGCGGATGAGGCCGAGGGTTTCATCCTTTTGGCGGGAGAGGTGAGGCAAAAATCGCGTCGTCCGCAATCCGACCTCCTCCATCTTTCTTACCGCTTCCCGATATTTCGGCAAGGCCGCGACCCGCATCATTACGTCCAACCACTCTTCGGTGATGTGTTCGAAGCCGTAGGAATATTTCTGCAGCACCCAGCGTTGGCTTTCGCGGCTCAGCCGCGGCTGTGGCGGATTGGCCATGACGGTTTCGTTCTTGCTGATGCCCGGAGCGAGCGTGTTGGTATCGACCAAAATGCAGGAGTCGAACAATTCGGGATGCTCCAGCACAAGGCGCCCAACCATGTAGGCGCCGCGCGAGTGGCCGACCGAGTGCACGTTGCGCAAGCCGAGCGCTTTGAGAAAGCCGTGGGCGTGCTGCACCACTGCGGCCATGGTGTAGTTTTCATCCCTTTTCGGATTGTCAGTAAAACCCTGGCCGATTTTGTCGACGGCATAAACGTGAAACCACTCAGCAAGACCGTCGAAATTCAAACTCCAATCTTCGGCGCAATCGGCCGCGTCGTGGGATCCGAAATGACCGCCGTGAAAAAGCACGACGATCGGACCCGCGCCCTTTTCGAAATAGCGGGTACGGATGCCGTCCACGTCGATAAATTTTTCACCCGTCATCGTTATGCACAGTCTATTTCTTCACAGCCATGTCGATAGCGTACATGCGCGCATCGGGCAGCGGTTTATACTCGACCCGATTGTTTAGCCCCCAGAGCAGCTTATGGCGCCAAAGGAAACACGCCGGTGCGTCGTCGGTCAGAATGCTCATGGCCTGGGCCAAATACTGGCGGCGCTTTTTCGGATCGAACTCCTGCTGCTCCTTGTCGAGCAGCTCGTCGAGCTTGGCATTGGAGTAGCCGATGCGCGGCGTCTCGCCGCTGTGAAAATATTGATGCAGCGCCGCGCTCGGATCCTGCACCG
>Ga0310810_10005659_pt1 | contig 14013 bp, 15 predicted proteins | sample NCmetagenome_FD_207641 | JGI IMG/M metagenome (GOLD analysis project Ga0310810, IMG submission 207641) | Soil microbial communities from experimental microcosm in Duke University, North Carolina, United States - NC | ecosystem: Engineered > Artificial ecosystem > Soil microcosm > Unclassified ... | reverse complement strand
TCCTGACCCGAAGGGCGCCGGAGGGTCTAAGATCCCGCGCGCACGAAGCCTAACGTGCGTTCGACCTGCCACGCCACTCCGGTGGCGGCGGCACGTCCCCGCGTCTCGTGACGCGCTTTGCACGTCGGCTCGATGCGTTAGGCCGCACACGACTTCGCGCTCGAGTCATACGGCCGGAGAACGCCAACGTTACCTATGCCTCGACGGGCAGCTGAACCCTGAAAACCGCCCCGCGCCCGTCGTGGTTTTCGGCACGCACCCGTCCGCCGTGTCGCTCGACGATCGAACGCACGATAGGAGGCCCATCCCCAGCCCGTGCGACTTGGTTGAATAGAACGGCTCGAAAATGCGCTGCTGCATTTCCGCCGACAGCCCCGGTCCGGTATCGCGCACGAAGACCTCGACCGATCCCGCCGCGGCCGACGTGCCCACCACCACTTCCTGCCCCCGCCCACTCGGCTCCGACGCCTGAACCGCGTCCATGGCGCGGATGTCCTCCAGCACTTCCGTCGCGCGCATGTCGTCGTTTTCGATGTCGCGAAAGATCTCGCGTGCCTCACTCAGGTTAGGCGGCGACTGATCCAGCCGGCGCGCACCCGCCGTCGCGTTCGCACGAATGGCGGTGAGCGGCTGACGCAATTCGTGCGACGCCGCGGCGGCCAGTTCGCCCAGGGTCGCGACGCGTGCGATGTGCGCGACCTGTGCCCTGCTTTCCTCCAGCACCCGCTGCTGACCCCCTCGGGACAACCGGACGTGCGCCAGCGTAACGTATCTCGACACCGGCGTCGCGAGCCAGTCTAGTTAGGCGCTCGCGGTTCAACGTTATGCGGTACGCCGATCCCAGGGTGTCAATGCGGAACCGAGCTCGAGCAGCCCAGCGCTTCCGTAACGCTCTTCAAACAACATCAGAGGGTGTGCGGGGAGCACGAAGCGCATAACGCGCCACAGCGGACGCTATGTCGATACGGCGTACGTCAGCCTCACCGCGTCCTCTCCAACGGATTGGGCGCCGACGAGGCGAAGTGGCGGCCGAGCACCTGAGAAGTACGGCTTGCCACCCCCGAGGACGAACGGTCGGAAGTAAAGGTGATACTCGTCTATCAAGCCGAGTGCGGTGAGACCGCCGGCCAGCTCGGGCCCGGCAACATCGATCTCACCGTGGAGCGTCGCTTTGAGCGCACGTACGAGCGCTCCGGCGTCGTCGCGTACAACACTGGCATGCGGCCCAACGGATTCCAGTGTGCGCGAAACGACCCACTTCGGCGTCGCGCGCCACGCTGCCGCGAAGTCGCGTTCGACGCCGTCCCAGTCCGGCCGGTCGTCATCCCAGTAGCGCATGACCTCGTACATGCGCCGTCCGTAGATGATGCCGGCCAATCCGCGGACATGATCATTGAAATGGCGATGGAGCTCATCGCCGGGCCGCGGCAACTGCGGGCCGCCCGCGGCACCGGCAACGTAGCCGTCGAGCGACTGCATCATGCCGAACACGAGCTTCCCCATAGCTACTTCATCGCCATCACGTGCTCCACGAACTGATCGATGGCGATCTCGGTGCCCTGGTAAAAGCCCGACGCCTTGTTCTTCTCGAGGTCGGCTTCATCCCGGTGCAGCGCGGTGAAGACGTAGCGCGTGCCGGTGCCTACGGTCTCCATCGTCATGATGGCGGTGATGGGGATGTCGTCGAAGACCGCCGGGCGATAGCCAGGGAACAACATGGAGGTCCAGACGAGTCGCTCCAGTGGAATCACGTCGAGGACGCAGCCGAGATTGGGAACCTCCCGACCATCTCCCACTGCGATGTCGATGCGGATGATGCCGCCCGGTCGCACGTCCAACTCGGCTCGCGCCACCCGCCCCCACGCCTTGGGCATGTACCACTCTTTGAGATGCTCCGGTTTCGTCAACGCTTCCCAGACGAGCCGCGTAGGCGCGTCGATGAACCGTTCGATGGCGAAATCGAGCTTCGGATCGAACGTCACTTGCTCGCTCATGATTGTCATTCCTTCTCCCTGAGTTGTTTGACGTATTGGTCGAACCGGTCCAGTCGGGCTTCCCACAACTGACGACGCGCGGCCAACCAGCCTTCAGCGACCTTGAACCGTTCGGGTGCGATCTCGTACGTCCGCACGCGCCCGCGTTTCTTCGACTTGACCAGTCGACTCTGCTCGAGCACCGAGAGGTGCTGCACGAATGACGGGAGCTGCATGTCGAACGGCGCCGCGAGCTCGCTGACGGTCGCCGGTCCGATGGACAGTCGCTCCAGGACTTTCCGCCGAGTCGGGTTGGACAAGGCGTGGAACACTTCGTCAGCGGCTGCGGTTTGAACCATTCCCGACCCCATCCGAACGCGTGGGTTGTCCGACGTGCCCGAGGGATTCTACCATCCCGGAATACTTTTGTAAATACCTAAGTATTTCGCTGCCGTTGACGCGCCGACGCCTCGACCGCCGGCGTTAGGCATGCGCCAGCCATCTTCGATCCCAAGGGTGCCATCGGCGTTGGCACGCGCATCATGCGCCGCGGTGGAGCGGGCGAGCGCGTCAGTGGCGCGCCGCACGCGGAGCGCGCGCAGATATGCGCCCGCCGTCGTGCCATAGTGGGCACGAAACGCCCGCGCGAGGTGAGCAGGATCCACGCGAGCGACTTTCGGCTTAAGTCACTGATTCGAAGCGCGCGCTCCTGGTAGCGGTCGTCGAGGGCTTCTCGCAAGCGCGGAGCCATGGCGGTGGCGGACCGGACGCGCCGACACCTGCTGCGCGAGCACCGCCGAGACGGCCGGTTCCATTGAGGCGACGGGGTCCAACTCGAGCGCGAGCATGAGCACGCGAGCCCGCGCGCCCGCGGTGCGGCGTCCCGACGGGCAGCACGAGCGCGCCGGCCCGGTCACGCGCGTTCCCGGCGACACGCTCGCCGGAGGCATACGTCACCTCGAGCGCACCACGCACGAGCAGCGCGATGCCGGGCGCCGTATGCGTTCCATGGCGATCAAGCTCGTGCAGGATCGCAAACCGGCCCCGGCGCAGCTTACGAACAACCGCTCATCGAGGACGGCCGACGAGAAGCTGAGCCGTTGCGCTGGAGGTTGCTTGGGACGCACATGGGCGACTTCGGCGGCATCGCTCCCACGGGCCGGCCCATCGTGCTCAAAGGCATCGCCATCTACCGCGTGGATCATGGCAAGGTGATGGAGCGTTGGGGTCGTCTCCGATCTGCATGGCGTGCTCGAGGAAATCGGAGCTTCTGCACGGGCTCCGTGAACCAAGAGCCTCGATGCCTGCAAATTCGCGCAGGGGATGTGAAGCCAATGATGAAACAGACTGATTCGACGTCGGCAGAGACGAGCACGGTATCGGTTCCGCCGGTCGCGCCGACGCGGGCGATGTTCGTCGACGCCGTCGACCGCCGGGTGGCTCAGACGATCGTCGACCACCTCGAGACGTCGACGGCGAAGATGGGCCGCACCGGAGATCCGAGTGCTTGGCGGGGCAATGGCCCGCATGAGCGCCGACGCTACTGCGTTCGCCCACCGCCTCAACCAGAACATCCAGCCAGGCGGACAGGGATCGCGCCGCCCGCGAAGCCACGGCATAACGCTGCATAACGAGCGTTCAGCCAACGGGACACGAGCTGGTGACGAAATGACACGCGGTGGCGCCCGAAACTCACGTCGCGAGTCGCCCGTACGTTCCGCGCTCGCCGAACGCGCCATCGAACGCCATCGCGGCCCCTTCCCGCAGCACCGATGCACCTCGCCATCCGTGGCGTCTCCAAGACCTACCCCAACGGCGTCCGCGCCCTCCACGACATAACCCTCGACATCCCCCGCGGGATGTACGGGCTACTCGGGCCCAACGGTGCCGGCAAGTCTACGCTGATGCGCACGATCGCGACGCTGCAGGAGCCCGACACCGGGGCCATCACGCTCACACGCCCAGAGGGCACCGGCATCGACGTCGTGCGTGAGAAGGACCGTGTCCGCCGAACACTCGGCTACCTCCCGCAGGAATTCGGCGTCTACCCGTCGACAAGTGCCGAACGGCTGCTCGATCACTTCGCCATCCTCGAAGGGTTCACCGACCGCGACGCGCGCCGCCGTGTCGTCGAGGCGCTGCTGCGACACACAAACCTCTGGGATGTGCGCAAGGAGCGGCTCGGGGGCTACTCCGGCGGGATGCGCCAGCGCTTCGGCATAGCGGTCGCACTGCTCGGCGACCCGTCGCTCATCATCGTCGACGAGCCCACCGCCGGGCTCGACCCGGCCGAGCGTGTGCGTTTTCTCAACCTGCTGAGCGAGATCGGCGAGAACAGCGTCGTCATTCTCTCCACGCACATCGTGGACGACGTCGCGGAGCTCTGCCGCCGCATGGCGATCATCGATCGGGGTGAGATCCTCCTCGAAGCAGAGCCGCTCGCCGCGACCCACGCGCTGCGCGGTCGCGTGTGGAAGCGCGTCGTGGCGAAGCACGAGCTGCCCGACGTCGAGCAGCGCTACCGCCTGCTCTGCACGAAGCTGCAGTCGGGGCGCACCATCGTGCACGTTCAGGCCGACGAGCGGCCCGCGCCCGAGTTCGAGCCGGTCGAGCCGGACCTCGAGGACGTCTACTTCAACGCGATGGCCCGCCATACGTGACGCACAACTGATGTCAGGCGAGGTATTCCGCTTCGAGATCGGGTACCGGTTGCGCCAACCGTCGACCTGGATCTACGCCGTCGTGCTCGTGGGTATCCCGTTCCTGTTGATGCACGCCATCAACGGCAGCAGGCAGTACCTGAACGCGCCCGAGATGGTGATCAACGCGTCGGCCATCCTCGGCGGCATTGGCATGCTGGTGAGCGCGGGGGTGTTCGGCGATGCGGCCGCGCGCGATGCTGCTTCGCGCATGGATGCGCTGTTCTACACATCGCCGCTGCGCGAAGCGGACTACATCGTCGGGCGCTTTCTCGCCGCCGCCACAGTGAACGCTGTCCTGCTCCTCGGCGTGCCGTTAGGCCTGATGCTCGCGTCCGTCATGCCGTACATGGAGGCCGGGAAGTTCGGGCCGATGCAGCTCGGCGCGTACGTGCAGGCGTACGTCCTGGTGCTGCTGCCGAACATGATGCTCATCGGTGCGTGTATGTTCGCCGCGGCGGCGCTCACTCGTCAGGCATTGGCCACCTACGTAGGCGGTGTGGCGCTGTTCGTGCTCGGCCTCATTGCCGGCAAACTCACCGATGGGGTCGCGAACCTGACGCTGTCGGCGCTCGCCGATCCGTTCGGCGCCGCCGCGGTGCGCCTGGTGACGCGCTTCTGGACGCCGGCCGAGCGGAACGCGCAGCTCATCGGCTGGCCTTCGATCGTCATCTGGAACCGGGCGCTGTGGCTCGCCGTCGCGGCCGGGGTGCTCGCGCTCGTCGTCGCGCGCTTCCGCTTCGCGCATCCGGTGCGCGTACCGCGTCGCCGATCGCGGCGGCGGCGGCCGGTAGTCGACCCGGCGCCGGACCGCTTCGCGCCCATCGAGGTGCCGCACGCGGCGACCGACGCGCGATTGTTCTCACTCGAGGCACGGACACGGCAGACACTCGCCATCGCGTCGCGCGCATGGCGCGAGATCGCCGCGACGCGCGCTTTCCTCGTGATCCTCGCTGGCGCGCTCTTTTTCGTGTTCGCCTACGGTTGGGACGTGGGCACCGAGATCTTCGGCACGTCTACCTGGCCGGTGACACACCTCATCGCCGGGACGGTGCTGAGCACGGCACTGGCGCCGGTCATGGCGGTGCTCATCGCGGTCTTCGCCGGCGAGCTCGTGTGGCGGGAGCGTGACGTGGGCATGGGCGACATCGCCGACGTCGCCCCGTTGCCTAACGGTGTGTCGCTACTCGGCCGATTCCTCGCGCTCGTCGCAATGCTCGTCGTGCTGCAGGTGGTGCTCGCGGGCGCCGGTATGCTCCTGCAATCAGTGCGCGGGTACCACCGCTATGAGCCGCTCGTGTACCTGAAGCTCCTGTTCGGGATCAAGCTCGTCGACTACGTGCTCCTCGCCGCGCTCGCGATGACGGTGCACGTGATCGTGAACAACAAGTACATCGGCCACATCGTGGTCGTGTTGTACTTCGTCTCGACGATGGTCGCCGGGCTCATTGGCCTTCGCCACAGGATGTTGATCTACGGCGCTGACCCGGGATGGATCTGGTCCGACATGAACGGCCTTGCGCCATTCCTCGCGGGGCTCGTCTGGTTCAAGCTGTATTGGGCGGCGTGGGCGCTCCTGCTCGCGGTGCTCGCGAGCCTTTTCTGGATACGCGGACGAGAGCGGGGTGCCCGGCGGCGGGTCGCGCTCGCTCGACAGCGCCTCAGAGGCCCGACCCTGAGTGCGGCGGTGGTCGCCGTGGCGCTCATCCTTTCGTTAGGCGGCTTCGTGTTCTACAACACGAACGTCCTCAACGAGTACCGCACGCCGGACGACGTGGCCGAACGCGCCGCGACGTACGAGCGGCGCTACAAGCGGTACGAGAGCGCACCGCAGCCGAGCGTCACCGGCGTTCGACTGAACGCCGAGCTGTATCCGAAGGCGGGCGTCGCCGACGTCCGCGGGACGTTTCGGCTGGTGAACCGCACCATGCGGCCGATCGACTCGCTGCACGTGCTCCTTAACTCCGACGTCGAAACGCGCGCGGTTGGCTTCGATCGCGCCGCGCGCGCCGTCGTGAACGACAGCGTGATGCGATACCGCATCTACGCGCTCGAGCGCCCCGTCGCGCCGGGCGACTCATTCGCGATGAGCTTCGAGGTTGCGTTCCGGCCGCGCGGCTTCCGTAACGCGGGGGCACCGACGGCGGTGACGCCTAACGGTGCCTACTTCGATGGATCGTGGCTCCCCGCACTCGGCTACCAGGCGGGACGTGAGGTGGCGGAGGACGAGGAGCGACGCAGGCACGGGTTGCCCCCGCGTACTCCGCCGCCGAGTGCGGGTGATGTGGAGACGCGCGGAGCGGCTGGGCGCGACATCGATCTCGTGGATGTCGAAACGACGATCGGCACGGACTCGGCGCAGATTGCCGTTACACCGGGCACGCTCGTGCGCGAGTGGCGCGACAAAGGCCGGCGCTATTTCCACTACCGCTCTGATGCGCCGACTCGCTTCGGCGGAGCGATCTTCTCCGCGGAGTACGCGGTCCGCGAGGCGCAGTGGAAGGGCATTCCGCTCCGCGTGTACTATCACCCGACGCACGTCGTCAACGTGGAGCGGATGCTGCGGAGCATGCAGGCATCGCTCGCGTACTTCTCGGAGCAGTTCGGTCCGTACCAGTACCGCGAGCTTCGCGTCGTGGAGTTCCCTCGCTATGCCTCGTTCGCCCGCGCGCACCCGGCTACGATCGCCTTCTCGGAAGGCAGCGCGTTTCTGACGCGCGTCGACTCTGGTGATGTCGACCGAACGTTCTTCGTCGTCGCACACGAGACGGCGCACCAGTGGTGGGGCGGGCAGGTCATCCCGACGCGCGTGCCGGGTGCGGGCATGGTCTCCGAGACCCTCGCGCAGTACAGCGCGATGATGGTGCTGGAGACGGCGTACGGCCTCGACATGGCGCGCCGCTTCTACGACTACAACGTGAGCGAGTACCTGAGCCGCCGGACCGTGTTCACGAATCGCGAGGCGCCGCTCCTCGACGTCGAGCGCCAGGGGTACGTCTATTACTTCAAGGGTGCGGTGGCAATGTACACCCTTCGCGAGCGGCTCGGCGCGGAGACCGTGAATGCCGCGCTGCGCCGCTTCCGCGAGCGGTACTCCGGCCCGGGCGCGCCACCAGCGACCTCGCGCGCGCTGTACGCGGAGCTCCAGGCGGTCACGCCAGACTCACTCCGCCGGCTGCTCTCGGATCTCTTCGAGCACATCACCCTCTGGTCCGTGCGGACGGATTCCGCGCGTGCGGAGCCGGATGGCGCCGGCCGCTGGCGCGTGACGCTGCACGTGGACGCGTCGAAGGTGCGCGCGGACAGCGTCGGACGGCAGACGCCGATTCCGATGGACGACCTTGTCGAGGTTGGGGTCTTCGCCGAGCGGACTCGGGGCGGCGGGTTGGGGGAGACGCTGTACCTCGAGCAGCACCGCATCCGCAGCGGCAAGGGGACAATCACGGTAGTCGTGCCGCGGCGACCAGCGCTCGCGGGGGTCGATCCGTATCGCAAACTCATCGAGCGCGAGCGCGACGACAATCTCGCGACTGTTGCATTGCCAGCTCCATGATGCGAGGCCACGAATGATTCTGTTATCGGCCTTGCCTTCAGCTCGACTCGGCCATTACCGGCGCTTCGCCCGGGGCTCGAGAGCGGCCATGGCCGCTGCGGTGCGGGAGGACACACCACATCGCTTCGAGCCGCTGAATGACTGTTTGTCTCATCTTTTTGCCCATTCGGCTCACGCAAGCGGCGCAGCGGACACTCTCGGCTATAATTCCCGGCATGGAGCTCCGTTGCCCGCTGGACGACGTCCTCGACGTGCTGCGCGTGCGCGGCGCCGTGATGGCGAACCTGCGCGCCCGAGGACCGTGGGGCATCAGCATTCCGCGGACCCCGAAGGCGACGCTGCACGCCGTGACTGCCGGCGTGTGTTGGGTGCGAGTGAAAGGACAACCGCCAATCGAGCAGCTTCCGGGCGATGTCGTATTACTGCCGACCGGAGCAGCGCACATCGTGGCGAGCGCTCCCGCCGGGCCGACGCGAACGTGGGGCAAGGTCGCCGCGGGGCAAGCTGGTAGTCCCGCGCACGAATGCGTGTTCGACGGCCCTGGCGGGGGGAGCTCGACACACGTCATCTGCGCGGGGTTCGAGTACGATCACGAGGTCGCACAACCGCTCCTCTCGCTGATGCCACCGGTGCTGTTCCTGTCGGGCCGGGAGATGGCGGAGGGGAGCCCCGTGCAGGCGACGCTCCGCGTTCTCCGTCACGAGCTCGCCGCCAGAACGTCCGGGTCGGCGACCGTGATCGACCGCCTGCTCGACGTCCTGTTCGTTCAGGTGATCCGCGCGTGGTTAGGCACCGAGGACTGCTCCGGGACGTCCTGGCTTCAGGCACTTCGTGACCCGACCATTGGGCGCGCGCTCTCCATCTTGCACGCGGACCCCGCCGCGCCATGGACGATCGAGACCCTCGCGCGCGAGGTGAGCCTGTCGCGGGCCACGCTGACGCGCCGCTTCTCGACCCTGGTCGGTGAGCCACCGCTTTCGTATCTCACGCGCTGGCGCATGGAGTTGGCCGCGCGCCACCTGCGTGAGACAGACAAGGCCGTGAGCGCGATCGCCCGCCACGTCGGGTACACCTCCGAGGCCGCATTCTCGCGCGCATTCTCGCGGCTGCGTGGGCTCCCGCCAGCGCGGTACCGCGCCGATCTGCGACGCAAGCGCGAGGCAGGGACCGGGGCGCGGTGACAGCACGCTCCATCACGTGCAGATAGCCAGACCGAACAGCCCCGTGGATGAACGTGTCCGCGGGGCGTGAACGGCCTCGAGAAATCCGAGTGGCCAGGCGAGGAAAGAGGAGCGAGCCTCCCGACGTCCCGCGCTCGCTCACGCGGCCGCGAATTGACGCTCCACCGCCTTGTGATCCTCCCGCCAGGCGGCATACACCTGCTGCGCCATGGGGTCGGGATAGATGTCTTCCTCGTTCGCTTCGACGCCGGCGAGCGTGGCGCGAGCCACATCGATCGCTGGTGTTTTCGGGATCTCGAAGGAGCGCGCCATTTCCGTGTCTACGGCACCGGGGAAGACGCCGTGCACCCGGATCCCGCGCTTGGCCAGGTCGGCGCGGAACGACTGCGTGAGCGACCACCCCGCGGCCTTGGAGGCATTGTAGGCGGCGACGCCCGGCATGCTGGCCAGGGAGAGGAGCGTCAGGATGTTGACGATGCCCCCCTTGGTCCGCTCGAGGACGGGCACGAAGGCCGTGATCACGTTGAGCAAGCCGAAGAAGTTCGTCTCCATGTTGCCGCGGACCGCGTCCACCGGGATATCGGCGAGGCCGCCCGTGGCGAGCACCGCGGCGTTGTTGATCAACAGCGTGAGGTCCTTCGCCTCCGCAGCCGCCACGCGCGCATCCTCGGCGTTCGTGACATCGAGCTTCAGGGCACGGATGCGCGTCGGGTCGAGACGAACGACCGCGTCCAGCGTCGCGAGATCACGCGCTGCCGCGTAGATGCGGCTCGTGCCCCGCTCGAGCAGCGCTTCGACGAACGCGCGGCCAATCCCACGGTTCGCTCCCGTGACCAGGGCGACCGAATCCTTGATTTGCATGGCACTCTCCATAAGGGATACAGTTGACACGAGTACCATACGTGGCGTTCGCGAGCCGCTGAATGACTATTCGTGGCGTCTTTTTGCTCGGTCGGCTCACGCATCGACAGCATGGCGCCACGCGCAGGGAGGAGCGCGTGCGTACCTGGATCCGCACGCTCGAGGCGAGTAGTTGTATCGATGTGCGGCGCGGGCCGCGCAACGCCGACGGCGTGTTGCGCGACCAGCCGGTCGTTTCGGGGTTCGAGAATCGTTAGGCGCGATCCGGTGCCGAGCCCACGGATTCACCCGTCGCGCTGCCCGCCCGGACCCCCGACTTCCGCCACACGCACGCAGACCATCTTACCCATCGCACCGGCGCCGCCTAACGTACGTACGGTTTCGGCCATTGGGCACCGCGCTCCTGTTCCCGGGTGGCTATGGACCGATCGTGCTCGGACGCCGCACGCGCCGCAGGGCATACCGAAACGGAGAACCCATGTCTGCATCGCTGAACGGCAAGTCGGTCATTGTCACTGGTGGCAGCAAGGGTATCGGGCGGGGCATGGCAAGGGTGTTCGCCGGCCACGGCGCGAAGGTGCTGATCGTCGCCCGCCATTCGAAGGAGGCGGAGGCCGCCGCGCGGGAACTGAGCAGCGGTGGCGCAACCATCAGCGCGTTTGCCGCTGATGTCACCAGGCTTTCCGACATGGAAGCGATGGCGAAGGCAGCCGTCGATCGGCACGGTGGGCTCGATGTGCTGTGTGCCAACGCCGGCATCTTCCCGCAGGCCAGGATCGAAGAGATGAGCCCGGAGAGCTGGGACGACGTTATGAGCACCAACCTCACGGGCACCTTCCTGAGCGTCAAGGCGTGCGTACCGCATCTCAAGAAGAGCCGCCAGGGCCGCATCGTCATCACGTCCTCGATCACCGGCCCGGTCACCGGGTATCCCGGCTGGACCCATTACGGCGCGACCAAGGCGGGGCAACTCGGCTTCATGCGCACCGCCTGCATCGAGCTGGCGAAATACGGCATCACGGTGAACGCAGTCATGCCCGGCAACATCATGACCGAAGGACTGCAGGGGCTGGGGGAAGACTATCTCGAGGCCATGGCGGCTTCGATCCCGCTGAAGCGCCTCGGTACGGTCGACGATATCGGCCACGCGGCCGCCTTCCTCGCGTCGAGGGAAGCAGCCTATATCACCGGCCAGACCATCGTCGTCGATGGAGGGCAAGTCCAGCCGGAGTCGCTGGAGGCTCTGGCCGCCGGGTGACCGGTCCGACATCACGTATCGTTCAATCCGCAGCGCGACCCGTCGCGGGGAGCGCGCAACGCAACGTCAGGCATCGTCACCTCAGGAGCACTTCAGGAGCACGGCATGCGACCCCTCCGGTATTCCATCAACGTCACGTTGGACGGGTGCTGCGATCACCGCGCAATTCTCCCGGACGAAGAGCTGCATCGTCACGCGGCCGAGAACATCGAGCAGGCCGATGCCCTCATCTTTGGCCGGGTGACGTACGAGCTGATGGAGTCCGGGTGGCGGCCGGTGGCAGCGGGCGCGAGGCCGGACTGGATGCCGGACTGGATGGAGCCCTTCGCGCGAACGATCGACGCGGCAAAGAAGTACGTCGTGTCGACCACCTTGGATCGAGTGGACTGGAACGCGGAGCTCGTGCGCGGGGATCTGAAGAAGGCCGTTCAGCAGCTCAAGGAAGAGCCGGGCAATGGGCTGTTCGTGGGAGGCGTGAGGCTCCCACAGGCGTTGGCGGAGCTGGGATTGATCGATGAGTACGAGTTCATCGTGCAGCCCAGGCTCGTGGGCCACGGGCCCACGTTGTTCGCGGGGCTTTCGAAGCTTCTCGACCTGACGCTGGTGAGCCAGCTGCAGTTCGGCTCGGGGGCCGTGGCCATGCGATACGAGCCGAAACGGTAGGACCCCTGAGCAGACGCCACGCGACCGCGTGCCTGACGACGTGAGGCCTGACCGACATTGGCGATGACGCTCACGATCGTCGAGGAGCCAGCGACCCGGTTGGCGGAGTATGCTCGCCGCCTACGACCGCACGCGCCGTGTGGGAGGAGCGGTCGTCATTGTCGACGATCCGCAAATCGACCTCCTTCGCGATTGTCCGGCGTGCGCGCTTCTCTGGGACCTTCGTGTCGCGCCCGATGCGCGCCGCCAGGGGATTGGCACGGCGCTGCTCGAGGCGGCCGAACGGCGCGCGCGCGAACGCGGTGCTCGCACCCTTCGTGTCGAAACGCAGGACGTCAATGTGCCTGCGTGTCGGTTCTACCACGCCCACGCGTTTCGTCTGGAGCGAGCGATCCCGGGAGCCTACGCAGCGTTGCCTAACGAAGTTCAGCTTCTCTGGCGCAAGCCACTCTGGTGACATGACCAAGCGCCAGGCGCGTCCGATCTGGCCCCTCATCATCGCCCTTCATCTCGAGGCACTCAGGAATGGACCTTCGCCCGCCCGACATCGCGCTGGAATCCTGGCTCGTCGCCGCGGGGCGCGCTCTCGAGCCCGGGGCCCCGCTGAACGTCCCACTGATCCCCGCCTCGAACTTCATCATCGGCAGCGGCCGCGAATACTCACGCGATGATGGCACGCCGACATGGGAAGCACTCGAAGAAATCGTCGGCGGGCTGGAGTCGGGTAAGGCCGTGGCGTTCGCCTCCGGCATGGCCGCCATCGCCGCAGTGTTCGATCAGCTCGCGACCGGTAGCGTCGTCGTACTGCCGGACGACCTTTATCAGGGCGTCGCAGGGCTGGCGGCAGCGGGCGCCGACCGACGGCGTTGGTCGATACAGCGTGTCGCGGTGGACGACACCGCCATGTGGATTCGCGCGTGCGCCGTCGCTGATTTGATCTGGATCGAATCACCCTCGAATCCACTGCTCACCGTCGCGGATCTGGAGGCTATCGGCGCCGCGCCACGCAAGCCGGGGGCGATTCTCGCAGTCGACAACACCTTCGCCACGCCGTTGAATCAGCAGCCGCTCGACTTCGGTGCCACCGTCTCGCTGCAATCCGCCACGAAGTTCATCGGCGGTCACTCCGACTTGCTCGGCGGAGTCGCCACCACGAGGGACGATGCCGTCTTGCGCAGCCTCAAACAGTCTCGCGCATTGACTGGCGCGACACCGGGAACGTTCGAAGCCTTTCTCGCCGTCCGCGGCGCGCGAACGCTCGCGCTTCGATTGCAGCGCGCCCAGCACACGGCCATGGCCCTCGCGGAACGGCTCGAGAACCACCCGTTGGTCAGTCGGGTCCGGTACCCGGGATTGCCCTCGCATCCGACGCACGCGACGGCCAAGCGCGTGCTCCAGGGCTTCGGCAGCATCATCTCGTTCGATCTGCGTGGAGGAGCCGAGTTCGCGGATGCCGTCTGTCGAAACGTGAGGCTCATCCGCCACGCGACGAGTCTCGGGGCCGTGGAATCGACGATGGAGCGAAGAGCCGGCGTCCCCGGTCAGGAACACCTTCCGCCTTCGTTGCTGCGGCTCAGCGTCGGCATCGAGACCGCCGACGACCTCTGGACCGATCTCGACTCGGCACTACGCTCCGCCGCGCCGTGACGCCTCCCCATGAGCGGGCGAGCTCTCGATCATGCACACGATCGACCGCCAAGCCCGGCAGCCTAACGAGCCGCCCTCATCGCCTGACGAGCACCGAGTCCACGAACGAGACCACATCGGCCGCCCAGATGGAGTTGCCCTGCCCGCCGCCGAAGCAGTGCGACTGCAGCTCGGGCGG
>Ga0310810_10005658_pt1 | contig 14014 bp, 12 predicted proteins | sample NCmetagenome_FD_207641 | JGI IMG/M metagenome (GOLD analysis project Ga0310810, IMG submission 207641) | Soil microbial communities from experimental microcosm in Duke University, North Carolina, United States - NC | ecosystem: Engineered > Artificial ecosystem > Soil microcosm > Unclassified ... | reverse complement strand
CACAGTGCCGCGTCGTACGGGCGAACGGTCGCGGCGACGCCCAGCGCGCCACCCACCACCGCGGCCGCGCGCCGGGCGCGCCGATCGGTGTCGGCAGCGAGCCACGACGGCAGCGCAGCGATCGCCATCCAGATCGCGACGAGCGCGGCGACGTGATCGAGCTGCGTCGCCGCCATGAACAGCACGAACGGCGAGAGCGCGTAGAGCAACGTCGCGCTTCGCGCCTCGACGTCCGTCGACGTCGAGGCGACGAAGCGATGCACGACGATCGCGCCGAGCGCGGCGAGGATGGGATTCACCAACCACGGCAGCCCGGCGGCCACTCCCGCGCTCAGGAACGCGAAGCCGCCGAGCGGAAAGTGCGTGAGCCACCGGTCACCGACGACGAGCGTCTGCGTCGTGCTGAAGAACTCCGGGTGCGCTTCGGCGCGCGCGTACAGCCGGCCGCCCGCGAGGAGACGTGCCTGCCACTGCATCGAGAGCTCGTCGATCGTGACCGGGTGCAGCCCGAAGAGATACCAGGCGAAGAACACCGAGCCCGCGCACACCGCGAGTGCGACGAGGAGCAGGAAGACGCGGCGCGAGGGGCGCAGCACGAGCCACGCGAAATACGCAGGCAGCGCCTCGACCTGTGCGCGCGCGAGCCGCGCGAGCAGGAGCGCGGCGAGCGTCACGACGACGCCCCAGAGGATCCAGAGCCGCACCGACTGGCCGTACCACGCGAGTCCCGCGCCCGGCGCCACGATGTTCGCCATCGGGAGGACGCCGAGCGCGGTGAGGACGACGGCCATCAGCCGGAGCGGCCAGACGCGCGACGATGAGGCTCGCTGGTTCATGTGGACAGGACGCGCGAACCGCGCCGGCGCATCCCTCCGTTCGAGCGCGCGCGCTCAGCGCACGTGCACCGCCGCGGCCGCTCCGTCGCCGGTCCGCTGCTCGTCCCGCTCCTCGATCCGCGGCCGGTAGCCGAGCGCCTCGGCGACGTGCGGACGCGCGATGGCGTCGCTCCGCTCGAGGTCGGCGATCGTGCGCGCCACGCGCAGCACCCGGTGGAACGCGCGCGCCGACAGATGCAATCGATCCGCCGCGCCGGTGAGCAGCGAGCGCGCCTCGGCGTCCAGGCCCGCGTGCGACGTGAGCCACCGGCCGGATGCGCGCGCGTTGCAGCCCGTCTCCGTGGCGTAACGGGCTCGCTGCCGGGCGCGGGCCCCTTCCACGCGCGCTCTGATCGCGTCGGAGCGCTCCCCGGTCTCCCGCGCCGCGAGCCGCTCGAGACTCACCGCGGGAACCTGGACGTGCATGTCGATCCGGTCGGCGAGCGGTCCGGAGAGCCGAGCGCGATACTTCGCCACCTCGGCGGCGGCGCAGATGCACGGCTTGGCCGGATCACCGGCATGGCCGCATGGACACGGATTCATCGCCGCGACGAGGGCGAAGCGCGCCGGAAATCGCAGCGAGGCGGACGCGCGCGCGATCGTCACGCTGCCATCCTCCATCGGCTGGCGAAGCGCCTCGAGGACGGACCGCGGGAACTCCAGGAGCTCGTCGAGGAAGAGGACGCCGTGGTGCGCGAGGCTCACCTCGCCTGGCCGCGGTGACGACCCGCCGCCGACGAGACCGGCCATGGACACCGAGTGGTGCGGCGCGCGAAAGGGACGGCGGGTCACGGCGCCGAGCGTCGGATCGAGCAGGCCCGCCACGCTGTGGACCGCGGTGACCTCGATCGATTCGGCGCTCGTGAGGGCGGGAAGGATCGTCGGCATGCGGCGCGCGAGCATCGTCTTGCCCGAGCCGGGTGGTCCGATGAGCAACACACCGTGTCCGCCCGACGCCGCGATGGTGAGCGCGCGCTTGGCGCTCTCCTGGCCCGCCACGTCGATGAAATCCGTGCGGTCGATGTCGGGCGCGGCCGCGGGGACCTGCGTCGCGACCGGTGGCGAGCCGCGGCGCAGCCACTCCACGAGCTCGGCGAGCGTCGACGGCGCGACGAGCGGGAGCTCGCGCACGAGGGACGCTTCGGCGACGTTGGCGCGTGGCAGCACCATCGCGCCGCCGGGCGCGGCGCGCGACGCGGCGGCGAGCATCCGCGCGATGGAAAGTGCGCCACGCACGGGACGAACGCTGCCGTCGAGTCCAAGCTCGCCGACGAAGGTGTGCCGCGCGACGGCGTCCGGCTCGAGCACTCCGGCACCGACCAGGACGCCGAGCGCGATCGGCAGGTCGAAGGCGCTTCCTTCCTTTCGGATGTCGGCCGGGGCGAGGTTCGTCGTGATCCGCCGTGGAGGAACGGTGAAGCCGGAATTGAGCAGCGCCGCGCCGACACGCTCCCGGCTCTCCCTCACCGCCCCCGCCGGCAAGCCGACGGTCAGCCAGAGCGGCAAGCCGAGGGCGACGTCGACTTCGACGGTGACGGGGAAGGCATCGATCCCGAGCACGGCGGCGGAGCGGATGGCGGCGAGCATGGCCGCATGATCCGCGCACGTCCTCCGGGGTCCATCACCATTCGCGCGCGGGGCGCTTCGTGGTCGCGCGGCGCGCGGACGCGCGCGGGCGGAGCGCGACGGAGGGGCCGTCGCGCTCCGCTTGCCGCACCGGCGGGTTGCTACTTCGCCTGCGCGTGGCTGGTGCCCTGCTTGTCGAGCAGATTCTGCGCGGCGAGCATGTGCGCTTCGAACGCGGGGGCTACTTTCGTCACGAGCGCTCTCGCTTCCTGGTTCTGCAGGGCCGGCAGCAGCGTCGACTTCACCGCGTCGAGCACGGCCTTGTGGAATGCCACCTCGTGCTGGAGGAACGCGCGGTCGAACGCCTTGCCGGAGGTTGCCTCGAGCTTCGCCACCGCGGCGGCGTGGTCCTTCGCCATCGCGAAGTCCTTCGGCGGGGTCGGATGCACGCCGAGCTTGGCGGCGAGGTCGCGACCCTGCTGCCGAACGACGTTATGGTCTCGCTCGAGCATCGCTCCGAAATCGCGCACCTCCTTCGTCGTCCCCTTCTTCGCGGCGAGCGCGCCGGTCTCGATGTCCCACGTGTTGGCCGCGTCGAAGATGGCGATGATCGTCGGATCATCGAGCTTGGCGCTCTGGGCGCTCGCCACCGTCATCGGGGCAAAGGCGGCGACGGCGAGCGCGGCGGCGGCGACGTGGGCGGACAGGCGAAGACGGGGCATGGTGGATCTCCTTGGTTCGGTCGGGTGTGGCCGCTGGTTGCGGCCGGTGCACGGTCACGATGGAACCCCGCGCGCAATTTGTCAAGATTCTGGTTGACTTATTGGTTCGGGCATTACCTTTTGTTGGGACCGAGGAGGAACGAAAGGCCATGCGCTGGTGGGAACGGCAGATAGGCGGCACGACCAGGGGGCGGATCATCGCGCTTCTTCGCCGAGGCGCATCCACCATCGAGGAGCTCGCCAGGGCGCTCGAGGTGACCGACAACGCCGTGCGCCCGCACGTCCAGCTGCTCGAGCGCGAAGGGCTGCTCAACGCCAGCGGCAGTCGCCAGGGCCCGGGTGCCGGGAAGCCGGCCACGACCTATGCGCTGACCACCGAGGCCGAGTCGGCGCTTTCGGGCGCGTACGCGCCGGTCCTGACCACGCTCCTGCGAACCCTCGAGACGCGGATGGCAAAGCCGGAGCTCGAGGCGCTACTGCGCGACGTCGGCCGACAGATGGGTCCGGGGCAGCCGGAGACGGGCCCCCTCGACGCACGCGTGCAGGCCGCGGCGGCGGTCCTGTCCGGACTGGGATCAGAGCTCGACGTCGAGCGCAGCGAGACGGGCTACGTGCTGCGCGGCTATGCCTGTCCGCTGGCGACGGCGGTACGCGGGCAGCCCGCGGCGTGCCACGCGGTCGAGGAGCTCGTGCAGTCCGTGGTGGGGACGCCGGTGCGGGAATGCTGCGACCGCAGCGAGGGCACGCCGCGCTGCCGGTTCGAAGTGCTGGCCGAGTGACGCTCGACTAGAGCGCGAGGGAGAGCTGCGCGGATTCGCGCTGGGTCGCGGGGCTTTCGTCCGCGTCGGGAGCGTCCTCCTCGCTCTTGTAGTAGCGGTCGAACTGCACGCCGTGCGCCGCGCACAACCTCCTGAAATGCTCACGCAACCCACGCCGGTAGCGCTCGCCCACGGAATGGCTGCGGGCGTAGGTGGAGCGGTACCGCGCCGCGAGATGCGGAAACTCCGCCTCGATGAACGGGAGGTAGCGCTGGCGCGCCGCGGACTGGAGCCGCAGCGCGCACGCGCCGATGTACGAGGCATTCGCCGCGGCCACGCTGCGCACGAGTGCGTCGAGCAGTGGAGGGGCATCGGTGATCCCCGGCAACACGGGCATGACGTTCACCCCGACCTCTATCCCGCTCGATCTGAGCCGGGCGATCGCCCGCAGGCGCGCCTCGGGGGTGGGCGCCCGGGGCTCGAGGCGCCGAGCGAGCTCACGGTCCACGGTGATGAGCGAGACGTGCACCGAGAGGCGCGACCGCGCCGCGAGCCGGATCAGGAGGTCGACGTCGCGCGTCACCAACGGGCTCTTCGTGATGATGGTGACCGAGAGCCCCTGCTGCTCCGCGAGCACCTCGAGAACTCCCCGCGTGAGACGGAACCGTCGCTCCGCTGGCTGGTATGGATCGGTGGCCGTTCCGACCACCACCGACTCGCGATGGAGGGCGGCGAACCGCGAGGGGCGCCGGAGCTCGCGTCTCAGGAGGAGGGGCGCTTCCCGCTTCACGAAGATGCGACGCTCGAACGCGAGCCAGGGTGGAAGGCTCGCGAGCTCGTCACGCATGGTCTCCGCGGCGGGTCCGGACATCACCAACCGCTCGGCGACGTACCGGTGAGCGTATCGAGCGTAGCAGTAGGCACACCCGAACGCGCAGCCGACGTACGGATTGATCGACCAGAAGGACATGCCCGTGGCGACCGGGCTATTGAGGATGCTCCGCGCGTCGGTGCCGAAGTAGCGGATGTCCTTCTGCTCGCCGATCACGGGGGACGCGTCGGTTCGCGTGTGATCCTCCAACGGCATCACATGCTGCATGGCTTCCCCGCCTGAGGTCCGAGGCGGAGCATACCGAACATATCCCGAATATACAAGGCGTGACCTTTTTGCCCTTTGGCACGCCCTGTGGAGAGTCGAACCCTGCCCGCGTGCATCGCGGTTGATCCGAGGAGAACATGACGACGACGAAAAGCGCCCGGTGGGCGGCGGGCACAGCGGCCACCATTGCCGGCCTCGCCCTCGCCGCGTGTCACGCGGGAGACTCGCAGTCGCCGCTACCGCCGGGAGTGCTGTTGCTCGCGCCCGGTCAGGGCGCGGCGCTGACCTCGACGGCATCGCTCAAGATCGAGGGGGGCTCCGACGGATCGGAGAACGTCCTCGTCCTGGTGGACTCGTCGACGACGGCGAGCGCGGGGGCGTTCACGTATTCGATCGCGGCGACGGGGGTCGGGTCGGCGGGAGCGATCTCGCCTCCGGCGACCTCGCGCTCGCCGCTGGGCAGCCTCGCGCCCCTGGCGACTCCCCTGCTCGCCGGTCCGGCCCTCGACATCGGGTTCGGGATGCGGCTCAATCAGCGGAGCCTCGCGCGACTGCGCCCGGGGTTCGGAGCGGCGCGCGCGCTCCACGCCAGTCGCGCGGCGCGGCCGGGACTGTCGCGCAGCACCGCGAGCGCGCCGCTCCAGGTCGGCGACGTCGTGACGATCAACGTGAGTCCCGACGCGTGCGACAACATCCAGAAGCGCGGCGCGCGCGTGGTGGCCATCGGATCGCAGTCGATCGTGCTCGCCGACACGCTGAACCCGACGGGCGGCTTCACGAGCAGCGACTATCAGCGGTTCGCCGCGCGGTTCGACACGCTCGTGTACCCGCTGGACGTGTCGAACTTCGGCCAGCCGGCGGACATCGATCAGAATCAGAAGATCCTCCTCTTGTTCACGTCCGCCGTGAACGAGCTGACGCCCGCCAATTCGAACTCGTACGTCGGCGGCTTCTTCTTCGATCGGGATCTCTTTCCGGTCGTGGCGACGACCGACTTTCAGGGATGCGCCGGGAGCAACTTCGGCGAGCTGTTCTACCTGCTCGCACCCGACCCCACCGGCGTGATCAACGGCAACGTGCGGCGCACCGGATTCGTCGACAGCATCACGACCTCCGTCATTGCGCACGAGTTCCAGCACCTGATCAATGCCTCGCGGCGCCTGTACGTGACGGCCAACGTCGAGGCCTTCGAGGAGGGGTGGCTCAACGAAGGGCTGAGCCACATCGCGGAGGAGCTGCTGTTCTATCACGAGGCGAACCTCGCCCCGCGAAGCAACATCTCGGTCGGTATGCTCCGGAGCAGCGGGAAGCTCGTGAGCGTGTTCAACGCGGACATGTCGGCGAACACGGCGCGCTACGACCTCTTCCTCGAGAAGCCCTCGAAGAACTCGCCGTTCCGCAGCGACGACAGTCTCGAGACGCGCGGGGCGACATGGAACCTGCTGCGGTATCTCGCGGACCGGAAAGGAGGCACGGAGTCGGCAACCTGGCAGGCGCTCGTGAACACACCGCTCACCGGAACGGCGAACCTCGCCGGCGTCTTCGGTGCGAGCCTGCCCGCGCAGGTGCGAGACTGGTCGTTCTCGCACTACACCGACGACTTCCTGCCTTCCGTCCCGGCGGAGTACACGCAGCCGAGCTGGAACTATCGCAGCATCTTCCCCGCACTCAGCGGCACGAACAACAGCTATCCGCTGGAGGTCAACTCGCTCTCGACCGGCAGCTCGACCTCCGCGACCCCCACCGCGTCGGGGACGCTGATCGGCGGCAGCTCCGCCTACTACCGCTTCTCGATTCCGAGCGGATCCACCGCCGAGATCACTCTCACCACCACCGGACCGATCGCCGCGCGCGTGTTCCGCGTGCGCTGAGTGGCCGGCGGTCGTGCATGCGACGAGGGCGCCCTGTCCAGGGCGCCCTCGTCTCGTTCTCCGCCCCTGCCGCCGGCCGGCGGCTCCGCTCAGTAGCCGATGTAGACGTAGGGCGAGCTGCGCTCTTCCGGCGCGCGCAACAGCCAGCCGTCGCTCACGCTGCGATGCTGAAACGGCAGCGGGTTGAACAGGCTCAGCATGCTCCGCTGGCTCGATGCGTTCTCCTGCGGCAGCGGGGCGACGCGCACGTTGGACAACGCGGCGCAGCCCTGCGCGGCGACGAGGACCGCCGCCCCGACGAGTAGTCGTGCCCCGAGCTTCATCGCGATCATGGTTCCTCCGGGAAGTGGACGTCGCCCTGCCCCGAGAGGATAACCTGCACGTCCCGGTCCGCGTCACGCAACGCGACCGTGCCTGCCCCGGGACGCGCGGAGGCGTACATTCCCGCGTGCTCCACACCGATCGACCGCACGCCGGCGCTCCGCCGGGCCTCGCCCTCCGCGCCGCGCTGATCATCCTCCAGCTCGGCGCGTTCGGCGTCGTGCTCGCCGCGTCGACGAACAAGCAATTCGAGCTCGACCGGTTCTTCGTACCGAAGGAGGTGGTGCTGCACGCGGCTGCCACGATCGCCGCGCTCTGCTGCCTTGCGAGTGCACGCACACTCCGCCTCTCGCGCGTCGATCAGCTGCTCGGGCTCTTCCTCGCGCTCGGCCTCCTGTCCGCGTTGTTCGCCACGAACTCGTGGCTGGCAGCGCGGGCCGTCGCGATGTCGCTCTCGGGCGCGACGTGCTTCTGGTGCGCCCGCGCGATCGCCCGCGGCGGCCTGCGCGCACCGCTCGTGGCGGGGCTCGCGCTCGCGGGCGTCGCCGGCGCCGCGACGTCGCTCCTCCAGACGTACGGATTGCGCGTCGACGTCTTCAGCCTCAACCGCGCGCCGGGCGGCACGTTTGGCAATCGGAACTTCATGGCGCACCTCTGCGCCATCGTGCTGCCGGCGCTCGTGCTCACGACGCTGCGCGCGCGCTCGCGGCGCAGCTTCGGGTGGTGGGCCGCGGGGGTGGCGGTGGTCGCCGCCGGCCTCGTGCTCTCGCGCAGTCGCGCCGCGTGGCTCGCGCTCATCGTCTGCGTCCTCGTGCTCGGCGCCACGGCGTGGCTCGCGGTGCGCCGCACGTGGGGGATGGTCCGGTGGCGGCGGCTGCCGCTCCTTCTCGTCGTTGCCGCCGCCGGCGGTGCGGCGGCGCTCGTCATCCCCAATACGCTCAACTGGAAGAGCGATTCGCCGTATCTCGAGACGGCGCGCTCGGTCGTCAACTACCGCGAGGGGAGCGGCCACGGGCGACTCGTGCAGTATCGGAACACGGCGCGGATGACGCTGCACCATCCCGTGCTCGGCACGGGTCCGGGCAACTGGTCGGTGGCGTATCCGGCGTTCGCGTCGCGCGGCGATCCGTCGCTCACCGACGACGGCATGACCGCGAACCCGTGGCCGAGCAGCGACTGGATGACCTTCCTCTCGGAGCGCGGGCCCGCGGCATTCGTGCTGCTGGCGCTCGCCGTGGCATCGCTCGTCGTCGACGCGGCGAGGACCCTCCGCCTCGGCGGCGATCCCGACGGCGCGCTCGCCGCGTGGGCGCTTCTCGGAACGCTCGCGGTGCTGCTCGTCGTCGGCACGTTCGACGCCGTGCTGCTCCTTCCCCCCGCGGCGCTCGTCGGGTGGGGGTTGCTCGGCGCGCTCGCGCCGCCGTCGCGCCCGCGCGTCGAGACCGCGCTGCCGCCGGTGCGTCGCCTCGCGGCGATGGCGCTGGTGGCACTGCTCGGCGGACTCGCCGTCACGCGGAGTGTGCGGCAGGTCGCGGCGATGGCCGTGTACGACGCGGGGACGCGCGCGAGCCTCGTGGAGCGCGCCGCGTCGCTCGATCCCGGCAGCTACCGCATCCGGCTACGGCTCGCGGAGATGTACGCGCGGCGCGGCCGATGCAGGCAGGTTCGCGAGCACGCGGGCGCGGCGACCGCGCTCTACCCCGCTGCCGCGGCGCCGAGGCGGCTCCTCGCTGCCTGCGGCCGCTGAGCGGCGGCGATCAGCGCGACGGCAACCGGAGGATCGTACCGGGACGCAGGACGGCGCGCTGGCTGCGCCGATTGGCGCGCGCGAGCGCGCTCACGCTCACGCCGGCGCGCTGGGCGATCTCCCAGAGGGTATCGCCGTCGCGCACGCGATAGGTGCGGCCGCGAATCGGCTCGGCGACGTCGCCGGCGGACGAGCCGGCGGCGCGCCCCGAGAGGCGCACGGTGGCGACCGGAGCCCCGTGCTTCGCGGGCCCGGAGACGAGCGGCGGCAGCGCGGCGATCGTACCCGGCGCGGTGAGCACCGCCACGTGCAGGTGCACCGGACGGCGCTCCTCCGTCGCCTCGACGTACCCTTCGTCCTCGAGCTCGGCGAGCGCGCTGCGGAGCCAGCGCTGACAGGGGCCCGCGGGTGGACGGCGGAGATCGATCGCGATGCCGGTCGGGTGTACGGAGTACGGATTCGAGTTCCGCGGCTGCCTGCTCGCCGGCCGCGCGGCGCTCGTGACGACGAGGGGCGCGCCGCACGCCTCCACGTACTGCGGTGCGAACGAGAGCACGAACTGGCGCGCCTCACGCGTGGCGTAGGCGTAGCCGACGCCGCCGGACAGCTCGTACGTGGAGTCGCCGGTGAGCGGAACGAGCCGGCCGTCGGCCACGGCATCGTCGAGATCGCGCGGCGTGTGATAGAAGGTCAAGTGATTCGCCTGCGCGAAATCCCACATCTTCTGTACGCTCGTCTTCGAGCCGCGAAGTTCGCTGGGAAAGCGGGCGCGGCGCTGGGCATGCGCGGGCGTGGCGGCGATCGCGAGGCCGAGGAACGCGGCGGCGGCGGCGCGCGTGAAGCGCGTGGCGTGCCGCGCGACGAGGACGGTTGGTGCGGGATGTTGCATGCGGTCGGAACGGGCAGAGTGGATGCCAGCGCCGGCGGCGACGACGCGGGGCCGATCGCGCCCACGCGCGTACTCTTGCCCGACGCGTGAGTCAGCGCTCCGCAACGGACGCGGGGAGCTCGGGCAACGTAGCGCCAGCCACGGCGTCGCGCACGGCGGAGACGACGTCACGACCCGCGCGCTGGACGACACGCGCGACGGCGCCGAGCGCCGCGCCGATGACGCGTGCCGGATCGACGCGCGGCTGTCCGCCATCGGGGTAGAGCGACGCGATGATGCGCGAGCGCAGCGAGAGCGCGATGGGCGTGGCGAAGGCCAGCGCGTTGAAGCGCGGATCGTAGTGCGTCCCGAGTCCCTCGATGAGCGACGCAGTCCGGGCGAAGTAGACGAGATGGCTCGGCAGCACGATCGGCCAGTCGTAGAGCTCCGCCACCACTTCGTCCGCCAGGAGCTCGACGCGCTCACGGGTGGTGGTGCGCTGATGGGCGACGGCGAGCAGGGTACCGGCGAGCCGGCGGATGACGTCGGGGTCCGCGCCGGTGACGACGAGCCCGAGCGCATGAAACGAGTCCGCGAGCGCCTCCGCATCGCGGCGGATGGCGGCGAAGATCGCGGCGACGAGCTGGCGGCGCAGCTCGAGCGGGACGCGCACGACCATCCCGAAATCGAGCAGGATGATGCGCCCGTCGGGCGCGACGTGGACGTTGCCCGGGTGCGGATCGGCGTGGAAGAGTCCGTGCACGAGCATCATGCGCGCGTACAGTTCCATCACGTCGTGGACGATCCGGTCGGGATCGATCCGTCCCTCGGTGACCCACTCGTCGAGCCGATCGACACGGCGGCCGGCGCAGTACTCGAGCACGAGCGCGCGCTGGCGGACCATCGGCTCGATCACGCGCGGGATCCACACGGTGCGCGCGCCGGCGAAGTTGGCGCGGATCGCGACGGCGTGCGCCGCCTCCTGCCGGAAGTCCATCTCCTCCGCGACGCGCGCGGCGAACTCCTGGATCACGACGCGCGTGCCGACGACGTGCGGATTGGGCCACCAGCGCTCGACGAGGGCGACGAGCCGCTGCGACGCCCGCACGTCTTGCGCGACGAGGGCCTCCACGCCGGGGCGAAGCACCTTCACGACGACCTCCTCGCCGGCGTGCCGCGCGCGGTGGACCTGCCCGAGCGAGGCGGCCGCGATGGGCACCTCGTCGAACCGCTCGAACAGCTCGGCGGGAGGGGCGCCGTATTCCTCGCGGATCACGCGCTCGATCTCCGCGAGCGGGACCTGTGGCACCTGGTCGGTGAGCGTCGTGAGCGCGCGCGCGTACACCGTCGCGAGGATGTCGGTGCGGCCGGCGAAGAGCTGCGCCATCTTCACGAACGTGGGGCCGAGCGCGGCGAGCGTCGCGACGAGCCGTTCGGCCCGACGCTCGTGATCGAGCGCGGTGCGCTCGGCGGGACGTCCCACGAAGAGCCAGCGCCGGTGGTCGCGCCAGAAGGCCAGCGCGAGCGGCAGCAGGCGCCAGACGATCACGACGAGACGCATCGATCCTCCAACGCGGCCGAACGCGGCGAGCCCACCGCGCTCACCGCTCGCGCATCGTGTCCGGATCGACGCCGATGCGCCGGCACCACGCCTCGTACTCGCCGGGCAACACCTCGGACGGCTTGATCTCGCTTCGGCCGCCCCAGAACACGTTGGTGTACGAGACGGGAATCCCCGCGTCCGCGAGATGCCGGTCGATCGCGGCCTTGTGCGCGAGCACGGTCGACTTCTCCGTGCCGTGCGCGACCGCCATGATGTTGACGTTCGCGAACTCCTCGCCGCCCTCGCGCCAGTACGCGTGCGTCAGGATGTGGTGCCGGCCTACCTCGCGTCCGGCCTCGATCTCACGTCCGGGCGGCACTCGCCAGTGAAAGAGCGCGTTGTAGCGCGTCGCGCGCTCGCCGCCGGCCGAGGGCTTCACGTGCTCGAGGAAGGTGGAGAACCGTCCGATGACGCGCCGGTCCGAGAGCTCGCCCGCGACGCGCAGGAACTCGTCGTACGCGACCCCCGCGTCCTCCGCGCGCGCGCGCCACGGATGCGCGCGGATCTCGCGCGGCTCGAGCTCGCGCTTGAGCGCCGCGAGCACGCGCCACTCGAGCGCAGTCAGCTCGACGATGTTGGTGTCGAGCACCGCGCCCGGCTCGTCGGACCGGCTGCCGGGCTCCATGCCGCGCCGGCGCACGTGCCCCACGCCGAGCGCGAACAGGCAGCGCGCCGGCATGACGCGGAAGGCCATCGCACCGATGCGGGCGGCGAGCAGGTCGCAATGCCGCTGCATGGAGAAGCCCTGGGGCACCTTGAGGGTGGTCCACAGGCGGTAGACGGAACCGGTCGTCTCGGAGTCGGTCGAGCGGATGACCACGTGCCCGGAGAACGGATCCTCCTTCACGAGGTAGTCGAACGCCGCGTCGAGCCGGTCGGCGGGAACCTGCCAGGCCACGAGCGCGCCCGGCGCGAGGTTCGTGGCCATCAACGTCTGCCGGATGCGCCGCACGACGCCGGCCTCCAGCATGGCGCGCAGTCGCTCGAGCACGGTTTCGAGCGGCAGCTCGCTCAGGCGCGCGATCTCGGCGAACGGGTCATCGAGGAACCCGGCGATCCGGTCCTCGCTCACGGCGAGGATGCGCGCGTTGATCGGGTCGGTGATCTCGGTGCTGAGGACGGAGGACGGCATGCCGAAAGATAATCGGCCGCAGCCCCCCGCCGCCGGTCAGTAGCCCGAGATGCGGCGGCGGATCTCGCGCGAGCCGGCGGCGACGCCGAAGCCGACGGACACGCCGAAGGAGAGCGCGGTCCCCGCGCCGACGTACGGCAGGATCGCGACGAGTGGCAGCGCGATCAGCGCCGCGCCGGCGCCGGCGATGATCGGTGCGATGGCCGTGTGCACGGCGTCGACGTAGCGGAGACGCCCGGTCACGAACGCGCGGGCCTGCGCGTAGCCGACGATCGCGAGCACCGTGCTCGCCAGGAAGCTGAGGAGAAAGATCACGGGAACCTCGAGGAAGGAGATGCGCACTCCCGTACGCCGGACGTTCCGCGGAGTTTCAGCGGCGCTGGCCCGCGCGCCCCGCGCTTTCTACCTTACCGCGCACCTTCATCCCGCTCTGCCATGATCACCCTCCGCGTCACCCGCCACGACCGCAACGAGGCCCTGCTGGCGGAGTGCCAGAGCACGGTGCTCCCCGCGCGCGGCGAGGTGCTGCAGCTCGATACGCTCGAGTCGGACGGCAGCATGGTTCGGCCGAGCACGATGTGGCGCGTGGTCGCGGTCACGGTGCACGTGCCGTCGCTGCAGTCGTCGCCGCCCCTCGGCGGCGAGCATCTTCGCGTGAAGACGGTCGAGGTGAGCGTGCTGCCGGACGTCTCGCTGCTCCCCGCCCTCGAGGAGGCGGCGGCCGAAGTGCTGTCGGAATCGCGCCTGTGAAAGTGCGGACCGATCACCGCTCCGTCCGCTAGCTTTCGATCGTGAACCGTCCGCCTTCCACCACACGAGCCGAGCAGAGCGCGGAGCATCCGCTCCGTGCGCTCGGCCTCGCGCATCGCGTGACGCACGCGCTGCCCGACCATCTCGCGGACTGGCAGCTTCCGCCGGGCTGGAGCTGGGGCGCGGAAGGCTTGTGGGACGAGCACCGGCACTTCCAGGAGATCGTCGATGCGCTCGACCGCTCGCTCTCGCTCGTGAGCGCCCCCGACCCCGCGCACGCGCACTGGCTCGAGGTCGAGGCGCGCGGACTCGCCCACCGGAACCACCCCGCCGCGCCGACGACCTACCACTACTGGACGTCGTATCAGGAGAGCCGGCGCGGCCCGGGCTACCTGCGCCGCTGGATCGCGGGAGAGACGATCGGTGCGCGGCTCGCGCGCGCCGGCGCGGACGACGTGCCCGCCGTGCTGCGCGTCGTGCGCGAGCTGGGTTCGGCGCTCTCGTATCTGCACGACGCGGGCACCGCGCACGGCGCGCTCTCGGTGGAGACGGCATGGACGACGCCGATGGGCCGGCTCTGGCTCCTCGGTTGGCAGTGGGCCGTGCCGGTCGCCGACGTGCCGGACGGTCTCGCGCCGGACGCCGGCCGCATGCCGCTGCCGCCCGAGTGGGGCGAGCTCTGGACGCCCACGGCGGTCAGCG
>Ga0310810_10005657_pt1 | contig 14014 bp, 14 predicted proteins | sample NCmetagenome_FD_207641 | JGI IMG/M metagenome (GOLD analysis project Ga0310810, IMG submission 207641) | Soil microbial communities from experimental microcosm in Duke University, North Carolina, United States - NC | ecosystem: Engineered > Artificial ecosystem > Soil microcosm > Unclassified ... | reverse complement strand
GGCCTGAGTCCAGGCGAGGGCAGCGGCTGATGTTGCCGCCGATGATGGCCATGCGGTACTGCTCCGCCAGGGCGACGAATCCGTCCACGATGCCATCGACGACCGCCACCTCCAGCTGCTCGGGCAGCACGAACGACAACAGTGCCGCCCGCGGCACTGCACCCATCGCGGCAAGATCGCTGATGTTGACCGCGAGTGCCCGATGTCCGATCGCGTCCGGCGGCACGAACCGCCGGTCGAAATGAACGCCTTCAACCTGTGCGTCGGTGGTCAGCACGTCGAGCGCGCCGCGCTCCGGCCGAATCACCGCTGCATCGTCACCGGGGCCGACGACGACCCAGGACGGCGTGGCGAGGCGCGCGGTGATGCGGGAAATGAGCGCGTGCTCGCCGATCTCTGAAACGGTGCGATTACTCACGGCGCATCGCACCCGGGGCGGGGAGCATAGGGTGCCCGCTTTGCCGTGTGGGGAGGTCGAATGAACCTGCGAAAGCAGGTGGAGCCACTGTTATCAGCCGCGCTTCAGGCTTCCTCGGAACAGAGGCATGCACAACACGCGGCCTCGCGGCTCGCTTGGGTTTTACGTTGGCTCAGACGAGCCTCCGAAAACCATCACGAGCAAAGCAGGACTTCGGGATCTTAACGTGCGGTCAGAGGCGGGTCAAGATGCGCTAACAGCTTGTTTGACGGTCATTTGTGCAAGAACATCGTCAACCAGGCGCTCCAGCTCCAACGCCCGCTCGTTCAGTTCGCCGCGGGCGGATGACTGGTGCTGGCGCGCTCGGAAATAGTCGTCGGCAATGTTGAGCGCGACGAGAATCGCCAGGCCGAGCATGTCGCTTTCGGGGGCGGCGTTGACCGCCGCCCGCATTTTCTGATCGACGAAGGCGGCAAGCTCGGTGATGTACCGCTCGTCGAGACCGCTGCGGATCGGATAGCGCTGTCCGGCGATGTCGACCGTGACTACGCCCATCTTCAATCTTCGATCTGCGATTTGAGTATGTGAAAGACCACGATCGCGCTCAGATACTCAAATTGCATGTTCTCAGATGCTCAAATGTTCCAGCTGCTCGAGCATGTCGCTGACGCGCGAGCGGATCATCTCGCGTTCACCGCGCAGCGATTCAATTTCACTGGTCACGCTCTCCGAATCGGCCAGCCGCGCGCGCAGCGTGTTGATTTCCTGCGCGAGCCGCATGTTCTCATCGGCGGCCTTTGCCTGTTCAGAGCGAAGACGCGCCACCATTCCGACGAGCAGCTTGATCTTTTCCTCGAGCCGATCGATGGGCTCGAGATCCACCGTACGCAAAGCCGCCTGCTTGACCATCCGTTCCGATCCTCTTGATGTGGGGAATTGAACGGCATGATGGTAACACGGTGCTTGCTGCCACCAACCACCAACTATCGCTGGATCGCTGCGTGGCGATCCTTCAGCGCCGCGATGATCGCCTCCATCGCGCTCTGCACTTCCGCGTCCGTGAGCGTTCTGTCAGATGCCCGGAACGTGAGACGCAGAGACAGGCTGATCTTTCCGTCCGGAACCCCCTTGCCTTGATAGCGATCGAATTCGCGAACGTGAGCAAGTGTCGCAGGCGCGGTTTCGCGTACGGTGTCACGCACCGTCTCCGCTGCGAGTGCTTCGTCGATGAGGATCGAGATGTCTCGGATCACGGACGGATACCGGGGCAGAGGCTCGACCCGCGCTTCGTCCTGCGGCGCCGCGGCTTCGGCCGCATCGAGGTCGATCTCTGCAACGTACACAGCGTCAGACGCGGGGAGCCCATGGGACTCGGCGATTGCTGGCGCGAGTTGTCCAAGCACGCCGATGCGAACGCCCGCCGCTGATACGGCGGCGGTGCGGCCAGCAACGAGCCAGGGTTCCGAATGCGTCTCGGTTCTGATGTCCAGTCGAAGCGCGTCGCCAACACGCTCGACGACCCCCTTCACATCAAAGAAGTCGACCTCACGGGTTCCACCACTCCAGTGTTCCGGCACGGCGCTTCCCGTCCAGGCGCAGGCAAGGGAACGACGTTCGCCGGGCGTCTTCGAAAAGCGGGCGCCGATTTCAAACAAGCGGACATCGCGCTGCTCACGTCGGCGGTTGTGGGCGACTGCGTCGATGAGGCCGGGGAGCGCCGACGGCCGCAGGACGGCAAAATTCTCGGATAACGGGTTCGCGATGGGCACCAGTTCGCTGGCGACCGCAAACGGCGCCGCCACCGACGAGGAGACGAAACCAAACGTCATCGCCTCTGAAAACCCCGCCGCCGTCATCACGCGGCGAAGGTGACGCGCGCGTTCGATGCGGGGATCGATCGGGGGTGGAGCGGCCGTCAGAGGCGGAAAAGTGGACGGCAGACGGTCGAAGCCGTAATGCCGCGCGATTTCCTCGATCAGATCGACCTCGCGCGTGACGTCCACGCGCCGTGTCGGTACGGTGACCTCCCAACCTTCCCCGCCTGCCCCGGACGCAGCCCCGTCGCCGGGCGACGTCGAGGGCCGAAGCGTGAACCCAAGACTCTCGAGAATGCGTGTGACATCGGCATCGGGCACCGCGACGCCGAGCAGACCTGCGATTTTGGCGCGTCGTAAACGGAGCGTCCGCGGCTCGATTTTGGCTGGGTACCGATCGACAACGGTTCCGCGAGCGCGCCCGGCACCGACAATTTCGAGCAGCGCGCATGCGCGTTCCATCGCCGTTACGGCCAGCTGCGAGTCCGCCCCGCGTTCGAACCGCATGCTTGCCTCGGTCTTCAGCGCCAGTTTCCGGCTGGTGCGACGCACCGAGAGTGGATTGAAGTACGCACTCTCCAGAACGATCACGCTCGTGCCTGCCGCGACTTCCGAGTCGGCGCCCCCCATCACGCCGGCGATCGCGGCCGGTCGCTTCGCATCCGCGATGACGAGCATGTCCGCCGACAGGTCGCGGCGCTGGCCGTCGAGTGTCGTGATCGATTCACCCGCCTTCGCCGTGCGCACACGAATCTGTGCGCCGGTGAGCTTGGTGAAGTCGAACGCGTGCATCGGCTGGCCCATTTCGAGCAGCACGTAATTCGTCACGTCCACGATGTTGCTGATCGGGCGGACGCCGGCTGCCTTGAGGCGGTCCTGCATCCACGCAGGTGAAAGGCCCACCGTGACGTCGGCGACGGCACCCGCATAACGCGGGCAGAGGTCCGGGTTTTCGATCACGACGTCGATGTCTGCTTTTTCAACCGGGGTCAATGATGTGAGCAGCAAATCGCGAATTCCGGGCTCACGCAGTGCCAAGTTGTATGCGGTCGCGACTTCACGCGCCATCCCGATCACGCACATACAGTCGGGCCGATTGCCCGTCACTTCGAAGTCGATCACCGCGTCATCGCTCCCGACCGTTTCCAGTCCTTCGACGGCGAAGCCGCGCACCGACATCGTCCGCGCGATGTCCTCGGCAGATGCCGTGACGTCAACGAAGTCGCGGAGCCACGAGACGAGTACCTTCATATCGGGAACTGCTCGAGGAAACGAAGGTCGTTCTCGTAGAAGAGGCGGATGTCGTCGACACCGTACTTGAGCATCGCGACGCGTTCCATACCCAATCCGAAGGCGAATCCGGTGACCTTCTCGGTGTCGTAGCCCACAGCTTCGAACACGGCCGGGTGCACCATGCCGCTCCCCAGAATTTCAAGCCATCCGGTTTGTTTGCAGGTTCCGCATCCCGAGCCGCGGCATGCCCGGCAACTGACGTCGACCTCCGCGCTCGGCTCGGTATAGGGAAAGAAGCTGGGGCGAAGCCGCACGCGGACATCGCCGAAGAGCGCGCGGAGCATTGCCTCGAGCGTCCCCTTCAAATCGGCGAGCGTGATGCCTTCGCCGACGACGAGCCCTTCGAACTGCTGAAACATCGGCGTGTGGCTCAGATCCAGGTTGTCGCGTCGGTACACCCGGCCCGGCACGATGATGCGCACCGGTGGCGGGAACGTTTTCATGTACCGGATCTGCATCGCCGAAGTGTGCGTGCGCAGGAGTGTCGCGGCGCGGACCTGCGCCTCCGGAACCTTTCCGCGATGTGCGCCCCACGTGCCGCCGGCGATCGGCGCATCGAGATACAGCGTGTCCTGCATGTCGCGCGCGGGATGGTCCGGCGGCATGTTGAGCGCCTCGAAGTTGTGGAAGTCGTCCTCGACCTCCGGCCCTTCGAGAATCTCGTATCCCATGTGCGCGAAGATGTCCTCGACCTCCCGCCGCACGCGCATCAGCGGATGGACGCGGCCCATCGGCAGTTTGCGCCCGGGCAGGGTCACATCGATCGCCCCGGCGGGGCGGCGCGTCGATTCGAGCGCGGACCGTCGTTGGTCGAGCGCGGTCTCGATTTCGGTCTTCAGGGTGTTGACCAGCTGGCCGAACTCGCGGCGCGCCTCCGGCGGCAGCGTCCCGAGCGTCTTCATCAGGCCGGTGATTGCGCCCGCCTTGCGGCTCAGAAACTCGTCGTGAAGGGATTTGAGGTCCGCTGGAGTGGCGGCGCTGGCGAGCTGCGCATGGAACCGGCCGCGCAGCAGTTCGATCGAGGCGGAGTCGGTGGACATCGAACGCTCAATGCGGAACGCTCAATGCGCAATGCTCAACGTTGAGCATTCCATTGAGCATTGCGCCTTGAGCATCGGGCATTGTCACGCAGGCAGTGCGGCCTTGGCCTGTGCGGCGACCTTGGCAAAGGCGGCGGACTGGGTGGCGGCCATGTCCGCGAGCACTTTGCGGTCGAGCGTGACGCCGGCCGCCTTCAGGCCGCGCATCAGCTGCGAGTAGGTGAGGCCGTTCTCGCGCGCCGCTGCGTTGATGCGAACGATCCAGAGGCGACGGTACTCGCGCTTCTTGTTCTTGCGTCCGACATACGCGTACTTGCCGGCGGTGTCGACCGCTTCTTTGGCGGCGCGATACAGCTTGCTCTTGGTCTGGTAGAACCCCTTCGCACGCGCAAGCAGCTTCTTCCGTTTGGCGCGTCGAACCGTTCCTCGTTTGACTCTTGGCATCGTTCCTCCGGATCCCGGATCCCCGATCCCGGATCCCGTCTCCTATTTGTATGGGAGCATCCGTTCCAGTCGCGGCGCATCCGCGTCCGACACCTGCTCGGTGCCGCGCATATGGCGCTTCGACTTGGTCGTCTTGCTCGTCAGGATGTGGCGCTTGAATGCCTTCGCGCGCATGACCTTGCCCGTACCTGTCTTCTTGAAGCGCTTCGCTGCGCCTCGGTGCGTTTTCAACTTGGGCATCGTTATTCCTCTGTCACCGGCTCTGCGACCGGCTCTTGCGTCCGTTTCGGCGCTCCCGACTTGCGTCCTGCGCGCTGGCTCAGGATGACGTGCATCTGGTTGCCTTCCTGACGGGGAGCGGCCTCCGCCACGGCAACATCCGCCAGCTCGCCGATCAGACGCTCCAGAATGCGGCGGCCGATTTCCGGATGCGCCATCTCGCGCCCGCGGAAGAAGATCGTCGCCTTCACCTTGTCGCCGTTCGCGAGGAAGCGCTCGATGTGCTTCTTCTTGAAGTCGTAATCGTGCTCGTCCACCTTGGGGCGGAACTTGATCTCCTTGACCTCGATCACCCGCTGGTGCTTCTTCGCCTCCCGGCTGCGCTTCTGCTCCTGGTACTGGTACTTGCCGAAGTCCATGATTCGGCAGACCGGCGGAACAGCGGTCGGCGAAATTTCGACGAGGTCGAGCCCTTTCTGCTTGGCAATGGCCAACGCGGCGGGCGGCGGCATGATCCCGAGCTGCTGCCCGGTCTCGTCGATCACGCGGATTTCTCGAACACGAATACGTTCGTTGGTGCGAACGCGGTCGTCACGTCGGGGCGAACGATCGAAAGCGATATTGCCTCCTCTGGGCTTACGCCACAGCTTCTGTTCCGGAACCCTGAGCGTTCAGCCCCGAGCCCGATTTCTTCGTCGCGATCTCGTCCTTCGCCGACGCGACAAACGCATCGATCGATCGCGCGCCGAGGTCACCTGCCGACCTGCTGCGGACCGATATCGTACCATCCGCGGCTTCGCGATCGCCGGTCACCAGCATGTAGGGGATCTTCTGCAGCTGGGCCTCACGGATTTTAAAGCCAATTTTCTCCTGGCGGTCGTCGAGTTCCACGCGAAGCCCTGCGGCAGCAAGTTTCTCGTGAACGACCGCCGCGTACGCCTGATGCCGGTCCGAAATCGGCAGCACGATCGCCTGTACCGGCGCCAGCCACAGCGGAAACGCCCCCGCGTAGTGTTCGATGAGAATGGCGATAAACCGCTCGAAGCTGCCGAAGATGGCACGGTGAATGACGACCGGCCGGTGCTCGGCGTTGTCGGCGCCGATGTATTTCAGGTCGAAGTTCTCCGGCTGCTGATAGTCGAGCTGAATCGTCGCGCACTGCCACTTGCGCCCGATGGCATCGGTGACGTCGAAATCGATTTTCGGCCCGTAGAACGCGCCGTCGCCCTCGTTCAGCGTGTATTCGAGGTTGGCACGCGCCAGCGCCTCTTTCAGTTGCGCCTCCGCGTGATCCCACGTCGCGATCTCGCCCATGAACTGTTCCGGGCGTGTCGACAACTTGGCCGTGAACGCTAGGTCGAAGTCACGGTACACACGCTGAACGAGTCGAATCAGCCGCTCGACCTCGTCGCCGATCTGCTCCGGCGTGATGAAGCAGTGCGCATCGTCCTGAGAGAACTGGCGTACGCGCGTCAGCCCGGAGAGCACGCCGGACGCTTCGTTGCGATGCAGCGGCGTCTGCTCGTGAAACCGTACTGGAAGCTCGCGATAGCTGTGCGTCGTGCTTGCGTAGGTCAGGAAGTGCCCGGGGCAGTTCATGGGCTTCACACTCATCGTCTCGCCTTCCGATTCGATGAGGAACATGTTGTCTTTGTAGTGCGCCCAGTGACCCGAGCGCTCCCAGAGCGCTTTGTTGTAGACGAGCGGGGTCTTCACCTCGACGTAGCCAGCTGGAAATAGCACCTCGCGCATGTAGTTGGCGAGCGTGTTGTAGAGCGTCGTTCCCTTGTCCAGCCAGAACGCGGCGCCGGGCGCCCATGGGTGGAACGTGAACAGTCCAAGCTCGCGGCCGAGTTTCCGATGGTCGCGCTTCTTCGCTTCCTCGATTTGCGAGAGATAGGCTTTCAGGTCCTTGTCGGAGGCGAACGCGGTGCCGTAAATGCGCTGCATCGGCGCGTTGCGGGCGTCGCCCTTCCAGTAGGCATTCGAAGTGCTGAGCAGCTTGAACGCTTTCAGCTTGCCCGTGCTCGGCACATGTGGACCGACACAGAAATCGACGAACGTCTCCTTGTCTTTGATCGTGTAACAGGAGACCTCCGTCTGGCCTTGCGTCTTCTCGTCAATCAGCTGGACCTTCAACGGCTCGCCGCGCTGCGCAAAGAACGCTTTTGCTTCGTCGCGCCGCCACATCTGCCGCTCGTACGGAAGATCCTGCTGCGCCAGGTCGCGCATCTTCTGTTCGATGCTCTCGAGATCCTCCGGAACGAACGGCCGATCGACAACGAAGTCGTAGAAGAAGCCTTCATCCGTGGCCGGCCCGATTCCGCACTGCGCGCCGGGAAACAGGTGTGTCACGGCTGCCGCCATCAGGTGGGCCGTGCTGTGGCGCAGCAGCGCGAGGGCTTCCGGATTCTTGTCCGTGACGATGCGAACGGCGGAATCCTGTTCGAGCGGATACGAGAGGTCTACCAGCTTGCCGTTGACGATCGCGGCGTACGCCGCCTTCGCGAGCCCCGGCGAGATCTCCGCCGCCACGTCGCGCACCGGTGTGCCCGACGAAACACTGCGACTGGATCCGTCGGGAAGAGTAATCGTCACCTGGCTCATTGGGTTCTACTGCGGGTTGCCTCGCGTGCCCGGCTTCGCGACGTTGCCAGTACGATGTGGCAGCCTTCGCGCGGCTTGCCTAGCCGCTCACGCTTTGGCATCACGCGTGAGCGAAGGCTGGTAGGCGCGGGTGGACTCGAACCACTGACCTCCTCCGTGTCAGGGAGGCGCTCTAACCAACTGAGCTACGCGCCTATCTGTTGCGAAATCAGGCTTTAACCCGAACGGTCAGTATACATCAGGCGTTCGGATCGTTCGGGACGTTCGATTCGTTCGGGACGTTCGAATCGTTCTAGGCGGCCTTCTTCTGCGAGAAGTACTCGAGGGCCTTCTGCAGCGTCAGATCGGTTGTCGGCGCGGGCGCGCCAAATTCCAGGTCGGGCTCGTCAACGATGACTTCCGGCTGCAGCCCTTTCTCGTGGATGGCGTTCCCGTTCGGCGCCAGGTAACGGAGATAGGACAACAGCATGGCGCTACCGTCCGGCAACTTCACCAGCCGCTGTCGCGCGGCGCTGCCGACGGTGTGCTCGCCGATCATTTCCGCCCGTTTGGAGCCGTCGAGCGCGGCGGCGAATACCTCGCCGGAACGCGCGGTGCTCTGATTCACCAGGAGGACGAGTGGCGCGGCAATGGCGCCGTCGCCAGCCTGCGCGGCGATTGTCTCCTTGTTCCCTTTGGTCTCGCGCACGGTCAACGTTCCAGTCTTGACGAACAGCCGTGCCGCGGTAACCGCGTCGTCAAGGTCGCCGCGCGTCGCGCCGCGCAGATCGATGACATACCGCGTCGCGCCGGTCTTGGCGAGCGCGTCGACGGCCTGCTTGATCTGGACCGGCGATCGCTTTGTGAACTCGAGGATATGAATGTAGCCGGTTGTTGCGTCGGCCATCTTCGACGACAGCTCTGGCGGCGTCGGAACCCGTTCGCGCGTCAGCGCGACGTCATGCGGATCGGCGGCGTTGCCTCGTATGACGAGCAGTGACACCTTGCTGCCTGGCTGCCCATGCAGAAGACGCTCGCCTTCGAAGATGGAAATGTCCTTCGTCGATCGCTTGTCGATGGCGCGGATGAAGTCGCCCACCCGGAGCCCCGCCTTCGCTGCCGGTGATCCATCACGTACAGAGATGACGCGCAGGTAATATTGCCGGCTCAGTTCGATTCCGATGTCCGCCGGAGGAGGTGGCTGATTCGCTTCGTAGGCGGCGGCGACATTGGCAGGAAGAAAGGCGCTGTCGGCATCGAGATTGTCCGACAGACCGTTCATCGCGCCCTTCATCGCCTTCTTGACGTCCACTTCCTCGACGTAGTTGTTCAGGACGAGCGAGACGACGTCTTCGAACACGCGCAGGTGCTGATAGGTGTCGTCTTTCGCCATGACCTGGCCGAGATAGCCGCCAATGATGGCGAAGGCGATCACAGGGGTCGAGATGAGAAGCACCCACAGACGCGTGCGTGATGTCATGTCAGTAAATCCAACTTTCGTTTACCGGGGCTTTAGCCATTGTATGGGATCGACGGAACGGCCGTCGACGCGCAGCTCGAAATACAGGGCAGCCGGGCCGGCTGGCGCCGTGCCGACTCGGCCGAGCTCGGTTCCGTCATCTACGTGTTGACCGCGTGTGACTTCCACGGCGCCAAGGTAGCCGTACAGCGAATAGTAATTGGCGCCGTGATCGACGATGACGAGGTTGCCGAAGCCGCTGAAGGCATCCGCGTAGTCGACGATGCCAGGGTGTACGGCGGTGACCGGGGTGCCTGCCGGGGCACTGATATCCATGCCATTCCGTGCAACACCGCCTGGTCGCGCGGGGGCGCCGAACGCGGCGGCGACCCTGCCGGCGACGGGCCAATCGAGCGCACCCCGGAACGAGGCGATGGGAATGGCGACCGGCTCGCCCGTCCGTCCGCCAGGGTTCGCAAGCTGCTGCTGGAGCCGCTGCGCGGCGACGCTCAGTTCGCCGGCCAGCTGGGCGTTCAGGTCGCGGCGCTGATCGATTTCGGCGATGAGGGCTTCCCTTGCCGCGACGGCGCGCTGTGCGGCGAATCGTGCGCTCGCGGCCTGCTGTGCTGCCTGTTCGAGCTCTCGCGTCCGCCGCTCCATCGCATCGCGCTGCTGCTGAAGTTCAGCGACGGTGTGGCGGTGGTCCGCCATCCGCTGGTCGTTGATCGCGGTGAGCGCCGCCACCGCGCGCACCGCGCGCGCGAATTCGCGGAGTCCCCGCGCATCGAATAGCACGCGCGCGTAACCGCCTCGTCCGCGCTTGTAGATATCCGCGAGCCGTGTCTTCAGATCCGGTAGCTGCGCGACGCGCTGCTGCTCGAGCGCAGTGACGCGGGCGGTGGTCTGCTCGAGCGCGGTCTGCGCCTGTGAGGCGGCGGCTTCTGCGGTCTTCTGCTGTTCCGCAGCGATGTCTCGCTGCAGCTCCAGCTGCCGCAGATCGCCAAGCAGTGTTCGAGCCTGCGACGCGAGGCGCTCGGCTTCCGCTTGCAACGTTCGAACGCGATCGTTGACCCGGCGCGCCATGTCGTCAGTGGCGGTTCGGTCCTGTGCGGATACGTCGGCCGCGTAGGGCGAGTGGGGCGGGTGGGGCGAGTAGGGCAGGTACGGCGAGAAGGGCGGGTACGGCGATAAGGGGACGAGACCGAAGGTGAAAGCCAGTACAAGTGCGAGGAACGCTATGCGCCTCAACACTCCACGCGCCTCATGCGCTCAACTTTTCTCACTCGCCCTACCTGCCTACGTGCCCTACCCGCCCTACCTGCCCTATGTGCCTCACCCGCCCTAGTATAGAGTCACGTTGCGGATCGTGGGACTCGATATCGGTGAGCGGCGGATAGGCGTTGCCGTCAGTGATGCGACCGGAACGCTGGCCCGACCGCTTGCGGTCTTACGACCGGCGGGACTCGACGTGGATGCGCTCCAGTTGGTCGCGAATGAAATCGTCCGTCTTGCCGCGGAAGAGGACGGTGTCGGCGCGATTGTCGTCGGTTTGCCACGGCGCCTCGATGGCACGCCGACAGAGATGACACCGCGCGTCGAGCAGTTCGCGCGCAGCCTGCGCGAGAAGACCTCACTTCCGGTGACCCTGCAGGACGAGCGCCTTTCGAGCCGCGAAGCGGAGAGCCGGCTCGCCCTGAGGGACAAGGACTGGCGGTCGAGGAAGGCGCGCCTCGACGCAGCGGCGGCGGCAATCATCCTGCAAGACTATCTGGACGAACGTGCGTAAGCTCCTGTATGTCGGTTCGCTGCTTGTGGTGCTGCTCGCGGCCGCGGCTGGTCTCGTGCTGTGGCGCGGCTGGAACGATCTTCACGAACCGTACAAGGGCTACAGCGGGACGGAACAGTTCGTCACAATCCGTCAGGGCGCTTCCAGTTCTGAAATCGGACGGCAGCTTGCGTCTGCCCAGGTACTCCGGGACGCGCGGTCGTTTCGCGCAGCGGCGTGGTGGACCGGCCGTGGACGCCGCCTCAAGGCTGGCGAGTACCGCTTCGATCATGCGCTGACTCCGCTCGAAGTCGTCGATATGCTCGCGCGCGGTGATGTGTACACCCAGCGCCTCACGTTTCCCGAAGGTTTGAACGTAGAGGAAATGGCCAAAGTGTATGAATCTCACGGCTTCGGGCGGGCAGCGGATTTCCTCGCCGCCGCTCGAAACGTCAACCGCATACGCGAGCTCGACCCGAAAGCGTCGGACCTCGAAGGGTATCTATTTCCCGAAACGTACGCCTTGCCGCGACAGACGGCTGCAGCACGTCTCGTCGACCTGATGGTCGATCGTTTCCTCGCCATCTACGACGAGCAGATGCGGGCACGTGCGGCGGCCCAGGGTATGACGATGCGTCAGGTCGTCACGCTGGCTTCGCTTGTGGAGAAAGAAACCGGCCGTGCCGAAGAGCGGCCCATCGTCGCCGCCGTGTATCGAAACCGGATGAAGATTGGGATGCCGATGCAGGCGGATCCCACGGTCGTCTACGCGCTGATCAAGGTGCATCGGTATGACGGGAACATTCGCAAGGACGATTTGTCGCTGAACTCGCCGTACAACACGTACAAGTTCGCGGGTCTTCCGCCAGGTCCGATTGCTTCGCCGGGCAAGGCCTCGCTCGAGGCGGCGCTGATGCCCGCGGATGTGCCGTACCTCTACTTTGTGAGCCGCAACGACGGTTCGCACGTGTTCGCGCGGACGCTCGCGGAACACGATACCAACGTCAAGAAGTTCCAGGTTGAATTCTTCCGCAATAAGAGGGTCGCCGACGCGAGGTCGCGCTAACGTTCGCCCCACTTCAGTTTCTCGCGCAGCAGCTCGAAGTAGCCGCGCTCGGGCGCTTTCACCAGACGAAGCATCTGCTTGGCCTTGCGGACGTGAATGACGTCACCGGGATGAATGGGATACCCATACTGTCCGTCGTAGGTCACGAACACGTCCTCGCTGCCGCCCGGCGCTTCGGGGTGCACCTCCACGTCGGCATCACCGGGTATCACGACAGGTCGATTGGTCAGCGTGTGAGGCGCAATCGGCGTCAGCACCAGCGCATCGACGGACGGATGCACGATTGGACCGCCGGCGGCGAGGTTGTAGGCTGTGGAGCCCGTCGCGCTTGCGATGATGAGGCCATCCGCCTTGACGCGTGTGACGAAGCGGCCGCTGACGGAAACGGATAGCTGGATCATCCGCGACAGCGCGCCTTTGGTGAAGACGACGTCGTTGAGGACGATGCGTGTCTCCTCACTCTTGTGGCGAAGGCAGGCGGTGGCGGCGAGCATCAGACGTTCGTCATACGTGGCAGTGCCGTTGACGACGGACTCGAGGGCCGGGAACAGCTCGTCGATCCGCAGTTCGGTAAGGAAGCCAAGCCCGCCGAAGTTGACGCCCAGAATCGGGATGTCCCGGTCAGCTTGTGCGATGCGACTGGCCATGGCCAGCAGCGTTCCGTCCCCGCCAAGCACCACGATTAAGTCGACGTGATTCGGCAACTCCTCACGTGACCGGGTCGCCGTGGCGTCGATCGACTGCGTCAGACGCGCGGTCTCTGCCTCGTAGACAACACCGATCTTTCGCTCGCGCAGCCACGCGCCAATGCGGGTGAGATGCTCCGCGGCGGCCAGCAGACCATACTTGGCCACGATTCCGACGCGGTGGATGCGCGCAGTCATGAGCGGAGGTGGAGCAGGAACTCGACGTTGCCCTTCGCGCCCGTGATCGGCGACGGCGTCGAGGCTACCGGCGTCAATCCTACCTCACGCGCGGCGGCAGACACCTCTTCGAGAACGCGCGCCTGGATGGACGCGTCACGAATCACGCCCTTGCGAATCTCGCGGCGTCCCGCCTCGAACTGCGGTTTGACGAGCGCGATGACGTCCCCGCCGGCACGCAGGAGCGGCGGCACCACCGGCAGGATCTGTCGCAGCGAGATGAACGACACGTCGATGGTGACGATGTCGACGAGGGCTGGCAGATCGGACGGCTGCAGGCGTCGTGCGTTGAAATGCTCGATGACGACGACGCGCGGATCGTTGCGCAGGGTCCAGTCGATCTGCCCGTGGCCGACATCGAGCGCGACGACGCGGCGGGCGCCGCGTTGAAGGAGCACGTCGGTGAAGCCGCCGGTCGACGCGCCGATGTCGAGCGTCTCGCGTCCGTCAACGGCGATGTGAAAGGTATCCAGGGCGTGAGCGAGCTTCACCCCTCCGCGGCCGACGTACGGGTGATCAGGCGCGATGAGTTCGACCGCGGCGTCAACGTCGATCTGGGCGCCGGCCTTGGTTTCCGGCTGGCCGTTGACGCTGACCTGGCCTGCGAGAATCAGCGCGCGTGCCCGCTCTCGCGATGGCGCGAGGCCTCGTTCGACGACCAGCTGATCCAACCGAACGCGCAATTTTTGCAACCTTGAGTCGCGTCATGCACGGGGTCTGACCCCGGCATAACCGATCACCGGGGTCTGACCCCGACACAAGCCTCGGCTAATTCGACCGTTCGACGATCCAGCGGCCGATCTGCAGCAGGCGCGAATCGGCGAGGCGCACGGCGCCAAGCGCCGCGGCGGCGCGCTCCAGACACTCGTGAGCCATTCGCTTCGACGCCGCGAGCCCATACAGCGCGGGGTACGTCGTCTTCCCGGCAGCCGCGTCCTTGCCGGCGGTCTTGCCGAGGTCGGACGATTCTCCTTCGATGTCGAGCAC
>Ga0310810_10005655_pt1 | contig 14017 bp, 10 predicted proteins | sample NCmetagenome_FD_207641 | JGI IMG/M metagenome (GOLD analysis project Ga0310810, IMG submission 207641) | Soil microbial communities from experimental microcosm in Duke University, North Carolina, United States - NC | ecosystem: Engineered > Artificial ecosystem > Soil microcosm > Unclassified ... | reverse complement strand
CGCGTGCGGCGAGGACGGCGCGATCTTCGCGTAGCGGCGCGCGGCGTCGAGGCCCATCGCGGCCAGCTGGGGCTTGTCGCAGCTGTGAATCAGGTAATGCGCGACCCCCGGCTGATCGGGGTTCTTCGCGAACAGCTCGTTGAGGATCGGAATCGCCTTCTTCCGGTTGGCGAACGTGGTGTCGTTGGGCGGTTCGCTGGCGAGCAGCGACAACGCGTAGAACGCGGCCGCCTCCGTGTCGCCGGGGTTCTCGCGATAGACCTTCTCCATGCCGTCGGCGTAGGCCTTCGCCCGGGTCAGATGATCACGGCCGTCGGTGTTGCCGAAGAAGGCCGCGGCCGCTGCGAGGTATCCTTTCTCGCGGCTCGTGGTCTTCGGGCTCGCTTGTCCCTGCTGAATCTCCGCCCAGCCGCGATCGAGGTCCGTCTTGCCCACCTGCTCCCAGAGCTGGTGGTAAAGGCTCATCGCCGCGCCCCAGTGCGCCATCGCGCAACCCGGCGATGCCTTCGTCACGGCGGCGAACTGTTTCTCCGCTTCCTCGTACCAGAACGAGTGGAGCAGCGCGATGCCTCGCTCGAAGTCCTTCTGGACAGCGGCCGGACACGACGTCGGGAACTTGACCGTGCCGAGCTGCTCCTCGTGATGGTGGTGCTCCGTCTCCTGGGCCGACGCTCGCCCGGACGGAAGGAGCACAGCAACCAGCGCCATCGCCGCCACCGACAGCTTCTTCACAGCCGCCCTCCTTCTTCGTCCCTCGTCCTTCGTCCCCGGTCGCTCACTTCGTACAGGGAGGTCCAGAGACCACCGACAACACGTACAACACGTTCTTGCCCTTCCGCGACAGTCCACGCACCGTTCCTCTGGGGATGACGGCGACCGTCGACGCCTGCAGCGGGACGTCCTTGTTCCCGAGACGGAGTGAACCCTCTCCCGCGATCACGTAGATCGTCTCATCCGCATCCGCTCGCGACTGCTCGGAGACCTGATCGCGAATTTGGAGGAGCACCGTTTTCGCACTCGCCGTGCACCCGAGTTGATCCGTCTTCACGGGATCGCCGCCGCGGATGCCGTTCTTCTCGATGAAGTCGACGACCGTGAGCGACCGCGCATCGCCGGGCGGCGCCGAGTTGGCGGACGGTGGCGCCTCGAGCGTCTTCGGTGCCGGTGGCGCGGGCATTGGCGTGAGCGTGATCTCGAGATCGACCGGCGCGCCGCCCTTGACGATGAGGTCGCGTTCGAGCGACACGAACCCGTCGCGATCGAAGCGCAGGCGATAGTCGCCTGGCTTCACGGTCAGGAACCGCGCAACGCCCCCCGCGGTGGTCTTCGCCTCGCGAGGCTGCTCGCTCAGCATGCTGACCGAGGCATCGCCAATCGGTGAGCCCGTCTTGTCGAAGACGGTGATTGTCACCGTGACAGGCGTCGCCGCCGCGGCGGGACGCCGTCGCACCGGGGCGGGTGCCGGCGCCGTCTGCGTGGGCGGCTGGGCTGGCGGTGCCGGCTTTGGGGTCTGGGCGGCGAGCGGGGCGCCCAGCAACGCGCTGAGGAGCCACGACAGCGGGATTATGATGCGCATCCCCCGACTGTAATCGCGTCGCTGGAGCGCATTCAAGGGCGCGCGTCCCTGCACGGCCGCTAGAATCGACGTCATGCCCCTTCGCGCGGCGTCGGTGTTCCCCCTTGTTTTGGCCGCGATTTCGCTCGTCCCGCCCCCGCCACGCCTGGCCCGGGTGGCGCTGGTCCCGCTCGACGACCGTCCCGCTGGCCTGCAGTCGGCCCAACTGGCCGGCGCCATTGCCGACGCCGAGGTCATCGGGCCGCCGCGCTACCGTCTCGGCCACTTCACGGCCGAGGGTGATGCCGACGGCATCGCAGAGTGGCTCGACGGCCTCGACCTGGCCAGCATCGACGCGGTGATCGTTTCGACCGACATGCTCGCTTACGGCGGCCAGATCGCGTCGCGCCGGCCGTCGCCATCGCAGGAAAAGGCCCTGCGTCGGATTGCGGCGCTCGGCCGTCTCAAGGCACGGCGGAAAGACGCCCGGGTCTACGCCTTCAGCACACTGCTGCCGCTGCAGCCGCCGGAGGATGGGCGAAAGGGTAAGTGGAGGGAGACGATCGTTCAGTGGGCCGAACTCGGTGGCGGCAACGCGAAGGATCCGCAGGCTGCCGCCGAGGCGCAGCGGCTCGAGACCGACATCCCGCCGCCTATGATCGAGCTCTACCGCACGGTGCGCGCTCGCAATTTCGCGGTCACCGCCGCGGCACTGGACCTGGCGGCGAAGGGCGCCGTGGACGACCTCGTGATCATCACCACGTCCAGCGCACCGCGCGGGCTGGCGGCGGCAGAGCAGGATGACCTCATGGCGCGCGCGGCAGCGCAGCGCATCACCCCGCGCGTTCAGGTGATTGCCGACGCCGACCAGGCCGCTCTCCTGCTGCTCGGTCGCGCCGTCGGGGACATCACCGGCCTCCATCCGGGCGTCGTCCTGGAAGACGGGCTCCCGTCGGTCAGGCCGAGTGCCGAGTCGTTCGTACAGGTTGTCGGATCCACCGTGACGTCGCAGGCAGGACCGCGCGATCTCACGTGGCTCATCGCGGGCGCGCCGGCCGACGAGGCAGGCGCGGCGAAGGTCGTGGGTCAGGCAACGTCGCTGGTGAGTGCCGGGCGTCGCGTCGCGATTGCGGACGTTGCCGGCGGTGACGCCACAGGCGCGTCAGTGCCGCTCGTCGAGGCGCTCCGCAACAAGCACCTGTTCACGCGTCTCGCGAGCTATGCCGGGGGGCCGGCGCCGGCCTCGCTGGCCTCCTCGCTCGTCGAGGGGCTGCTGCGCGTCAGCGCCGTGACTCGCACGCCGGCGCCCGACGCGGCGCTCCAGAGCCGTCTCGACGATGCGCAGATCATCGCCGTGCTCCATCACCTCGTCGTGGACTTCGCGTATCAGGCCGTCATCCGTCCGCAGGCCGTCACCGACTACCTGGCGGCGCACTCGATGGATCCGTCCACGCTCAATGCCGATCAGGCGACGCGGGTCGAAGCCTACCTGACGGGCGAGATCAAGCCGCTCGCCGAGAATCTCGTCGGCGACCTGGACGATCAGCCGATGCCGACTCGCGGGCCACGGAAAATCGCGACGAAGAAATTCCGCAACCTCGAGGACTTCAAGCTGCGCCTGCCCTGGGGCCGCCTCGACGAAGTGGAGATCAGCTTCGCGTTGAAGTGAACCTGCGAACCACGTAGAGCGCGGTGGCCGCGGCCATGACGATCCCTTCCAGCATCAATTCCGTCCGGCTCGCGTGCCACAGCAGCCAGAGGCAGAAGGCCGACGCGATGACAGGCACCGCCGGCGGCACGCGGAACACGTCGCTCGCCGCGCGCACGTCGCGGCGCTGAAGCTCCCAGCTCGCCAGCGAGACCGCGAGATAAAGCACCAGCACCGCCACGCTCGCAAACGGCACCAGCACCGCGAACGAGCCCACCGACGCGACGACGACGATCCCGACGGCGTGGACGAGGATGGCGAGGTGGGGCGTGCGATGGCGCGGATGAACGCGCTCGAGCACCGGCAGGATGCCGCCTCCGCTCAGCGCGAACAGCGTGCGCGGCGTCGCCAGGGCCACCGCGCTGAGGTACCCCAGCATCGAGAACAGCGTGCCGAGGAGCATCAGCGTGCGAAACGGCGATCCCGCCAGCATGTCGGCCGCGTCCGCCAACGGCGCGACGGTGGACGTCACGAGCGCCGGGCCGAGCGTGGCCTCGGCCACCACGTGCACCAGACCGTAGAGCAGCGTCACCAGGCCCAGCGAAAACAGCAGGGCGCGCGGGATGGTGCGGACCGGGTCGACGACCTCGCCCGAGAGGGCCACGGCCGACTCGGCGCCCGAGAATACGAACATCAGCACCAGCGTGGCGCGCCCGAGCGCCTCACCGGTCGGCACTGCCGGCGGCGCCAGATTGTGGCCCCGCAGGGCCAGACCAATCCCGATGAACAGCACCAGCGGCGCCAGCTTGGCGATCGTCACGACCTCCATGAAGCGCGTGCCCTGCTTCACTCCGCGCACGTTGATCGCGGCCAGGCCGCCCACGACGGCCGTGATGAACGCGATGCGCCCTAGGGGTGAGTTGAGCGCCGGCAGATAGAGCGCGACGCCGGCCGTGAATGCCGACGCGACGCCGGCGGTCGCCAGCAGATCGCTCAGCCAGACCATCACGCCGCCGAGAAACCCGGCGAGCGGTCCGAACGCCCTGCCGATGTACGCGTAGCTGCCGCCCGGGTCGATCACGCGGCTGCCCGCGGCGGCGTAGCAGAGCGTGACGAACAGGATCGCGATGGCGCAGGCCAGGTACGCGTAGGGTGCGCCGCGATCGACCAGGCCGGCGACCGTGGCCGGCAGGACGAAGATGCCGGCGCCGACGATCGTGTTGAAGAGACCAGCGGCCAGCGCGCGGACGCCGATCGCCCGGAGCAGCCTCGTGCCGGGTTCTGGAGCAGCGTGAGGCGTGGAGATCACGCGCGCGATCCGAGGGCGCGTATCAGGCGATCGAGCAGATCGACCTCCGCGCGGCGCCTGGGCGCCCATGCGGAGCCGAATCGGGAGGCAAGCGTGCGTCCGAGGCTGGTCACGGTGACATCTTCTCCCACTTCCTCGCGGAACGCCTGCCAGTCCCGCGCCAAAGCCTGGCGCTCCGTCGCGCTCGCATCGGCGGCGAACGCCCGGACGGCGCCCGCGACGTCACCGTACGTCTCGGGGAAGTCCTGATTGAGATAGCCCGCGAAGAAAGCCTCGAGCTGCGGGTACGGGCTTCGCGTCGGGCGGCGAATCACTCGCGTGCCTCCGGATAGGATGTCAGCACGAAGAAGTCCTTCGGCCCGTCGTCCCAGCGCAGGACGACGAGCGCGGAAGTGGCAGCGACCGACTGCCGCGTGCCGCGGTGCATGACGCGGCCGATGGGTGGGCCACGCGGCGCGTTCACGAGCAGCACCAGGTTCGGTCGCGATCCGTAGCGACCGCGCCAGGTCTCCACGCGGCTCCGCTCGCGCTCGAGCGCCAGGGCGACTACTGTTTCCGCGGTCGCGCGATCCGTGTAGGTGGACGCCGCCGAGATGCGCGGCTCCCGCGCGAGGCGATCGAGCAGCTGGCTGTCGGTGCGTCCCACGTGGCGTGCCAGCGTGTGCCCGCCGCGCGATTCATCGATGCCCAGATCGCGCCGCGGCGCCGCCGCTGCGCCGAGCAGCGCGGCTGCCATCCCCGCCACGAGCACCGCGCGTCCCTTCACCGCGCGAGGATACTGCACCGGGGACAGTCCCCAACTGGCTTCAACTTGGGGACGGTCCCCGACGTCGGTGCTCTAGGGGACCGTCCCCAGTCCAAGCGCAGCCTCCTGGGGACTGTCCCCAGTACGTTGATGCTGGTTTTTTAGCACCAATGTGCTACCCTGTCCACGCGGCTTCGGAGGCCTCGCGCCATGCGACACACCCTGCGACTGTTTGCCCGGACGCCCCTTGCCAGCGCCGCCGCCCTCGGCGCCCTTGCGCTCGCCATAGGCGCCTCGACGCTCGTGTTCTCCGTCGTCGACGGCATCCTGCTGCAGCCGCTGTCCTACCGGGACCCCGATCGTCTCGTGGTTGTCTGGGAGAGCAACGTTGGCCACGGGAGCATGGAGAACGTCGTCGCCCCGGCCAACTTCCTCTACTGGCGCGACCGGCAGCACGTCTTCACCGACATGACGGCGATCAGCCCCGCCTTCCGTGTGAGCGTGACGGCGCCGGGGCAGGCGCCCGAGATGGTCGCGCAGCAGTCGGTCACGGCTGCGCTCTTCCCGCTGCTCGGCGTCTCGCCGGCGATCGGCCGCGCATTCACCGAAGCAGAGGACGTCGGACAGAAGCAGCTCGCTGTCGTCAGCCACCGGTACTTCATGTCGAGGCTCGGCGGCGACACGGGCGCCATCGGACGAGTCCTCCAGATCGACGGCCAGCCGTACGAAATCGTGGGCGTCATGTCCACCGGATTTGCGCTTCTCGATCCTGACGCCGACATCTGGGTGACGATGGGGTTCACCGAGCGCTCGCGTACGCCGCGAGGGCGGTACCTCACCACCATCGGCAGGCTGAAGCCGGGCATCACCGTCCAGGCCGCGCAGGCGGAAATGATCGGCATCATGGCCGAGCTGACGCGGAAGTTCCCCGAGTTCAACAGCGGCTGGTCGGCGCGCGTCGTCCCGATGCACCAGCAGGTGACGGGCACGATTCGCCCCGCGCTGATCCTGCTGCTCGGCGCCGTCGGCTGCGTGCTGCTCATCGCGTGCGCGAACGTCGCGAACCTGCTGCTCGCGCGCGGCACGGCTCGACGCCGCGAGCTCGCCGTCCGTTCGGCGCTCGGGGCATCGCGCAGCCGATTGGTTCGCCAGCTGCTGACCGAGAGCCTGCTGATGTCGGCCATCGGCGGCCTGGCCGGATGGGCGCTGGCCTTCGGCGGCCTTCGATGGCTGACGCACGCCGTCACCGACAGCACCACCGTGCCCCGGCTGGCCGACGTGAGCCTCGACCTGCGCGTGGTGGCGTTCGCCATGCTCGCCAGCCTGACGGCGGCGCTGCTTGCGGGTCTGCTCCCGGCGTTCACAGCGACGCGGCTTGCGCTCGGCGCGGCGCTGCGGGATGGTGTGCGAGGCTCGACGTCCGCCGCTGGAGCGCGGCTGCGGTCGCTATTGGTCGGCCTGGAAGTGGCGCTCGCAATCGTGCTGCTGTCTGGCGCGGGCCTGCTCGTCCGCAGCCTGATGCAGGTCCTCAACGTCAATCCGGGCTTCACGAGCACCGGCGTGGTGACGGCGCGGCTTGCGTTGTCGGAGTCCCACTACGCCACACCCGAGTCGAGGACCGCGTTCTACGACGCCGTCATCGCGAAGTTCGCGGCGCTGCCCGGCGTGTCGTCGGTCGGCGCGGTCAGCTTCCTGCCGATGACGGGGATGGGCTCGGCCACCAGCTTCGAGACCATTGGCAGGCCGAAGCCGCCCATGGGTCAGGAACCCGTGACGGACGTCCGCATCGTCCGGGGCGACTACTTCCGGACGATGGAGATCCCGCTGCTGTCGGGCCGCTACTTCCAGGCGACCGACTCCGGCGACCGTGCCCGCGTGGTGATCATCAACAAGGTGCTGGCCGATCAGCAGTTCCCCGGCCAGGACCCGATCGGCCATGAGCTGGTCATCAACTGGGACACCTCGATTCCCGATCGCATCGTCGGCGTCGTGGGCAACGTCCGGCACGACGGCTTCGAGACGCCGGCTCGACCCATGATTTACTGGCCGCATACGAGGTTCAGCAACGATTTCATGGCCCTCGTCGTCAAAACCAATCGTCCGGCCCTGGCACTCGCGCCGGAGATGACTCGCGTGGTCCGCTCCACCGACGCGTCGGTGCCGCTCGACACGATTCGGCCGATGGTGGAGGTGACGGATCAGACCGTGGCCACTCGCAGGCTGGTCGTGTGGCTGCTGTCGATCTTCGCGGGCCTTGCTCTCGTGCTCGCCGCGCTCGGCCTCTACGCCGTGATGACCGCGGTGGTGGCCGACCGCAGAAGCGAGCTGGCGATCCGCGTGGCGCTCGGCGCCGGCCCCATGCGTGTCGCATGGCTCGTCGTTGGGCAGGCCCTGGCGACGACGGTGGGTGGGGCGGTGGCGGGGCTGATCGCGGCGCGCTTCCTGAGTCGATTGCTGGAGGGGCTGTTGTACGACGTCAGGCCATCCGACCCGTGGGCGCTTGGAGGCGCGGTGGCGACGCTCACGGCTGTGGCCGTGCTGGCCAGCGCAATCCCGGGCCGGGCGGCCGCGCGCGTGGATCCGATGGAAGCGTTGAAGGCGGAGTAGAGTTAGCCCTTCGACGGGCTCAGGGCGAACGGAGAAACTCGATGCGCTACGCGATTCGCCGTTTGATCCACCAGCCGGGGTTCTCGCTGGTGGTCGTGCTCACGCTCGCGCTCGGTATCGGCGCCAACACGGCGATCTTCTCGCTCGTGAACGCGGTGTTGCTGAAACCGCTCCCGTTTCCTCAACCGGAACGGCTCCTCACGCTCGACCACTTCTATCCGAGCCTGAACAACCTCGAGGCCGGCTTCGCCGTGCCGTCGTATCACGACATCCGCGAGCGCACCCGTTCGTTCGAGTCGTTCGCTGTCGTCACGGGTTGGAACGCGAACCTGACAGGCGGGGGCGACCCCGAGAAGGTCGGCGGTGCGCACGCAACCTCCGAGTACTTCAAGGTGTTCGGCGTGTCTCCGATGCTCGGCCGGACGTTCGCGCCAGGCGAGGACTCGGCCGGCCGCGAGCATGTCGTAGTCCTTGGCTATGGCTTGTGGCAGCGCCGTTTCGGATCGGACAGGAAGATCGTGGGCCGGAAGATCCTGCTCAACGGCGAGCCGTACGACGTGATCGGCGTGATGCCGGAAGGGTTCGACGGCTTCTTCAATCGGCGCACCGAGCTATGGGCGCCCATCGTGTTCAAGCCGAACCAGTACGACGACAACCACAGGACCAACGAGTTCCTGACCTCCGTCGGCCGAATGAAGGCCGGTGTGACGGTGGAGCAGGCGACGCGCGACGTGTCGGCGTTTGCCGAAGGCCTCAAGCACGATCACCCGTCGTCGTATCCCGCGAATTGGACCATCGAGACCCGATCGGTGGACGCGTACGCGACGGCAAGGCTGCGCCCCGCCCTGTTGATCCTGCTGGGCGCCGTGGGCGCCGTGCTGCTCATCGCGTGCGCCAACATCGCCAACCTGCTCCTCGCCAGGTCCGCGGCCCGGACGCGGGAGATGGCCGTTCGCGCCGCCATCGGTGCGACGCGCCAGGCCTTGATGAGGCAACTCCTGACCGAGAGCGTCATGCTGTCGCTGGCCGGCGCCGCGGTTGGCCTGGTCATCGCCTTTGGCGCCATCCGCGGCCTGATTGCACTGGCGCCCATGGACGCCATCCGCACCGACGCCATTCACATCGACGGAACCGTGCTGCTCTACACGCTCGCCATCGCGCTTGGCACCGGCCTGCTCTTCGGTCTGGCGCCGGCCATTCAGGCGTCGCGCGCGGACCTTCAACACGCGTTGAAAGACGGTGCGCGCACCGCCGGCGAGCGCCATGGGCAATGGGTACGGCGTGGTCTCGTCGTCGCCGAGATGGCGCTGGCGTTGATGCTGCTGATCGGCGCCGGCCTCCTCCTCAAGAGCTTCGCGCGCCTGCAAGGAGTCAGCCCGGGCTTCGATCCGACGCATCTGGCCACCTTGAGCGTGTCGCTGCCCGACGCGAAGTACAAGGACGATGCTGCCAGGACCGCTTTCTTCTCGGCGGCGCGCGAGCGGATCGCCGCCCTGCCTGGAGTCGTCTCGACCGGCGCCACGACGAACATCCCGTTTGGCGGGAACTGGTCGACCGGCAGTTTCGCGGTGGAGGGCTACCAGCCGCCCAAGGGACAGCCAGGGCCGTGGGGCGATTTGCGGCTGGTCACGCCCGGCTTCTTCGAGACGCTCAAGGTGCCGCTGCACAAGGGCCGGACGATCGCCGAGAGCGATCGCGCCGACAGCCCGCATGTGGTCGTCGTGGACGAGGAAGCCGCGAGACGCTTCTGGCCTGGCGCCGATCCCATCGGCAAGCGCATCACGTTCGACGATACCTCGCAGCCCGGCGTTGAATGGGTGACGGTGGTCGGCCTGGTCGGCCACACGGCCCACGAAGGACTCGACGCTGAGCATCGTGTGCAGCTGTACTTTCCGTACTCGCAGAACCCGCGGCCGCAGATGACTTTCGCCGTGCGCACCGCCGGTGACCCGGCGGCCATCGTCAATACGGTGCGGGCGGCGATTCGAGAAGTTGATCGCGATCAGCCGATCGCGGACGTGTTCACGATGGACGCGCTGATGGACCGCGCGGTCGGGCAGCGGCGATTGTCCATGACGCTGCTGGGCACTTTCGCGGCCCTGGCGATGGTGCTTGCGGCGCTCGGCATCTACGGCGTGATGGCGTTCGACGTGACACGCCGGTCGCGGGAGATCGGCGTCCGGATGGCGCTGGGCGCGGCGCGGAGGAGCGTACTCGGGATGGTGCTGAGGCAGGGCCTCGTGCTGGCGGCAGTCGGCATCGGCCTGGGGCTCCTGGGAGCGCTGCTGGTGACGCGCGTGCTGCAGGCGCAGTTGTTCGGCATCGCGAGCACGGATCCATCGACGTTCGTGTCCGTCGCGATAGGGCTGCTGGGTGTGGCGACGCTGGCGACGCTGCTGCCGGCGCTGCGCGCCACGCGCGTCAACCCGACCGAGGCGCTCCGCTACGAGTAGCCATGCGATACGCCATCCGTCGTCTGATCCATCAGCCAGGCTTTTCGCTGGTGGTCGTGCTGACGCTCGCGCTCGGCATCGGCGCGAACACGGCGATCTTCTCGCTCGTGAACGCCGTCCTGCTGAAGCCCTGCCGTACGATCACCCCGAGCAGCTCGTCACCCTCAATCACTTCTACCCGAACCTGAACGACTTCGAAGGCAGCTTCGCCGTGCCGTCGTATCACGACATCCGCGAGCGCACGCACCTGTTCCAGTCGTTTGCCGTGATGACGGGATGGAACGCCAACCTGACTGAGGGCGGCGATCCGGAGAAGGTCATCGGCGCCGTCGCGACGGCGGAGTTCTTCAAGGTCTTCGGCGTCGCCCCGCTGCTCGGACGCACCTTCGTCGAGGACGAGGACACGGACGGCCGCCAGCACGTCGTCGTGCTCGGCTACGGCCTCTGGCAGCGGCGCTTCGGGGCCGACCCGAAAATCGTTGGCCGGAAGATCGTGATCGGTGCCGAGCCGTTCGACGTCATCGGTGTGATGCCGCCGGGCTTCGACGGGTTCTTCAACCGGCGGACCGAGCTCTGGGCTCCCGCGGTGTTCAAGCCGTTTCTGTACGATGACAACCACCGGACGAACGAATTCCTGAGCGCCGTGGGCCGGCTGAAGCCGGGCATCTCGCTCGAGCAGGCGCGGCGCGACGTCACCGCCTTTGCCGACGGGCTCAAGCGCGATCATCCCGCCGCATACGACAACGTCTGGACGATCAGGACGCGGTCACTCGACGAGTACGCCACCGCGAAGGTCCGGCCGACGCTGCTGGTGTTGCTGGCCGCGGTGGGATGCGTGCTTCTGATTGCGTGCGCCAACATCGCGAACCTGCTGCTCGCCCGCTCGGCCGCGCGCACGCGCGAGATGGCCGTCCGCTCGGCGGTCGGTGCCACGCGTCGCGCGCTCATCAGGCAGCTGCTCACCGAGAGCGTGCTCCTCTCGCTGGCCGGTGCCGCGGTGGGACTGCTTATCGCGTACGGTGCCCTTCGCGCGTTGGTCGCCATGGCGCCGATGGAGCAGCTGCGCACCGACGTCATCCACATCGATGGCGCGGTGCTGCTGTACACGCTTGGCATTGCGCTCGCAACCGGCCTGCTCTTCGGATTTGCGCCGGCGCTTACGGCGTCGCGTGCCGATCTGCAGCACGCGCTGAAGGACGGCGCGCGTACTGCGGGCGAGCGCGAAGGCCGGTGGATTCGCCGCACCCTCGTCGTCGGGGAGATGGCGGTCGCGCTGACGCTGCTCGTCGCCGCCGGATTGCTGCTCAAGAGCTTCGCGCGGCTGCAGGGCGTGAGTCCCGGGTTCGATCCATCGCATCTGGCCACGATGACCGTGTCGCTGCCGGATGCGAAGTACAAGGACAAGCCGGCCAGGATCGCCTTCTTCCAGGCCGCGCAGCACCGAATCGCGGCCCTGCCGGTGTCGTCTCGGTAGGCGCCACCACCAACATCCCTTTTGGCGCGAACTGGGGCACGAGCGCCTTCTCCGTTGAAGGTTACCAGCCTCCGAAGGGCCAGCCGAGCCCATGGGGCGACGTGCGTGAGGCGACACCAGGATTCCTCGAGGCAGTCAAGGTGCCGCTCCTTCGCGGCCGGACGATCGCCGAGACCGATCGCGCGAACGTGCCGAAGGTCGTCGTGGTGGACGAGGAGACGGCGAGGCGCTTCTGGCCGGGAGGCGATCCGATCGGCAAGCGCATCTCGTTCGATGACACGTCGCGGTTCAAGGACGTCGAGTGGATCACCGTGATCGGCGTGGTCGGTCACATGGCGCACGAGGGACTCGACGCAGAACGCCGCGTGCAGCTCCATTTCCCCCACGCCCAGTGGGGGGAGGGGCAGTTAGGTTTTGTGATTCGCACGGCCGGCGATCCCGCGGCAATCGTCAGCTCGGTGCGGGCCGCCATTCGTGAAGTCGATCGCGATCAGCCCATCGCGGATGTCTTCACCATGGACAGATTGATGGACCGCGCTGTCGGGCAGCGGCGCCTGTTGATGACGCTGCTCGCCACCTTCGCCGCGCTCGCGATGGTGCTGGCCGCGCTCGGCATCTACGGCGTGATGGCGTTCGACGTGACGCGCCGGTCGCAGGAGATCGGCGTGCGCATGGCGCTCGGCGCGGCGCGATCGAGCGTGCTCGGCCTGGTGTTGAAGCAGGGGCTCGCGATGGCGGCGGTGGGCGTGGTGCTCGGACTGCTCGCCGCGCTGGCGCTGACGCGGCTGCTGCAGGCGCAGCTGTTCGCGGTCACGAGCACCGATCCGTCGACGTTCGTCGCGGTCGCGCTGGCGCTGCTCGCCGTCGCGACGCTGGCCACGCTCGTGCCTGCCCTGCGCGCGACGCGCGTGAACCCTGTCGAGGCGCTGCGTTACGAGTAGTTGACCGCCATCGTTCCGGCTGCTACCGTCGCACCGGCGGTAGCCTCCATGCGCATCGTAGCGGGCGTTGATCTCGGCGGAACGGCCGTCAACTACACCCTGGTCGACTACGAGGGCCGGTTCCTCATCGACGGACTCTGCGAGCATCCCGCGCGCGCGGTGGAAGGCCCCGATGTCTGCCTGAAACAGATCGTCGAGGGACTGAACATCGCCGTGGCCCGGGCGGCCGTGTCACTCGGCGACATCACCCATGTCGGTCTCGACACGCCCGGCCCGGCGAGCGCCGAGGGCGTGCTCAGCGCCAGGGGCTCCACCAACTTTGTGCACCAGGCGTGGGCAGGCCTCGACCTGCCGAAACGCCTGTCGGCGATGCTCGGCCGGCCAGTCACCTATCTCAACGACGGCAACGCCGGCGCGCTCTGGGGGCACTGGTCGATCTTCGAGCAGCCGGACAAGGCCACCTCGATCTCGGCCATCATCGGCACGGGACTGGGCGGCGGCGTGATCGTCAGCGGGCACGTCGTCAAGGGGCGCAGCGGGTTCGGGGGCGAGCTCGGGCACGTGCTGATTCCCTATCAGAGCATCGCGGGGATCGAGGGCATCACCCCTCATTGCAACTGCGGCCGGATCGGCGACCTGGAATCGCTCTGCTCGCTGACCGCCATCAGGCAGACGCTGCTGCCGTGGTTCCTTGCAAAGAACCCGGGCCACGAGCTCGGAACGCTCGAGATACGCGAGGCCGCCAAGCGCGTGCGCGGGATGGCCGAAGCCGGCGACGCGATGTGCCGAGGCGTCTTCCGCGTGCAGGCCCACGCGCTGGGCCTGTTCTTCGATCAGATGATCAACACCTTCGACCCGGACGCGCTCATCGTCGGCGGCGGCGCCCTCGAGGCGTCCGAGGACTTCCAGCGCTGGTTCCTCGCCGAGATTGCGTCCGGCATGCCGGTGCAGCGGCAGGAGCAGACGGACATTCCGATCCGCGTGATGCCCAATGGCGATACGGCCGGCGCCAGAGGCGCCGCGCTCGAGGCATTGCGCGTGGCGCGGCAGTCCGCCCAGGCGCGCTGAAGGCGTCGATTCGATGCGCCGTCTTCTGATTTTCGCGCTCGTGCTGATCGCCTCTGGCGCCGCATTCTCGCAATCGCCAGGCGCGATGTCAGAGCAGGACCGCATCGCGGCCTGGCGGAAGTCGCGCTTTACCGAGCTGACCGCGGACGATGGGTGGCTGACGCTGGTGGGATTGCACTGGCTGCGCGACGGCGTGAACCGCGCCGGGAGCGCGCCC
>Ga0310810_10005651_pt1 | contig 14023 bp, 9 predicted proteins | sample NCmetagenome_FD_207641 | JGI IMG/M metagenome (GOLD analysis project Ga0310810, IMG submission 207641) | Soil microbial communities from experimental microcosm in Duke University, North Carolina, United States - NC | ecosystem: Engineered > Artificial ecosystem > Soil microcosm > Unclassified ... | reverse complement strand
CAGCGAAACCGAGAAGGTCTGACGTCCGGCACTATCTTCCGGTGAACCGCGCCGCCCGCTTCTCGAGATAGTGCGCGACGCCTTCCTTGAAGTCCGAGGTCTGGAACGAAAGCTCCATCTCGTGGTTGGCCTGGACCTCGCCTCGGAAAGCGTCTGAAATGCAGCTTCCCAAAGCTGCCGCTTGATCACGGCGACCGAGCGCGGCGAGACCGTGTCGGCCAGCAGCCGGGCATAGGCGCGCGTTTCCGCCAGCAGCTTGTCATCGGGGATCATCCGATTCACCAGCCCGAGCGACAGTGCCTCGGGTGCACGGAACTTGCGCGCGGAGCAGAGCAGGTCGAGGGCGGCCGGCAGGCCGACCAGCCGGGGCAGCAGCCAACTCACGCCATGTTCGGCGATCAGGCCACGCTGGGCGAAGGCGGTGGTGAAAACAGCCGATTCGGCGGCAAACCGCAGGTCTGCATAGAGCGGGATCACGAAGCCGAGACCGGCGGCAGGACCGTTGATGGCGGCGATGATGAACTTCGGGATGGCCGGAAAGTACGAATAGTTCATGCGGAACTCGGCCAGCGTGCTGCCGCCCGGCAGATCCCGACCGACGGGGCTGCTGCGATCTGCCGATGCGCCCGCGCCGATCGCCTGCAGGCCGCCCATGTCGGCGCCGGCGCAGAAGCCGCGGCCCGCGCCGGTCAGGATGATCGCGCGGACGTCCTCGTCGGCGCCGGCTTTTTGCATTGCGTCCTTGAGATCGAGATGCATTTGCCGTGTCCAGGCATTCAATCTGTCCGGACGATTGAGCGTGATGGTGCAGATGCGCTCGGCGATCTCGTACAGGATCGTTTCGTAGGTCATGGCGCATCCTCCTGTGCATTTTTGTCGCTCGCATGATGCGGCAAAAACGGGCATCGATACAAACGCGACCAGAAAAGCCAGCCGGGTTGTGAAACGCGCTGGGGGTCGCGGAGTTTGTGCTATCGTTGCGCGGTGTGGAAGGAAACTTCAGAGGTACGGCATGGCCAAGCGGGAGTTCGCCCATCCCAACGAGATGCACAAGCATGTGGGGCAGGAAATCGGCGTCAGCGATTGGATCGAGATCAGCCAGGCGCGGATTGACCAGTTCGCCGAGGCAACCGGCGACCATCAATGGATCCATGTCGACGTCGAGCGCGCCAAGAAGGAAATGCCGGGCGGCAAGACGATCGCCCACGGTTTCCTCACCTTGTCGTTGATCCCGATGCTCAATCACCAGATCTCGCACATCAACAACGTGCGCAATGGCATCAACTACGGCTGCAACAAGGTGCGCTTCACCAGCCCGGTGCCGGCCGGCTCGCGGGTGCGGGCGCGCGCCAAGCTGCTGGCCGCCGATCCGATGAAGGGCGGCGGCGTGCGCCTGACCAACGAGATGACCATCGAGATCGAAGGCCAGGACAAGCCCGCCTGTGTGGCGGAGACCATGTCCATCGTCTACGGCACCTGAGCGGGGAAAAAGTTGCTGAAGCGTGAAGAGCTGACTGCCGAACGGATCGAGCAGATCGTCCAGGATGCCCGCAACGCGGGCTATGATTTTTTCCTCAGCGCCGAGGAGCGCGAAGCCAGTCTCAGCCAGGCGCTGACACGATATGCACCGGGCGAGGAAGCGTGGGTGTTCGCCTACGGCTCGTTGATGTGGAACCCCGCGCTCGAATTCGCCGAGTCCACGGCTTGTCTGGTGGACGGCTGGCACCGTTCCTTCTGCTTCTGGACGCCGCTCGGCCGCGGCACGCCCGAGCTGCCGGGCCTGATGCTGGCGCTGGAGCGTGGTGGCTCGTGCGAGGGCATTGCCTACCGGCTGGCGCCGCATCAGGTGCGGAGCGAGCTCACCATCCTGTGGAATCGCGAGATGCTGGCCGGCTTCTACAAGCCGCAATGGGTGACGACGTCGCTGCGCGACGGCCGCACGGTCACGGCGGTCGCCTTCGAGGTCGACACTGCGCATTGCCAGTATTGCGGCGATCTTCCGGTCGAGCAGCAGGCGCATCACATCGCCTTCGCCGAAGGACGTCGCGGCGCCTGCCGCGACTATCTCGCCAACACCGCGGCCCATGCCCGCGCGCTTGGAATCCACGATCCGTACATCGAGGACATGGTGGCACGCGTGAAGCACCTGCGGGGCGAGGACGTCGTGCCGTCGGTGCCGCCGAGCACCCCGGGCGCGGCTGCGGTCAGCCAGGGCTAGCTGGCGCCCCGCGTCTCGAAAATCTCATGCCGGAGTGCTGTGCGGCGCTGCAGACGCTGTGACATAGTCAGCGCGTGACTGCTCTCGTCGCCCGTTGGCAGGCGCTGCCGGCCAACCTTCGCGGCATACTCTGGGTCGGCCTGTCGGGCCTGCTGTTCGCCCTCCTGAACGTGTTCACGCTGATCCCGGCGGAGCACCTCAATACCTATGTGATGGCGTTCCTGCGCTACTGCGCGGGAACGCTGATCCTGCTGCCGCTGATCGTGCGCATCGGCACGTATCGCGCGCTGCATTCGAATCGCAAGGGACTGCACATCTCGCGCGGGGCGATCCATGCCTGCGGCATGTTCCTGTGGTTCGCGGCGCTGCCGATCACCGGCCTGGCCGAGATCACGGCATTGGGCTTCACCGGCCCGATCTTCATCACCATCGGCGCCGCCCTGTTCCTCGGCGAGGACGTCCGCTTCCGGCGTTGGGCCGCCGTGCTGGTCGGCTTCGGCGGCGCCATGATCATCGTGCGGCCGGGCTTCAGCGAGATCGGCCTCGGCGCCATCTGCATCCTGGTTTCGACGCCCATCTTCTCGGCCTCGAACCTGATCTCCAAGGCTCTGGCGCGCACCGACGGGCCGGAGACGATCGTGATCTGGCAGCACCTGGTCATCGTCTGCTTCGCCGCGCCGGTCGCCGTCTGGTTCTGGCAGACGCCGACCTGGGTCGACCTGTTGTGGTTCCTGGCCGCCGGCTTCTGCGGCACGGCGGGCCATATCTGCCAGCAGCGCGGCTATCAGCTCGCGGACATCACGCTGCTGCAGCCAATTGGCTTCCTGTCACTGTTGTGGAACACGCTGCTCGGCTTCTTCCTGTTCAGCCAGCAGCCCGACATCTGGACCTTCGTCGGCGCTACGGTGATCTTCTCGAGCGCCCTCTATATCTCCCATCGCGAGGCGGTGCGCCGGGCCAAGGTCAAGAGCGCTGTCGGGCCGGCCGGCCCCTCGACCTAGACGGGCTAGCCGCCGGTCACGCTCATGTGGCGGCGCACCGCGGGTGCGGTGTGGCGGCGGTCGATGATGAAATCGTGGCCCTTGGGCTTGCGCGCGATCGCTTCGCTGATCGCGCGGTCGATCAGCTCGTCGCTTTCCGATGCACGCAGGGGCGCGCGAAGATCGGCGGCGTCCTCCTGGCCGAGGCACATGTACAGCGTGCCGGTGCAGGTCAGCCGCACACGATTGCAGCTTTCGCAGAAATTATGGGTGAGCGGCGTGATGAAGCCCAGCCGCCCGCCGGTCTCCTCGACCTTGAAGTAGCGCGCCGGCCCGCCGGTGCGGTAGTCGGTCTCGGTCAGGCTGAAATGACGCGCGATGTCTGCGCGCGCCATCGACAGCGGCAGATATTGGTCGAGCCGCGCCTGGTCGCCGATCTCGCCCATCGGCATCACCTCGATCAGCACCAGATCCATGCCGCGGCCGTGGCTCCAGCGGATCAGCCGTTCGAACTCCATGTCGTTCACGCCGCGCAGCGCCACGGCGTTGATCTTGATCTTCAGGCCGGCGTCCTGTGCCGCATCGAGACCACGCATCACCTGGGCAAGATCGCCCCAGCGGGTGAGCTGGCGGAACTTGTCGGGATCGAGCGTGTCGATCGACACGTTCACGCGCTTCACGCCGATATCGGCGAGCTCACGAGCGTACTTGGCGAGCTGGCTGCCGTTGGTGGTGAGGGTGAGTTCCTCGAGAGCGCCGCTTTCGAGATGGCGGCCCAGCCCGCGGAACAGGCTCATCACATTCTTGCGCACCAGCGGCTCGCCCCCGGTCAGGCGCAGCTTCTTGACCCCCCGGCGCACGAAGGCGCTGCACAGCCGCTCAAGCTCCTCAAGCGACAGCACCTCGGCCTTGGGCAGGAACGTCATGTCCTCGGCCATGCAGTAGACGCAGCGGAAATCGCAGCGGTCCGTCACCGAGACGCGCAGATAGGTGATATGCCGGCCAAACGGATCAATCATGACGCTCTGATAATGGGCATCGCTGCGGTTCCCCGCAAGTCCCGGAAAAACCTCAATAATTCTGTTGGTTGGACGCGCTCATCGGTCGCGGTCCCCCGGCACCAGGCGCAGTAGGGTGTCGACGGTGTCGGCCTCGCTGGCCGGCTTGTCGGTACGGATGCGGTTGATGCGCGGGAAGCGCATCGCCACGCCGGACTTGTGCCGCGTCGAGCGGCCGATTCCGTCGAAGGCGATCTCCAGCACCAGCTCCGGGGAGACCTCGCGGACCGGCCCGAACCGGTTGGTGGTGTGGTCCCGCACCCATTTGTCGAGCCAGCGCAGCTCCTCGTCGGTGAAGCCGAAATAGGCCTTGCCGACCGGCGCCAGCTCGCGCTTGCCCCCCTGCTCCGAGGGGGCTTCGCGCCAGCAGCCGAAGGTGAAGTCGGAATAGAACGAGCTGCGCTTGCCGTGGCCGCGCTGGGCGTACATCAGCACGCAGTCGACGAGGTGCGGGTCGCGCTTCCACTTGAACCACGGCCCTTTCGGACGGCCGGCAAGGTAGGGCGAGTCGCCGCGCTTCAGCATCAGGCCTTCGATGCCGTCGCTCCGCATCTCCTCGCGCAGTTGCGCGAGATGCGCCCAGTCGGTGAACCCCACCAGCGGCGACAGGTCGAAGCGCTGATGCGGCTTCTTCGCCATCCACGCCTCGAGTCGCGCGCGGCGCTGGTCGAACGGCAAGGCCCGCAGATCCTCGCCTTCGATCGACAGTGCGTCATAGAGGCGGACATGCGCGGGATGCTGCTTCAGCATCTTGGGCGTCACGACCTTGCGATTCAGCCGCTGCTGCAGGTCGTTGAACGGCGCGATCGTCTCCTCGCGGCGCACCAGAAGCTCGCCGTCGAATACGCCCTCGAAATCGATCGCCTCGAGGATGTCGGGGAAGGCCGCCGAGACATCCTCGCCGGCACGGCTGTACAGCCGCTTGATGCCGCCCGACGAGGAGATCTGGACGCGGATGCCGTCCCATTTCCATTCGGCCCGGAAGTGCGCCGGGTCGAGCGCTTCGAGCTCGGCGCGTTCGATCGGATTGGCGAGCATTGCCGGCAGGTAGGCGCCGCCGCGATTGCTGCTAGGTTTCGGACCTTCCTTCAGCAGCCAGTCGAACAACGGCCGATAGGGTGGCGTGAGTGCATGCCACACCTCCTCGACCTCGCTGACCGGCTGGTTGCCGATATTGGCCACCGCCTGCTTGGCCAGCCGCGCCGAGACGCCGACCCGAAGTTCGCCGGTCAGAAGCTTCAGCAGGGCCCACCGACCGGTCGCATCGAGGGAGTTCAGCCAGCGCTTGAGGATCGCGGGCGTCTCCAGCTTGGTCGCGCGCTGCAGGGTTTCGACGACTTCGTCGAGTGTCGGCGGCGGCCCGGCCTCCGGCTGGCCCTCCCAGACCAGCGCCAACGTCTCGGCGAGGTCGCCGACATAGTCGTGGCTCCAGTGGAATAGCTCGGCGCCGATTTTCTCCTCGCCCAGCCCGCGCAGCAGGGCGGGCTTGGCCGCCGCAAACGACAGCCCGCCGGTCAACGCGGCCAGCGCCCAGCCGCGGTCGGGATCACCGGTCTGGCGGAGGTAGGTCTCGATCAGGCGCAGCTTGGCGTTGCGCGCCGGCTGGAAGGAGAGCGAGTCCAGCAACTCGGCGAAGGGCTGCACCTAGGTTTCGCCTTCGTCTTCCTCGCGGCCGGCGAGATGAAGCGCCTCGGCGGAGAGGCCGAGAGAGTGCGCCATGTGCACCAGCGCCTCCTCGCGGCCATGTGTCACCCAGACCTTGGGCGCACCGACGTCCTTGAGCGTCTGGCAGAGTTCCGACCAGTCGGCGTGATCGGAGATGACCAATGGCAGCTCGGCACCGCGCTGACGGGCACGGGCGCGCACGCCCATCCAGCCCGACGCCATCGACGGGATCGGTTCGTGGAAGCGGCGCGACCATCGGTCGGCGATTGCCGATGGAGGGCAAAGCACGATCGCACCCTTGAAGGTCTCGAGGATGGCGTCGGAAACCAGCGCGATGTCGCCGAGGTCGACGCCGTGCTTCTGGTAGAGCGTGCACAGCGAGGCGAGAGCGCCGTGAATCCAGATGCGCTTGTCGTAGCCGGCGGCACGCAAGAGCTTGATCACTCGCTGGCACTTGCCCAGCGCATACACGCCCACCAGATGGGTGCGCTCGGGAAAGGTCTCGAGCGAGCGCACCAGCTTGCCGATCTCGCCGGCATCGGAGGGATGATGGAAGACCGGCAGGGCGAAGGTCGCCTCGGTAATGAAGACGTCGCACGGCACCGGCTCGAACGGCGGACAGGTCGGATCGGGCCGGCGCTTGTAGTCGCCCGAAACGACGATGCGCTGACCTTTGTGTTCGAGCACGACCTGTGCGGAGCCGAGGATGTGACCCGCCGGCACCAGGCTCACTTCGACCGCGCCGATTGTGACGCTTTCGCCGTATTTCAGGGGCTGTTGGCCGGTGTCGGGCATGTCCTGGAAGCGCGCGCGCATGATGGCGAGCGTCTCGGGCGTGGCAAGCGCGCTGCGATGGCCCGGCCGGGCATGATCGCCATGGCCGTGCGTTATGACGGCGCGGTTCACCGCCACGGCGGGGTCGACATAGAAGTCGCCGGGCTCACAATAGAGCCCGCGCGGCGTCGGGTAGAGCCAGGAGCGAGGATTGGTGTCAGCGGTCATTGAGAGGGAGGCAGCCTATCCCGCAGATATGGGGCTTCCGGACCTGTTTGCACGCTGGTTCGAAAGCCGTGGCTGGACGCCTCGTGCGCACCAGCTCGCGTTGGTCGATCTTGCCCGATCCGGGACGAGCGCGCTGCTGATCGCCCCGACCGGCGGTGGCAAGACTTTGGCAGGATTTCTGCCCTCGCTGATCGAGCTTACCCTGCGCCGGCTGGCCGGCAAGGACTTGGCCTATGCCAAGGGCAAGGGCGAGCTGCATACGCTCTATATCTCGCCGCTCAAGGCATTGGCGACCGACATACGCCGCAATCTCGAAATGCCGATTGCCGAGATGCAACTGCCGGTGCGCGCCGAGAGCCGGACCGGCGACACGCCGCAGAGCCGCCGGCTGCGCCAGCGCGAGCGGCCGCCCGACCTTCTGATGACGACGCCGGAATCGCTGGCGCTGCTGTTGTCCTACCCCGACGCGGAGAACTTCTTTGCGAGCTTGCGCTGCGTCGTCATCGACGAGCTGCATTCCTTCGCCACCTCCAAGCGCGGCCATCATCTGGCACTGTGCCTGGCGCGGCTGGCGGCGTTGTCGCCCACGGCGCGTTTTGTTGGCCTGTCGGCCACGGTCGCCGATCCGCCCGAGCTGGCCGAGTACCTGCGCCTGCGCGAGGGTGAGTCGGTGGAGATCGTGCAGGGCGAGCCGGGGGCTGCCCCCAAGGTCACCATCGTCGATACCCAGGAGCGCCTGCCATGGGGCGGCCACATGGGCCATCACGCCGTGCCCGAGGTCTACAACATCATCCGCCAGCACAAGACCTCGATCGTCTTCGTCAACACGCGCGCCCAGGCCGAGCTGGTGTTCGACCATTTGTGGCGTATCAACGAGGAGAACCTGGCGATCGGCCTGCACCACGGCTCTTTGGCCGTCGAGCAGCGCCGCAAGGTCGAAGCGGCGATGGCGGCCGGCAAGCTGCGCGCCGTGGTGGCAACCTCCTCGCTCGACCTCGGGATCGATTGGGGCGACGTCGACCTGGTGATCCAGATGGGCGCGCCCAAGGGCGTCAGCCGCCTGATGCAGCGCATCGGCCGCGCCAACCACCGGCTCGACGAGCCGAGCCGCGCCATGATTGCGCCGGCCAACCGATTCGAGGTGCTGGAATCGTTGGCGGCGCTGGAGGCGATCGACGCCCGCGAGCTCGATGGCGATCCGCCGCGGCCGGCCTGCCTCGACGTGTTGGCCCAGCACATCGTCGGCACCGCCTGCGCCCAGCCGATCGACCGCGACGCGTTCTACCACGAGGTGCGCCGCGCGCTGCCCTATCGCGACCTGAGCGCCAAGGACTTCAACGACACCTTCGATTTCGTCGCCACCGGGGGCTATGCGCTCGCCGCCTACGAGCGCTGGCATCGCCTCAAACAGCTGCCCGACGGTCGCTGGATGCTGAGCTCGCCGATGGTGGCGCGCCAGTTCCGCATGAATGTCGGTACCATCGTCGAATTGCCGCTGATCAAGGTGAAGCTGCGGCGCGGGCCGATGCTGGGCGAGGTCGAGGAGTCGTTCATCCAGGGGCTGGTGGCTGGCGACACCTTCGTCTTTGCCGGCCGCCTGCTGCGCTTCGAGGGCGTGAAGGAGCTGGTGGCGCAATGCTCGCTGGCGACCGGCGGCGATCCCAAGGTGCCGGCCTATGGCGGCGGCCGCCTGCCGCTCTCGACGTTCCTCGCGGCCCGCGTGCGCGGCATCCTGCAGGACCCGTCGAAGCATCCCAAGCTGCCGGCCGAGGTGCGCCAGTGGCTCGACATCCAGCGCTGGCGGTCGGGCCTGCCAGACGCGCACAACCTGCTGGTCGAGGGATTTCCGCGCGGGAGCAGGCAGTTCATCGTCGCCTACTGCTTCGAGGGGCGTAACGCGCATCAGACGCTGGGCATGCTGCTGACCCGGCGCATGGAACGCATGGGGCTGAAGCCGCTCGGCTTCGTCGCCACCGACTACGTGCTCGGCATCTGGGGCCTGCGGCCGCCGACCAAGGCGCAGCTCGACCAGCTGTTCGACGAGGACATGCTGGGCGACGACCTCGAGGCCTGGATGGACGAATCGACCATGCTGCGCCGCTCGTTCCGCAATGTCGCGGTGATCGCCGGCCTGATCGAGCGGCGCTTCCCGGGCGAGGAGAAATCGCGCCGGCAGGTCACCTTCAGCTCCGACCTGATCTACGACGCGCTGCGCAAGCACGAGCCCGACCACATCCTGCTGCGCGCGACGCGCCAGGACGCCGCGCACCAGCTCGCCGACATCAGGCGTTTGGGCGAGCTGCTGCGCCGCGCCAAGGGCCGCATCGAGTACCGACGGCTCGACCGCATCTCGCCGCTTGCCGTGCCGGTGCTGCTGGAGATCGGCAAGGAGCGGGTGCTCGACGGCACCGCCGAGGACGAGCTCCTGGACATCGCTGCCCAGGAGCTGATTGACGAGGCGACACGGCTTGCCTGATCGGTGCAGCATGCGGAAGCCCGAACGAGAGTGAGGACGAATGGATATCGCAAAGACGCTGGAAGACGCGGTCGAGGCGGGCGACGTGCCGAGCGTGGCGGCGGCTGCCGCGACCGACAAGGGCGTGATCTTCGAAGGTGGCGCGGGTGCGCTGCGGCCAGACAGCGTGATCTGGATCGCCTCGATGACCAAGGCGGTGACCGCGGCGGCGGCGATGCAGCTGGTCGAGCGCGGCAAGCTGTCGCTCGACGCACCGGCGTCGGATGTCGTGCCGGAGCTCGGCACCAAGGCCGTGCTCGAGGGCTTCGACGCGGCGGGCGAGGCGATTACGCGGAAGCCCAAGCGGCCGATCACGCTGCGCAATCTGCTGACCCATACGTCGGGCCTGGGTTACGACACCTGGAACGCCGACATCATGAAGTATCGTCAGGTCACGGGCGTTCCCGCCGTCGGGTCATGCCTGAATGCCGCGCTCACCACGCCGCTGCTGGCCGAGCCGGGCGAGCGCTGGGAGTACGGCATCTCGATCGACTGGGCCGGCAAGATGGTCGAGGCGGCGAGTGGCCAGCGGCTCGACCGCTACATGACCGAGAACATCTTCACGCGGCTCGGCATGGACGACACCGGCTTCACGATCGGCCCGGCACAACGTCTGCGCAAGGCGCGCATGAATACCCGCTCGGCTGGCGGCTTCGCGACAATGGAGCACGAGATTCCGCAGACACCGGAGTTCCATATGGGCGGCGGCGGGCTTTATTCGACGGTGAGCGACTATCTCAAGTTCACGCGCGCCTTGCTGATGGACGGTGGGCCGATCCTCGGACCCGAGACCGTGAAGACGATGGTGCAGAACCACATGGCCGAAGGCGTGCTGTGCCGTCCGCTCAAGAGCCAGCTCCCCCATATGAGCACCGATCTCGACTTCGTCGACGGCATGAAGTGGGGGCTCTCCTTCATGATCAACCCGACGGCGTTCCCCGGCCGCCGCTCTGCCGGCAGCCTCACCTGGGGCGGGCTCGCCAACTCCTACTACTGGATCGACCCGGCCAGAAAGGTGACCGGCGTGTGGGCGACGCAACTCCTGCCGTTCAACGACCCGCGCGCCATCGCGGCATTCGAGAATTTCGAGCGCGCCGTCTATTCTGCGGCGTGAGGCTGCCGGGCGGTGGCGCGGACCCAGGCCTTGTACCGGACCAGGGCAATCGCAATCGCCAGGCTGAACAAGCCGAATGTCCCGAGCACGAGCAGCATGTAGTAGAATTCGTTGGTAGTCATGGCAGTCTCCGCAACAGAGACCATAGACTGCGGCCGCCGGGCGGCGGACTGTTTGATCTGGATCAATGGAAGTCGCGTGACGCGATCTTGATCTTCGGCCGGTCGAGATGGATGCGACTGCGGTCGTAAGGTTGTTTCTTCAGGCGCGGCCGAGGTTTGGGCTCGTCGCGCGGATCGGGCGTCGAGGAATGAGCCTGGTCGCCGCGGCCCATGCGCAGCTCGAAGTGGCCGTCGAGATCGGCGATGCGGTCGAGATCGGCCGACCAGTCCCACAGCCGTTCGGCCACGAGATGGATCACCATCCCGGGTTCCCCGTCCGCCTGTACGTCGCGTTGGACCTTGCCGGCGACGCCGAGCAGGCGCGCACCCATGACGATCCGGCGATGGGCTTCGAAGACACGCGGCCAGACCACGAGATTGGCGATGCCGAATTCGTCCTCCAGGGTGACGAAGACCACGCCCGAGGCGGTGCCCGGCCGCTGGCGCACCAGCACCAGCCCCGCCATCTGCAGGAAGTCGCCGGTCCGGGCTTCGCGCAGTTTCTTTGAAGTTGCCATGCGCCGGTCCGACAAGGTCGGTCGCAGGAGCTGCAGCGGATGGGCGCGCAGCGACATCGAGATCGTCGAGTAGTCGTCGACCACCTGTTCGCCGAGCGTGAGCTTGGGCAGGCTGACCGATGGCTCGAGATCGCGATGCGGCCGTGCTTCCAGGAGCGGCAGCGCTCCCTCGGAGAAGGCGCGCACCGCCCACAGCACGTCGCGCCGCGAGAGTCCCATCGAGGCGAAGGCATCGGCGCGCGCCAGTGCCAGGATCTGGCGCTTGTCGAGCCCGCCGCGCCGCCACAGGTCGGCCGGATCGCGATAGGGCGTGGTGCGTCGCTCGACCATGCGCCTGAGGTCGTCTTCCCTGAGACCGTTGACCTGCCGGAAGCCCAGCCGCAGGGCGCAGCGCCGGACGCCGGTCTTCTCCAGGGTGCAATCCCAGTCGCTGGCATTGACGTCGGGCGGCCGCACTTCGACATCATGCTCGCGGGCGTCGCGCACCAGCTGCGCCGGCGCGTAGAAGCCCATCGGCTGGGAGTTGAGCAGGGCCGCGGCGAAGACTTCGGGGTAGTAGTATTTCACCCAGGACGAGACGTAGACCAGGATCGCGAAGCTCGCGGCATGGCTCTCGGGAAAGCCATATTCGCCGAAGCCCTCGATCTGCTTGAAGCAGCGTTCGGCGAATTCCTTCTCATAGTGATTGCCGACCATGCCGTTGATGAAGTCGTCCTTCAGCTTGTGGATGGTGCCCGAGCGCCGGAAGGTCGCCATGGCGCGCCGCAGCTTGTCGGCCTTGGCCGGCGAGAAGTCTGCGCAGTCGATGGCGATCTGCATCGCCTGCTCCTGGAACAGCGGCACGCCGCGCGTACGCTCCAGGATCTTCCTCAGCTTGGGGCTGGCATATTCGATTTTGCCTTCGTCGAGGTCCCGGTTCTTGAGATAGGGATGGACCATGCCGCCCTGGATCGGTCCCGGCCGCACGATCGCCACTTCGACCACGAGGTCGTAGTACTCTTTCGGCTTGAGCCGCGGCAGCATCGACATCTGCGCCCGGCTCTCGACCTGGAACACGCCGACCGAATCGGCCTTGCACAGCATGCCGTAGACTTCTTCGTCATTGGGCGGCATGCCGAGGTCGTGCTCTTCGTCGTAATGCCGCTTGATCAGGTCGAAGCTCTTGCGCAGCGCCGTCAGCATGCCGAGTGCCAGCACGTCGACCTTGTAGATCTTGAGCGCGTCGAGATCGTCCTTGTCCCATTCGACGACGGTGCGGTCCTTCATGGCCGCGTTCTGGATCGGCACCAGTTCGTTGAGGGGTCCCTCGGTCAGCACGAAGCCGCCGACATGCTGCGACAGATGGCGGGGAAAGCCGACCAGCGCCGTCGACAGCTCGAGCGCCAATCCCAATCGCGGATCGCTGGCGTCGAGACCGGCCTCCTTCACGTGCTTCAAATCGATGCCGCTGCCGCCGCTGCCCCAGACCGTGTTGGCCATCACGCCTAAGGTGTCGGGCGACAGACCGAGCGCCTTGCCTACGTCGCGAATGGCGCTGCGGCTGCGATAGGCGATGACGGTGGCGGCCAGGGCGGCGCGGGTGCGGCCCTTCTCCTGGTAGATCCACTGGATGATGTCCTCGCGCCGCTCATGCTCGAAATCGACATCGATGTCGGGCGGCTCGTCGCGTTCATTGGACAGGAAGCGCTCGAACAGGACTTCGCGCTCGTCGGTGTTCACTTCCGTGATGCCCAGGCAATAACAGACCGAGGAATTGGCGGCGGATCCGCGCCCCTGGCAGAGAATGCCCATGCCGCGCGCTTTCTCGACGATCTCATGCACCGTCAGGAAGTAGGGCGCGATCCCCTTGCTGGAGATCAGGTCGAATTCCTTCCTTAGATTCTCGACGACCTTTGGCGGAACGCCCTTGGGAAAGCGGCGAGCCGCTCCCTTCCGGGTGAGTCGCTCGAGCTTCTGCATCGGCGTCTCGCCACCCTCGTACATGACAGGGTACTGATAGGTGAGGTGCTCGAGCGAGAACTTGCAGAGATCGACGATCTCGCGGATGCGCTCGATCGCATGCGGATGCTTGCGGAACAGCCGCTCCATCTCCGCCGCGGGCTTGAGGTGACGCTCGGCCGAGGCAAAGCGGCGGAAGCCCAGATCCTCGACGGTGCATTTGAGGCGGATCGCGGTGACCACGTCGTGCAGCGTTCGCCGCTCGGGCACGTGATAGTGCACGTCGTTGGTGGCGACGAGCTTCACCTTTGTCTGCGTCGCGAGATTGTCGAGATAGGCCACGCGGGACGCGTCGTCGCCGCGGAACAGCATGGTGGCGGCGAGATAGCAGCGGCCGCGATAGAGGCCGGCGAGCCGGCGCAGCTTGTCGTGAAATATTGGATCCTCGATGTTTCGCGGCGGCAGGACGATGGCCAGGATGTGATCGGCATGTCGGGCGAGGATCTCGAACGTAAGATCGCATTCTCCCTTGGCCGCCTCGCGATTGCCCTCGCTCAGGAGCAGCGACAGGTTCTTGTAGCCTTCGAGATTCATGGGATAGGCGAGCAGCGAATACCCGTCGCGCGTCTCCAGCCGCGCTCCGACCAGCAGCTTGATCCAGCTTTCCTCGGGAATGCCGGTTTCTTCGTAGAATTCCTTCACCGCCGAATAGGCGCGCACCACGCCGGCCAGGGTGTTGCGGTCGGCGATGCCGATCGCGTAGTGGCCGAGGCTCGCCGCCCGGAAGACCAGCTCGCCCGGATGCGAGCCGCCGCGCAGGAAGCTGTAATTGGTCGTGACCTGGAGCTCGGCGT
>Ga0310810_10005650_pt1 | contig 14023 bp, 14 predicted proteins | sample NCmetagenome_FD_207641 | JGI IMG/M metagenome (GOLD analysis project Ga0310810, IMG submission 207641) | Soil microbial communities from experimental microcosm in Duke University, North Carolina, United States - NC | ecosystem: Engineered > Artificial ecosystem > Soil microcosm > Unclassified ... | reverse complement strand
TGGATGATGGCGGCGACGGGCTCCTCGCGATTGACCATGCCGACCGATTGCCCGGCCATGACCGAGCCGCTTTCGACGTCGCCATCGATGACTGCGCGCCGCAGCGCTCCGGCCCAGTAGTGCTCGATCTGGAGCTGGGCTTCGGCCATTTCGATCTCGCCCTTGTCGAGCAGGTCGGCGACCTCGCGCTGCTTGGCGGCGAAGTTCACCATCTCCTGGTTCTTTAGCGCGCGGACCGGAATGACCGGCAGGCGTGGATCGATCTGGACGCTCGGAATGGCGTCGCGCGCCGAGGCTCGAATGAAAGCCTTCTTGAAGTTCGGGTGCGCGATGCATTCGTGCGCGCAAACGAAACGCGTTCCGAGTTGGACTCCGACCGCGCCCATCTCGAGATAGGCCGCAATCGCCTCCCCGCGCCCGATTCCGCCGGCGACAAAGACTGGAATATCTTTGGAGACGATTGGGAGGATTTCCTGCGCCAGCACGGACGTGGAGACCGGGCCGATATGCCCGCCGGCCTCCATGCCTTCGATCACCAGCGCGTCAGCGCCGGAGCGCATCAGCTTCTTTGCAAGCGCCAGCGCCGGCGCGAAGCAGACCAGCCTTGCGCCGCTTGCCTTGATCCGCTCGATGGCTCCGCCAGGGGGCAGGCCGCCAGCAAGGACGACATGCCCGACGCCGTGCCGGGCGCAGGTGTCGATCAGTTCCCAAAGCTGCGGATGCATGGTGATGAGGTTGACGCCGAACGGCCGCTCGGTGCGCTTCTTCGTCTCGGCGATCTCAGTGTCGAGCAACTCAGGGCTCATCGCGCCGCAGGCGATCACGCCGAAGCCCCCGGCGTCAGAAATTGCCGCCACGAGGTGACGCTCCGAAATCCAGCTCATCGCGCCGCCCATGATGGCGACGTCGCAGCCGAGGAACTCGGTGCCGCGATGCATCAGCTCTTTCAGGCGCGCGTGCCCTACAGACGCGTGCACCGCACGCGGTTCGGCGATCAGCCCTTCCCCACTCACGCCGCTTGCTCCGCATCAAGGCCGAATGCGGTGTGGAGCACGCGGACGGCCAACTCGGTGTATTCCTCGGGCAGAAGCACCGAAACTTTGATTTCCGAGGTCGAGATGGCGAGGATATTGATCCCGCGCTCCGCCAGGGTCTCGAACATCTTCGCGGCGATGCCGGCGTTCGACCGCATGCCGATTCCGACGGCGCTGATCTTCACGACATTCGTATCGGTGAGGATCTCGTCGAAGCCTATGGCCGACTTGGCCTTCTCGAGTTCCGCAACGGCGTGTGCGAGGGACGCCGTCGGCACGGTGAAGGTGAGGTCGCTCTTCTCCCCGGTGCGTCCGCTCTGGACGATCATGTCGACGTTGATGCTGGCGGCCGCGAGCGGAGCAAAGATCGAGGCGACGGTCCCCGGCTTGTCAGGCAGGCCGATGAGCGTGATCCGCGCCTCATTCTTGTCGTGGGCGATGCCCGTGACGAGCTGGCGTTCCATGTTGAGCTCCTCGATTTTGTCGTCGGAGACGATGAGCGTTCCGGGCTTGTCCTCGAATGACGAAAGGACCTGCAGCGCCATGTTGTAGCGCATCGCAAGGCCGACCGAGCGGGTCTGCAGGACCTTGGCGCCGACAGACGCCAGCTCGAGCATTTCCTCATAGGTGATGGCGTCGAGCTTGCGCGCACGAGGCACGATCCGCGGGTCGGTGGTGAACACGCCTTCGACGTCGGTATAGATGTCGCAGCGGTCCGCGTTGACGGCGACGGCGAGGGCCACGGCTGAAGTGTCCGAGCCCCCTCGCCCCAGGGTCGCGAGATCGCCTTCGGCTGTGATGCCCTGAAAGCCGGGGATGATCGCGATTCCGCGCTTCGCGAAAACGTCCTCGAGGACGTTTGCCTCGATATGATCGATCAGCGCGGACGAGTGCCCCGACGCGCGGATCGGGAGCTGCCAGCCCATGTAGGAGCGCGCGTTGACGCCGATTCCGGAGAGCGTGATCGCAAGCAGCCCGGCCGTGACCTGCTCGCCCGACGCCACCACAACGTCATATTCGCGCGCATCGTAGAGCGGCGCAGCTTCCTTGCAGAGTTGGACCAGCCGGTCGGTCTCGCCGGCCATCGCGGAGACGACGACGGCGACCTCGTTGCCGCGGTCGGCCTCTCTCTTCACAAGCCCCGCGACATGCCGGATGCGCTCGATGCCTGCCATCGAGGTGCCGCCGAATTTCATCACGATACGGGCCATTGCGGGCGCGGCTTTAGCCGCTGGTGGCGGCGGTGCAACCGGCGAGCCAATCGGGAACGCGGTCGGCGGCGATCAGGCGGTCGACATCGATTCGGGGCCGGACCACCGCCCAGCGGTCGCCCTCGACCAGCACTTCGGGCGTCAGCGCGCGCGAATTGTACGTGCTCGACATCGCCGCCGCATAAGCGCCGGCGGTGCGGAAGACGACGAGGTCGCCGGCGGCCACTTCATCCATCCTGCGCCCCGTCGCGAAGGTGTCGCCGGTCTCGCAGACCGGGCCGACGACATTGGCCGTCCAGCTGCGGCCGCTCGGCCGAACGGCGTCGATTCGATGCCACGCGTCGTACAGCGCGGGACGCATGAGATCGTTCATCGCCGCATCGACGATGACGAACGGATTGGTTGCGCCCGGTTTCACCCGTATGACTCTTGAGAGCAAAACCCCGGCATTGCCGACGATGAGGCGCCCCGGCTCGAACACCAGCCGAACATTCCAGTCAGCGGCAATCCGCCGCACCATCGCGCCATAATCTTCGGGGCTCGGAGGCTGGGGCTGATCCGGGTCGTAAGGCACGCCGAGGCCGCCTCCCAAGTCCGCGACGCTGATCGCATGCCCCGCTTCCCGAAGCTCGGTTATCAGCTCGCCGACACGGGTGAACGCGCGTTCGAGAGGATCGAGGCTGGTGAGCTGGCTTCCGATATGGACGGCGACGCCCTGCACGGAGAGACCGGGCATGGACGCGATCCGCCGGTACGCTTCGCCTGCGTCGGCAATTGGGATCCCGAACTTATTCTCGGCCGCGCCCGTGGTGATCTTTGCATGCCCGCCCGCGCCAACGTCCGGATTGACGCGAAATCCAACAGGCGCGGTAACTCCCATCGCCGCGGCGACTCCCGACAGCATCTCGGCTTCGGACAGCGACTCCAGGTTGAACTGATAGAGGCCGCCTTCCAGCGCGAGCCGCATCTCCTCCTCGGTCTTGCCGACGCCCGAAAAGACGATCTTGTCGGGTGCGACACCCGCCGCAGTCGCTCGCCGATACTCCCCGCCCGAAACCACGTCGGCGCCGAGGCTGGCGTTCGCCAACGTCGCGATGACCGCGCTGTTGGGATTGGCCTTGACCGCATAGGCGATCAGCGGGTCCGCGAGGCCTTTGAGCGCCGCGCGAAGCGCTTCGACATGGCGGCACATGGTCGCGGTGGAATAAACGTAGACCGGCGTCCCGACTTCGCCCGCGATCTCCGCGAGCGCGATATCCTCGCAATACAATTCGCCATCGCGGAGCTGGAAATGATCCATTGTCCTGCCCCAACGCACGAGGTTCTTCCCCTTTGCAAGCCTTGGGAGCATGGGAGGCCCATGGCCGCCACCACGATCGTCGCCAAAGAAGCCGAGAGGTTCGGAAAGCTCGCCCAAGACTGGTGGGATCCCGACGGCTCTTCGGCGGTGCTCCACAAGCTCAATCCCGTGCGCCTGAAGTACATCCGCGACCAGGTCGACCAGCATTGGCAGGCGGACGAATGCTCGCGGACGCCGCTCGACGGCAAGACCGCGCTGGACGTCGGCTGCGGCGCGGGCCTTCTCGCGGAACCGCTCGCGCGGCTGGGGGCAAAGGTCACCGCAATTGACGCCTCACCCGAAGTGATCGCCGTCGCACGAGAACATGCGTCGGCAATGGGCCTGGAAATCGACTATCGGGTCGGCGACGTACAGGCGCTCGAAGGCCAGTTCGACCTCATCACCTCCATGGAAGTAATCGAGCATGTCGCCGACCCTGCCGCGTTCGTGAAAGCCTTGGCGAAGCGGCTCACACCCGATGGCCTCCTAATCATGTCGACGCCCAATGCGACGGGATGGTCGCGGCTCATGATGATCACCATTGGCGAAGGAACAGGCCGGATCCCGCGCGGCACGCACGACTTCGACAAGTTCATCGCGCACGACCGGATGAAGGTCCTCCTTTCCGATGCGGGCCTCAAGTGCCTCGACGTTGACGGAATCGCCTGGTCGCCGACGCGCGGGCTGCACCTCAGCGATGATGTGCGGCTGAATTATCTGGTCACGGCAGTGCGCAGCTAGCCGCAACTCGGCTGGCCGCAATTCAACCACGGCCCGCACATAATGGTCATTAAACATCTGTCCCAATTCCGGACACGCCCTAAGCCTTTGAAATTCCGAATCTTAGGCCGGGGGGCCAGTCCATGGGTTTTCTGTTCAACTTCTCCGCTCGCGACATCGCGATCGACCTCGGCACCGCGAACACGGTCGTCTACGTTCGCGGGCAAGGCATCATCACCAGCGAACCCTCGGTCGTCGCGATGGAGACGGTGAGCGGCGTTCGCAAAGTCCGCGCCGTCGGTGACGACGCCAAGCTGATGATGGGCAAGACCCCCGGCAATCTCCAGACGATCCGCCCGCTTCGCGCCGGAGTCATCGCCGACCTTGAGGTTGCCGAGGAAATGATCAAGCACTTCATCCGCAAGGCGCACGGCGGCCCGAGCCGCTTCGCCCGCGGTCCCGAGGTCGTGATTTGCATTCCGTCGGGCGCAACCAACGTCGAGCGCCGTGCGATCCGCGACGCGGTCACCAACGCCGGCGCCGACCGGGTGTCGCTGATCGAGGAGCCGATGGCCGCGGCGATCGGGGCAGGCCTTCCGGTTGCCGAGCCCATCGGCTCGATGGTCGTCGACATCGGCGGCGGAACCACTGAGGTAGGCGTAATCTCGCTCCAGGGACTGGCGCTGTGCCGCTCGGCGAGGGTTGGCGGCGACAAGATGGACGATGCCATCGCCTCCTATGTCCGGCGCAACTACAACCTGCTCATCGGCGAAGGCACCGCAGAGCGAGTGAAGCTCGAGATCGGTTCCGCCGTCAGGCCGGGCGACGGCGAAGGCCTCAAGACCCTGGTGCGCGGGCGCGACGTCGGACGCGGCATGCCGGGCGAGGTCGAGCTGACCCAGGCGCAGGTCGCCGATGCGCTGAGCGAACCGGTGAACCAGATTGTCGAAGTCGTCCGAACCGCGCTCGAGCATACCCAGCCGGAGATCGCGGCGGACGTCATCGACCAGGGAATCACGATGACCGGCGGTGGATCGCTGCTGCGAGAATTTGCGACCGTGCTGCAGGATTCGACCGGGCTCCCCGTCCATGTCGCCGAAGATCCGATGAGCTGTGTCGCGCTCGGAGCGGGCCGCACGCTGGAGGACCAGGTCTATCGAGGCGCGTTAATCGCCGCTTGAGCATTTCCTATTATGGCGTGGGCATGCCCACGAGCTTTCTCGGCCTGTTCTTTTTCTCGACCGCGCTGTCGCTGGTCGCGACCTTCGTCGCGTTCGTCGTCCAGACGATCGTCCGGCGCGTGAAGCAAGCGCGGCTGCGCTAGAAATCGACCTTGTCGTAATGCGCGGGTGGAACGATCACTTCCATCCGCTCGGCGAGCAGGGGCCTGAAGCAGGGCCGCGACTTCATCACCGCATACCAGTCCTTGGTCTGCTTGTGCCCACGCCAGTCGAGCGCGCCCAGATAGTCGATCACGCTGAGGTGCGCCGCCGCCGTGAAATCGGCGAGGCTTAGGCCGGGACCCGCCAGCCAGCGACGGTGATCGAGCAGGTAATCGAGATAATCGAGATGCTCGGAGGCGATGCGCATGGCTTCCCGAAGAACGCGGGTGTCGGGGCTCTCGCGGCTGACGAGGCGCTTGCGCATCCGTTCGTTCATCAGCGGCTCCACGGCCTCTCGGTAAAGCTTGATGTCGAACCATTCGGTCATCCGGCGAATTTCCGCGCGGAGCGCGCCATTGCCGTGGATCATCGGCATGCGATCGACCGTCTCATCGAAATATTCGACGATCGGCTGCGACCCGATGAGCGTCACCGCCTGGTCTGGCTCGACCATTACCGGAGTCTCGCCCGCGGGGTTCAGGTCCATGAACTCGTCGCGCTTCTCCCACGGGTTCTCGCGCACCAGCTCATGGCCGACGCCCTTCTCGGCGAGGACGAGGCGGACCTTGCGGGAAAAAGGGCAGAGGGGGAACTGGAAGAGCTGCCACATGGCGCGGCAGCTTTAGCGGCTCGGCGCGGGGCGTCTAGCGGCGCGGATAATTCGGATCGGGAAGATTCGAAACGGCGCGTTCGAGCGAGCGCTGCGCGTCGTCGACGTCCTGCATGACCTGAGGAAGAGCGCGGTTGATCGCGCGCATGCTTCGCTGGATCTTGGGACCTACCGTCGCGACCTCGCGCTGGACGTCGCGGTCGAAGTTCGGGTCCTTGCGCCGGACAATATCGCCGACTGTCTCATTGCGCTCCCGCGGAGTTGCTTCGCGCCCCTCCAGCGCCGCGCGCATGTCGCCGACGCGGATGTTGAGCAGCGCGGTCGATACTGCCTGCATTGTCCGGGCGAGCTTCATCGCCGCGGCGGGGTCGGTAAGCTCCGGAGGGAGCTGGACCACCGGCGGTGCATCCTGAGCGAACGCGGGTGTCGCGCACACAAGCAATGGCAGGACGATCAGGCTTTTACGCATAGGAATCACCATCTAAGCCACTGAATTATCAGCCGCCCGGCAATTTGACGCAAGTTAAATCAATGTCCCAGCGTGAGCCAGGCGAGCGCAGCGGCACCAGCGACGATCCGGTACCAGGCGAATGGCGCGAAGCCATGCCGCGAGATGTAGTGGACGAAGACGCGGACGACGATCAGCGCCACGACGAAGCTGACGACGAACCCGACTGCCACCGTCCCAAAGCCGACACCATGCGCTCCGGCGAGGATGTCGTGGCGGTGCTTTACAAACTCCAGGCTGGTCGCGCCCACCATGGTCGGGATGGCGAGGAAGAAGCTGAATTCGGCGGCAGTCCGGCGCTCGACGCCGAGCGACAGCGCGCCCATGATCGTCGCCCCTGAGCGACTAACGCCAGGGATCATTGCGAGGCACTGCGCGATTCCGATTCCGATTGCCGTTCTGACCGGCATTTCAGCGACTCCGACGATGTCCGTCCGCTTGACCAGCCGCTCGATGACGATGATCGCGATTCCACCCAAGATGAACATCACGGCGACAACTTTCGGATCTCCGAGGAGCGCCTCGATATATTTGATCAGAAGGAAACCGAGGATCGCCGACGGCAGGAAGCCGATCAGCACGTTGCGAACAAACCGCCAGCTCACGGCTCGGTTACGAAACAGCCCCTCGATCACCGCCCAGAAGGTTCGCCAGTAAAGGACCACGATCGCGAGGATCGCACCCAACTGGATGATGACATTGAAAGCCGCCCATTTCTCGGCGTCAAAGCCCAGAAGCTCGGTCGCGAGGATCAAATGGCCGGTCGAGGAGACGGGCAGGAACTCGGTAACTCCCTCGACGATGCCGAGGATGATTGCGATCAGGAGGATTGGCATGGAGGAAAGTCAGCCGATCAGCTGGTTGCGGTCAAATTGATTCGGCGTCCTGCGAATCGATTTCCACGGAAACGGCCGAGCCATTCGGGCGCGACCGCGGCGAGCGGAGTCGGCTTGATGCCGAATGCTTCGAGGCCAGGCAGCTCGCCCGAGGGGACGTTATCGCGCTGAAGCATCAGCCACTGGTCACGAGTCAGTGGCGCTCCGGGGAGCCAGCCGAGCTTCGAAATCAGGCTTCCGAACAGGTCGGGCACCGGCACGATTTCGGGAGTCTGGCCGGTGATGTCGAGGATGGCCTTGTGCAGGTCCACCATGCTCATCACCTGCGGGCCGCCGATCTCATAGCTGTTGCTGCCATAAGCCTTCGGATCGAGTGCGGCCATGGCGATCGCTCGCCCAAGATCGCGGACATATACAGGCTGGAAATTCCGTTTTGCCGCAATAACCGGAAGGAACGGCAGGCGCGCCATCCCCGCGAAGCGGTTGGTGAGATTGTCCTCGGGCCCGAAGACCAGCGACGGCCGAATGATCGTCGCGCCGGGGAAGGCCTTGCGCACCGCTTCCTCGCCCTCTCCCTTGGTACGGCCGTAATTGGACTGGGATGACGTGTCCGCACCGATGGCCGAGACGTGAACCAATGCGCCCGCTTCCGCGTCGCGCGCCGCCTCTGCGACGTTGCGCGCGCCGTCCACGTGGGTCGCTTGCATCCTGCTTCCGAATGCACCGCAGAGGTTCACGACGGCGGTTGCGTTTTTCACCGCGTTGCGGACGCTTTCGATGTTGGTGATGTCGGCGGTCTCGAAGCCGAACTGCCCAACCTGTCCAAGCGGCTGGAGGAAATAGTCGGTGCGCCGATCGCGGGTCGCGATGCGCACCCTGACCCCGCTTCTGAACAGATATTCGCAGACGTAACGGCCGATGAAGCCAGCGCCGCCGAATACCGTCACCAGCTCTTCGTTGCGATCGATCATGGGGTGGCGCGATAGACTTCCAGTTCCTACGTTGACAAGGCGGGCTGGCGACCCTTAAGCGCCGCCGCCTGCCAAAAGCTTGACTGTGCCCAGGTGGCGGAATTGGTAGACGCACCAGCTTCAGGTGCTGGCGCTCGCAAGGGCGTGGAGGTTCGAGTCCTCTCCTGGGCACCACCCTCGCGCACAGCCTGTCCGGGGGACAGGCGAGCACGAGGATCAGCTGCACACTTGCCACTTAACACGTCCCTCGCCTAGTTCGGGCCATGAAACGTCCGTTCAACGCCAATGCGGTCGTCGACCAGCTCGCCGCCATCTACGACGAATCGGTCGCCAACCTCCGGCAGGCGCTTTCCCAATACGTCCAGGATCGGACCGCGCCGGACGCGCGGCTGCGCAAGAAGGGCGCGTTTGCGTATCCCGAGCTCAGAATCGATTACGCCGGGAAGCGCCCCGTCGCCCCGCCGTCACGGGCATTCGCGCGGCTCAACCAGCCGGGAACCTATGCGACGAGCATCGCCCGGCCCGAGCTCTTCCGCGACTATCTCGTCGACCAGCTCGATCATCTCGCCCGCGACTATGACGTGAGCGTTTCGGTCGGGCGTTCCGCGAGCGAAATCCCCTATGCCTATGTGATCGAGAATAGCGGGATCCAGGTCGGCGACATCGGGACTGCCGAGCTGTCGCGCTTCTTTCCGTCGAACGAGCTGGTGCACCTGGGCGACGAGATCGCCGACGGCGTGTGGGAAAGCGCGCCCGGCGAGCCGCGGCCGCTCGCCTTGTTCGATGGGCCGAGGACCGACTTCAGTCTCGCCCGCCTGCGCCACTACACCGGAACTCCGCCCGAGCATTTCCAGCAGTTCGTGCTGTTCACCAACTATGTCCGCTACGTCGACGAGTTCGTCGCCGTCGCGATCGATACGCTTCGGCGGAAGGATTCGCGCTTCACGGCCCTGTCGGTGCCGGGCGCGACGTTCGAGCCGGGCGAGCTGGTCGATGCCGAGGCGCAGATCGCGGCCGGCCAGTGGCGGCGCCACCAGATGCCGGCCTATCACCTGATGGCCGAGGGCCGCAGCGGCGTCACGCTAGTCAATATCGGCGTCGGCCCCGCCAACGCCAAGACGGTCTGCGACCACGTCGCGGTGCTGCGTCCAGAAGTGTGGCTGATGATCGGCCATTGCGGCGGCCTTCGCCCGAGCCAGACCATCGGCGATTACGTCCTCGCCCACGCCTACCTCCGCGACGACCACGTGCTCGACGACATGCTCCCGCCGGAAGTGCCGTTGCCGGCGATCGCCGAAGTGCAGAACGCCTTGTTCGACGCGACGACCGCCATCACCGGCGAGGACGAGGACAGCGTCAAGCGACGGCTGCGGACGGGCACCGTGGTCACGACAGATGACCGCAACTGGGAGTTGCGTTACGCAGCGTCGGCGCTGCGATTCAACCAGAGCCGGGCGGTCGCGATCGACATGGAGTCGGCGACGGTCGCCGCTCAGGGCTACCGCTTCCGCGTCCCCTACGGGACGCTCCTATGCGTCTCCGACAAGCCGCTCCACGGCGAGCTCAAGCTCCCCGGCCAGGCCAACGCCTTCTACGAACGCGCCGTGAGCCAGCATTTGAGGATCGGGATCGAGGCACTGAACCTGCTGCAGCGCGAAGGCGAAGGCCTGCACAGCCGCAAGCTCCGAAGCTTCGACGAGCCGCCGCTCCGCTAGCGGACCGAGAGGATCTGACCGGCGTGGGTGACCTCGATCTGGGTCGCGGTGGCGCTTCCTCCGGCGACAACCCTCCGCCGGACCTGGCCGATGATCTTCACCGTCTTTCCGACCAGCGCGGTCTTGAGGTCGTCGCCATATTTCTTGGTCACTTCGGGCATCGCCGACGGACGGATCACGACGCCTAGGTTGGACGCGGAATGGAAGTCCTTTTCGCTGTCGAGATAATAGCCGCCATGGGACTTGGCGGCACTTTCGACTTTGAACTCGACGACCGCCCGAACATATTTCGGCGACGCCGCCGCGGCCTGGCTGATCGCCTGCGCGGCGGTCAACGTATCGAGCTTATGCTGCTGGGCGGAAACCGGGACGGCGAAAAGAAGGGAAGCGAACAAGATACTGACGCGCACGGGCATACTCCGCAAAAACGTTACCCGAGCGGCAGGAACCTTATCGTCCGATAAGATGGACGCAAGGGCCGGTCATTTCGCAGGCGAGCGAAGGCCTTCGGCGAAGAGCGTGTTGAGGTAAGCTGCTAGCCTTACGCCGCCCTGCTCCAGCCGCTTCTCCATCACCGGCGTAAAGCGGTAGACGTAAGAGTAGCTGAGGTCGGGAACGACCGGCGTCCCCTTCTTCACCTTCTTGCCCTTGACCGGCTTGGGCATGTCGGCGGCGGTCGGATAGACCGTGTCGCGGATCTCGCCGCTTTCGGCGATCCAATCGCGCGGGTTGACGTCCCACCAGGCGACCACGTCCTGCGACGTGATGTGCCGCTCGAGCTTCGTCGCGAGCTCGGTGAAGGACAATTGCTCCTCGTCGACCAGCGCCGAATCCCACGCTGCGTGGAGGTTGGTCGGCTTGCCGAACCAGGTGACCTTCACGTCGTTGCCGCCCTTGTCGCAGCATTTGCCGGCGTGAAGCGGCTGGTGGAGGTCGCCAACGAGGTGGACGATGAAGCGAAGCGCCATCTGCTTGTCGGCGCGGCTCGCGTTGGGGTCCTTCAGGGTCCCGCTGAACCTGTCGAGTGCCTGGAGCGCATCGCCCTCCCGCGGCGCATGGTCGTACGTGAGGCCGTTGAGCGTGACATAGTGCCACGGGGTCGCCTGCTTCTGCCAGAAGGGCGACGGGTCGGCGCGCATGTCGTCGGGCCAGGTCGCGGCCTCGTCGAGGCTCTCGCCATAGCCCAGGATCTGCTCGACACTGGCGCGGGCAAGGCCGCTAAGCTCAGTGTCGGCAATGGCCGCGACGACGCGGTGCCCGGTTTTGCCCCAGGCGAGCGCGGGCGATGGGATCAGCGCTACCGCTGCGGCGAGAATTGCAATGGCTGTTCGATTCGGCATGGCTGGCGCATGCCCTGTGCAGGCGGTTAAGGACAAGAGCATGACCGATGAACAATTGCTCGACCTCGCGCGCGCGGCAGCGGCGAAGGCCTATGCGCCTTATTCGAACTTCCACGTCGGCTGCGCGATCGAGAGCGTCGACGGAGAGGTGGTGACGGGCGCGAACATGGAGAACGCCTGCTACCGCTTGGGCATCTGCGCGGAGCAAAGCGCGCTCACCGCCGCACAGCACAACTTCGGGCTCCATCATGTCGCGCGGATCGCGGTGGTCGGGGGAACCGATGCGACGGTCTGCACTCCGTGCGGCGGCTGCCGCCAGGCGATCCTCGAAGCCGCCCAACTCAGCGGCTGCGACGTCGAGATCATTTGCGGCAGCGGCGACGGCTCGGGCATCGAGCGGCATACGATCGGTCAGCTGATCCCGTTCGGATTCGGCCCGGCGAATTTGAAATAGCGCAGCATTCGGAAGAGATCGGCGTCAGGTTGAATGAGTGAAAACGGGGGTCCTTCCACTTCCTCCACTTTGTGACTTTCGCGGTATCGAAGGATCTGCGGGAGCGAGGTTCAGCCGGCGGCGAGCAGGGCGGCGCATCGACAAGCCTGAAGCACAAAGTGCCGCCTGTAGGACAGCGATTTCTTATGTCCGCTTTGGGTGGAAAACGGACAAACGGAAATGCGTTTTAAAATGCCTTTCTCAGAAGAATCTCGCCACGAATCCGACGCTCTTGATAAAGCGACACAGTCGAGTTGTTTCTAGTGACGTTCAGACTCAGCGAAGGCGCGAAGCCGGCGACATTCCAGTCGCGTTTGTAAATGCTGAATGACCCTTGCAGCAACCAGTCGCGCCGCGTCTTGCCGAAGGGCGCGAGCGGCTCGTCGCCGACTTGTCGGGCAACATCCAGCGTGATCTGGGGCCGAAGTCCCCAGGCGATCTCTTTCAACATGCCGACCCCCGCTTCCAAGCGCCAAAAGGCCTGGCCCGGGTCATTCGCCGAATTGCGCTCCGCGCCTGCATAACCGAAGGTGAGAGTCGTGGCTCCTACCGGCCGATTGACCGAAACTCGCGCCTCGGCGTCCCAGCCGTCGACGTCGCGCCGCCGGGCATAATCATTGTGCCGGACAAAGAGCGATCCGCCGACGGTCCACTTGACGCCGATGAGCTTCTCGTAATCGAGATGCGTCCCGACGCTGGTGACGAGCGGCCTTTGGCCATACCAGCGCTTAAGCGCGCTGGCCGTGGTTCGCAGGCGTCCTCCGGCGAGGCGGAATTCCGGCCCCGCTTCTCCTCCCGCGTAAGCGTCGTTGAAACGTTCGTCGCCGTAACGCGTCCAGCGTCCGAAAGCGCCGAGGTAGATCGGAACCTTTCCGAAGCGGTTCAGCCGGATCGACGCATCGCCGCCGGCAAAGACTCCCGTCCCTGACCGCGCTCGAGCGCTGGGATTGAGCCGGAACGGCAGTCCGTAGATGTCGACGCTTTGCTTGTCGGTCGCCGAATTGATGTTGCTGTCGGGCGCGAAGCCGAAGTCGAAGTCGAATCGCCACGACCGCCTCGCTCGGATCGCCTGCCGGAACCGGACAATGTTCCGCGCCACCGCTGCAGCCGGATTTGCCGCGGCGGCCAGACGGAAATGATAATCCGCCTCCTCGTCCTTCTTCTCCATGAACAATGTGCGGGCGAGCTCCAGCCGCACCCGCAAGAGGCTCGGATCACGGTCAAGTATCTTCCGGAACATGGCCTCGGCGTGACGGTAGTCCCTTGCTTCGAACGCGGTCATGCCCTCCACGAACTCGCGCTCGATCGCCGGGTCAAACCCCGCCGGCTGCCCGCGCACCGCTGTCGGGACGGCGTAGCTGATCGAGAGCGCGAGCAGCGCCGCAGCGCAAGAAGCCAAGCGCATAGCCGCACCGGCTCAATGGTGCTGCTGGCCGACGAAGGCGTCCTGCAGCATCAGGCTTCCGTCGGCACGGTTCAGGCCGAAGGCACCGCCTACATTTTCTGCATTAGGACCGAAGAAGGCGCCGTCCATCGTTCCGCTAACGGGCTCGCTTGGGGGCGTCGCGATCGCGTTTGTTGCGCTGTAATTGGCGGTGCCGGCTAGCGGGATATCGAAGGCTCCGTCATTGCTGAACGGAGCACTGCCACTGACGTGAATGCCAAGGATGGGCCCATTGCGGATGGCGGGTTCACCGTACCCCATTAGGTCCGTGTAATGCTGATAGTCCTGGTCGATCCGCGTGGAGATGGTGCGCAAGCCAAAATCAGCAGTCATTGCGAAGTAAATCCCGGGACATGCCGAATCGTAACAGGGTGAGAGCAGCGACAGCGTGTGGGCGTCATACGTTGCCGTACCCGAGAC
>Ga0310810_10005649_pt1 | contig 14023 bp, 12 predicted proteins | sample NCmetagenome_FD_207641 | JGI IMG/M metagenome (GOLD analysis project Ga0310810, IMG submission 207641) | Soil microbial communities from experimental microcosm in Duke University, North Carolina, United States - NC | ecosystem: Engineered > Artificial ecosystem > Soil microcosm > Unclassified ... | reverse complement strand
GGCCTGGGGCAGGATCCATCTCCACTTCCGAACACATTGCCTCCGGCCCGCAGGGTTGCGTGCGTCGAGTAAATAGCTTTGACGGGAGGGCTTCGGAACTGTTAGCGCCCGCGAGCAGCTACCGATTCAAGGCCTTTGCAGTCGACAACCCAGGTTTTCGTGCACACATCTTAGGCTGGTAGCTTGCCTGCCTAGCGATTTCTTATGTCGCTGGTTGCCAGGTCGCTCTTCGTCGCTTTTCTGTCAACAGCAGCGGTCTGCCAGTTGCCATCGTCGCGCTGCAGTGACCTGAACACTCCGATGGCGCAATGCCCGTATTCGGTTTCTGCCTCCGCTCGCTCTGGCGCGAGCTCCGATGCGATGGGCTTTATAACCAGCGACAAGTTCTTCCAGGCTCCGCAACCCAAACACCAAGGGTTTCGCTGGGGCCGAGCGCTGTTCGAGTCCTTCATGTTTCTCTCCATCGAACAGGCATATACGGTCCACATGGACTACCACTGGGTCACGGTCGAGAATGGAGTTCCATTCAATCACTACTGGCAAGACTACACACACTCGCTCTCCACGTGGGTCCATTCTGGGTGGAATGATGGCGATCCCGCCCTCTATAACTACGTCGGGCATCCCATTCAGGGCGCCTTGACGAGCTTTATTCAAATTCAAAATGATCCGCAGGGAGAGACGCAGGAATTCTCCAACACCCGTGAATACTGGTGGAGCCGGTTCAAGGCCACAATGTGGAATGCCGCGTATAGCACGCAGTGGAGCATCGGTCCGCTCAGTGAAGTGACCGTCGAAAAATATGGCACCGCGGTACGCTCGCCATGGAACGAAGACGGCTCATGGCCGTGCACGCGTCCGGGCCACTGTTTGACAGGAGTGGGACAAGTGAATCTGGTGATGACTCCGGTTGGAGGGTTCGGCTGGATGTTGGGAGAGGACCTGCTCGACCGGTACGTGGCACGACGAGTGGAGGGTTCGACTCGCAACAGTTTTCTCATTGGTTTCACCCGCTGCGCACTCAACCCGATTCGCGGCGGTGCCAATATTCTCCACGGGAAGCCGCCGTGGCATCGGGCTTCGCGTGATGCCCGTGAGGTTTACATGTCGAGCCAGGCGCGCAAACGCAATTCCCCAGTACAGTACTCTCGATGAAAGCAGGCGCGTTGGCATGTGCGTTGTTGATGGTGTGCGCACACCCGGCTAGAGCCCAGGAGCTTTCGCAGAAATGGGACTTGTCGGTTTGGCTCACCGGCTCGACGGGTGAGGAACTGACGAATACCTTCGCCGAGGCGCAACTGTGGAGCGCTGGATTTTCCGCAGGCGGAGTTCTCACGCCCGAAATGGGTCGCGGATGGCGCCGCGGCAGACTCGAGTACGGTTTCGATGTCGTTCCGCTGTTTATACAGTCGCGACCGCAGCGAATCTATGGCGGAGGATTTGAACCAATCATCTTGCGCTGGAATTCGGCGGTACGAATCAAGGGTACGCGCCCATACGTTGAACTCGCAGGCGGTGCCGTCAGAACCACAGCCAACTTACCGTCAGGTGACACTTCGGCATTCAACTTTACAGCACGGGGAGGCGGCGGATTACGAGTCGCCATCGATCATCGAGATTCGCTCGACCTCGGCGTCTTCTGGTCCCATATTTCGAACGCAAATCTCGGAGTACGGAATCCGGAGTTTAACGGGATTGCGATCAGGATCGGATATCACTGGATGAAGTGACGCGCTCATGCGCACATCTCTGATTATCAGTGGTTTGCTGAGAAGCAGGAACAATCACAGAGAGCACAGCGATCCACAGAGCGAAAACCGTCACGCCTGCGGATCTAGCCAGTTTGAAGGGTGCCGCACATAAGTAGGTTCCAAATCGCGAACCGAGCTGCAGCCCAACAGACGCAACGTGCGTTCCACATCCTCGCGCAGAATGTCGAGTGCGCGAGCCACGCCCGCCTGACCTGCGGCCGCTAACCCGTACGCGTATGCGCGTCCGCACAACACGGCACGCGCACCCAGGCAAAGGGCCTTGACGATATCAGCTCCGCGGCGAATGCCGCCATCAAGCAAGATTTCGGTTTGACCGCCAACCGCGCTCACGATCTCAGGCAAGGCCGCGATGGTTGCCGAGACGCAATCGAGTTGCCGGCCGCCATGATTGGAGACTGAAATCGCGGCTGCGCCTTCGTCTACGGCGCGGCGAGCATCATCCGCGGTGAGAATGCCTTTGATCACGATCGGACCTCGCCAGCTGTGGCGAATCCAGCTGATGTCTTCCCAAGTGACAACCGATTTACGCAGAAATGTTCCAACGTCCATCATCGGCATGCCTTGCCCATCTTCTCCGGGAACAATTACGTTCTGCAGGCGCGGCACTCCCCCGTCGAGCAAAAATGAAATCAGCCATCCTGGATGGGCAAAAACGTCAGGAAGGAACGGCAGCTTCGTCAGCATGCCGCCGGTTAGAAGCTCCGTGGTACCGTTGTGCACGTCGCGCTCGCGCATGCCGGCGACCGGCGTGTCGATGGTGATTACAAGCGCGGAGAATCCCGCGTTGGCGGCGCGTTCGATTGCTCCCTCGGCCGCTTCCCTGCCGCCGACCAGATAAAGCTGATACCAGGCTGGCCCTTTGGTTGCGGCCTTCACATTTTCGAGGCGATGTCCAGAGATCGTGGACAGAATGTAACCGGTACCGGCTTCGCCGGCGGCACGCGCAGCTGCGACTTCACCGTGAGGATGCATCAGGCGGCTATAACCCACGGGCGCGAGGATCGCGGGAAAAGAAATCTCGCTGCCCAGAACTGTGGTGCTCAGATCACAGTCGCCGACGGCGACCGCATGTCGCGGGCGAAATGTGATTTCCTCGAAAGCCTGGCAGTTGCGGCGAAGGGTCACTTCGCCTTCCGCGCCGCCGTCGAGATAGTCAAAGACTGCTCTGGGAACACGGCATTGCGCCTTGCTGCGAAGGTCGGCAACGTTCACGAAACGCGAGGGGGAAAGTTTCTTCATGTTAAAGGAAAAATGAAAAGTACCAGCATCATGCAGGGAACGCAACTGATCAGGGTTGGGACTAAGATGCTTGCATGATCGCGCGACATTGGCGTGGATGGACGAAGTTGCAAGATGCAGATGCTTATGAAGCTTTGCTCAAGAGCAAAGTCTTGCCAGGTTTGGGTGAGATTGCGGGATATCGCGGGGGTTACATCCTCCGAAACGATGGGGCGGCCGAATCGGAGTTTCTCGTGATCAACATTTTCGATTCGCTTGAGGCCGTTCGTAAATTTGCCGGGCCGGATTACGATGTGGCAGTGTTCGAGCCTGAGGCCAAAGCCCTGCTTTCGAGGTTCGAGCCAGTGGCTAATCATTACGAGGTTCGTGTGGCGCCGGCGTAGAGACGTTGCTTGCAACGTCTTGTTGCCCATGGCACAAGCCTGCAAATCTCACCAGCTGTGCATGGTGCCATCGAGCTTGCGGTTGATCGGCAGGTAGGTGCGCTGATACGGATATTTCGCCGCCAGGGCCTCGTCGATATCTACACCAAGCCCAGGCGCATCGCCCGGATACATGAAGCCATCCTTGAATGAGTACCCGTGAGGGAAAACTTTGTCGGTCTCCGGCGTGTGCTGCATGTATTCCTGAATACCGAAGTTGTGAACGCTGAGATCAAAGTGCAGCGCTGCAGCCATGCATACGGGGCTGAGGTCGGTTGCGCCGTGCGATCCGGTGCGGACCTGATAGAGCTCCGCAAAATTCGCGATTTTTCTGAGATGAGTGATTCCGCCGGCGTGGACTACGGTTGTGCGGATGTAATCAATCAGCTGTTCTTGAATCAGCTGCTGGCAGTCAAAGATGGTGTTGAAGACCTCCCCCACCGCAAGTGGAGTGGTGGTGTGCCTGCGAATCAGGCGGAAGCTTTCCTGCAATTCTGCCGGCGTGGGATCTTCGAGCCAGAAGAGACGATAGGGCTCGAGATCTTTTCCGACACGGGCGGCCTCGTTCGGCGTGAGCCGATGGTGCGCGTCGTGCAGCATGTGGACTTCGTCACCAAATTCTTTGCGCAGGCGCTCAAAAAGCTTCGGGACGAAGCGCATGTAGTGCTCGGTGGACCATTGATTTTCGGGTGGAGCGTCTTTCTCTGCCGGCTCGTAGAACATTTGTCCGCGGCCGACGCCGTAGGTGCTGTTGAGACCCGGGATTCCCGACTGCGCGCGAACAGCTTTGTAGCCGAGGCTTAAGTAATGGCCAAAGGCGCCGACAGTTTTCTCAAGATCGGCACCGCTGGCGTGACCATAAACCAGAACCGATTCACGCGATGCCCCGCCGAGCAACTGATAAAGCGGGACGTTCAAGCTCTTGGCTTTGATGTCCCAAAGAGCCGTGTCTACGGCAGCAATCGCGCTCATGGTGACTGGCCCACGCCGCCAGTATGCGCCCTTGTAGAGATACTGCCAGGTATCCTCGATCTTGCGCGCATCGCGGCCAATCAGGATCGGAACCACGTGATCGGTGAGATAGCTGGCGACGGCCAGCTCGCGGCCGTTGAGAGTGGCGTCGCCTAGACCGTAGATGCCGTCTTCGGTGGTGAGCTTGAGGGTGACGAAGTTCCGGCCCGGACAGCAGGTAATGACTTTGGCGTCTGTAATCTTCATGGATTCAAGACAAAAGATTTTAACCGCAGAGGGCGCAGAGAGCACGCCGAGAACGCGGAGAAAATCTTAAACCGCAAAGGGCGCGCGAAGTTCGCAAAGAAAAACCTGAGATCCGTTGAGAGCAGGCCGCTCAAGCAAATATGGCATTTACAGAGGGTTTCTTTGCGTCCTTTGCGAATCCTTCGCGTACTTTGCGGTTAAAGGCTTTTGCTTTTCAGTGCGAATCGCGAGCGACTTTTGCACCACTGTTTCCGACCAGAAAATCCAGGTCTGCGCCCTTGTCGGCCTGTAACACGTGTTTGACGTAAAGCCGCAAATACCCGCGCTCAGGCAATGGCGCAGGCGTCCATTTTGCCCGACGGGCCGCGAGCGTGACATCGTCCACTTCCAATCGGAGCTCGCGCTTCTTCACGTCTAACGAGATCATGTCGCCGGACTGCACCAAAGCCAATGGCCCACCGGCGGCGGCTTCAGGGCAGACGTGCAGAACCACGGTTCCGTATGCGGTGCCGCTCATGCGGGCGTCAGAAATGCGCACCATGTCGGTAACGCCTTTCCGTAAAAGCTTCGGCGGGAGCGGCATGTTGCCGGTTTCGGCCATGCCTGGGTATCCCTTGGGCCCGCAGTTTTTGAGGACCATGACGCAGCTTTCGTCAATATCGAGTGATTCATCGTTAATACGCGAGTGGAACTCTTCAATATTCTCGAAGACGACGGCACGGCCGTGATGCTGTAAAAGATGTGGGCTAGCCGCTGACAGCTTAATCACTGCACCATCGGGAGCAAGATTGCCACGCAGCACGGTGATGCCGGCATTCGGCTTGAAGGGGTTGGCGAATTCCGAGATTACTTCGCGGTTCCAGCAGGGTGCTTCCGTTACGTTTTCCCAGACCGTTTTTCCATTCACGGTCAGCGCGCCGCGATGAAGAGCGCCTGCATTTCCTAATTCGCGAAGTACAGCCGGCAAGCCGCCTGCGTAGTAATAGTCTTCCATCAGAAACTTTCCCGACGGCTGCAAATTCACGAGGCACGGCAGTTCGGAGCCGAGCTTCTCGAAATCGTCGAGGCAGAGCGGCACGCCGATGCGGCCGGCGATCGCGATCAAGTGGATCACGGCGTTGGTCGATCCGCCGATGGCAGCATTCGCACGGATGGCGTTTTCGAAGGCCTCGCGGGTGAGAATCCTCGCAATGCCGAGATCGTCTTTTACCATCTGCACGATCCGCCGCCCTGACAGCTGCGCCAGCGTGTTGCGACGCGCATCCACCGCAGGAATGGCGGCGTTGCCGGGCAAGCTCATTCCGAGGGCCTCGACCATATTCGCCATCGTCGAAGCGGTGCCCATGGTCATGCAGTGCCCTTTGGAGCGATGCATGCAGCTTTCCGCCGCGAAGAAATCGTCTTCCGTCATCTGACCGGCTCTGAGCGCTTCCGACATCTGCCAGAGTCCAGTTCCCGAGCCGACATCGTGCCCGCGATACTTGCCTGACAGCATCGGTCCGCCGGAGATGCCGATGGTAGGAAGTCCACAAGATGCCGCGCCCATCAACAACGATGGCGTGGTCTTGTCGCAGCCCATGAGCAGGACAACGCCATCGATCGGATTCCCCCGAATGGACTCTTCTACATCCATGCTGGCGAGATTGCGAAAAAGCATCGCAGTAGGACGAAGCTGTGTTTCGCCCAGCGACATGACGGGAAATTCGAGCGGAAAGCCGCCGGCCTCCCAGACGCCACGTTTCACGAATTCGGCGATCTCCCGAAAGTGCGCGTTGCAGGGCGTGAGCTCGGACCAGGTGTTGCAGATTCCGATGACCGGGCGGCCGTCGAACAGGTCGTGCGGCCAGCCCTGGTTCTTCATCCAGCTTCGGTACATGAAGCCTTCGCGGTCGCGGCGGCCGAACCATTCCTGGGAGCGGAGTTTCTTCATGGGATTAGAATGTGAAAGATTCTAACCGCAAAGTTCGCTAAGGACGCGCAAAGTTCGCGAAGAAAATCACACAAGACGAATGACCAGTGGCAAGACATCGTTCGCGGACGACATTTGTGATTGTCGGTGGCCTGGTGGCGGGAACATTTGACATTACCTACGCGTGCGTCTTCTGGGGAGTGAAGGCCGGGGTGTCCCCAGAACGCATATTTCAATCGGTCGCGGCAGGACTGCTTGGGCGCTCGAGTTTCTCGGGCGGAGCGAGAACCGCAGCCCTTGGGCTGTTCCTGCACTACTTCATAGCGACGGCTATGTCGGTTGTGTACTACTTCGTATCGCGCTGGTGGACGGTATTGCATCGGCGACCCTGGTTCTTCGGGCCGGTATACGGATTATTGCTGTACCTCATCATGAATTACGTCGTACTACCGCTTTCAAGAGCGCTGCCTTCGTCGAAAAATCTGCTGTGGATTGTATTGAGCGTGGTTGTGCATATGTTCCTGATCGGCACCCCGATCGCGTGGTTTACCCACAAAGCGCACCACAGCGACTAACGCCAGAAGAGCCTGATTCCCTTCCAATGACACCTTCATTGCGGCGTTCGGCCTGGCACGGTAACATAATGAAGCGATTGTCCCCGCGGAAGTGGTGGAATTGGCAGACACACCATCTTGAGGGGGTGGCGCCGAAAGGCATGGGGGTTCAAGTCCCCCCTTCCGCACCACAGAATCCAAAACTAAGGAAACTCCTGGTTCATGATTATTGCGCTCATTACCGTCATTCACGTCTTCGTTTGTCTCTTTCTGATCATTGTGGTTCTGCTGCAGAGCGGCCAGGGCGGTGACATTGCTGCCGCGTTCGGTGGCGGCATGGGCAGCCAGACCGCCTTCGGCCCGCGCGGTGCCGCCACCGTGCTTACCAGAGCCACCACCTGGTGCGCCATCATCTTCATGGTCACTTCGATTACTCTCTCGGTGATGGCGACCCGCAAGAAGGGGCCGACGTCGGTGCTGCAGGGGGCAGGAACACAGAACTCTGCACCGGCTAAGCCCGCGAAATAGACGTCGCTGCACAGGCGAGCCGCCCATTCGACTCCCGCGCGTCGCTTGGTCGCTCAGGGCAGGCTCTGTGCTACACAACCTCAGCCTTCATGATTCATGAGATCTTTCCTGTCGGGCCGTTGCAGTGCAATTGTTCGATCATCGGCGACGAGACCACGCGCGAAGCGATGGTCATTGACCCTGGCGATGACATTGCCGATGTGCTGGCACTCCTCGCGAAACATAACCTTCAGGTCAAACAAATTGTGATCACGCACGCTCACATTGATCATGTGGGCGGAGCCATGAAGCTGCGGACGGCGACCGGCGCTCCAATTCTTCTGAATCACAACGACTGCACGCTGCTGAAGATGCTCGATCTGCAGGCGGCATGGATCGGAATGGCTTCGCCGGGGAAGGTTGAGATTGACCACAGCATTGCGGAGGCTGACAAGATAGCAGCGGGGTCGCTGACAGCCGATGTGATACATACGCCGGGACATACCGAAGGGAGCATTTGCCTCTACTTCCCTGCCGAGAAGAAGCTCATCGCTGGCGACACGCTGTTCGCGGGCAGCATTGGGCGCACAGATTTGCCGGGTGGATCATTCGACAAGATCATCAGCTCACTGCGCGGCAAGCTGATGGCCTTGCCTGACGAAACCGTGGTTGTGCCGGGACACGGACCGGTGACGACGATTGGTGAGGAGCGAGATAGTAATCCGTTCTTGAGACGGTGAGATCGTGTCCCATTTCTCGCAAAATCGGCGAGAAGTGGGGGGGCACCCCCGGTAATCGTCAGAGATCAGGCAAAATTCGTGCGATGCCTTTCTGAAAAGTTGTGAGTGGCGTGATCAGACTGAGCACGAGGTATCCGTCTTGCGGGAAGTCGTAGAAGTGCCCCGGGTGAACCAGCACAGAATGCTTGGTCAGCAGATCGATCGCGAGTTCTTCATCGGATCGAGTGACCGGCACGCGTAGCACCGCGTACCAACCGCCTTCGATTGCCAGACACGTGCAGGATTTCTGCGCAGCGAGTTGGCGGTCGAGTTCGCCCAGATTGGCCTCGATTCGGCCCATCAGCCGCGGCTGAATTTTTTTTCGTTGCTCGATCAGAGTTTCAGCGGCCAACTGCACGGGAGCATTCTGCGATAGGTAGATGTCGGCGATCACTTCCAGTCGTTCCAGCGCCTTAGCTGCCATGCTCTCTGGCCCGCTGACAATAATCCAGGCCAACTTCATTTGTGGAAGCGCTGAAATTTTTGAGACGCCGCTCAGCGTGAACGTCAGGGCCTCTTTGTTCATCGCGAAGCTTGGTTGAGCCGGGATCATTGCGTAATCCAGGAAGACTTCATCCACGATTAGTGCAAGCTCATGCTCGTGGCAGAGCCGGTTGAGCCGCGAGCGCTCATCTGCATTCACGTAGGAGCCGGTTGGGTTATTGGGGTGGACTAAAACAATGGCGCGCGTCTTCGGACTAATCGCCTGTTCCAGCGTGTGGAAATCAACCTGCCAGCCGTGATCGTAGATCAGAGGATAAGGGATGAGCTTTACGTCCTGCAGGTCGGCCAGGAAATCAAACAGCGGATAGCTGGGTTTCGGAACGAGGACCTCGTCGTCGGGATTGCAGAGCAAGCGGAAGACGTAGGAATAGCCTTCGCTGGTGCTGGTCGTGAGGACGATAGATTCAGGATCGACTTCGCGGGCGAGGGCACTCGAGCCCCACGAATAATACTTGGCGACTGCCTCACGAGCGCTGCGAAGACCTTTGGGTTGAGGATCGTAATCTAGAGATCGCGAGTTTCGAAGTGCGTCCAGAATCGTGCTCTGATCGTAGTCGAGGCCGGCGCGGGTTGGATTCGAGATCGTGAGCTCGAGGAATTCCCTGCCTTCGCGCAGCAGTTGATGGTGCGCCAGCGTGAAGCGGTTGGGCGTGAGTTTCCAGGCAGTGCGGTTCGAGAACACGGCCAAAAGATTTTAACCGCAGAGTTCGCCGAGATCGCGGAGATCGCAGAGAAAGGCGGGAATGAAAGTTATTCGGAAACCGCCTGTCCCACGAACTTCGCAAATTGCATCACGTCAGCCTCGGTCGTGTCCCACGAGCACATCCAGCGAACCATCGACTGCTCTTCGTTCCAGACATAGAAGAAGTACCGCCTCATGATTTGCGCGATCGCGTGCCTGGGGATTCGGGCAAAGACGCCGTTAGCTTCGACCGGGTAAACGATCTTGATCTGCAGAATTTTGCTCAGCTCCCGCTCAAGCAGTTTGGCCATGCGGTTGGAGTGTTCGGCATTCCTCAGCCAGAGGTCGCCTTTCAGCAGCGCTTCGAATTGAGCTGAGATAAACCTCATTTTGGAGGATAGTTGCATGGCTTGCTTGCGGTAGAACTTAAAGCCGGTCCGGGAACCTCCCAGGTCTCGCAAATTCGGCGAGACCTGGGGCACCCCTGTTTGAGTAGGGAAAAACACCACCGCTTCGGCTCCCATGGCGCCGTTTTTCGTGGCGCCGAATGAGAGGACGTCCACCCCCAGCTCGCGGGTGGCCTGGCGCAGGCTTAGGCCTAGCGAGGCGGCCGCGTTGGCGATTCTGGCTCCGTCCACGTGAAGGTACATGCCGCGTTCGTGGGCAAACTCGGCCAGATCTCGAATCTCGCCTGGCTTGTAGATCGTGCCCACTTCGGTGGCCTGGGTGATGGAAACAACCCGGGGCTGTACATGATGCTCGTCGCCGATCCCGTGATAAGCCGATCGAACCGCCTCGACGGTCAGCTTGCCATCTTTCGCGGGAAGCGGGATCAGCTTGCATCCGGTGAACTTCTCGGGTGCGCCGCATTCGTCAACGTAAATATGGGCGGATTCTGCGCAAATTACCGCGTGATAGGAACTCGTTAAGGCATTGAGACTAAGGCAATTGCCAGCTGTGCCGTTGAATACAAAGAAGACCTCGATGTCCTGGCCGAAAAGGCGTTTGAAATGCTTGACCGCGGACGCGGTGTAGGGGTCATCGCCGTATCCAACAACGTGTCCCCGATTTACTGAGGAAATGGCTCTAATGACCGCAGGATGCACACCGGCATTGTTGTCGCTGGCAAAGCTTCGGATGGGCTTCATGGGGAAACGAACAATGTAGCAGAATCAGGCCTCGGGCATCAGGCTCCCTGACGCCTGCTCGAAGATTTGAATCCTGCTTCTAAGCCCTTTAATCTAAGACACAAAGCTCGGTGATGCCTAGGATTCACGTCTTTTTGCTGGACCTACCGGCTCACCTCATCGAATCAGATCAGTCAATAAACATACTAAGAGGTAACTCGATGGCGAAAAGGATGATCCTGATGGTGGCCGCAGTGCTGGTCGTCATCGGTGGACTTGCATTCATAAAATACCGGCAAGTGAAGACTGCCATAGCGGCATTTGCCAGTGCGCCCATGCCAAAGACGGCAGTGACAACGCTGATCGCAAAGCGCGACACCTGGCCCTCTACGTTGCAGGTGATTGGCACGGCCGCCGCAATTCAGGGCGTGACCGTGAGTGCCGATCTTCCCGGCACGGTAGACAAGATCCATTTCGAGTCAGGACAGGTGGTGAAGGCCGGCGACGTGCTGGTTGAGCTGGACACCCGTCAGGAGCGGGCGCAGCTCGCGGCCGCTCAGGCTGACTGGGAACTGGCCAAGATCAACTACGGCCGCCAGCAGAAACTAGTGGCGCAGGGCGTAGTTGCACGAACTGAGTTCGACAACGCCGACGCGCAATCGAAGTCTACCGAGGCCCATGTAGGCGAGATCAAGGCAACAATCGAACGCAAGACAGTGCGCGCTCCGTTCACGGGAATTTTGGGCATTCGACAGGCGAACCTTGGGCAGTATCTGGCTGCTGGGCAAGCGATTGTATCGTTGCAATCTATCAATCCGATTTACGTGAATTTCGGCGTGCCGCAACAGGAGGCTCCTAAGGTGCGGGTCGGCAGAGACCTGAAGATGACGAGCGACGATCTGCCGGGAGTTCAATTTGCCGGCAAGGTGACAGCACTGGATTCAGTTGTGAACGAGTCCACGCGCAACATACAGGTGCAGGCGACGCTTGCCAATCCCCAGGGAAGACTGCGGCCGGGGATGTTCATACAAGTCCAGGTTGGCTTGGGTTCGAGTCAGGACGTGATTACCCTGCCGGCATCAGCCATCAACTACGCGCCTTACGGCGATTCGGTTTACGTGGTTACGGACATTCAGGACACGAAGACCGGCAAATCATTCAAAGGCGTCCGCCAGCAGTTCGTAAAAGTGGTTGGATCGCGCGGCGATCAGGTTGGCGTGATCTCCGGAATCAATCCAGGCGAAGAGATTGTGACCTCCGGAGTGTTCAAACTTCGTAATGGCGCTCCGATCGAAGTCAATAATAGCGTTCAGCCCCCGAATAACCCGAAGCCGAAGCCAGAGGACAGCTAAACATGAAGTTGACCGATCTTTTTGTTCGCCGGCCTGTTCTGGCCATTGTGGTCAACCTGGTGATCCTAATTGCCGGGTTGCAGGCAATCCGGTCGTTGAGCGTACGGCAGTACCCGCGCAGCGACATCGCGGTGGTGTCGGTTTCGACCGTTTACGTCGGCGCCAATGCCGACCTGGTTCGCGGTTTCATCACCACGCCGCTCGAACGGGTGATCGCCGCGGCTGACGGCATCGATTATATGGAGTCCACCAGCGCTCAGGGCCTCAGCACGATCAACGTGCACCTGAAGCTGAACTATGACACCAACGCCGCGCTGACGCAGATCCAAGCCAAAGTCGCCCAGGTGCGAAACGATCTGCCACCTGAGGCTGAAGCTCCGATTATTGAATTGCAAACTGCAGACACGCAGTTTGCGGCGATGTACATCGGTTTTTCCTCGTCCGAACTTGATCGGAACCAGATCAGCGATTACCTCACCCGCGTGGTGCAGCCAAAACTGAGCGCGGTCAGCGGAGTGCAGCGGGCGGACATTCTCGGCAATCGCACTTTCGCCATGAGGCTCTGGCTGAAGCCGGACCAGATGGCCGCGCGCAACGTTTCGCCTTCTGACGTGCGCGATGCACTCGCGAAGAATAACTATCTCTCAGCGTTGGGCAGTACCAAAGGCACGGCGGTATCGGTGAATCTTGTTGCCAATACCGACCTTCGCACCGCAGACGAATTCAAGCAAATGATCGTCAAGCACGACAGCGGCGTGGTTGTCCGTATGGGCGAAATTGCCGACATCGAGCTTGGCGCTGAGAACTACGACTCTGACGTCAAGTTCAACGGCGAAACTGCCACGTTCATGGGCATCTGGGTTTTGCCCACCGCGAACTCCCTGGAAGTAATCAAGAATGTTCGTGCCGCATTACCCGGAATTCAGGAGCAGTTGCCGAGCGGCATCAAGCTGGGCATTCCTTACGATTCGACTGAGTACATTCAGGACGCGATCAACGAAGTGCTGCACACTCTCGGCGAGACGCTGCTCATTGTCATCGTCGTCATCTTCCTGTTCCTCGGATCATTCCGTTCAGTCTTGATTCCGGTCGTCGCCATTCCGATTTCACTGATCGGCGCGGTGTTTCTGATGCTGGTGGCGGGTTTCACCATCAACCTGCTGACACTTCTCGCAATTGTGCTTTCCGTCGGTCTCGTGGTTGACGACGCGATCGTCATGGTTGAGAACGTCGAACGCCACCTGCAGATGGGCGTGACCCCGATGCGCGCCGCGCTGGATGCTGCCCGCGAACTCGTCGGGCCGATCATCGCCATGACCATAACCCTAGCGGCTGTTTACACGCCTGTGGCCATTCAGGGCGGACTGACCGGCGCACTGTTCCGTGAGTTTGCGTTCACGCTTTCTGGAGCCGTCATCGTTTCGGGCATTGTTGCGTTAACGCTCTCACCGATGATGGGATCGAAGTTGCTCCGCGAGGGCGATGCCGAAAAAGGCTTTGCCGGAATGATCAATCGTCATTTCGAGCGCTTTAAGAACCTATACATGCGCTTGCTCGGCGGGACGTTGCAATATCGGCCGGTGGTGCTCACTTTGTGGGTGCTGGTGCTGCTGTTGATCGTTCCGTTCTACATATTTTCACAGAAGGAGTTGGCGCCTGCGGAAGACCAGGGCGTGGTGTTTGGCGTGATTCAGTCTCCCGCGAACGCCACGATTGACCAAACCAACCTGTTTGCCAAGCAGGTGGAAGACGTCTATCGCTCGTTCCCGGAAAATGGCGGGACGTTCCAAATTACGCAGCCCAGCGGGGGTTTCGGCGGCATGGTAACCGTGCCATGGAGCCAGCGTAAACGCACATCGCAACAACTATTGGCGTCTTCGCAGGGACCACTCTCGAAGATTGCTGGTGTGCGCGTCATTCCCTTGACGCCACCGGCATTGCCGGGTGGTGGAAACTTC
>Ga0310810_10005648_pt1 | contig 14024 bp, 17 predicted proteins | sample NCmetagenome_FD_207641 | JGI IMG/M metagenome (GOLD analysis project Ga0310810, IMG submission 207641) | Soil microbial communities from experimental microcosm in Duke University, North Carolina, United States - NC | ecosystem: Engineered > Artificial ecosystem > Soil microcosm > Unclassified ... | reverse complement strand
GGCCGCTTCCGGCCACCTTTATTTCGTGCTCAAGGACGAGAACGCGCAGGCCGACTGCGTCATGTACCGCAGCCGCGCCGCCGCGCTCGACTGGGACCTGAAGGAAGGCCAGAAGGTGGAGGCGCGGGTGCTGGTGAGCCTCTACGAGCCGCGTGGCCGCTTCCAGCTCACCGTCGAGGCAATGCGCCGCGCGGGCCTGGGGCCGCTCTATGAGCGCTTCCTGAGGCTCAAAGACAAGCTCGAGCGCGAGGGCCTTTTCGATCCGGCCGCGAAGCGCCCCGTCCCGGATCATCCGCGCCGCATCGGCATCGTCACGTCGCTCGCGGCCGCGGCGCTCAGGGACGTGCTCACCTGCCTGAAGCGCCGCAACCCGTCGATTCCAGTGATCGTCTATCCCGCCCCGGTCCAGGGCGAAGGCGCCGCCGGGCGGCTTGCCCGCGCGATCGCGACGGCCAGCGCGCGCTCGGAATGCGACGTCCTGCTGCTGGTCCGCGGCGGCGGCTCCATCGAGGATCTGTGGCAGTTCAACGAGGAGGTCCTCGCCCGCGCGATCCGCGCCTCGGACATTCCGGTTGTCTGTGGGGTCGGTCACGAGACGGACTTCACCATCGCCGATTTCGCCGCCGACGAGCGCTGCCCCACGCCGACCGCCGCCGCCGAGCGCGTCAGCCCTTCGCGCCAGGCGCTGCTCGCGAGAATCGCCGAATTGGGGCTTTGCGTCTCCAGGGAAATGTCGCGAAAGCTGTCGTATCAAATGCAGGCCGTGGACGCGCTGCAGCGCCGCCTCGTGCATCCGGCCGAGCGGCTGCGCGCAACGGAGCAGCACCTGGGGCATCTCGCCGCGCGTCTCTCCCGCGCGATGGCTCATCGCTTCGCCGCGCTGCTCGCGCAAGTGAAGCATGCCAAGGCCGGGCTCGCCGCCTTCGACCACCCCACCCTCCTCGCTCGCGGCTACTCCGTCACGCGCAATGCGAAGGGCGATATCGTCCGCGACGCCTCGAAGGTTTCGGCGGGCGACCAAATCACGACCGCGCTCGCCAAGGGCTGGATCGAGAGCAAGGTGAGCGGAAAAGGAACCTGACGTGCCCGCCCCCTACGCCGGCCGCTGCCTGTGCGGCGCAATCGAGTACCGTCTAACCGACGAACCGGTCACCTACTACGCGTGCCATTGCACTAATTGCCAGAAGCGAAGCGGCAGCGGCTTCGCGCTGTCGATGTGGGTCAAGCGGGCGGCGCTCGAGGTAACCAAGGGCGAGCCCGTGCTCGCGCTCACGAAGGCGGTCGACGGCACGCCCCGGTATTACCGCGACTGCGGGCAATGCGGGGTGCGGCTTTGGTCCGAGCCCGCTAGGTTCCCCGAACTCGCCGTGCTCCGGCCCGCAACCCTGGACGATCCGAAGCAGTTCACCCCGGTCTTGCACATGTGGACTCAAAGCGCGCTGCCCTGGGTGGGAATTCCGGAAGGGGCGGCCCGCTACGAGAGGCAGGTCGGCGGCATCGACGAGCTGGCGAGACTCTGGCGCGAAAGAGGCAAGCCCTGATGCGCGTCGCGGCCGATATCGTGATCGGCATCGTCGCGCTGCTGCACGCGTACTTCCTCGTGCTCGAGATGTTTCTCTGGGACAAGCCGCTCGGCATGAAGATCTTCCGCACCACGCCCGATTACGCCGCCGCCTCGAAAACACTGGCGGCCAACCAGGGCCTCTACAACGGCTTTCTCGTCGCGGGGCTCGCCTGGGGCCTTTGGCTCGGGGCGGCGGGAATGGCGGTGAAGCTCTTCTTTCTGGGCTGCGTCATCGTCGCCGGCGTCTTCGGCGCCGCGACGGTGAGTCCGCGGATTCTCTGGGTGCAGGCCGTCCCGGGAATCGTCGGGTTCGCGCTCGTGCTGCTGGCCTGAGGGCGCGGCTCGGGCGGGGTCGGCTTTGCGGCCTCCTCGAGGGAATGTCGCAGCCTATAATTCACCGCCTCTTCATGGGACATCGGCTGACGAAGATAGCGACCCGCACCGGCGATGCGGGCGAGACCGGGCTTGGCGACGGCAAGCGCGTGGCGAAAGACGCGGCGCGCGTCCAGGCCCTCGGCGACATCGATGAGCTGAACTCGGCACTCGGAGTGCTTCTCGCCGAGAAGCTTCCGGCCGACATCCGCCAGGCGCTCCTCGCGATCCAGCACGACCTCTTCGACCTGGGGGGCGAAACCAGCATCCCCGGCCACCAGATGGTGAGCGAAGCGCAGGTCCTGCGTCTGGACGGGCTCCTTGCTGCGTATAACAAGCGCTTGCCCGCGCTCAAGGAATTCATCCTTCCCGGCGGCACCCGCGCCGCGGCGGCCGCGCACCTTGCGCGCGCGGTGTGCCGCCGCGCTGAACGGAGCCTGGTCGCCCTCGGCCGCGCCGAGCCGGTCGGCGCGCACGCGCGCCAATACCTGAACCGGCTCTCCGATCTGCTCTTTGTGCTGGGGCGCTCGCTCAACCGCGCCGGCAAGCGCGGCGACGTGCTCTGGCGTCATGAACGGGTGCCCAAGGGGCGGCGCAAGCCGCAGGGCTGAGTGGCGGGCGATCCCCTGGCCGAGCTCCTGGCGGGGTGCGCCCGCAAGGACCCGTCGTCCCTGGCGCGCCTCTACGAGCTCACCTCGGCGAAACTGTTCGGCGTCGCGCTGCGTATCCTGAGAAGAGAGGACTGGGCCGAAGACGTGCTGCAGGAGTGCTATCTCAGGTTCTGGAACCACGCCGGCGAGTACAAGGCGGGGCTTGCCGCGCCCATGACCTGGATGTCGAGCATCGTAAGAAACCGATGCCTGGACTGGCTGCGCCGGCCGGGCTTCGAAGTGGCCGACCCTGATGATGCGATCGCCTCGGCGACGCCGAGCGACGTGGCCGGGCCGCTCGCCGAGCTCGAGCGCGCGGCCGACGCGGCGGCGATCGCCCGGTGCCTGAAGACGCTGGAGGCGAAGCAGCGCCAGGCCATCGCGCTCGCGTTCTACGATGGCCTGTCGCACTCGGAGCTGGCGCGGCACCTGCAGGAGCCGCTGGGCACGGTGAAAACCTGGGTTCGCCGAGGCCTTCTCAGGCTCAAGTCCTGCCTGGAAACGTCCTAAGGTGAACATCAGGGGCAAAACCGAGCTTCAGGAACGTCTCGCGGCCGAGTACGCGCTCGGCACGCTGCGCGGCGCCGCGCGCCTCCGCTTCGAGCGCTGGCTACGCGAGGATGGCTCGCTTCGCCTCGCGGTCGCCCGCTGGGAAGCGCGCCTCGCGCCGATGACGGCGAGCGTGGCGCCGGTTGCGCCCCCGGCGCGGACCTGGGGCGCAATCGCGAAACGGATCGGCCGGCCGGCGGGCCGCGGAGTCTGGGACAGCCTCGCCTTCTGGCGCGCGCTCGCGCTCTTTACCGGCGGGACCGCGGCGGCCCTGTTCATGGTGGTGATCTCCAACGCGCCGCCCGTACCGGTGCCGGCGCCCGCGCCGATCGTCCTGCGCGCGCCCTCGACCGACACGCAGGCGGGGTACGTCGCCGTGCTCTCGGATCCGAAGACCGGGCAGCCGGTCGTCTTCGTCTCCGCGGGACGCGACTCGGACGAGCTCTGGGTGCGCACGCTCGATCCGTCGATCCGCGTGCCGGAGAAGAGCCTCGAGCTCTGGGCGCTGCCGAAAAGCGGCGCGCCAAGATCGCTCGGCCTCGTCTCGGGCGAGGAAAAGGGCGTGCTCAAGCTCGCCTCCGCGGCCGAAACCTCGCTTGCCGACGTGCCGAAGCTCGCCGTGAGCCTGGAGCCCAAGGGCGGCTCGCCCAGCGGCGCGCCGACCGGGCCGGTTCTTTTCACCGGGCCCTGCGTCAAGTACTGGTAGCTGCGCCGTCCCGGTCCCGTGCGACGCGGGCAATCGAGCCGCGGCCGCGCGGTTAGAATCCCGGCATGCCCGCGCCGCGCGCGATCCGCGCCCTGATCTTCGATGTGTTCGGAACGGTCGTCGACTGGCGCAGCTCGATCATCCGCGAGTGCAAGGCGCTCGCGCGCCGCAAGAAGCTTTCCGCCGACTGGGACGCGTTCGCCGACGCCTGGCGCGCAGGCTACCGCCCGGCGATGGCGCGCGTGCGCTCGGGCGAGCTGCCGTGGATGAACATCGACCAGCTCCACCGCCTGATCCTCGATGATCTCCTCGGCAAATTCGGCATCGAGGGGCTGACCGAGGATGAAATCGACCACCTGAACCGCGCCTGGCACCGGCTCGATCCCTGGCCCGACGCGCGCCGGGGCCTCGCGTTGCTCAAGCGCCGGCACCTCATCGCGACCCTGTCGAACGGCAATGTCGCGCTCCTCGTCAACATGGCGAAGCACGGCCGGCTGCCTTGGGACACGGTGCTCTCGGCCGAGCTCTTCAGGCACTACAAGCCCGATCCCGAGTCGTACCTCGGCGCCGCGGCGATCCTCGGCTGCGAGCCCGCGCAGGTGATGATGGTCGCCGCGCACAAGGACGACCTGCGCGCCGCGAAGGCCTGCGGGCTCGCCACGGGCTTCGTCGGGCGGCCGAAGGAAAAGGGCCCGAAGGTGAAGGTGGATGTCTCGCCTGAAGCCGACTTCGACATCAACGCGAAGGACTTCGTCGACCTCGCGCGCCGGCTCGCGCGGCTGGAAGCGAAGCCGCGATGAGCCCGCGTGCGCACGGCTCGCTCGCCAAGGCACCCCAGCACCGCGTGCTGATCGTCGACGACGAGGAGTCGATGCGGCTTTTTCTCGCGCGCATCCTCGCGCGCGGACTCAAGCTCGAGGTCACGCTCGCGGGCACCTGCGAGCAGGCGCTGCGGCTCGCCGGCAATTACGCCTACGACGCGATCCTGCTCGACCTGCTCATGCCCGGCATCGGCGGGTTCGAGGTGCTGAAGGGGATCCGCGCGAACTCGGCCAACTTGATGACCCCGGTGATCATCGTCTCGGTGCTCGCCGAGCAGCCGATGCGCGACCGCTGCATGGCGGCGGGCGCGAGCGCCTACATCATCAAGCCGCCCGAGCGCAACGCGCTGCTCGCCACGGTCAGGGCGCAAATCGCCGGGCGTATCCGCCCGAAGGCGGACGCGTGAGCGCGCCGCGCAAGGTGCTGATCGTGGATGACGAGGAGTCGATGCGGCTCCTGCTCGAGCGCATCCTCCAGCCGGTGCCGGACCTGGAGATCACGCTCGCCGGCTCCTGCGACGAGGCGGTGCTCCGGGTCGGCAGCGGACAGTACGACCTGATCCTCCTCGACCTGCTGATGCCCGGAATCGGCGGCCTGGAGGTGCTCAAGATCATCCGCACGTCGGTGGCGAACCGCAGGACGCCCGTCATCGTCGTCTCGGTGCTGGCGGATCCGGATACCGCGATCGTCTGCCGGTCGCTCGGCATCGGCGACTACGTGGTCAAGCCGGTCGTGCGCGACACGCTGCTTGCGGCCGTCAAGGCGCAGCTGGCGGCGCCCCAGAAAACGTCCAACTACGGAGCGTAAGCATGGCGGAGATCAAGATCCAGAACGTCGAGGCGCTCGGCAAGCCGGTCGGGCCCTACTCGCACATGGCGCGCGTCAAGGGCGCGGCCGAGACGCTCTACATCGCCGGCATGATCTCGCCGGGGGCGGACTTCGACGCCCAATGCAGCGGCGTGTTCCGGCAGATCGAGGCCGCCCTGAAATCGGCCGGCGCCGGCTGGAAGAACGTGGTGCAGTTCACAACCTTCCTCGTGCACTCGCAGGACATCCAGAAGTTCTACGCCTGGCGCGAGCGCGAGTATCCGAAGATGTTTGCCGACGGGAAATACCCGCCCAACACGCTGCTCATCATCGATCGCCTCGTGCAGGAGCAGTTCCTGCTGGAAATACAGACGATCGCCGCGATCTAGTCCGGTTTCGCGCCGGACCTCTTCACGAGCGCGCTATAGGCGCGCAGCTCGTTCGATACAAATGCGCTGAATTGCTCCGGCGTCCGGATCGCGGGCGTCTCGGAGCCCATCGCGCGCAGCTTCTCGCGCGTCTCGCCCGAGTCGATCGCCTTGAGGATCTCGGCGTTCAGCCGCTCGACCACCGCCGGCGGCGTCTTCGCGGGGGCCATCACGCCCCACCAGGTCGTCATGTCGAAGCCCTTCAGCCCGGACTCGTCCAGCGTCGGCAGCTCGGGCAGGAAGGACGAGCGCCGCAGCGTGGTCACCGCGAGCGCGCGCACCTTGCCCGCGCGGATGTTGGGCAGCGCGCTCGCCAGGTTGTCGAACATGAGCTGCACGCGCCCGGCGATCAGGTCGAGCGTCGCCGGGGCCGAGCCCTTGTAGGGAATGTGCACCATGAAGGTGCCGGTCATCTGCTTGAAGAGCTCGCCGGCGAGGTGCCCGGTCGAGCCGGTCGAGCCGGACGCAAAGTCGAATTTCCCCGGATTTTTCCTGAGCAGGGCAACGAGGTCGGACACATTCTTCGCCGGAACCTCGCTGTTGAGGACGAGCACGTTCGGCACCTGCACGAGCAGCGCGATGTGGCGGAAGTCGCGCACCGGGTCGTAGGGGACGCTGCCCATGAGCGTCGGGTTGATCGCATGGGTGGCGATCGCGCCGATCACGAGCGTATAGCCGTCGGGCGCGCTCTTCGCGACCAGGTCGACGCCGAGATTGCCGCCCGCGCCCGGGCGGTTTTCGACCACTACGGGCTGGCCCAGCGCTTCCTGCAGGCGCACGGCGACGAGCCGCGCGGAGATATCGACCGGCCCGCCCGCGGCGTAGGGCGCAATGAGGCGGATCGGCCTGGACGGCCAGCCCTGCGCGTGCGCGGCCGGCGCCAGCGCGAAGAGCGTCAGCGCGGCGAGCGCGAAGGATCGAAAGCGGGCCGGGATCAGGCGGTCGCGGCGGCGAGACGCCGGCCCCGCGCGATGGCGGTGTCGGCGTTCTTGGCGGTCACCTGGCGCACCAGCTTGTAGTGATGCCGCTCGTACTTGTCCATGAGCCAGCGGTTCGCCTTGAGCCCGTAGACGATCCCGAAGGGCAGCCACAGGGCCGCAGTGGCCCAACCATAGGTCTGGTAGCTCCAGTCTTCCCACACGAACGCGATCGCGAGCAGGATCACGCCCGCGGTAAACGGAATCGCGGTCGCCCAGAAGAGGTCCTTCATCAGCGCCCAAAGGCCGACGAAAAGGAAGGCGGCGATGTTGAACCCCTCCTTCACCGCCACGATGTTGCCGTCCGCGCCACGGTAGACATTCCACCGGCGGGTCGTGTCCGCGTCTTCGTCCGCCTTCGCCTCGATTTCCTCGGATCGCGCGCTGCCAGCCGCCGCCATCGCTTCCTGCTGCGCCGCGCCGTCCTCGGAAAACGCCGCCTCGCGCTTCTTGCGCAGCGCCGGGAGCGTGATGATCGCGAGCAGGATGGCCGAGGCGATCAGGAAGCCCTGGCTGATCGGCTTGTCGTTGCTGATGAAGACATGCCAGTCGCCGCGCGAGAGCAGCATGGCTCGCCGCAGGTTCTCCTCCATCAAGGGCCCGAGAATGAAGCCGAGGATCATCGGCGCGGGCTCGCACTCGAGCTTCACGCAGATGTAGCCGAGCAGGCCGAAGAGCGACATGAGGAAACAGTCGAAGGGCTGGTTCGAGATGCTGAAGACGCCCACCGCCATGAAAAGCAGGATCGAGGGGTACAGCCACCGGTAGGGCACCGTGAGCAGCTTGATCCACATCCCGATGAGCGGCAGGTTAAGGATGACGAGCATCAGATTGCCGACCCACATCGAGGCGATCATTCCCCAGAAGAGCTCCTTCTTTTCGTTCATCACCTGCGGCCCGGGCGCGATGCCCTGGATCATCATGGCGCCGATCATGAGCGCCATGACGGCGTTGGACGGAATGCCGAGCGTGAGAAGCGGGATGAACGAGGTTTGCGCGCCGGCGTTGTTGGCCGATTCCGGGGCGGCCACGCCCTCGATCGCGCCCTTGCCGAACTGGTGCGCGTTGAAGGAAACCTTCTTCTCCAGGGTGTAGGCGCCGAAGGAGGCGAGCAGCGCTCCCCCGCCGGGCAGGATGCCGAGCGCCGAGCCGAGCGCGGTGCCGCGCACGGTCGGCCCCCAGATGCGCTCCCAGTCGGTGGTCGAGGGAAAGAGATGCGAAACCTTGCTGGTGAAGATCTCGCGCTGCTCCTTCTGGTCGAGGTTGCCGATGATCTCCGCGATGCCGAACATGCCCATCGCGACGGTGACGAAGCCGATGCCGTCGGCGAGTTCCGAGATGCCGAAAGCGAAGCGCAGCACGCCAGAATTGACGTCGGTGCCCACCAGCCCGAGCAGCAGGCCGAGCAGCACCATGGCGATCGCCTTGATGATCGACCCATGCGCGAGCACCACCGCCGAGACGAGGCCGAGCACCATGAGCGAGAAGTACTCCGACGGCCCGAACTTGAGCGCGACCTCGGCGAGCGGAGGCGCGAACATCGCGACGATCAGGGTCGAGACGCAGCCCGCGAAAAACGAGCCGAGCGCCGCGGTGGCGAGCGCCGGCCCGGCGCGCCCCTGGCGGGCCATCTGGTACCCGTCAAGGCAGGTCACGACCGACGAGGACTCGCCCGGAATGTTGACCAGGATCGCCGTGGTCGAGCCGCCGTACTGCGCGCCGTAATAGATCCCCGCGAGCATGATCAGCGCCGCCACCGGCGACAGGTTGAAGGTCACCGGCAGCAGCATCGCGATGGTCGCGACCGGGCCGATGCCGGGCAGAACGCCGATCAGCGTGCCGAGCAGCACGCCGATCAGGCACATGATCACGTTGAAGGGCACGTGCGTGAGCGCGTAGCCCCACATCGTGATCGACTGCGTCTTGAAGACCTCCTCGAAGCCCAGGCCGAGGTTCTTGTAGATCGCGTGGATGAAGACGAGGACTTCGTTGCTGGCTTCCATGCGCTCCCCTACCGGATCGGGCAGTTGTCGATGAAGCTCGGGCAGACCGGGAACGGCAGCACCAGCGCCTTCACGAACACGAGCACCGAGAACACCACCAGCACGACTGAGAGGATCGCCACCTCCTTCCACTTGAACTCATGCCCGCCATAGGCGCACACGAAGATGAGGATGATCGAGGCGAGCACCAGGCCGAGCGGCTTGAGCAGGTACGCAAAGGCGAGGCTCGAGGCGAGGATGAGGGCGAGCGCCTTGGCGTCGGGCCGGAATGCCACCGCGAGCACCGAGATCACGAGCGCCGAGCCGAGCATCGCCCAGTCGTTGGAGATGTTGATCCACTTGGCGACGTAGGTAAGCACAACGAAGACGCCGACCACGACGGCGAGGTCGATAGCGTTGAACGGGAGCTTTACCGCCGCCGCCTCGCCCACGATCTGGGATACGAACGAGCGGAAGAACACGATCGCGCCGAGGATCGCCAGCATCATGCCGAGCAGGACCGGGAAGTACGCGGGTCCCATGCGCGTGGGCGAGCCGATCTGGTAGCCCGGAACGACCTTGCCGCCGAACAGCTCGTTCACGAAATCCGGCGTCCCATAGGCAATCGCCACGAAGGCGAGACCGAAAGCCATGAACATCAGGCCGGCCCAAAAGTCCTTTGGATTCCTGATTACCATCTGCCTCCTCCAGCTCTTGTTCGCGACCCGGCGTTGCGCCGGTCAGGCGGATTCCTCCGCGCGAAGTGTAGCATGCGACTCGTGACGCACCGCCGCGAAAAAGCTCGGCTCGCCGTCCTCGTCGGCGCGCTGCTGCTCGCCCTGCTGTCAGCCTGTGGTCAGAAAGCCAAGCTGCCGCCGCTCGCTGCCGACGCGGTCGTCGTCGCTTTCGGCGACAGCCTCACCTACGGCACCGGCGCGCGCGAGGAGGAAAGCTATCCGGCGCAGCTCGCGCGCCTGGTCGGGCGCAAGGTCATGCGCGAAGGCGTTCCGGGCGAAGTGAGCGCGGCCGGACTCAAGCGCCTGCCGGCGGTGCTGGAAGAGCACCGCCCGCGCCTGCTCATCCTCTGCCATGGCGGCAACGATTTCCTGCAGCGCCTGCCCAGGGCGCAGGCCGCCGACAACCTGCGCTCGATGATCCGCTTCGCGCGCGACCGGGGTATCGACGTGGTGCTGATCGGCACGCCCGAGCCCGGCTTCATGGTCACGCCGCCGGACTTCTACGGCGAGATCGCGAAGGAATTCCGGATCCCCTACGAGGGCGACGTGCTCGGCAAGGTGCTGCGCGACAGCGCGCTCAAGTCCGACCAGGTTCATCCCAATGCGCAGGGCTACCGCCTGATCGCGGAGCGAGTGGCGGAGCTGCTCAGGAAGTCGGGCGCGATCTGAAGACGACATCCCCGAAATAGCTTTCGGCCGACTCGCCGGTGTTGTCGGTGTCGGCCGAGACGACGACGCCGTCGGCGGGCGTCGCTTCGCCGCCGAACGCGCGCCTGTAGTCCGCGGTCCAGTCGCGCTCGAGCGTTACCCAGCGGCCGAGCTGAGCCGCGCCGCTCGCGGCGACCACCATCTGCACCCGGTCGCTATAGGCGTTGGCCGCGACGGTGCCGACCGCGCGGCGCGCGTCCCAGACGTAGCACAGCGAGCGCCGGGGATCATCGAAGGTCACATACAGGCGCGCCGGGAAGTCATCGCCGTCCTTCGTCGCCATGTCGCTCTTGGCGATGAGATTCATCACCTTCCAGTGCCACGCGAGGATCGGGGTGCGCCGCGGGTCGACCATGATCTCGCGCGCAAGGCCGGAGGTCGACGCGTTCGCGCGCGCGCGCAGCACCGTGCGCCCCTCATCCACGACCAGCGCGAACTCGCTGTGACGCGGCCGGTTCCAGAAGGTGACCGGCTTCAGCCACCCAGGCAGCCCTGTGCCCGGCTTGAGCGAGGAAAACGGCAGCGCCTCGAGCGCGGCTTGCGCTCCGGCTCGTCCAATAAAGGAAACCGAGAGCAAATACCCTAGCATCCTCCGGCGCCCGATCCTCACAGCAGCCTTTCGCGTCGCAGCCGCAGGACATCCTCGGGCCGGTCGACATCCCAGAGCATGCGCAGCTCCGTCCAGCGCCAGCGCAGGGCTTTCAGGCGCCGGCGGGTCTGCTCCATCACGGTCGGACCGCCCCAATCGATGCGAGAAAAGAGCCGTCGCGAGTTGCGCCGCAGGCCGATCAGCGCGTAACCGCCGTCCTCGGCCGGAGAAAAGACCGCGTGCGCACCCGCGCGCAGCGCGCGCGCCGCGCCGCGCAAATCAGCCGCCTTCAGGGCCGGGCAATCACTGCCGATCAGGATCGCGCGCTCGTGGTCTTTCAGCACTTTCGCGAATGCGCGATGCATCCGGTCCCCGAGGCTCCCCTGGCCTTGCGACGTGGATAGAAGCAACCGCGGATCGAACCCCGCCTTTTTCGCGGTGCGCAACGTCTTGGCGAGCATCCGTTCGTGGAGCCGCGCGGCGCCCTTTTCCCCCAGGAGCGGGATCAGGCGCGTCTTCACGCGGCCCGGCACGGACGGGCGCGCGAAGACGACGAGCGCCACATCAGGCTTCTTTCGCGTAGCGGCGCGCAAGCTCTTCGGGCGCAGCGCCCCTCCAGTAGGCGAGCCGCAGACCCCACATGAGGACCAGGGTGCGCAGCACGCCGCGGCGCTCCCAGCGCCGGCCCGACGTGCGCGCGCGCGCGGCGAGGCACGCGGGGGCCGAGCGGCGCTTCATGATCCTGGAGAAAGCGATGTCCTCCATGAGGGCGATCTCGGGAAAGCCGGGAAAGTCGGCGCGGCGCACGAAGATCGCCTGATCGCCCGTGGCGATGCCGGTGAGGCGCGAGCGCAGGTTCATGAAGAACGCAACCACGGCGAGGGCGGGCGAGTCGCCCTCGATGTCGACGTCGAATCTTCCCCAGGACCGGTTCTGCATCTTCCCGGCGATTTCCTGGTCCGCGTCGACCGGCAATTCGGTATCCGCGTGCAGAAAAAGCAGAACGTCGCCGCTCGCCGCTGCGGCGCCGGCGTTCATCTGCGACGCCCGGCCGCGCGCGGCGACGAGCACCCGGTCGGCGAGCGGCGCGGCGATCTCGCGCGTCGCATCCTCGCTGCCGCCGTCGGCGACGATCACCTCGTGGCCGCGGGCGCGCAGCGGCGCGAGCCGGCCGAGCGTGCGGCCGATCACCGTCGCCTCGTTCAACGCCGGCATGACGATCGAAAGCTTCACTTGGCGTCGTTCAGGTTCCAGTCGTATTCGAGGAAGGAAAGCGCTGCCTTCCCGTCCGCAACGAGTTTCTGCTGCACGGGGTCGTCCGAGAGCAGCTTCGCGTACTTCGCGAAGAACTGCTCGCGCGGCGCGAAATCCTCCTTGAACCAGTCGAAGATCCTGGAGACCTCGAGCTTGCCGCCTTGCGCCCGGTTGCGGCTGTGATCCGAGAGGAAGCGCTCGGCCTGCTGCGCAAGCTGCGCGTCCAGGCGCTCGGCGACGTAGGCCTCCTCGCGCAGCATGGGGCAGCCGACGGAAGCGCAGTTGACGGCGAAATGCACGCGCGGCTCGTCGTAGGCGCCCTTTTTCCTCAGCGTCTCGTGCTCGATGCCATCGAGCGTGAACTTGCGGCCAAAAAGCGTGAAGAACTCGTCCTTGAACGGATTGCCGAACAGCTTGCCGAAATCCCAGATCGAGCGGATGTCCGGATAGCGTGTCAGGATCTTCTCCACGGTAAAGGCGTTGTAGGCATTGATCAGGAACGCCATCCGTTGCGGTTTGCTCCAGGTATCGAATTCGTCCTGCTTTACCCTGGACAGATTTTCCAGATAAGCCTTCAAGGCGCCCCGCTCTTTCGACATCTGCGCATAACGGAACTGCGAGGCCTTGCCCCCGGAGATCAGCACGACGTTCTTCTTCAGGAGCGCGTCCCAGGCCTTGTGGGCGTGGTCGAAGCCCTGTCCGAAGACGGAGCCGCAAAAAAAGAGCAACCCAACGAAGCCTAGCCGCGCATCCATGCGTGGAACCTCTCGACTTGTTTTAGCAGCCGGAGCGGCGCGTGGGCCTTCTTCCATACGCCCGCGGCGTACTTGTTGGCCTCTACGAGCGTCGGGTAGATATGGATGGTGCCGAGGATCTTGTTCATGCCAAAGCCGTGCCTCATGGCCGCCACGTATTCCGCGATCAGGTCGCCCGCGTGCTCGCCGACGAGGGTCGCCCCGAGTATCCGGTCCTTGCCCGGAACAGTGAGCACCTTGACCATGCCGTAGGCGGTGCCGTCGGCGATCGCGCGATCGAGATCATCGATGCCGTAAACCGTCACCTCGTGCGGAATATTCCGCTCCTTCGCCTCCGTCTCCGACAGACCCACGCGCGCCACCTCGGGGTCCGTGAAGGTCGCCCACGGGATGACCGCGTAGTCGGCCCGGAATTTCCTGAGCGCGCCGAAGAGCGCATTCACCGACGCATACCACGCCTGGTGCGCGGCGGTATGCGTGAACTGGTAGGGCCCGGCCACGTCGCCGCAGGCGTACATGTTCGGATAGATCGTCTGCAGAAACTCGTTCGTTTCTATGGTGCGCGCCTTCGTGAGGCCGATGCCGAGCGCTTCCAGGCCGTAACCCGCCGTGTTGGCGACCCGCCCGACCGCGCAGAGCAGCGTGTCGAATTCGATCCGCACCTCCTTGCCCTCGCGCTCGCACACGAGGACCTTGCCGCCGCCCTCCTCGAGGAACTGCTTTGCCTTGTGGCCGGTGAGGACGTCGATGCCCTCCTCGACGAACTTTTTCCGCACCCTCTCGGAGACTTCCGGGTCCTCGCGCGGCAGGATTCTCGGCAGCATCTCGACCTGGAAGACCTTGGAGCCCAGACGCGCGAACGCTTGCGCGAGCTCGGAGCCGATCGGCCCGCCGCCGAGCACCACGAGCCGCGCAGGCAGCTTGCGCAGCCCCCAGACCGTGTCCGACGTGAGGCATTCCATTTTCTCGATGCCCGGGATCGGCGGCACGAACGGCCTCGCGCCGGCGGCAATCACGATCGAGCGCGCGGACAGCGTCTGTTTTTTGCCGTCAGGCGTCGCGATTTCGACCGACCAGGGCGAGACGATTTTCGCGTCGCCCTTGACGCACTCGACGCCCAGACC
>Ga0310810_10005647_pt1 | contig 14025 bp, 15 predicted proteins | sample NCmetagenome_FD_207641 | JGI IMG/M metagenome (GOLD analysis project Ga0310810, IMG submission 207641) | Soil microbial communities from experimental microcosm in Duke University, North Carolina, United States - NC | ecosystem: Engineered > Artificial ecosystem > Soil microcosm > Unclassified ... | reverse complement strand
CAGAGGAGATGAACGTTGCCCTCGATCAGGCCCTGGATGCCGTTCGGCACCTCGGTCGAGGCCGAGACCGCGCCGACAGCGAAGACGCCGGCGAGTAAAGTACCGGTCAGGCCGCCAATGCCGTGCACGCCGAACACGTCGAGGGAGTCGTCGTAGTTCAATTTCAGCTTCAGCCAGGTGCACGACCAGAAGCAGACGCCGCCGGCGATGAAGCCGATCAGCAATGCTTCCATCGGCGTGACGAAGCCCGACGCCGGCGTGATGGTGCCGAGCCCTGCGACCGCGCCGGAAATCATGCCGAGCACCGACGGCTTGCCACGCGTCTTCCACTCGATCGCCATCCAGGTCGCTGCTCCGGCGGATGCGGCCAGATGCGTGCAGACGATGGCCATCGCCGCGCGTCCATTGGCCGCGAGCGCCGAGCCGCCATTGAAGCCGAACCAGCCGACCCACAACAGGCCTGTGCCGATCACCGCGAGCGACAGATCGAACGGCGCGAGATTGTCGTGGCCATAGCCGCGGCGCCTGCCGATGACGAGCGCGGCGACGAGGCCGGCGACGCCGGCGTTGAGATGCACGACGAGGCCGCCGGCGAAGTCGATGGTGCCGTAGGCCTGGAGGAAGCCGCCGCCCCAGATCCAGTGCGCGATCGGCACATAGACGATGAACAGCCACAGCACGCAGAACAGCATGAAGGCCGAGAAGCGCAGGCGGTCCGCGACCGAGCCGGCGACCAGCGCCACTGTGATGACCGCGAAGGTCATCTGGTAGATCATGAACAGGCTCTCGGGGATCGTCGGCGCCAGCGTTGAGATCGAGTTGAGCCCCATGCCGTTGAGGAAGATGCGGCTCAGCGAGCCGAGCACGGCGCCATTGCCGGTGAAGGTGAGCGAATACGCCAGCACGGCCCACAGCACCGACACGGCGAAGGTCGCGGCGAGCGACTGCGCCATTGTGGCGAGCACGTTCTTCTTGCGCACCATGCCGGAATAGAAGAGCGCCAGTCCCGGGATCGTCATGAGCAGGACGAAAGCAGTGGCGCAGATCATCCACGCCGTGTCGGCGGCGTCGATCTTCAGCGGCGTCTCGGCGAAGGCAGGCGAAGCGGCGAATGCGGATGCGATGACGAGCGCGCCCATCGCGAGGCGTGGCAGCCCCTTAAGCATCTGAAGATCCCCCGGCTGAATTTCAAATCCGGCCGCCGCCGATTGCTCCCCCGCGACGGCCAATTCTCTGATCCCGCTTGCGCGGGCGCGAACGGCGTGCAGCTAAAGCGCGTCGACGTCGGTTTCGCCGGTGCGGATGCGCACGGCCTGCTCGATCGGTGCAACGAAGATCTTGCCGTCGCCGATCTGCCCGGTCTTGGCGGCGTTGCCGATGGCCTCGACGACCTGGTCGGCCTGCTCGCTCGAGACGACGACCTCGACGCGCACCTTTGGCAGGAAGTTGATGGCGTATTCGGCGCCCCGATAGATCTCCATGTGCCCCTTCTGGCGGCCGTAGCCCTTCACTTCGGCAACGGTCATTCCATGGATTCCAATGCGGGTGAGCGCGTCCCGCACCTCGTCGAGCTTGAAAGGCTTTATGACAGCGATGACCAGCTTCATGATGAAACCCCCGGCAGGCGGCGTAAACTAGCGGCACCGGCCGGAAAGATTAAGCGGATATCCCGCTCATATTTCGGGCAATTGCCCACGGCATTGGCACATTAGGTCAATGCCACTGGCCTATCGGACGGAAAAGCCGTGGTCCCGGATGACCCGTGGCAGGACGCGCCGCGCGGCCACCGGCGACATGCCCGGCCGAACGCGCCGGTCGTAGAGGATGTCCAGCAGGTCGCGGTCATAGGCCGTAAGATATCCGACCATCCGGTTCTGGTTGAGCGTGGTCCAGACATTGCGCTGGTCGTGGTTCGACAGGCCGAAGGCGTGCAGCAGCTCGTGATAGGCGCAGTCGAGGAAGACGTCGTCGCCCTTGTCGACGATGATGAACGACACCGAGCGCACGATGTCGCCGGCGGCGTTCGACTTCACGCTGGTCATGCACTGCGGGTCGGTGCGGGCGATGAAGTCCTTGGCGATCTTGGCGCCGAAGGCGGCGACCAGCGCGCCGTTGAAGTCCTTCTCGTCGATCAATCGCACTTCGATGTCGGCATCGCCGCTCGAAGCAAGCGACAATTTCAGGCTTGGGACCGTGCGGTCATATTCGGCGACAACCTCGCGCATGCGCGCCGAGCGGTCGACGCTGCCGCCTCCCATCACCACGGCTCGGATCGGATGATCGAAGCGGCGGATGCCGCGCGGCCGTGCGCCGATGCGCAGGTCGGAGCCGAAGGCGAGCGCCATGAAGCCGCGCTCGAGCTCGGCCGCGGTAAACCTGGTGAACTGCGGCGGCGCGCCGGCGAAGCTGCCGGGCGGTGGCGGCTGCATATCCGAGGCAGCGAGCGAAGCCGTCGCCGCCGCGAGGGACATTGCAAGGCCCGCAATAAGCCGCTTCATCGTTCCCCGCTTAAGGCTGGCGCCTCAGGCGCACCAGCCCTTCCTGGGCCACGGACGCGACCAATTTGCCGTCGCGGGTGAATATAAGTCCGCGCGCCAGCCCGCGCGAGCCGTGCAGGTTCGGCGAATCCTGCGCGTACAGCAGCCATTCGTCGGCGCGGAACGGGCGGTGCAGCCACAGCGCATGGTCGAGGCTCGCCGCCATGAATTCGTTCTCGAACAGCGTGCGGCCGTGCCGCGCCAGAGATGCGTCGAGCAGCGTCAGGTCTGAGGCATAGGCCAGCACACATTGATGAATGGCAAGATCGTCCGGCAGGCGGCCGGTGGTGCGGAACCAGAGATGAAAACGGCCGTCGGGGTACTTGGTGCCGGAGTAGCGGTCCATCTCGACCGGTCGCATCTCGATCGGACGTTCCCGTTCGTAATACCGCCGCACGGCTTCCGGCATCTTCGGCAGCAGCTTCGTGCGCATCTCGCTTTCGCCGGCCAACTCCTCCGGCGGCGTCACCTTCGGCATCTCCGCCTGATGGTCGAGACCTTCCTCGTACTCCTGGAACGACACCAGCATCGAAAAGATCGGATGACCGTGCTGGCGCGCGGTGACGCGGCGCGTGGTGAAGCTCTTGCCGTCACGGATACGGTCGACGTCGTAGATCAGCGGCACCTTCGGGTCGCCGGGCAGGATGAAGTACGCGTGCATGGAATGCGGGGAGCGGCCTTCGACGGTGCGCACCGCGGCGACCAACGCCTGGCCGATGACCTGTCCGCCATAGACGCGCTGCCAGCCGGTCTGCGGCGACTGTCCGCGGAACAGGTTCGGCTCCAGCGTCTCGAGATCGAGGATGTCGAGCAGGTCTTTGACGGCAGAGGCCATGAGGGGTACCGCTGAGGGCCGAACGAGGGCCCAACCTGCTATGCTGGGCCCGCGTTGACAAGGACGGGCCATGACGACCGCGAAGCAGACGGCACAGGCGGATATGGTGATCGGCGGCGCCGGATTTGCCGGGCTGGCGCTGGCCATTGCGCTGGTCGAGGCGCTCGGGCCGGAGTTCAAGATCGTCGTCGCCGATCCGGCGCTCAAGCACGAGGAGTCGCGCGATCCGCGCGCTTCCGCGATCGCCGCAGCGGCGCGGCGGCTGTTCGAGGCGATCGGCGTCTGGGACGCTGTCGAAGCGCAGGCGCAGCCGATGCTCGACATGGTCGTCACCGATTCGAAGGTTGACGACGCGGTGCGCCCGACGTTCCTCACCTTCGAGGGCGAGGTGCAGCCGGGCGAAGCCTTCGCGCACATGATCGAGAACCGCGTGCTGACAGACGCGCTGGTGAAGAAAGCGCGCGCGCTCGGCATCGACCTGCGCGCGACGCCGGTGACGCGCTTCGACAACCGCGCCAACGCCATCGACGTCACGTTCGCCGACGGTTCGGTGGTGCCGGCACGGCTCCTGGTCGGTGCCGACGGCGCGCGCTCGCAGATCCGCGAGCAAGCCGGCATCGCCACGCATGGCTGGAGCTACGGCCAGTCGGCGATCGTCTGCACGGTGGCGCACGAGCGGCCGCACAATGGCCGTGCCGAGGAGCACTTCCTGCCGCCGGGCCCGTTCGCGATCCTGCCGCTGACCGGCAACCGCGCCTCGATCGTGTGGACCGAGCGTACCGCCGACGCCGAGCGCTACGTCGCGCTGAGCGATGCCGATTTCCATGACGAACTGGAAAAGCGCTTCGGTCTGCATCTCGGCGACATTGCGGTCGTGGGCGCGCGCCGCGCCTTTCCGCTCGGCCTCTATACCGCGCGCACGTTCATCGCCGAGCGCCTCGCGCTGATCGGCGACGCCGCGCACGTTATCCATCCGATCGCGGGCCAGGGGCTCAACATGGGCCTGCGCGACGTCGCGGCGCTGGCGGAGGCGGTGACCGACGCGGCGCGGCTCGGCCTCGATGTCGGTGGCGCCGACGTTCTCGAGCGCTATCAGCGCTGGCGCCGCTTCGACACCGCTATGATGGGCGTCGCCACCGACAGCCTCAACCGGCTGTTCTCCAACCGCTCCGACGTGCTGCGGCTGGCGCGCGACATCGGGCTCGGCGTCGTCGAGCGCATGCCGGCGATGAAGCGCATGTTCATCCGCGAGGCCGCAGGCTTCGCCGGCGACGTGCCGAAGCTGTTGAAGGGCGAGGTGCTCTAGCTTTCCTGCGGATGCACCCCGATCGCCTCAGCAATTGCCACGGTTCGGCGGGCCATGTCGGCGTGCAGACGTTCAACCATGCGGCCGTCGATCGACACGACGCCCTTCGCCTTGTTTTCCGGCAGGTCGAACGCCGCAATCATCTTGCGCGCCCAGGCCACCTCGTCCGGCGACGGCGAGAAGGCTTGGTTGCATGGCTCGATTTGCGTTGGATGGATCAGCGTCTTGCCGTCGAAGCCGAGCTCGACGCCCTGCCGGCACTCCTCGGCGAAGCCGTGTGCGTTGCCGATCTCGTTGTAGACGCCGTCGAGGATGTCGATGCCGTGGATGCGCGCGGCGGCGACGCACATGGTCAGCCACGGCAGCATCGGGGCGCGGCCCGCGACGAGCCGCGCGCGCGTGTCCTTGGCGAGATCGTTGGTGCCCATGATGAAGCCGGCGAGCCGCGACTCGGAGTCGCGCGCCTCGGCTGTGCGCCGTGCCCATATCGAGCAGTCGGCGGCCGACGAGCTCGAGCGTGGTGTCGGTCGACACTTTCGGCACGACGATGGCGTCCGGCGCGGCGTGCGCGGCGGCGGACAGATCGTCGGCATGCCACGGCGTGTCGATGCCGTTGACGCGGATCATCACCTCGCGATGACCGAAACCGCCGGCCTTCACCGCGTCGCACACCTGCTTGCGCGCCGTCTCCTTGGCGTCGGGCGCGACCGAGTCCTCGAGGTCGAGGATGATGCCGTCGACGGGCAGCGTCTTGGCTTTCTCCAGCGCGCGGGCATTCGAGCCCGGCATATAGAGTACGCTGCGGCGCGGACGGACGGTCATTGCAATTGCCCCCGGTAATGGTCCCGCAACCCTACCGTCGCCGCGGCGCGCATGCCACTGTCGCGGCCGATGACTGCGACCGCAAAAGACGAATGGCTCGCCGGCGTCGACGGCTGCCCGGCCGGGTGGATCGCCGCTTTCGTGCGTCCTGAAGGTGACGAGATCCGCATCGCGGTGGTGCCGCGCTTCGCCGACGTAGTGGTTGTGGCACGGGGAATCGTCGCGGTCGACATGCCGATCGGCCTGGCCGAGCGCGTCGGCATTGGCGGCCGTGCGGCCGAGAACGCGGTGCGGCCGCTGCTCGGGGCGCGGCAGTCATCCGTGTTCTCGGTGCCGTCGCGCGCCGCGATCTACGCCAGCGACTATGCCGCTTCCTGTACCGCCGCGGCCGCGACGTCCGACCCTCCGCGCAAGGTGTCGAAGCAGCTCTTCAATATCGCGCCGAAGATCCGCGAGGTTGACGCGGTGCTGCGCGCCGACACGCGCCTGATTCCACGCGTGTTCGAGGTGCACCCCGAACTCGCCTTCTGGCGGCTCAACGGCGAGGCCGCGCTCGACCTGCCGAAGAAGGTGAAAAGCCGCTGCCACGAGCCGGGGCTCGCCCTGCGGCGCCGGCTCCTGATCGCGGCCGGGCTCCCGGCGGCGGCGGTCGAGGCCAAGCCGCCGAACGGCGCCGGACCGGACGACCTCATCGATGCGCTTGCCTGCGCGATAATCGCGCGTCGGCTTCATGCCGGCACTGCGCGGCCGTTTCCCGACCCGCCGCCGCGCGACGCTTACGGGTTGCCAATGGCGATCTGGGCGTGACATCTAGGGGCTCATGACCTTCCCCCAGCGCCTCGTCGACGGCTACACCAAATTCCTGCGCTCGCGCCTGCCGCTCGAGCAGAACCGCTATCGCGAGCTCTCGGAGGACGGACAAAGCCCCGAGGTCATGGTCATCGGCTGCTGCGACTCGCGCGTGTCGCCGGAGGTGATTTTCGACGCCAAGCCCGGTGAGCTGTTCGTCTCGCGCAACATCGCCAATCTGGTCCCGTGCTACACGCCGGACGGCGCGCAACGCTCGGTCTCAGCGGCGCTGGAATTCGCCGTGCAGGCGCTGCGGATCAAGCACATCGTGGTGCTCGCGCACGCGCAATGCGGCGGCATCCGCGCCTACGCCGAAGAGGCGGAGCCGCTGTCGCCGGGCGACTTCATCGGCAACTGGATGGCGATGATCGAGCCTGCCGCCAAGATGGTCGGCCCCCGCGGCGACCGGCCGCTGACGACCTACCTCACCGCGCTCGAGCAGGCCTCGGCGGTGAAGACGCTCGACAATCTCATGACCTTCCCGTGCGTGAAGATCCTGGTCGAGCGCGGCAAATTGAATTTGCACGCCGCCTATTTCGGCGTCGCGCGCGGCGACCTGTCGGTCTACGACCCGGAGACCGGTGCCTTCGAGCGCGTCGCGGCTGACGATTACGCCCGCGCCTTCGGCGAGCCGCGGTTCTAGGCGCGCGAAAAGAAAAGGCCGGCGCTGAGGCCGGCCATTTCAATCCGTCATGATGAGGCCGGTCAGGCCGCCTTCTGCTTCGCGCTGATCAGCTTGCGGTTGATCAGGCACTCGGCGATCTGCACCGCGTTGAGCGCGGCGCCCTTGCGCAGGTTGTCCGACACGACCCACATTTCGAGGCCGTTGTCGATTGTCGGGTCCTCGCGGAGACGGCTGATATAGGTCGCGTCCTCGCCGACGCACTCGTATGGCGTCACGTAGCCGCCCGGCTCGCGCTTGTCGATGACGAGGCAGCCCGGCGCATTGCGCAGGATCTCACGCGCCTCGTCGGCCGAGATCGGATTCTCGAACTCGATGTTCACGGCTTCCGAATGGCCGACGAAAACCGGCACGCGCACGCAGGTCGCGACCAGCTTGATCTTGGGATCGAGGATCTTCTTGGTCTCGACCACCATCTTCCACTCTTCCTTGGTGTAGCCGTCGTCCATGAAGACGTCGATGTGCGGAATGCAGTTGAAGGCGATCCGCTTCGGAAACTTCTTCGACTCCACCTCGTCGAGCGTGAACACCGACTTGGTCTGCGAAAACAACTCGTCCATCGCGTCCTTGCCGGCGCCGGACACCGATTGATAGGTCGCGACGACGACGCGCTTGATCTTGGCGGCGTCGTGCAGCGGCTTGAGCGCGACGACGAGTTGCGCCGTCGAGCAGTTCGGGTTGGCGATGATGTTCTTCTTGGTGAAACCCTTGACCGCATCGGCGTTCACTTCCGGCACGACCAACGGCACGTCCGGGTCCATGCGCCACGCCGACGAATTGTCGATGACGACGCAGCCGGCCGCGCCGATCTTCGGCGACCACTCCTTCGACACGGAGCCGCCCGCCGACATGAGGCAGATGTCGGTGTCGGAGAAATCGTAGTGCTCGAGAGCTTTGACCTTCAGGGTCTTGTCGCCGAACGAGCACTCCGTGCCCACGCTCCGGCGCGAGGCCAGCGCGACGACTTCGTCGGCGGGGAAATTGCGTTCGGCCAGGATCGCGAGCATTTCGCGGCCCACATTGCCGGTGGCGCCCGCCACGGCGACCTTGTAACCCATTGTCAAAACTCCAGAAAAAGACCGGCCCAGGACTTGTCCCCAAGCCGGACCGCGAAGCTTCTAGGCGAGAAAGGGGCGTCTGACAACGATGTGTGTCCCGACACCTGTCCAAAGGTCATGTAGGGAGGCGCCGCCGCCACACCATGGGCCGCTGCTGCATTGCCGCGACGAATTCCGCCCCGCGCCGCCGCCGTGCGATTGACCGGGGAAGGAAACCACTGGATCATATTCGAACAAGAGAATTTCCTGCGCCGCGGAGACGGCACGGGGAAATAAACGTCTCGGGGGAGACACGATCATGATCTCACGACGTCACCTGCTGCAATCGGCGGGAGCGGCCGGCGCCGCCGCCCTGCTACCGGCTTTGGCGCGCGCGCAAAGCGGCGCGTCGATGCTGACGCCGGGCGTGCCGGAAGGCATTTCGAGCTACGTCACAATGGGCAAGCTGCCGGGCAAGCAGCCGCTCATCCAGCTCGCCGACCGGCCGCCGAACTACGAATCGCCGCTGGAATATCTCCAGACGCCGATCACGCCGAACGACAAGTTCTTCGTGCGCTACCACCTCTCGGACATCCCCGAGGTGAAGGCCGAGGGTTACAAGATCAAGATCGACGGCGACGGCGCGACGACGCCGATGGAGATCACCCTCGACGATCTCAAGAAGATGCCGGCGGTCGAGTTCGCCGCGGTGAACCAATGCTCCGGCAATCGCCGCGGCCTGTCGAACCCGCATGTGCCGGGCGTCGAATGGGGCTACGGCGCCATGGGCTGCGCCAAATGGAAGGGCGTTCGTCTCAAGGACGTGCTGGCCAAGGCCGGCGTCAAGAAGGAGACGGTCGAGGTCGCCTTCAACGGCGCCGACGGGCCGGTGGTCGACAAGACGCCGGACTTCATCAAGAGCATTCCGGTCTGGAAGGCGATGGACGAGAACACCATCATCGCCTGGGAAATGAACGGCCAGCCGCTGCCGCACTTCAATGGCTTCCCGGTGCGCCTCGTCGTGCCCGGCTGGACCGGCACCTACTGGATGAAGCATCTCGTGCACATCGATGTGCGCACCACGCCGCAGGGCGGCTTCTGGATGAAGCCGGCCTATCGCGTGCCGGTCGGCATGTTCCCGTTGCGCGACCGCTTCGTCACGCAGGAAGACGCGACCTCGACGCCGATCACCGAGATGGTGGTGAATTCGCTGGTCACGAGCCATCGCGACGGCGCCAAGGTGAAGGCCGGCAAGGTCACCGTTGCGGGCCTGGCCTGGGACGGCGGCTACGGCATCGGCAAGGTCGAGGTCTCGACCGACGGCGGCAAGACGTGGGTGTCGGCCAAGCTCGGCGAGGATCTCGGCAAGTTCGCTTTCCGGCCGTGGAGCTTCGATGTGCAGGCCAAGAAGGGCAAGACGACGCTGATGGTCACCGCCACCAACGCCATCGGCCAGACGCAGGTCACGAAGCTCCTGTTCAACGGAGCCGGCTACCACAACAACGTGATGCAGAGCATCACGTTGAACGCTTGAGGGGGACACCGCACATGCGCACCATCATCCTCGCGGCCGCGGCCGTCCTTCTCGCCGGCTCGGCCTTCGCTGACGAGCAGGCGATCAAGCTCAAGCCGGGCGCCGGCCTCGACAAGCTGGAGAGCAACTGCCAGGCGTGCCACACGTTGGCCTACATCCCGATGAACTCGGTCTACATGAACGCGGCCGGGTGGGACGCTGAAGTGACCAAGATGATCAAGGCCTATGGCGCGCCGGTCGACGACGCCGACGCTGCGGCGATCAAGGCCTACCTGGCGAAGAATTACGGCAAGTAGGGCTTTCGTACCGAAACGAGCCAAGGCCCCGCCTTTCGAGGCGGGGCCTTTTTCTTGCGGAATCGCACGGACAATTGGCTGTGATCAGGCTCTGTTGCCGGAAACGGAAGCCAGCTAGAGTGCGTTCGAGACTTGAGGCAACACCGATTCCCCCGAGGACAGACATGCGCCTGACAGCCGCCGCCATCGCGATAGCCCTTGTGGGGGCTCTCGGCCTCGTGACCGCCCCGGCGGATGCGGCGCCGAAAAAGAAGGTGGTTCGCGTCGTGTCTGCGCGCGGCAACACGGTCTACGTCAGCCGCGACGAGGACGGCCGCAAGCGCACCCGCATCATCATCCAGAAGCGCTCGTACCTCGACCCGGGCACCGAGACCTTCCCGGGCGAGCGCGGCGACCACGATTACGCGCAGCTCCCGACCCACCGGCCCAGCGGCGTGCTCGACAATACGTCCTTCGGCATCAACCAGTCGGCGCTGCCCGGCCCGTTCACCCTGCCGTCGCGGAATAATCCGTGGATGGGCTACTGAGCGCCACGCAGCGTCTTGAATAAAAAGCGCGGCCCTTACGGGCCGCGTTTTTGTTTGCGCTTGTGGCAGTCGCTATTTCGTCTGCGCTTCCAATTCCGCCAGGATGGCGTCGCCCATCTCCCTGGTTCCAACGGACTTGCCGCCAGGCGCGGCGATGTCGCCGGTGCGGAAACCCTTCTCCAGCGCGGCGGCGATCGCCTTGTCGATCTGGTCCGCCTCGGCGCCCATGTCGAACGAATAGCGCAGCGCCATGCCGAAAGACGCGATCATCGCGATCGGATTGGCGAGGCCCTTGCCGGCGATGTCGGGCGCCGAGCCGTGCACCGGCTCGTACAGCGCCTTGCGCTTCTTGGTCCTGGCATCGAGCTCGCCGAGCGAGGCTGAGGCCAGCGTGCCGATCGAGCCCGTCAGCATCGCCGCGATGTCGGACAGCATGTCGCCGAACAGGTTGTCGCAGACGATGACGTCGAACTGCTTGGGATTGCGCACGAGCTGCATGCCGCCGGAATCGGCGAGCTGATGCTCGAGCTGCACGTCCTTGAACTCGCGGTCGTGCGTTTGCTGCACGACTTCCTTCCAGAGCACGCCGCTCTTCATGACGTTGTGCTTCTCCATCGACGTCACCTTGTTGCGGCGCTTGCGCGCGAGCTCGAAGGCGACGCGCGAGATGCGCTCGATCTCGTAAGTGTCGTAAACCTGCGTGTCGACGGCGCGTTTCTGGCCGTTGCCGAGATCGGTGATGGTCTTCGGCTCGCCGAAGTAAACGCCGCCGGTCAACTCGCGAAGAATCATGATGTCGAGGCCTTCGACCAATTCCCTCTTAAGGGAGGAGGCGTCGGCCAAGGCCGGATAGGTCACCGCGGGGCGCAAATTGGCGTAGAGGTCGAGGTCCTTGCGCAGGCGCAGGAGGCCCGCTTCGGGGCGCGCCTCGTATGGCACGTTCGCCCACTTCGGCCCGCCGACCGCGCCGAAGATCACGGCGTCGGCCGCCTTCGCCTTCGCCATCGTCTCGTCGGTGATCGCGACCTGATGCGCGTCATAGGCGGCGCCGCCGACGAGGCCTTCCTGGTATGCGAATTTGTGCGGGCCCTTCTTGTTGAAGAACTCGATCAGGCGCTTCACCTCGGCCATCACTTCGGGGCCGATGCCGTCGCCGGGGAGAAGCAGCAGGTTATGGGTCGCCATGGGGGCCTCGCCGTTACAAAGTTCGCGCGGATTGCTACCGGGCGAGGCGAGGGATGGCAAGGTGGCGGTCCTTTCCCTGAAGCGCGGGGAAAGGACGGAGGATCAAAGCCCCGAGAACCAGTTATAGCCCTGGTTCGACCAATAACCGCCCTTGTCGGTATTGGTGACTTCCATCGCCACGACGTATTTCGGCTGCTTGAAGCCGAGCTTGGTCGGGATACGGATCTTCATCGGGAAGCCGTAGGCGCGCGGCAGGATCTTGTTGTCGTACTTGAACGACATCTGCGTCTGCGGATGCAGCGCGGTCGGCATGTCGATCGTCTCGGTGTAGCCCTCCGCGCACTTGAAGTGCAGGTAGCGCGCGCGCGTGTCGGCGCCGATGCGCTTGAGGAAGTCCGACAGCACCGCGCCCTGCCACGAACCGATGGCGCTCCAGCCCTCGACGCAGACGTGCCGCGTGATCTGCGACACTTCCGGCAGCGCGTGCAGCTCATCGAGCGTCCACGGCTTCTTGTTGTCGGCCAGGCCGGAGATCTCGAATTTGTATGTGGCGGGGTCGACCGTCGGGGCCTCGTCGAGATCGTAATAGGCGTTGAACGGGAAGGGCCGCGTGATGTCGGCGTCCGTAAAGGTCGGCGCCAGCCTGTTCGGGTTGAACAGGAAGGCCTGAACCCGGTCGTTGAAGCGCGAGACGTAGCGCAGCGCGCCCTCGGCGCTCTCCTCGTCGATGATGTCGCAGCCGGTGAGCATAGTCAGCGCGCCGAGGCTGGCGCCGCCGCGCAGGAAGGCGCGCCGCGACTGCTCCGGCATGAGCTTGCCGGCCTCCTTGATCAGCGCGTCGGCGTCGACGCCTGCGGTGGGCTTGCGGAAGCGGGCCAAGAAACGAGCCATGGCGCTCTCCTAGCGTCCGGTGATCATTGCGCGCAGGCTCTTCGGCACGATCAGCGCCAGAGAGATGTGCACGACGAGGAAGGCGACGATCGCCGCCATCGCGGCGAAATGGACGTAGCGCGCGGCATCGTAGCCGCCGAACAGCGCGGTCAATTCCTGGAATTGCACCGGCTTCCAGATCGACAGGCCGGAGACGACGATGAGGACGGCCACGAGAATGATGCCGATATAAAGCACCTTCTGCACGGCATTGTAGTGCGACAGGTCGTCGTGGCTGAGCTTGAACGTGAGCGCCGCCTTGATATCGGCGATGACCGCGCGCGGCCCGACCGGAAACAGCTTGCGGCGGAAGCGGCCACTCACAAGCCCGAGCGTCACGTAGACGAGGCCATTGATCACCAGCACCCACATAGCCGCGAAATGCCAGAGCAGCGCGCCGCCGAGCCATTCGCCGATCGTGATCGCGCGCGGGAAGGTGAAGGAAAACAGCGGCGAGGCGTTGTAGACCTGCCAGCCGGAGCCGATCATCACCAGGATCGCCAGCGCGTTGATCCAGTGGCAGACGCGGACCCATCCCGGATGGATCTTCTTCTCCGCGGCCGTGTAGCCGGCCTGCATCGTCTGTGCGGTCATTGCATCCGCCTTTGAAGGTTTCCGCGTCTGGCTCACGAAGCGTATACGAAGCCGCCGGGCCCGTGGATGCGAGTCCCGGCGGCCGGCGCAAATTTATTTCTTCATCGAGTCCTTGGACATCGAATCCTTGGACATGCTGTCCTTGGACATCGAGTCCTTCGACATCGAATCCTTCTTCATGTTGTCCTTCGACATGGTCTCTTTCTTCATCGAGTCCTTCTTCATGTCGTCGGCGAAGGCGCCCGGCGCGAAGGCGAGCGTGAAGCCCAAGGTCGCGGCGGCGAGCGAGAGAACGATACGGGAACCGGTCATGACTTACTCCTCCTGAGGATGATCGATGGCATCTCGTCGCGCCATCGAGTCCTAGTTCGGAGGGAGCCGGCCCGAGGTTACACCGGCGAGCGAAAAAATCCGGCCGCCGAGCATCCGGTTGGCGCCGACGACCAGCGCGACAGCGAAGACGTGGACCGTCAGATCGGTCGCGGCCGCATCGTAGGGATGGAAGAAGTTCAGGAGCGTGGCCGCCGCGGCCGCGACGGCGAGCCCGCCGACGGCTGCCGTGAGCCCTGGATTGAGCGGGCAGCCGCGGCGCAGCATGAGCAGCAGCAGCGCCGACAACGGCACCGACAAGGCAATGATGAACAGAAGGCAGTCGCGCGCCTCGCCCATGTCGGCGACATGCGCGGCCGGCACGACCCAGACCCGCAGGCAGCCGAAGCCGCTGGCGCCGATCCAGAGCAGGGCTCCCGGCAAGGGCAGCCAGGCCCAGCCGCGCGGAGCGTCCGGCAGGCTCAGTTCGAAGGCGGCAATACCGGCGAGGATGGCCGTCGCCGTCGAGCCGCTGACGGCGAGCCACATGTCGGGCGCGGCGCCGATGCGCTCCCACATCGT
>Ga0310810_10005646_pt1 | contig 14026 bp, 12 predicted proteins | sample NCmetagenome_FD_207641 | JGI IMG/M metagenome (GOLD analysis project Ga0310810, IMG submission 207641) | Soil microbial communities from experimental microcosm in Duke University, North Carolina, United States - NC | ecosystem: Engineered > Artificial ecosystem > Soil microcosm > Unclassified ... | reverse complement strand
AGAACGTGACGAACGCGCCGTCGGCGGGCTTCCGCCCGCCCCCCACCGCCGCGGCCCACGTCGCGAGCTGCGTGTAGCCGTCCTTCGCGCGATCGACGTTGACGCCGGCCGCCTTCGCGGCGTCCACGCAGTACTGGCAGAAACACGCCAGACGTCCGCCCGCGCCCGCGCCGCCGTGGTTCGTCACGAGCACGTTCCCCAGCGGTCCCTGGCGCTCGCTGCCCCACATCAGGCCGTCGACGTCGTACGACTGCAGGTAGTCCTCGACCAGCCCCAGCCAGAAGTTGCGGGTGTTCGGGTTGCGGGAGCAGACGAACGTCGACGGCGGACCCGACAGGACGACTTCGCGCGCGCGATCGAACCCGGGTACGCCGCTCGCGATCACGTCCTCGAACCACACGATCACTTTCATGTTGCGGCGGCGCGCCTTCGGAATGACGTCGGCGAGCACGTCGTACGCGCCGTGATCCGGAGCGTGCTCCGGCGCGATCGCCGTGTTCCTGTAGTACTGCGGATGCGGTGTCGCGTAGTTGCCGCCGTGGAACGTCGCCGTGTCGTATTCCTGCTTGCCGTGATCCGGCAGCGGCTGATTGGGGAGCTGCCGTCCCGCGATGCCGCGCCCGTACGTGAAGGTGGCGACGAACAGCGTGTTGATCGCGGCCTGTTCCTGCAGGCCGTCGAGCACGCGATCGGTGCCCTCGTCCACGAACGAAACCGCGCCTATCTGAATGCCCAGCATCGGCGGCGCCGCGCCCGGCCCGCCCGGAAGCTGCCCGAGCAGCGCGCTCCCGGCCAGAACCGTCGATGCTTCCAGAAACTCGCGGCGATCCATGCGTCCTCCTGACTGCCGGTAGCATACCGCCCGTTCGGGTGATGCGCGCGCCCGCGGATCCTGCGACGATCGGGCCCATGTTGACTGAATTCTCGAATCAGATGGCGAACGCGGTTGCCGCGGCGGCCCCGTCGATCGTGCAGGTCCATGGCGGGCGGCGTCCCGTGAGCGGACTCGTCTATGGCAGCGACGTGGTGTTGACCACCACGCGTGGAATCGGCGGACACGATCGCGCGCGCGTGCGGCGCGAGGACGGCGAAACTCTCGACGGCGAACTGGCCGGCTGGGATCCGTCGACGCAGCTCGCGGTCCTGCGCGTCAAGGGCCTCGGCGCCCCCGTCATCGTCCGCACGCCGGCCGAGCCGCGTGTCGGCCATATCGGGCTGGCCATCGCGCGCTCGTGGAGCAATGCCATCACCGCCACGGCCGGCGTCGTTTCCGTCATCGGCGGACCCCTGCGGACTGGCCGACGACGCGCGATCGATCACGTGATCCGCACGTCGGCGCCCATGCACGAGGGCTTTTCAGGCGGCGCGTTCGTCGACACCGAAGGCAACCTGATCGGCGTGGCCACTGCCGCGGCGATTCGCGGCCTCGCCGTCGTGATCCCCGCCGGGATCGCCTGGACCGCCGCCGCCGCGCTGCTCGAGCACGGAACGGTCAAACGCGGCTATCTGGGGATCGCGGCGCAGCCGACAGGCGTCCCAGAGAAACAGAGAGGAGATTCGACGCAGTCCGAAGGGCTGCTCGTCGTCGCGGTCACCGAGGGCAGCCCGGCGGCGGCCGCCGGCATGCTCGTCGGCGATATTCTGCTCGCGCTCGACGACCATCCGCTGGCGTCGCCCGAGGATCTGCTGGACCTGCTGACCGGCGATCGCGTCGGCCGCCAGGCTCAGCTTCGGGTGATTCGCGGCGGAGCGCCGCTGACGGTGCCGGTTACGATTGGCGAGCGGGTCTGAACGTGCGCGGCTATGAGAGTGGTCCTGATCGGCAGTCCCGCCGAACGCGCCGAACTTCGCTCGGAGTCCGAGCGGCTCGGCCTGGATGCGGTCGGCGAATTCGACACCTTGAGCGCCGCGCGAGCCGCCGGGCTGCGCGCGGACGCGTTCCTGCTGCATTCGCCTCAGGTCGATCCCGATGAAATCGCGCCGGTCGAGGCGCTGACGGCACGTGAAGCGGAAGTGCTGGAGCTTCTCGCGCAGGGACTCTCGAACAAGGGCATCGCGGACCGATTGGGCATTTCCGATCAGACCGTGAAGTTTCACGTCGCTTCGATCGCCGGCAAGCTCGGCGCGGCCAATCGGACGGACGCGGTGCGGCGCGCCGTCCGCCGAGGCCTAATCGCGCTGTGATTCGGCCGGCGTGACGGTGAACCGCGCCAGGCGCCCGCGGCGCAGCACCGACAGCTCGGCCGGCGTGCCGATGCGGGCCTCGGTCAACAGCCGGTGCAGCTCGTCGACGCCGGTGACCGCCACGCCGTCGAATGCGACGATGACGTCTCCTTCCTCGATCCCGGCAGCCGACGCCGGACTCGCCGGCTCGATCGCTGTAACGAGCACGCCCGCGGTTGCGGCCATGCGATGGGCGCGGGCCAGCATTCGGGGGATCGGCGTCTGCTGCCCCGCGACGCCGATCACGCCGCGCCGGATGCGGCCGTCGCGGATCAGGCGCGACGCGACAAATCGGACCGTATTGCTGGCGATGGCAAAGCAGATCCCCTGCGCGGGCAGAATCATCGCGGTGTTGATCCCGATGACTTCGCCGCGCGTCGTGACCAGCGGCCCCCCCGAGTTGCCAGGATTGAGCGCCGCGTCGGTCTGGATGATGTCGTCCATCAGCCGTCCGGAGCGGGCGCGCAGCGATCGGCCAAGCGCGCTGACCACGCCGGACGTCACGGTGTGATCGAATCCGTACGGGTTGCCGATGGCAACGGCGACCTGTCCGACGCGCACGTCCCGCGAGTCGCCGAGGCGCGCCCATGGAAGAGCGGACGCGTGAACGCGGAACACGGCGAGATCGCTCGAGCCGTCGCGCCCGACCAGGGTTGCGCCAACTGTTCGTCCGTCCGGCAGCGTCGCCACCAGCGGCCCGCCGCCCTCGACGACATGGCTGTTGGTCAGGGCGAAGCCGTCAGGCGTGAAGATGACGCCCGAGCCGCGCGCTCCGGCCCTCTCGACGCGCACGACCGCCGGACCCACCGTCTCGACCGCGCCGATCACGGCCCGTGAATAGGCGTCGAGGAGATCGAGATCGGAAACGGCGGTCGGATCGGGGAGCACGATCGGATCGTACCAACGGCCACGTTCGCGCACATCACCCGAATCGGTAGGTCTGACTTTCTCTAGGAGTCAGCCGACGAGCGTTGGGACGAGCACCGTGGCCGTGCGGCCGCTGCGGGTGCGGTACTCGGCGGCTATCCGATCGGCCGTCGCGCGGCCCGACCCGCGGTCCGCGAGAGCGACGATCGCGCCGCCGAATCCGCCGCCCGTCAATCTCGCGCCGTGAACGCCCGGCTGGCGTTGGGCGATGGAAACCAGGAGGTCCACTTCCGGGACGGAGACGACGAAATCGTCGCGCATCGAGGCGTGGGAGGCGGCAAAGAGCGCGCCCGCCGCGCGAAGATCGCCGGCGCGGAGCGCCGCGACCGCTTCGAGTACACGGGCGTTCTCGGTCACGACATGGCGGGCGCGCCGGCGCAGCGGTTCCGGCAGCGCCTCGATCCGCGCCAGATCGGCGGCGCTCGCGTCGCGAAGCTGGGGCACGTCGAGCAGCGCCGCCGCGCGCTCGCATTCGGCGCGGCGAGTCCGATAGTCGCCGGCGGCGTGATTGTGCGCGACGCCCGAATCGATCACGAGCAGGGCTGCCGCGTCCGGAATGGCCACGCGCTCGTACTCGAGCGTGCGGGCGTCGAGGAACAGCGCATGCGTGTCGTCAGCCAGGGCGCAGGCCATCTGGTCCATGATGCCGACCGGCGCGCCGACGAAGACATTCTCGACGCGCTGCCCGAGCCGGGCCATCTCCACATCGTCGATCGCCAGATCGAACGCGTCGCGAAGCGCGCGCAGCACGGCGATCTCCAACGCCGCGCTCGACGACAGTCCGCTGCCCACCGGGACCGCCGATTCGATCCGCAGCGAGAAGCCACCGAGGCGATGACCCGCCGCCGCCAGGATCGAGGTGATGCCCTGGACGTAGTCAACCCACGAACCGCGGCGCGCCTCTTCGCCGAGCACATAGGCTCTCCGCTCGTTGAAGTTCGCGGACCAGACGTCGACGGCCGCGTCGGGACGTGGACGCAGTTCCACCGATGTCCGCTGCGGGATCGCTGCCGGCAGGACGAAGCCGCCGTTGTAGTCGGTGTGCTCACCGATCAGGTTGACGCGTCCCGGCGCGCTGGCCCGGACCGGCCGCGGTGAAGCCATCGCGAGGAACGATAGCCGATCCACGTCCGATTCGCCCCGCGCGCGGACCGGATCGCCCCGAAAGACTGGCGCCTCGACGCGCCGCCGCGCATCCTCTCTCATCAACCTTCAGGAGGAGATCACCATGCGCGTTCGGCTGTTCGCCCTCACCGCGGCATTCGCGCTGGCCGCGCCTGCAGCGGCCCAGCCGCCGTGGAAAGCCAAGAATCTTCAGTACTTTCCCGGCGACATCGACCGCCAGGCGCTGATTCAGCGCATGCGCGAATTCTCGTTCTCGCTGGGCGTCCGGTGCCAGTACTGCCACACGGGCGGGGACGGCGTCTCGCTGGAGGGCGTCGATTTCCCCTCGGACGACAAGCCCGCCAAACTCAAGGCGCGCGCGATGCTCAGGATGACCGACCAGATCAACAAGACCATCCTGCCGCAGCTGCCGTCGCGGGCGGAGCCACGCGTGGAGGTCTCGTGCGCCACGTGCCATCATGGCCTGCCGCTGCCGAAGACGCTGCAGACGACGCTGTTCGAGATCGCCGAGAAAGACGGGGCCGCCGCGGCGGTCGCGCGCTATCGCAAATTGAGGAATGAGGATACGCTGTCGGGCCGGTACGACTTCGGGGAATGGGAAATCAACGAGCTCGCGAGGCGGCTCGTCGACGCGAAGGATCCGACAGCGGCCATCGCGATGCTGGAGATGAACGGCGAGTTCTATCCCAAGTCGGCATCGATCGACTTTCAGCTCGGCGAGATCCACCGCGCGGCCGGCGATCGGGCGAAGGCGCTGCAGCGATACAAGCAGGCGCTCGAGAAGGATCCGTCGAACGGCGCGATCAAGCAGCGGATCGCCGAGATGGAGAAGCAATGAGATGAGCAGAGTGCGTCCCTGGCTGGCGGTCTGGACCGGCTGGACGGCGCTCGCGCTCTTTTTTGCCGTCAGCAACTCGCTGACCTACAAGTCGACCGGCCATCCGGCCAACTGGACGCTCTCCATCAAGCGCTCGCTCACGGAGTGGTGGCTCTGGGCCGCCGTCACTCCGCTCGTCGTTCGCCTGGCCCGCCGCTTTCCGATTCATGGCCCGTCACTGCCACGAAATCTGGCGATCCACATGGTCGCCGGGACCGTGGTTGCCGTCGCGAAGACGTTCGCCGACCGCGCGCTCTTTGCGCTGCTGACCGGGTTCTGGACGTATCTGCTGGTCAGTACGCTCGCGCTGAATTTCGCGATTTACGCCGGGCTCGTCGCCGCCGCGCATGGCGTCGAGTACTACCGGCGGAGCCGCGAGCGCGATCAGCTCGAGGCGCGGCTCGCCGATGCCCGGCTGCAGCTGCTCGGCATGCAGCTCCAGCCGCATTTCCTCTTCAACACGCTGAATACAATCGCCGAGCTCGTGCACGAAGACGCCGACGCGGCCGACGCGATGATCTCGCGGCTGAGCGATCTGCTCCGGCGGACTCTGGACCTTGGATCGCTTCAGCGGATCCCGCTGGGCGACGAGGTCGACCTCGTCTGTCGCTATATCGATATCCAGAAGGCGCGATTCGGCGATCGCCTCCAGGTCGACATGTCGATCCCGGACGATCTCCGCGGCGTGTCCGTTCCGGCCCTGCTCCTGCAACCGCTCGTCGAAAACGCGATCCGCCACGGCCTCGGGTCGCGTCTCGACGCGGGCCGGATCGATATCCGCGCGCACGCCGACGAAGACCATCTCACGATTCTCGTCAGCGACGATGGGGACGGCGACGGTGTCGCGGGACCGGAGCGCGTCGGCCTCGGAAACACGCGAGCCAGACTCGAGGCGCTCTACGGACCCGGATCGCGGCTCGACCTTGCGAGGGGCGATGCGGGACGCGGCACGCGCGTGACGGTCCGGATTCCCCGCGCGCCCGAACGAGGCGTCTCCTCATGACGCTGCGTACGCTCATCGTCGACGACGAGGCGCCGGCGCGGCGGCGCATCCGCCGGCTGCTCCTGGCCGAGACCGGCGTGGCCGTCGTCGGCGAATGCGGCGACGGCGATTCCGCCGTGGCGATGATCGTCCGCGAGCGCCCGCACCTCGTATTCCTCGACGTCCAGATGCCCGAGCGCGACGGATTCGACGTCGTGAACGCCATTCCCGCCGCCGAGCTTCCGGCGATCCTGTTCGTCACCGCCTACGACGCGTACGCGTTGCGCGCCTTCGACGTGCATGCGGTCGACTACCTGTTGAAGCCGTTCACGGCGGAGCGGTTTCGAACCGCGCTCGCCCGGGCGCGCGAGCGGATCGCGCGGCGCGGCGCAGATACGCCGCTTCACCGACTCGCCGATGCGCTCCGCCGCCACCGCGCGTGGCTCACACGTGTGACCGTGCGCGCCGGACCTCGCACGATGGTCGTCGATCTCTCGAGCGTCGACTGGATGGAGGCGGCCGACAACTACGTCCGCCTGCACGTGAAGGAGCGCGAGTACCTGCTGCGCGAGACCTTGAGCGGTCTCGAAGGACAGCTCGATCCCGAGCGGTTCGTGCGGATTCATCGCTCGGCGATCGTGCCGGTCGATCGTATCGGATCCATCCGTCCCCAGACCCACGGCGATGCGGAGATCGAATTGCGCAACGGGACGCGTCTGACCGTGACCCGCACGTGGCGTGACCGCCTGAAACGCGCGCTCGGTCGCGAGGGCACAGGCCACTAATCCCGCCGTTGGTCCCAAACGCGGAACAATCTATACGCTTTAGGCGTATAGACGGCTCGTGGATACCGAACGCTTCCTGCCCCTGACGCCTGTCGCCTTCGAGATCATGATTGCGCTCAGCGCGCAGCGCCGGCATGGGTACGAGATCATGCAGGAGGTCGAACGGCGCACGGAAGGGCGCATCGTCCTCCATCCGGGCACCCTGTACCGCGCGCTCAGCCGGCTGCTGGACGAGGGGCTGATCGACGAGCTCGACGAGCGGCCGGATGCCGGCGTCGACGATGCGCGCCGGCGGTACTACCGCGTTACGCCGCTCGGGCGCGCCGTGGCCCGCGCCGAAGCCGCCAGGCTGGCCCGTCAGTTGAGCGCGGCGCGCCAGGCGTTCCGTCGGGGACGCGCGTGAGGATCGTCGACTGGCTCTATCGCGGCGTCCTGCGCGCCTACCCGCCGGAGTTCCGCGCGCGCTTCGGCGGCCCGATGCGGGACGCCTTTTTCGATCGCTATGCCGCCGCCCGCACGGTCGGGCGATTTCGCGCCGCGGTTGTGCTCCTCGCGATCTTCGCGGATCTTACGGCCAGCGCCGCACTGCTTCGCTTCGCCCGACGGGAGAAAACATCCATGAACTGGCAATCGATCGGCCGCGACGTGCGCTACGGGCTGCGGATGTTGCGGCGCAATCCGCTGTTCGCCGCGGTCGCCATCGGCGCGCTCGCGCTCGGCATCGGGGCCAACACGGCAATCTTTACCGTCGTCAACGGCGTGCTGCTCAGGCCGCTCCCCTACGCGGACCCCGGACATCTCGCGATGGTCTGGAGCACCAACACCGCGGAGCATCGCGACCACGACGCGGTCGCTCCCCTGGACTTTCTCGACTATCGCAACGCCGCCGCTTTCTCGGATCTTCAGGCGACCTACAGCTTCGTCGTGGGCGCGGCGCTCACGAACGCCTCGGGCAGCGCAGAGCAGATCGTCGTCACCGCGGTGACGCCGGGAATGTTCGAGATGCTCGGCCGCGCGCCGCAGATCGGTCGGCCGTTCACCGCCGCGGAAGTCCAGACCGCCATCGTGATCAGCGACGGCTTCTGGCGCGCGCGGCTCGGCGCCGATCCCGCCATTCTCGGCCGAACGCTGAACGTCAATAACCAATCGCGGACGATCGTCGGCGTCATGCCGCCGGATTTCGTCTTTCCGTACCGGACAATGCTCGGCCCGTCGGGCTTCAGCCGGTCGATGGCGATCGACGCCTGGCTGCCGCTGGAATTCGTGAGCGCGGACTCGCGCTCGACCGGGGTCGCCTCGTTGACGCGCGCGGCGCGGTTCCTATCGGTCGTCGGCCGCCTCAGGCCGTCCGCGACGGCGGCGCAGGCGAACGCCGAGCTGCAGGGCATCGCGCGCCAGCTTGCGGCCGCCCATCCCGACACGAACAAGGTCGTCGGAGTCTCGGTCGTACCGCTGCACGAGCAGACGGTTGGCACGGTTCGCCCGGCTTTGATCCTGCTGTTCGGCGGCGTGGGATTCGTGCTGCTGATGGCGTGTATGAACCTGGCCAACATGCTGCTCGCGCGCAGCAGCGCCCGTCAGCGCGAGATGGCCATCCGCGCGGCGCTTGGCGCCGGTCGAGCCCGCCTGATCGCCCAAACGCTCGTCGAGACAACGCTCCTCGGCTGCGCGGGCGGCGCAATCGCGCTCATCGCGCTCAAGTGGGGAATCGGCGCGCTGATCGCCTCCGCGCCAGGCGACATGCCGAGAATCGGAGAAGTGCGGCCGGATGCGGCCGTGCTCGGATTCACTTTTGTGCTCTCGCTCGCCACCGGTCTCGCGATCGGCATCGCGCCGGCGCTGGCGGCATCCAAGCCGGAGCTGCAGGCCTCGCTGAAGGACTCGGGCCGCGGCGCGACGACGGGCCGGTCCCAGCGGCGCCTGCGATCGGCGCTGGTCTCGGCTGAAGTGGCCCTGGCGCTCGTACTCACGCTCGGCGCGGGCCTGCTCCTCCGCAGCTTTCTCTCCGTGCTGGCGGTCGATCCGGGTTTCCGCCCGGATCATCTGCTGACCCTCCAGATGACTGTCCCCGCGCGGTACCAGACGCCCGATCAGCGTCGCGCGCTCTATGCAGAGCTGTTCGGCCGGCTGGGCGCGCTTCCAGGCGTGGTGACAACGGGCGGGACCACCCGGCTTCCACTCGGCAGTACCAACGTGACTACCAAGGTCGGTGTCGAGGGAAGGAGCATGGCCGTCAGCGAGTGGCCGGAGATCGAATTCCGGCGCGCGATGCACAGCTACTTCACGGCGATGGGCATGCCAATCGTTCGCGGCCGCGGCTTCGCCTCCTCCGATGGACCGGCTGCGCCGCCCGTCGTGGTCATCAACCAGACGATGGCGAGGCAGATGTTTGCCGGCGAGGATCCCATCGGGCGCCGCGTCAAGTTCGGATCGGCGGCGTCGCCGTCGGCGACCATCGTCGGGGTCGTCGGCGACGTCCGTCACAGCGGACTCGAGGCGCCTCCCTCCCCCGAGGTGTACACGTATTACCTCCAGGGTCCCCCGGTGAACCCGTTCATCGTGATCCGGACGTCCACCGATCCCGCGTCGCTCGCCACGGCGGTCCGCGGCGAACTACAGGCGATCGACAAGGAAATCTCCGTCTACGATGTCCGCCCCATGACGCAAGTGCGGTCGGAAGCGATGGCGCAGCGGCGATTCCTGCTCCGCCTGGTCGGCGCGTTCGGACTCCTGGCGTTGGTCATGGCGGCGGCCGGCGTCTACGGCGTGATGGCGCTGATCGTGAGCGAGCGATCGCCAGAGATCGGGATTCGTCTCGCGCTGGGCGCGGAGCCGTCGCAGGTCGTGTGGTCGGTCGTCGGGCAGGGACTCGCGCTCGCGGGAGCGGGCGTGATTGCGGGCTTCGCGGCGTCACTGCTCCTCTCGCCGGTGCTCTCGGCACAGATGTTCGGAGTCCGCCTGCTGGATCCGCCCACTGTGGCCGTCGTGCCGTCGGTGCTGCTCATCGTCGCCGCGTTGGCGTGCTACGTGCCCGCGCGGCGGGCGATGACGATCGATCCGGTCGATGCGCTCCGTATGTGAGCACGGACAAAACGGCCACGGACGACACGGACGAACATACGAGTCACGGACGAACACGGAGGACACGGATCAAAAGAGTCACATGACCTTGATCCGCGTTCGTCCGCGGCGTCCGTGGCTGGTGAGACCTGGTCCGCGGCGTCCGTGGCGAAGGACAAAACGGCCACGGACGACACGGACGAACATACGAGTCACGGACGACACGGAGGACACGGATCAAAAGAGTCACATGACCTTGATCCGCGTTCGTCCGCGGCGTCCGTGACTGGTGAGACCTGGTCCGCGGCGTCCGTGGCTATCGGATCCTGTACAGGCGGCTCTGCGTGCGCACGAAGAGGCCATCCTTCGTGATCGCGGGGCTCGCGAACGCGAGCTCGCCGAGACTGTTTTTGGCGATTTCGTCGTAGGTGTCGCCGGGATTGATCACGAACGTATCCCCCTCCTCGCTGAGGAAGAAGACCTTCCCGCCGTGCGTCCAGGGTGAGGCCGAAAACGTGTTGCCCACGCCGCCGACGCGCGCCTTGTAGATCTCGCGGCCCGTTCTGGCGTCGAACACCTGCAGCACGCCGTTGTCGTTGACGGCGTAGACGCGCCCGCCGAACGCGAGCGGAGACGACGTGTAGGCCGCGGCGCGCGGCTGGAACCACGCGACGAACGCGTTCGACGTCTCGCCCGCCTTCAGCGAGATGTCGCCGCTGGCGCCGGGCTTCACCGCGAACAGCGGACGGTTCGATTCTCCCTGCGATCCGGTCCCGATGAAGAGCATGCCTTCGCCTTCGGTAGGCGTCGGGTTGGCCTGCGTGGGCCCCTTCAACCGCCACAGCTCTTTGCCATCGACGTCGTAGCTAATCGCGACGCCGGTCCCGATCGCGACGATCTCGGTGCGCGCGGGCGTCACCCACACGTACGGCGACGACCAGCCGGTCTGCAGGCGGCCCTCCAGCTTCCGCGTCGTCTTCCAGATCACTGCGCCCGTCTTCGCATCGAGCGCCGCAATGTACGAATTCGCCTCGTTGTCGTCGAGGATGTAGACGCGGCCGGCGTGGACGATCGGCGAGGCCGCGGTACCGAAATCCAGATACCGCGGCTGCGGCTCGATCTTATGGGTCCAGAGCGGCTTCCCGTCCATCGAGTAGCAGAAGAGCCCGACGTTGCCGAAGAGGGCGTAGACGCGCTCGCCATCGGTCGCGGGCGTCTCCGACGCGTACGTGTTCTTGCGGTGGCGTCCACCGCCGGGCGGCCCTTTGTACGCCTGCTGCTGCCAACGGATCCTGCCGGTGGCGACGTCGAAGCTGTACACCATGAATCGAAGATCGCCGGATTCCTGCGGCGATTCGATGTCGCGCGCGCGAAGCTTCGCCATGATCTCCTCGTCGGACGCGCCCTGCTGCTGGAGATCGGCTACGTAGTCATTGCCATAGATCCCCGGCGACGCCTGCTTGAACGCGCCGGGACTGACTGCGGTCGTCACGAACACCTGATCGCCCCACACAATCGGCGACGACCAACCCCGCCCTGGGACGTCGACCTTCCACGCCACGTTCATCGTCGTCGACCATGTCGTGGGCAGCGAGGCAATCGACGACACCGCGCGGCCCGCGGGTCCGCGGAATTGCGGCCACACGGTGTCCGGGGTCACCGGCGCCGTGACGAACGGCGTGACGAGCAACAGCGGGAACGCCAGTGTGAAGCGCACGGCGCGATCTTACACGCACGCGCGGCGCGCGGCGTCTCCTTACGCGCGTGTTGGAGTGGGCGGCAGGCGCACGCCGTCCTGTTCGAGCAGCGCGTGGTAGATCGTCAGCGTCTGGAACCGGCGCGAGATCACGAAACTCAGCAGGTTGGCCACCATCAGGGGGACGAGGATCTGGTAGTCCTGTGTGATCTCGAAAATCATGAAGACCGACGTCATCGGCGCGCGGATGATCCCGGCGAAGAGCGCCCCCATGCCGACCAGCGCGTAGGCGCCTGGATCTCCGACGGCAAACGGAGCGAACCGCTGCGCGAGAATGCCGACCGCACCGCCGGCCATCGCTCCGATGTAGAGCGTCGGGCCGAAGATGCCGCCCGCATTCCCGGACGAATAGGACACGACTGTCGCGAGCAGCTTCAGCAGGCACAGCGCAGCCATCGTCCTCAGCAGCAAACCGCCGTTCAGCGCCTGGTCCACGTACTCATACCCGACGCCTTTCACCTGTGGCGCCCAGACGAGCAGCGCCCCGATCACGACGCCGCCGATCGCGGGCTGCAGCACGAGTGTCGACGGGGGGAGGCGACGAAACATGTCGCGCAGACCCAGCAGCGTCTTGCAGAAGACGAGCGACAGCAGGCCGCCGACGATGCCGAGCAGGGCGTAGGCAAGGAGCTCCGCGGGATGCACGAGCCGGTATGTCGGCACGCGAAACAACGGCTCGTTGCCGAGAATCGATCGTTCGACCATGACGGAGGCGACCGACGCCACCACGGCCGAACCGAGCAGTGGCGCGTTCATGTCGCCGACGATCTCCTCCAGCGCGAAGATCACCGCGGAGACGGGCGTGTTGAACGCCGCGGCGAGCGCGCCGGCGGCGCCGACCGGCAGCAGGTCCCTCACGCGCTCGGGCGGCAACCGCAGCCATTGCCCCACTGCGGATGCCAGCCCCGCGCCGATCTGGACGGACGGTCCTTCCCGGCCCATCGAATGGCCCGAGCCGATACAGAGCACGCCTGTGATGAACTTTCCAATCGGCACTCTCGGGGGAATCACGCCGTTCTGGAGGTGATACGCCGCCTCGCTCTGAGGCACCCCACTGCCCCGGACACCAGGGAAGACGCGTACGAGCAGCAGTCCCGTGGCGATGCTCACGGCCGGCGGCACGACAAACAGGCGCAGCCATGTCGGATCGAGGCCGAACAGGACCCGGCCCGTACGCTGGATCGTGACAGTAAAGAGAACCGCCGAAAGCCCCGCGAGGACGCCGACGACAATCGACAGCGCAACGAAGAGCTGTCCTTCGCGCAGGCGGAGGTGGGCGAGGTATGCCGGCCCCCCCGTCACGGGATCTCGATACCGTGGCGACGGGCGATCAGGATCGCGGCCCGCGGCACCGGCTGCGCCGCGCACGCCGGGCTCGCCCGGCTGGCCAATCGGGCCGCCGTCGCGATCGCCGAGCGCACGGCGTCCGTCGATGAAAGGCGCTCCCGTCGCGCTTCGGTCGCAGCGGCGGCGGCCTCGTTCGCGAGCGGCGTGTCGCCGCATGCCGCGAGCTGCGTGTGGAGATCGTCGAGCATGCTGCGGACGCGTTCCCGTCTGGTCGCCGCACTCATGTGCGCCAGCAGCGGATCCCTCTTGAAGATCTCGTCGACGATGCGACCGAGCTCCTCGACGCGTGCCGCGTCTGCGGGCGCGCGCGGCACTTCGGCCGCCGCGCGCCCGAGTTCGTCGGGCTCGAGCTCGCTCAACTGCCGCAGGACGCTGCGCGCGGCTTCATCGTGGTGATCGGCGGACAAGGCGTCGGCGAGGGCCAGGCGATATTCCCGGCTGGCGCGATCGAGTGCGCTCGCGCGACGGAACGCGGCTGCCGCGCCGCTGAAATCGCCCGATCGCAGCCTTGCCTCGCCGTCCGCGTACCAGTGGGCCGCGTCGGCGAGGTCCAGCCGGCGATTGGCAGCGGCGACCGCCCTCGTGAAGAAGAATGCGGCGATCGCGACCGCACACAGCGCGATCAGCAGAACGGTCTCACGATGCACGAGCTGGAGGACTACCGAAGGGGCGGCGGGTCTTGGCATGGCAGAGCTTGGCAGTCGATCATCGGTTCTGCTTTGGGAGTACTAAATCCAAAGTATCATCGCGATGACATGCGAGCGAAGCGAATCCTCATCGTCGAAGACGATGTGGATCTGCGGCGGATGTTCCGACTGGCTCTGTCGATGTCGGGATATGAGATCGAGGAGGCGAGCGATGGCCTCGAAGCGCTTCACTGCATCGAGAACCGCCCTCCGGATCTCGTCGTGCTCGATCTCGTTCTGCGGGCGCTCGACGGCATC